>WNGB01000443.1_pt1 | contig 64620 bp, 48 predicted proteins | sample 5400681 | NCBI WGS metagenome assembly WNGB01 (sample SAMN13153367, study PRJNA577476) | soil metagenome | isolation source: 115 cm soil or saprolite under grassland replicate 2 | place: USA:California | collected 2016-06-15 | reverse complement strand
GTCGCCACCCCACCACTGGACCCGCCACCGGGCCCCTCGCTTGGTCTCGTATTGGTCGACTCCGGGGTGTGCCATGCCTAGCTCCGTAGCATGGAATGTAGCATGGACTTCCGAGGCTCGCGACTACAACAAGAGCCGCTGAGCGTATTGCCTGCTCAGCGGCCCTTTTCTGAGGGTCGGGACGGCGGGATTTGAACCCGCGACCTCAGCGTCCCGAACGCTGCGCGCTACCAAGCTGCGCTACGTCCCGTGGGCCGGCGAGCGGCCGGCAGGTAGTGTAGCGGCTCCCCGGCGGCGCCCGAAGGCGCCTTCCGCCACCCGGGCCTGCGGCCTTGCACGGCCCGCCGGCCCCCGGCCACAACCGGCTCCCTAGCGAGAACGAACGCCGGCCCGGGTTCCGGAGCCGGGCGCGGCATCCGCCGGGGCAGCGGCTGGACGGAGCTCCAGCACCGTGGCCTCCGGTCGGCACAGGAACCGGAACGGCGCGTACTTGCTGGTCCCCAGTCCGGGGGAGGTGTGGAGATACGCGGAGCCGATCCGGACGAGCCCGCTGGCGAACCGCCGGGGGACGTGGGAATTGGTGACCAGGGCCCCGACGAAGGGCAACCGGACCTGGCCGCCGTGCGTGTGGCCGGACACCACGAGGTCCCAGCCCAGGGCGGCCAGCTCCGGCGCGGGATCGGGGGAGTGGACCACGGCGAGCCCGAACCGATCCGGGGTCCGGCGCGGGGCCACCCGGAGGTCGCCCCGGTGGATGTGGGGATCGTCCAGGCCCACCACCTCCACCTCCAGCCCGCCGAGGTCGAGCGACCCGTGGACGTTCTGGAGGTGGAGCCAACCGTCGGCCTCCAGCCCGGCCACCAGGTCCCCGGCCCGGCCCCGCCGGATCAGCCGCCGCTTCCCGGGCCGGTGGCGGCGGAAGTACCGCACGTAGTTGAGGGGCTTCGGCGCGTAGTAGTCGTTCGACCCCAGCACCACCAGCGACGCCAGGCGTCCCCGGAGCGGCCGAACGGCCTCCACGGCCGTCTCCACGGCCTCCGGCTCGCCCACCAGGTCGCCGGTGGCGATCGCCACATCGGCCGGCGGGAGCGACGCCAGGAACGCGCGGAGCTTGCGGTCGCGGCGCAGGAGGTGCAGGTCGGAGACGTGGACCACGGACAGCGTGGCCGGCGCGTCCGCCGGTAGGATGTCGAGCCGGTACCGCCGCGCGCGGTACCAGTGGTGCTCGACAAGCACGCCGTAGGCCACGCACACGAGCCCGACGCCGACCACCACGGCAACGATCAGCAGGACCGGCATGGAGACGATTGTACGGATGGCCACCCAGGAACCCACGTTGAAGGCCCGGATAGCCGAGGAGATGAAGCAGGCCCTCAAGGCGGGGGAGAAGGTCCGCCTGGGGACCCTCCGGATGCTGTCGGCGGCGGTGAAGAACCGCGAGGTCGAGCTCCGGCACGAGCTGTCCGACGACGAGGTGGTCGAGATGGCGGTCCGTGAGGCCAAGCGCCGGGACGAGGCCATCGAGGCATATGGCAAGGCCGGTCGCGAGGACCTGGCCTCCCGGGAGCGGGAGGAGCGGGAGGTACTGGAGCCCTACCTGCCCGCCCGGCTCACCCCCCAGGAGCTGGGGGCCCTCCTGGACGAGGCCTTCGCCGCCACCGGCGCCACCGGTCCGGGGGACATGGGCAAGGTCATGGGGTTCGTGATGTCACGGGCCAGGGGCAAGGTGGACGGCACGATCGTCCAGGCCATGGTCCGCGAACGCCTGTCTGGCTGAGGTCGGGAATCCCCGGCGACCCGGATCTCCTGTCAGTGGCTCACGCCGTGGCCGGGGTGGCTCTTCTTCGGCTTCGGCGAGTCCGTGGGTGAGGGCTCGGGCGACGGCGACGGCGATGGCTCGGTCGACGGCGACGGGGAGGGCGACGGAGACGGGGGTGGTGGGCTCGGTTTCACGTAGTGGCCGACGGTGATGTTCACCGTGCTCCCGGCCAGGACCTTCGCGCCGCCGTGCGGCGACTGATCGACGACCACGCCGTCCTTGGCGGGATCCGACACGTCGACCTTGTTCACGGACGCCTGGAGCTCGGCATCGTGGAGCGTGCTCACCGCATCGTCCTGCGACAGGCCGATCACCCCCGGCACCCCCACCTTGGGCGGCTGCCCGTTCGAGATCGTCAGGTGGACCAGCGCCCCCAGGTCGGTGGTGGTGCCGCCGCTCGGGCTCTGGGAGATGACCGTGCCGATCGGCGCCAGGGAGTTCGCGCTGCCGTCCACGATCCCGGTGAAGTTGGCCTCGGCCAGGATCTGCAGCGCGACCTCCTGGTCCCGCCCGATCACGCTGGGGACCTCACCCGTGGGCGGCGGCGGCGGCGCCGGGAACTCCGCGGGATCCATGTGCGCCGTGAACCTCGACATAACGGTGCTCCACAGGCGTGCCGGGATGTCGCCGCCGAACATGTGGTCGAAGTACTCGCCCGTGGCGGAGTCCGTGACCCCCAGCATCGAGCGCGGGTTCCCCGGGAATCCGAGCCAGACCGCGGTGGCCAGCTGGGGGACGTACCCGCAGAACCACGCGTTCTCGTACTCCTCCGTCGTCCCGGTCTTCCCCGCCTCGGGCCGGCCATCCGCCAGCGGGGCCCTGGCCGACCCGGTGCCGTGCGCGATCACGCCCTTCAGCATGTCCGTGACCTGGTAGGCGATGTCGGGCTCCACGGCCTTCTTGTTGCACGTCTTCGTGGGGTCGTGGCGGTACAGGACCTTGTGGTGGGGGCCCGGGCCCACGATCTTCTGCACGCCGTAGTACGGGCAGTAGGTGCCGCCCGCCGCGAGCGTGGCGTAGGCCGTGGCCATGTCCAGCGGGCTGGTCTCGAACGTCCCGAGCGTCACCGAGCAGTCGGCGGGCCCAACGGGGTGCGACAGGTGGATCCCCATGTCCTCGGCGGCCTTGCCGATGGCCGGCGGCCCGATGTCGGCGGCCAGCCGGCCGAACACCACGTTGATGGAGTCCGCGGTGGCCTCGTACAGGTTCAGGTACCCGAAGTCCCCGGCGCCCTCGGCGTTGAACGGCTTCCACCCGTTGCACCGTTCCGCGAGGTCCTCCGCCGGCGACTGCGAGCTGTACACCTTGCCCGGCGGCACTCCCTCCCGGAACGCCGCCACCAGCGTGAACGGCTTGAACGCCGATCCCTCCTGGTGCTGGGCCTGCCATACCAGGTCCGTCTGGGTCTCGGCGAAGTCACGCCCCGACACCAGCACCCGAACCGCGCCGGTCCCCGGCTCCACGGACGCGACCGCGGCCTGGGGGTCGGTCTTCTTGGGCAGGTGCTTGCGCACGGCCTGCACCGTGAACTCCTGCCAGGCCGGGTTGATCGTCGTGTAGATGGAGAGCCCGCCCTGGAACATGGCCCGCTGGCGCGCCACCCGGGTGTGGCCGAGCTGGTCGAACTCGCCGTGTTCGTCCTCGGTGATGAGCTTCCGGACGAACTGCACGAACAGGGGCTGCTTGCGGTCCTGGGGCTTGCTCACCGAGCGGACCAGCCGCAGGGGTTCGGCCCGCGCCGCCTCCGCCTCGTCGCGGGGGATCCATCCGATGGAGGCCATCCGCCCGAGCACGGTGTTGCGCCGACGGATCACGGCGTCGGGGCTCAGCACGGGGTCGTACTGGGAGGGGTTCGCGATCATCCCGGCGAGCATCGCGGCCTGGGGCAGCGTGAGGGCGCCCGCGTGCTTGCCGAAGTAGGTCTCCGCCGCCGCCTCCAGGCCGTAGGCGCCGTGCCCGAGGTAGATCTCGTTCAGGTACATCTCGAGGATCGTGTCCTTCGAGTACCTGCTCTCGAGCTGGTTGGCCTGCTCCGCCTCGCACATCTTGCGGGCCAGGGTGTCGGCCCGCTCGTTGGTGACGACCTTCACCAGCTGCTGGCTGATGGTCGAGCCGCCCTGGGTGATGTGCCCGGCCCGGAGATCGGCGAGCGCCGCCCGGAAGATCGCCTTGAGGTCCACCCCGCCGTGCTTGTAGAACTGGTAGTCCTCGATGGCAAGCACCGCCTGCTTGGCCACCGGAGCGACCTTGTCCAGCTTGATGACCTTGCGGTTCTCCAGGAACAGGGTGGCCATCAGCGAGCCGTCGCCGGCGTAGATCGTGGAACGCTGGGCCACCGAGGGCAGGTGCAGGTAGATGGGCTTCTCGCCCCCGTGGCACCCCAGCTCGTCGGTGATGCGCTGGGCGGCGTTCCCGACGGTGGCCACGATGGGGAGGAAGGTCATGGCGAAGAACAGCCCGGCCGCGAGGATCGACCCGATGAGCAGGACGGGGCGAAGGGGCCAGGCCAGGGGCCCGGTGGGAGGTTTCCGTCCTCCGCGCCAGCCTTGCGGCCTCAGGTTTTGCGGTATCGGCATGCCGAACGAGTCCCAGGGGCCCGTCGGAGGCCCCGGCCAAGGATATCGGAGGAGGGGTCCTTCGGGGCGGTCCGGACCACCCGTTCGGGGTGGTCCCGGTCACCCGCCCATGAGGTGCCCGGCCACGGTGTCCACGCCGATCCGGTCGTGCACGTCGAGGGGGAGCTCGGGGACGGTGGTCACCGGCACGCCCCGGCGCTCGGCCCCGAACGCCTCCACCGCTGCCGCCCCCCGTCCCTCCAGGGCGGCCAGGCGCTCGGCCAGGCCCAGGCAGGCCGCCGCGGCCTGCTCATCGGTTGTCCCGCCCGCGAGCCGGTCCCGGGCACCCTGGGCCCCGGCCACCCGGGGAGCCTCCCGCCACCGGTTCACCACCACGCCGGACAGGTGCATCCCGGACGACGCGAGACGGTCCACGAAGTGCCCGGCCTCGCCCAGGGAGGGCCGCTCCGGCGCCGTGACCACCACGAATCCGGTCCGGTCCTCGGACAGCAGCTCCAGCACCCGCCCGGCCCGATGCTTGAACCCCTCGTACATGCCCTCGAAGGCCTGGAGGAACTCTGCGGTGTCCGACAGCAGCTCGGCTCCCGCGATCTTGCCCAGTGTCGAGGCCAGGGCCCGCGCCCCGATGCTCGCTCCCCGGAGGCCGGCCCGGCCCGCCCGGCGGTAGGGCCATAGCAGCCACCGGAACATCCGGCCTCCCAGGAAGTCGAGCATCCGCCGGGGCGCGTCCAGGAACGACAGAGCGCTCCGGGTGGGGGGCGTGTCGATGACGATGGCCTCCCAGTCGCGGTCGGGGTCCGTGGCCAGCTCGTACAGCCGCTCCATGGCCATGTACTCGTGGGTGCCGGACAGGGTGTCGGCCATCCGCCGGTAGAACGCGTTGTTCAGGATGCGGTCCCGCCGCTCACGCGACCCGGCATGCTGCTCCACTAGGTGGTCGAAGGTCCGGCGGGTGTCGAGCATGATGGCCTCGAACGTGGCGCCACTCCCGGCCTGGACGGTGGTCCGGTCGCCGGGCTGCCGCGGCAGGCCCAGCGCCGTGGCCAGGCGGCGCGCCGGGTCGACGGTCATCACCACGGTCCGCCGCCCCTCGCGGGCCAGCGCCACCCCGATCGCCGCGGCCACGGTGGTCTTGCCCACGCCGCCGGACCCGCAGCACACCACGATCCGGCGCGCCCGGAGGTCCTCCCGGAGGGCCCGGCTCACGATGCCGCCTTCCACACCAGGTCGGCCAGCCCCTCGACCTCCCGGGGGCCGAACCGCTCCGTGGCCACCAGCGGCAGGTGGAGCCCCGTCCGGAGCATCGACAGGTATCCCGTCTCGGCCCGGACCCTGGCGTCCTCGTCGCGGGCCGCCCGGATCAGCTCCGCGGCGGACGCCTCGTCCACCTCGCATCCCGCGCCCTCCAGGATCGCTCGGAGGCGCTCGGGGGAGAGCCGCATCCCGGCGGCCCTCGTGCCCGTGGGGAAGACCGCGGGCCGGACCCGGTTCGCCACCACCCAGGGCGGATCGAACCCGTCTCCGACCAGCGCCTCCACGGACTCCAGGGTCTCGGCCACCGCCATCTCCTCGGGCGTGGCCACCAGGGCGATCCGGGTGTGCTCCCGGAACAGCGCCTCGATCGACTGGATCTGCCGGCCGGCCCGGCCGCCCCGGATGATCCCCCGGTACGCCCCCGGCGACCGGAGCATCCCCAGGACCTGGCCCACCGGCGGCGCGTCCACCACCACCAGGTCGTACGCGATGCGCTCCCCGGCCTCCCGTTCCCTCGACGTGGCTCGCCACGCGGTGAGCTCGTAGAGCTTGCCGGCGATCATCAGGTCCCGGAACCCCGGCACCCCGTCGGTCACGGTCTCCAGGACCTGGGCCCGGGCCAGGGTCCGCGACAGCGCCTTCATCCGGAAGAACAGCCACAGGTACTCGAGCAGGGCGTCCCGCGCGGTGATGCCCAGGATCGAGAAGCCGAACCTCGTGCGCCGCTCCTCGAACCCCGAGCGAGCCAGCGCGAGCAGGTCGAAGGCCCCGCCCCGGCCCTCCACCTCGGCCAGCAGGACCCGACGTCCGGTCCGGGTCGCGGCCATCGCGCATGCCGCCGCGACCGTGGTCTTCCCCGTCCCACCCTTGCCCGAGACGATGAGCAGCCGCCGGTCGAACAGGCCCTTCAGGTCCCCGGGCTGGGACGGCGCGGCGGGATCGTTCCCGGGCATGGCTCCCGAGACTACCCGGTACCATACGCACCGCGATGCGCCGGCCCTTCCCCTGGTTCCTCCTGTTCGCCGCTGCCATGTGGTGGCTTCCGGGGACCGCCCACGCCGCGACCCCCACCCCCTCGGGCCCCGTCCTGCAGCCCCGCGACGCCTCCGCCGAGGTCGAGGTGGTGAAGGTGAACGGTGTGATCGACCGTTCGATGCGCGACTACCTGGTGGCCACGCTCGCCGACGCCGAGTCGCGTGACGCCACGGTGATCATCCAGCTCAACACGCCGGGGACCCTGGACGTCGATGCGGTGGCCCTGGCCGAACGGGTCTTCCGGGCCACGGTCCCGGTGGTGGTGTGGATCGGACCCACCCCGGCACACGCGATGGGAGGCGGCCTCCTGCTGGTGTATGCGTCGAGCTACGCGGTGGTGGCCCCCGCATCCGGGGTGGGGCCCCTCGAGCCCCTGGACCTGGCCCGCCGTCCGTCGGCCGAGGACCCGTCGGTGTCCGGCCGGGCCCTCGCGGCGGTGGCCCGGTGGGCACGGGCCCGGAACCGGGATCCGGCCTTCGCCTCCCAGGGCATCGAGGCCCCCGGGCAGGTGGTCCTGGACGGCCATGTCGTGCAGGGCGCGGCCGCCTCGGCGAACCAGCTCCTGGAGGTGCTGGACGGGGTGCGCGTGCCGACCGCCGTCGGAGACGTCGCGCTCCGGACCGATCCCCGGACGACGGCGCTCCGGTTCCACGACCTCGGGATCGGGCGGCGGGTGATCCACGCGGTGGCCTCGCCGGTGACGATCTACGTGTTGCTGGTGCTGGGGCTCATGGGCCTGGCCTTCGAGCTGACCCAGTCGGGGATCGGCGTGGCAGGGATCGCCGGGGCCATCGGCGTGGGCTTCGCCGCCTACGGGCTGGTCGTGGTGCCGTTCAGCGCGGTCGGGCTGGGACTGCTGCTGGGAGGCCTGGTGCTGCTCGCCGTCGACGTGATGATCCGGCGGCTCGGCGTGCTCACGCTGCTGGGGATGGCCGCGTTCGTGGCGGGGTCCTATCTGCTGTTCGCCCAGGTGGCGCCGGCCATCGACGTCTCGCCGTGGCTGATCTGGCCGGCGGCCGGGGCCGTGTTCCTGTACTTCGGGTTCGGCCTGACGGTCGCGCAGCAGGCCCGGGAACGGATCGTGAGCACCCAGCGCGGGCTGGTGGGGCTCCAGGGCGAGACCCGCGGCGCCCTCGATCCCGAGGGTCCGGTGTACGTGAAGGGGACGCTGTGGCGGGGCCGGGCCCTGGACGGACCCATCCCCCCGGGGACGAGGATCCGGGTCCGCCGGGTGGAGGGCCTGATCCTGCGGGTGGAGCCAGAGCCGGGCGACCCGAATCCGGAGAGCGGCCCCGACGACACCTGAGCCCCGGCCGGGGCTCTCAGGTTCCATTCATCATTGTGTCGATTGCGTGTCCGTCGGAACCGGTCCAATCCGATGTTCGTCGAAATCCGAACCACTTGGACAGAAGGAGGGAGAGGCCGCCCCGCGGCCGCCCCGCATGGGCACGAACGACTGGACGACCGGTTGGCAGTTCCGCGCCGCCTGCCGCGGCGAGGAGTCTGCGCTGTTCTTCGCCCCGAACTACTTCGAGAAGCGCGACCAGAAGAACGGCCGAGAGGCCAAGGCCAAAGCGATCTGCGGCCGGTGCGAGGTCCGCGACGTGTGCCTGGGGTACGCACTGCGTATCCGCGAGCCCCACGGCGTGTGGGGCGGGATGAACGAGGCCGAGCGGCGGGCCATCCTGCGAATGCGAGAGCAGCAGGCTGGCTGACGGCGGCGGGTTGGCCGCTGCGCCTCCCTCGGCGGCCACGGAACTTCCCCGGAGGGGCGGGTCACACCGCCCCTCCCGCCGTGTCCGGCCCGTTCACGTCCGGCTACGCTTGCGCCCCGCCGGTCGTGCGAACGTGGAGGAGGCTGACGATGGGCCGGATCGAGGACCGACTTTCCGAGCTGGGGATCGAGCTTCCGCCGCCACCGAAGCCGGTGGCGTCGTACGTCCCCGTGGCGGACTCCGGCGGGTTCGCGTTCGTGGCGGGGCAGGTGGCCAGGGTCGAGGGCGAGGTCCTCCATCCGGGCCTGGTCGGCGCCCTCGTGTCGGTCGAGCAGGGCGCCGAAGCGGCCCGCCGGTGCGTCCTGCAAGCACTGTCCGCCCTCCGCGACGCCCTGGGCGATCTCGACCGGGTCCGCCGGATCGCGCAGGTCACGGTGTTCGTGTCGTGCGTGAACGACTTCACCCAACAGCCGGAGGTCGCGAACGGGGCCAGCGACCTGCTGGTGGAGGTGTTCGGCGATGCCGGTCGCCACGCCCGGGCGGCGGTCGGTGTGAGCTCCCTTCCGCTGGGGGCTCCGGTCGAGGTCACGGTGGTGGCGGAGCTCGCCTGAGCAGGGCCTCAGTGCTCGCGCAGGACCCTGAGATCCCCGCGGCGGCGGGTCACGCCGCGCTGGTCGAACCACTCCAGCAGGGGGAGCGCGTACTTGCGCGACGTCCCCAGTCGCTCCCGGAACGTGCTCACGGTGATGCCGCTCGCGGCTTCATGCAGGAGGAGCTCTCGAGCCAGCTCGACGAGCTCGGGGGTCATCACGAGGTCCGGCCCGATCCGGACGAGCCTCCCGGCCCGGGCGGCGGCATCGACGACCTCGCGCGGAAACCCCGCCGCGACCAGCTCCCCGATGGTCGGCGGGCTCGGTTCGCCGGCGGCGACGGCAGCCACCAGGCGGTCCACCTCCTCCTTGCGGTCCTCCAGGGCCACCCGGTGGGACGCCAGGCGGATGTCCGAGCCATCCCGGACCAGCACTCCCTCGGTCTCCAGCGCGGAGAGCGTGGCGTCCACCAGGCCGGGGTCGGCGGCCCGCCCGGCGCGATCGACCGCCGAGGCCACCGCGGACCGAGCCACGGCGAGGCCGGCTCCGGGGAGGAGCGGATGCTCGCGGTGGAACCGCCCCAGGGCGCTCTCCACGGCCTCCGCCACGGTTCGGTGGAGGTCGCCGGCCATCCACCATCCGCCCGTCCGCACCGCGCCGGGGATCTCGGCCGGTGACCGGCCGGTGAGGACGCCGACGTCGGCCGCCCGCACGGCTCCCCGCTCCCCCACCAGGAGGCCGGGAAGCTCGTCCGGCCGGGCCGCCTCCCGGGCGGCCAGCCGTCGCTCCCAGTCGGCGCCGGGCCGAAGCGGCGGCTCGGGATCGAGCACCACGCCGCCGGCCACCGTGGCCCGGCGGCCGGCCTCCCGGAGGACGAACCGGTCCCCGTGGGCCAGCACCAGCGGGGCGGACAGCCGGATCCGGGCGAACGCGCCGGGGTCGTCGGGTTCCAGGCGGCCGGCTCCGTGGAAGCGGATGCGCGCGTCGCGCTCCGCGGATCCCGCGTACAGCTTGTAGGCCCCCCGGCCGGTGAGCGGGTGGTCCAGGCTGCGAACCGGTCGGACGCGGGCCTCGACCAGCCCGGTGGGGCGCCACTGGCCTGGCAGGCCGAGGACGTCGCCCCGCTCCAGGTCCTCCCGTTCGCTCCCCACCAGGTTCACCGCGACGCGGGCCACGGGGCGCGCCGTCTCGAGGGGGCGCTTGTGGCTCTGCAGGCCCCGGACCCGGGCCCGGTGCCCGGTCGGGTAGATCTCGACCTCCCGGCCCACCTCCAGCGGCCCGCCCGTGAGCGTTCCGGTGACGACGGTCCCGGCACCACGGATCGTGAACACGCGGTCGACGAACTGGCGGACCCGGCCGGTTTGCTCGGCTGGCGGCGCGGCGGCGACCATGGCGTCGAGGGCGGCCCGGAGATCGTCCAGGCCCTCACCGGTCAGCGCCGAGCACGCCACCACCGGCGCGTCCTGGAGTGCGGTCCCGGCCAGCCGTTCGCGCGCCTCCAGCTCGGCGATCCCGAGCGTCTCCTCGTCCACCAGGTCGCGCTTGGTGAGCGCCACCACGCCGCCCTTCGCGCCGAGGACGTCCAGGATCTCCAGGTGCTCCTCGGACTGGGGCTTCCACCCCTCGTCGGCCGCCACCACGAACAGCACCAGCCGGACCGGCCCCACGCCGGCCAGCATGTTCCGCACGAACCGCTCGTGGCCGGGCACGTCCACGAACCCGATCTCCCGGCCCGAGGGCAGCGTGGCCCAGGCGAACCCCAGGTCGATGGTCAGGCCCCGCCGCTTCTCCTCGGCCAGGCGGTCGGGGTCGATGCCGGTGAGCCGGAGGATGAGGGCCGACTTCCCGTGGTCCACGTGGCCGGCGGTGGCGACGACCTGCGGCGCTTCGTCGGTCACCCCTGCTCCCGTGCATACCGCACTGCGCGGGCCAGGCGCTCGTCGTCCTCGGGATCCACCGTTCGAAGGTCGAACAGGACCATCTCGCCCTCGACCCGGCAGAACACCGCGGGGAGCCCGATCCGGAGGCGCCCGGCCAGTCGCTCGGGCCTCGGGCCTCGGAGCGCCACGGCCCAGGACGGCACGGTGAACCCGGGGAGGGAGCCGCCACCTGCAGCCGACTCCACCCGCACGGCCGTGCCCCCCATTTCCCCGGCCAGGGCCCGGGCCCGCGTTCGGAGCGCCGACGCCGGTGCGCGGAACATCCGCCACACCGGGAGGTCCTGCCACCGGCCGGTGGCGTACGCGTCGAGGACCCGTTCCAGGGCGGCGACCTGCATCTTGTCGACACGCAGGGCCCGGGCCAGCGGGTGGCGGCGCAGGCGGTCCACCACCGCGGCCCGGCCGATCGCGATCCCCGCCTGAGGGCCGCCCAGGAGCTTGTCGCCGGAGAACGTCACCAGGTCGGCGCCGTCGGCCAGGGCCTCGGTGGCCGCCGGCTCGTCGGCCGGCACGCCCGGGAGGCGGTCGAGCAACCCCGAGCCGAGATCGTGGACGAAGGGGATGCCGGCCTTCCCCGCCAGCGCGGCCAGGTCCGGAGCCGGGGCCGTGTCCGTGAACCCCACCACCCGATAGTTGCTGGGGTGGACCTTCAGGATCAGCCCGGTCCGCGGCGACAGCGCGGTCCGGAAGTCGCCGGTCCTGGTCCGGTTCGTCGTCCCGACCTCCACCAGCTTGGCCCCGCTCGCCGCCATGATGTCCGGGAGCCGGAACTCCCCCCCGATCTCGATGAGCTCGCCCCGGGAGACCAGGACCTCCTTCCGGCGGGCCAGCGCGGCCAATGCCAGCACCACCGCCCCGGCGTTGTTGTTCACGACGAACGCCGATTCCGCGCCGGTCAGCGCCGTGAGCAGGAACTCGGCCCGGGTGGTCCGCTTGCCCCGGCGGCCGGTCTCGCGGTCCACCTCAAGGTCGGCGTAGCCCACCGCGGCCCGGGCCGCAGCGCGGGCGGCGTCGGGGGGGAGCGGGGCCCGTCCCAGACCCGTGTGCAGGATCACCCCGGTCGCGTTGATCACCGGCGTCAGGCCGAACGCCACGCGCGCCGCGACCTGAGCCGCTCGGGCCATGAGGAGGTCGGGCTGCTCCGGCTCTCGCCCGCGAGCCACCCCGTCGCGGGCATCGGCCAGGACGTCCTGCACCGCGCGCTTCACCACGGCGCGCCCGAACTCCGCCGACGCCTTCCGCCCCGGCCCCGACCGGAGCATGGAGTCCACCGAGGGCAGCCGCCGCCGCGCAGGGTCGGCGGCGCGTTCACTGGCCCTGGCCATCGAGCCCGCAGCCTACTACCGGCGCCGAATCGGCCTCTGCTGCGGGGCGCTACGCGGCGCGCTCGATGGCGGCGGAGTCCTCGCCGCGGATCAGGTCGACGACGGCCTCCTCGATGAGGGCCTGCACCTCCGGCTCGTCGTAGCGCTCCCTCCCGAGCTCCTTCAGGGCGCCGGCGATGGTCCAGCCGGAGCGGTACCGGTCGAAGACCCGGGGGTCGATGTAAGAGGCCCGGCACACGGCCGGCGTGTTGCCGAGGTACTGCGCGACGTCCTTCACCGCCCACACCATGGCCCTCTTGGCGGCGGTCCTCGATCGTGCCGAGGGTGCGGCAACCGCGAGGGCCACCGCGGCCATGACCGTGCCGTGCCAGGTCCGGAAGTCCTTGGCCGAGTACTCCTCGCCCGCCACGTCCTTGATGTGCGCGTTGATGTCGTCGGACCGGACGTCGATCCACCGCCGGCCCTGCCGCCACGCCAGGAGCTGGGGGTCGCCCCGGCGGCGCTTCAGCCGGGCCACCACCTCGAACACCTCCGGGTCCACCACGCTCTGGACGTGCTGCTTGCCGCCCTTCGCCGGGTAGTCGAACTCCACGATGCCGTCGCGGCGGAGCGTGACGTGACTCCGGTGCATGGTGGCCAGCCCGAACGTGCCGTTGTCCTCGGCGTAGGCCTCGGACCCGATGCGGAAGAACCCCCGGTCGAGCAGTCGCACCGCGCAGGCCAGGACGCGCTCGCGGTCGAGGTCGTCGTGGGCCAGGTGCTCCGAGGTCACCTCGCGCAGCCGCGGGAGGGCCCGGGCGAACTCCAGCATCCGGTCGAACTTGTCCTGGTCCCGCCGGGTCCGCCAGTGCGGGTGGTACAGGTACTGCCGCCGTCCAGCAGCGTCGGTCCCCACCGCCTGCAGGTGCCCAATCGGAGTGGGGCAGATCCACACGTCTGCCCACGCGGGCGGGATGACCAGGTCCTTGATCCGCTGGATGGTCTCCGGGTCGGTGATCCGGTCACCGCGGTCGTCGAGGTACACGAACCCCCTCCCGCTCCGCCGCCGGGTGAACCCGGGCAGCGACGGGTCCGAGCGTCGCAGACGTGGCACGGCTCAGGGATTCCCGGTTGCCCTGGGGCTCAACCGCGAGGGCCGTGGGCCCTACAGCCCGAGCGATCGGGCGATGATGAGCCGCTGGATCTCGCTGGTGCCCTCCACGATCCGGAGCATCCGGACGTAGCGGTAGATCCGCTCCACCGGCCCTTCGGCCAGGAGGCCCATGCCGCCGAAGATCTGCACGGCCCGGTCGGCCACCCGGCCCACCATCTCGGTGTTGTTCAGCTTCACCATGGACGACTCCCGGATGGGCTGCTCGCCCCGATCCACCAGCCAGGCCAGGTGGTACGTCATCAGCCGCGCCGCGTGGACCTCCAGCGCGGAGTCGGCCAGCATCCACTGCACGGCCTGGTACTTCCCGATGGGCTTGCCGAACGTCTCGCGGTTCGAGGCCTGCTCCACGCAGATCCGCACCAGGTGGTCGGCGATCCCCACGCACAGCGCCCCGATGAACGCGCGCCCCGCGTTCAGGAACCGCATCGCCGAGCCGAATCCGAACCCCACCTCGCCGATCACATGGTCCGCCGGGATCCGGCAGTCCTCGAAGATGAGCTCGGCCTGGTTCGTGTCGCCGGCCAGGGTCCGCTGGTTCCGCCCGATCACCAGCCCGGGGGAGCCCTTCGGCACGGCGAACGCGGTGATCCCGCCGGCGGCTCGTTTCTCCCGGTCGGTCACCGCGAACACCACGGTGAGGTCGGCGTGGGCGCCGTTCGTGATGAAGTGCTTGGTCCCGTTGACGACCCAGCGGTCGTTCTCCAGCCGGGCCGCGGTCGAGATGGCCTGGGCGTCGGAGCCCGCGCCGGGCTCGGTCAGCGCGAAGCACATCGTGGTCTCGCCCCGGATCAGCGGCGGCAGGTACCGGTCGCGGAGATGCGGCGGGAGGTCCATGAGGATCGGGTTCGGCGCGGCCGGGTTCGGCGGGCCCAGCGCGAACCCGGCGAACTGCAGGCCCGACGACGCCCCCGCCTCCACCAGCATGGAGTAGCCGAGGTTCGACAGCCCGCCGCCGCCGACCTCCTCCGGCATGTGCGCGGCGTAGAACCCCAGCTCCGCCGAGCGCTTCCGCAACGCGACGCCCGCCGCGGTCATCTCCTCGTCGACCCGGTCCTCCTGCAGGCGCTCGGCGAATCGCTCTTCCACCGGGCGGACCTCGCGGTCCAGGAACGACCGGAACGACGCGACCAGCTCGCGGTGCTCTTCGGGGATCGCGAAGTCCATGGGCCCCGCATGCTAGTGCACCGTCCCAGGGTCAGATCGTGAATTGGGGGGGCGGTGGGAGCGCCGCCAGGATGCCCTCGCACGTCCGGACCAGGATCCGCGCGGCCGCCACGGCCTCCCGGGACGACATGGGGTTCTCGGCCCGGGCCTGCCACCTGGCCATGGCCGCCGTGGCCGCGCCGCGGATCTCCGCGGCGGTGGCGGCCGCCTCCAGGCCCAGTCGGGCCGGCACGGCCGTCGACGCTCCCCCCAGGATGCTGTTCCTCGGCGGGGTGGACGAGAGCACGGACGGCCAGGACGCCGCGGTGTGGACCTCGCTCGACGGCGAGACCCCGGTCCGCGAGCGGAGTGCATCGTTCGGGGGAACGGGCGACCAGCTCGTCACCAGCATCTCCACGGACTCCGAGGGGGCGCTGGTGGTGGGGTTCGACTCCAGGGCCGGGACCCGGGACGCGGCGGTGTGGCCGGGGGTCCTGTCCTCGGGTGCGGCCGGCGGGTGAATCGAACGCGGGACCGGTGATCGAACCTCAGGACCGGTGATCGAACCTCAGGATCGGTGGGGCGGAAGCGTGACCGCCACCCGCCGGGCCCACCGGTGCTGCCGCCGCTGCGGAGCCCGCCCCACGGCGTACCCCATCGCGTAGCCGGCCGCGCCCGCGGCCGCGGCCACGCCGCCCACGGCCGAGCCCACCAGGGTCCGCCGCCTGGCCACCCGGAGGTCGATGACCTGCCACCCCCGCTGGCGGGCGATGCGCAGCAGTGGCCGGTCGGGGTTCATGGCCACGGGATTCCCCACCAGCTCCAGCAGGGGGAGATCGTTGATGCTGTCGGAGTAGGCGTAGCAGCGGACCAGGTCGATGCCCCGCTCATCGGCCAGCTCGGCCACCCGCCGGGCCTTCTCCTCCCGGTTGCACAGCTCGCCGTCGAGGTGCCCGGTGTAGACCCCGTTCTCCACCTGTGCCCTGGTGCCGATCACTCCGTCCATGCCGAGCTCGGTGGAGAGGATGGCCAGGAAGTCCTCCGGCGACGACGAGGAGATGTACACCTCGCGGCCGGCCCGCTTGTGCCGGTTCATGAGTTCCACGGCCTGCGGGTAGAACCGCGGGATCAGCTCGCGTTCCGCCACGGCCCGCCCCATCTCGACCACCTCGGACTGGGCCTGGCCCTTCACCGCACCGAGGGTGACCTCGCGGGCCCGCCTGATGCGCTCCTTGTCCTCCTTGCCGGACAGGCGGTACGCGATCTGGTCGGAGGCGATCCGCAGGATGTCGCCGGTGGTGAACGCGCCCTGCCGGTACATCTCCCGGGCCAGCGGGAACAGCGCCGCCCCCGGGAGCAGGGTCTTGTCGAGATCGAAGAACGCCGCCTCGCGCGGCCGTTCGACGGACGTCGTGGGTTCGGTCACGTCCCGGGAGTCTACCGACGCCGCCCGGGAGCCCGTCCGGCCGATTCGACGGGCGGGGCCCGGCGCGGCGATCATTCCCGACGTGCTCGTGCTGGTGACCGGAGGGACCGGCTACGTCGGATCGCACTCGATCGCGGCGCTGACGGCGGCCGGGCACCGGGTGCGCGTCCTGGCCCGGTCCCCGGACCGTGTCGCGCCGGCGCTGGAGCCCCTCGGCGTGGACGGCGTGGAGACCGCGCTCGGGGACGTGACCGACCCGGCGGCCGTGGAGCGGGCCCTGCAGGGCTGCGACGCCGTCCTCCACGCCGCGTCGGTGTTCTCCATGGTGCCCGGCGGGATGCACATCACCGACGTCGGGGATGTGGCGAAGGTCCACGCCGCGGTGATGGAGCCGGGGCGGGGGCCCCGGAGCTTCATTGTCGCCGGCCACTACCTCTCGATGGGCGACATCATCCGGACCGTCGCCGACCTGACGGGGCACCGGATCCGGTTCGTCACGGCCCCCGCGTTCGTCCTCTCGGCGTTCGGCCGGGTGGCCGACGCCATCCAGGACCGGGTGAAGACCCGGCTCCCCTGGGACCACGAGGGGATCTGGGTGCTGAACTGCGCCGCCCGGTGCGACGACTCGAAGACCCGCGCCGAGCTGGGGGTCCAGCCCCGGCCCATCCGCGAGACGTTCGCCGACACTGTCCGCTGGCTGGTGCAGGGCGGCCACGTGACCGCAGCCGAGGTCGGGCGGCTGGCGTGAGCCGGGCCTCGCTGGCCGCGGGCTGGCTCCGCGATCCGGTCGCCTACCTGGCGGAGGAGGCCCGGCGATTCGGGCCGGTGGCCACGCTGGCCGGCGGACGGCACCCCGTGGTCCTGGTCACCGATCCGGAGCTGGTGAAGGAGATCCTGGAAGCGGGCGACGAGGTGTTCGACAAGGCCGCGGGGAACCACCGCCTCCGTGACGCCGTCGGCGACGGCCTGCAGTTCAGCGGGGGCGAACACCACCGCGTCCAGCGTGAGCGTCTCGATCCCCTGTTCGGCGACGAACGCGTGGCGAGGTACGCGGACGCCGTCACGGAGTCGGTCGGGCAGGTCACGGCGGGGTGGCGCGAGGGCGACGCGATCGATGTTGTGGCGGACATGCGCCGGATCGCCACCGGGGCCATCCTCGGGGCGCTGTTCGGGAACGCCACCGATGCCGACGTGGACCGGCTCACCGACTCGGTGACCGAGCTGGCCAGGGGGCTGTGGCTCGCCATGGTCCCGGGTGGCCGCACCCTGGCCCGGACCCCGGCCCGCGGGTTCCGGCGGTTCGCACGTGCCGGCGCCACGATCGACGAATACGTCCGGGCCGACATCGCCGGTCGTGAGAGCCCCGCTCCGGACGATCTCGTCGGGGAGATGCTCGCCGCCGGGCTGAGCCCGCGGGAGGCCAGGGACGAGGTGATGACGCTGCTGCTGGCCGGCCGGGGCACGCTGACGGCGGCGCTCGCCTGGACGTGGCTGCTGCTGGCCGAGAACCCGTCCGCGGCCGAGCGGGTCCGGACCGAGGCGGACGACGTGCTCGAGGGCCGGGACCCCTCCGCGAAGGACCTCGCCCAGCTCACGTTCACCCGGAAGGCGTTCGACGAGGCCCTCCGGCTCTACCCGCCGGCGTGGGTCCTCCGCCGCAAGGCCGTGCACGAGCGGACCGTGGGCGGCGTGCGCATCCCGTCCGGGGCCACCCTCCTGCTGTGCCCGTTCGTGGTGCACCGCGACGCCCGCATCCACCCCGACCCGCTGCGATTCGACCCCGACCGGCAGGATCCGGAGCGTTCCTACGCCACGTTCCCCTTCGGCGGCGGCCCCAGGGGCTGCATCGGGGCCCGGTTCGCCTGGATGGAAGCCACGCTGGTCATCGCCGCGGTCGCCTCCCGCTGGCAGCTGGAGCTCCCCGACGGCCATCCCCCCGAGATCCGCTTCGCCCGGGGCATCACCCTGCTCCCGCGCGACCCCCTGCTCCTCAGGCTGGAACGCCGGGCGGAACCCTCGATCCGGTGACCCGGCGCGCCCTCAGGGGGTGAACTGCGGGCCGGCCTCGGCGGCGGGCGGGTGCCGAGACGGGCATGGGCGGGGCATGTTCGACCAGCGGATGCGTCGCGCGGAGGGCCATGACCGCTCCGATCACACCGAGGGCGAAGACCCCGACGAGGAACGCCACGTGGCCCCGTGTTGTCGGTGAGGAACGTCAGCTCGATGAAGTCGAACGTGACGAATCCGACTCCGACGAGGAGCATCAACCGGATGAGCCAGTTGATGCCTCGAACCTCGGTCTGCGTCGCGGACTCCGCGGCCTGGCGCGAAGCGGAGCCCGAGGGGCGGATCGAGGCGCGCAACGGCGCGGGCCGAGAGCGCGCTGGGCGGCCCGGCGGTTCCTGTCGCAGAATAGGAGGGCGGATGGACACCGAAGAGCAGGTCGCGTTCTCCACCCAGGCCGACGCGTGGATGCTGCGCGGGGGCGGGCTGGACGTGGTGGTGGAACGGCCGGGCGACTTCGCCACCGAGGAGATGACCCTCAACATCGGGCCCCAGCACCCGTCGACCCACGGGGTGCTCCGGCTGATCATCGAGCTCGACGGCGAGGTCATCACCCGAGCCGAGCCGGTGATCGGCTACATGCACCGGGCCGCCGAGAAGCTGGCCGAGGTCCGCGACGCCCGCCAGGTCCTCGTGCTGATGAACCGCCACGACTGGCTGTCGGCGTTCAACAACGAGCTGGGGTGGACCATCGCCGTGGAGCGCTTGGGCGGGATCGAGGTCCCGGACCGGGCCCAGTGGATCCGCACGATGATGGCCGAGTGGAACCGGATCCTGAACCACCTGATGTTCTGTGGTTCCTTCCCGCTGGAGCTGGGGGCGATGACCCCGATGTTCTACGCGTTCCGGGAGCGGGAGATGATCCAGGACCTCATGGAGTCCGCCACCGGGGCCCGGATGCACCACTCGTTCTGCCGGATCGGCGGGCTGAAGGACGACCTTCCGCGGGGTTGGTTGAAGCACTCGGCCGAGGTCGTGAAGTGGGTGTCGAGCAAGCTCCGCGACTTCGAGACCCTGATCCTCGGCAACGAGATCTTCGCCGCGCGCACCAGGGGCGTTGGTGTGCTGCCAGCGGAGACCGCGGTGGGCTACGGATGCTCGGGCCCGGTCCTGCAGGCCAGCGGCGTCCCCATGGACCCCCGCAGGGACAGCCCGTACGAGAAGTACGGCGAGGTGGAGTTCTCCGTCCCGATCGGCACGAACGGCGACTGCTACGACCGGCTGTGGGTCCTGGTCCAGCGGATGTGGGAGTCGCTGAAGATCATCGAGCAGTGCATGGAGAAGCTGCCTGCGGGCCAATTCCGCGCCGGAAGCCTCCCCAAGACCATGAAGATCGACGGCGAGATCTATGTCCGCACCGAGAACCCGCTGGGCCTGATGGGGTACTACGTCGTGGGCAACGGGGGGGAGTCTCCGTACCGCCTGAAGATGCGCACGGCGTCGTTCTCGAACGTGTCTGTGCTCCCGGCGATGCTCCCGGGCCAGCTCCTGCCCGACCTCATCGCGATCATGGGCAGTGTGTTCTTCGTGGTCGGCGACGTCGACCGGTAGGCGGCGTCAGCAGCGCCGGCGGCGGGCCCACCGACGGTGCGGGATATCCACGTACCCAATCGTTCCGTCGGCGGTCTCGCCGGCGACGAGCGTCCCCTCGACGTCAAGGCGTGCCGCTTTCCGGAACCACTGCGGAGCCTCCAGCCCATCGCTCGACACCAGCCACCATCGGAGGCGACCCAGGCCGGCGGGATCGGTCAGCATGGCCGCGGCGTTGCGCCCGCTCCAGGCCATGACGGCCTCGCGGCCGGACCGGCGATCCTGGGCGTCTGCCTGGCGGCGGTGTTCCTCCGTCTGCCACTCCGCGTATCCCAACGCGAGCAGCGCCGACCGCTGGGTGACCGGGGAGAAGGACTGCAGACCCAGCGCCCGGGCCCTGGCCCCGAGGACGGCGAAGTCGACGCCCGCAGTGATGTCGGCCGTTCCCGGGGCCTCGAGGACGTCCTCCACGACCCGCTGGTCGCGGTACCCGTGGATGTCGGCGTCCGGACCGGCCGCGTAGTCCACGAGCAGAGCGTAGCCGTGGCGGAGGAGGCGGGCCAGCCGGTCCACCAGATGGAGCGACCCCTCCGGGATCGGGCCCTCCATCCCCGGAGCGAGGTCCGGGAGCCCGCCCCGAATTTCGTCGTCGGTGCCGTCGAACGGCCCGTCCACCAGCTCGAACCTTCCGTCCCAAACGTGGACCAGCCGCTCGAAGACCTCGCCGGAATGGTCCCGCCGGGCCCACCGGAAGGGGAGGTTGTCCAGGAACTCGTTCGCCACGATGCACCCGTGCAGGTGCTGGTCCATGGCCTCTAGTCCCGCCAGGACGCGCATCGGGGGGTCGAGAGCTCGGAGGGCCCGGCGCCCTCCGGCGCTCCGCTCCACGGCGACGTAGTCCTTGGGGATCTCGGCGAGAGCCCGGCGGAGCTGCTTGGCCAGCGTTCCGTCGCCGGCGCCCACCTCGACGATGCGGAACGGGGTGGGGCGGTCGATGGCCTGCCACAGCGCGCGGAGGGCCCGGCCCATGAGAGCCCCGAATACCGGATGGACGTGCGGGCTGGTGACGAAGTGGCCGCCTTCCCCGACGGGAGGCCGGTCGTAGAACCCTCCGGGTCCGTACAGGGCGAGGTCCATGAATTCGGCGAACGAGATGGGCCCGCGTTCTGCGATGGCGCGGCGGATCGCCGCTTCGACGGGTGCGTTCGGCTCGGTCACGGCCCTGTGCTCCGGGACGGCCGCCTCGGGCATGGCGTCCGGCCGCACTCAGCCTACGGCACAATCCACTCGTGGAACCGAGGGCGGCGGCGACGGTAGCGGTCGTCAGACCCGGGGCGCGGGGGGTGGAGGCGCTCGTGCTCCGGCGGGCCGCGGCCAGCCCGTTCGCGGCGGGGTACGTCGTGTTCCCCGGCGGGACGGTGGACGAGGGGGACGCAGAGCTGGCCGAGCAGTGGTTCGGCGATCCGGGGGAAGCCGCCAGGGCGTGCGCGGTGCGGGAGCTGGCCGAGGAGGCCGGGCTCGTCCTGGCGCACGGCGGCGTCCGGGCGCTGGGGGCCGCCGAGGATCCGGTCGCCGCGCTCGACGCGTCGATGCCTCGCCGGGAGGACATCCATCCGATGGCTCGCTGGCTGGCGCCGGAGTTCCTGGCGGTTCGGTTCGACGCGGAGTTCTTCTCGGCGGGCGCGCCCGACGGGAGCACGGTCGAGGAGGTCCTGGCGCTCCGGGTGGAACAGGACATGTCGCCCGCCTCGCCGCTGGCGCTGCGGGTCTCGCCGGAGTGGCGGGAGCGGGCCGGCGGGAACGAAGGCTGATCCCGTGCTGCGCATCGTGCGCGTCCTCGCCCCCAACCCCGGTCCGTACACGCTGGAGGGGACGAACACGTGGGTGGTCGGGAGCGATCCCGCCATCGTGATCGACCCGGGCCCGGACGACGACGCGCACCTCCTGGCGGTGATCCGGGAGGCCGGCCCGGTGGGGGCCGTCCTGGTCACCCACGGCCATCCCGACCACGCGCCCGGCGCGGCGCGGCTGGCGGAGCTGGCTGACGCCCCGGTCATGGCCTTCCGACCCCAGGACGGCCAGCGGCGCCTCCGCGACGAGCAGCTCGTGACGGCGGGCTCGATCCACCTGCGGGTGCTGTACACGCCGGGGCACGCCGCCGACCACGTGGTCTTCCTGGCCGAGGGGACCGGGGCCATGTTCACCGGCGACAACGTCCTCGGGCGGGGGACCGCCGTGATCGACCCCTCCGAGGGCGACCTGGCGAGCTATCTCCAGTCGCTCCGGCGGATGCGGGAGGCCCGTCCCCGCGTGATCTATCCGGGGCACGGTCCCACCGTGTTCGACGCCGTGGGGAAGATCCGGGAGTACGAGACCCATCGCGCGATGCGGGAGGAGCAGGTCCTGGCGGCGCTGGTGGCGGGGATGGCGACGGCGCAGGAGATGGTGCCGTCGATCTACGCGGACGTCCCCCCGGAGCTGCACCCGATCGCGGCCCGCCAGGTCCTGGCCCACCTGGGCAAGCTCGAGCGTGAGGGGCGCGTGACCAGGTCCGGGAACGGCGACGACGCCCGGTTCGAGCTGGTCACCGTCCGCCCCTGCGAGCGGTGCGGCCGCCCGGCCATGCCTCGGTCGCGCCTGTGCCGTCGGTGCAGCCTCGACGCGCTCCAGGAGACGCCGAAGATCTGATCGGCCGGCGTCCTGCGTGTCGGTGGCGGGCGCTATGGTCGCCGTGCGCACACGTCCGTCGGGCGCTCCTCCTCGCGCCGAGCCGGAAGGGGGAGCTGCCATGGGCCGGAATGCTGCGGGGGACGACGAATGGGACGACGGGGGGTCGCCCTCCGGTGAGCTGGCGTGCGTGCTCGAGGGCATGCCGCCGTTCCGGGGGGTTCCGTTCGGGGTCCTGGAGGATCTGGCCAGCCGGGCAGGGACGCGAACGGCGCAACCGGGGCAGCTGTTCCTGCCCGACACGCTGCCCGGCGCCGGGTCCGGCGACGGCGACGATCCCGAACGTCGCGTGTACGTGGTGCTGGTCGGCTGGTGCAAGGTCGTCCGTCACCTGCCCGACGGGCGCCAGGCCGTGCTGGACGTCAGAGGGCCCTCCGACCTCGTGGGAGAGGAGGCCCTGGCGGGCACCGTCCTGCGGCATCCCTCGGGACGAAGCACGATTCGACTCGAACGGGTCGCGGGCCTCGAACAGGCAGCGGGCCCCGGGCCGCTCCCCGGCGCGGTCGCCCTGACCCGCTGCGAACTGGTGTCGATCGCCGTCGGGTCGTTCGTGGCCGTCGCCGCCCGCCATCCGTCCCTCCAGCACGCCGTGGCCCGTCATCTGGCCGAACGGGTCATCGAGGCCCAGACCATGCTGGTGGAGCGGGCCATGCCCGTGCAGCGCCGGGTGGTCGAGGCATTGGCCCGGCTCGGGGGGTCGATCAGACGGCCCGTGGCGAGGCGCGACGAGGTGGATGAGGAGGATGGGGACGACGGGCACGACGAGGACGAAGAGCTCGAGGACGGCGCGGGGGGCGACGGAGCAGACGAGGACTGGAGCGAGGTCCCGGCGCTCGGGCAGAGCGACCTCGCGGCGCTGGTGGGGGCCTCGCGCGAGACCGTCAACCGGGCCCTGGCATCACTGGCGGCACGAGGTGCCGTGGTCATGGACGAGGGATGCCCCACACTCACCGTCCGGTCGGCTCCCCGGGTGGTCCGATGACGCGCGACCGTCCGGGCCGTGCATTCCTCGTGCGGGACGGGAACATCCGCCGCGGTGGGGACGATCCACGCGGTCGTGTCGTTCCCAGTGCCGGCCCGGCTACACTCGCCACCTGCCCACGGGGCCCCCCGAAGGATTGGCCTGATGTTCGACAGGATCCTGGTCGGGACCGACGGGTCCGACAGCGCCACGTTGGCGGTGGAGTACGCCGTCCACCTGGGAGAGGTCTTCGACTCGGAGGTCACGATCGCCGCCGCCCACGTCACGGACGAGGGTTCGGGCATGGCCAACGGGGCAGAGGCCACCCTGGCTCGGGGGCCCGGCACGAGTCTGGATCGTGAGGTGGCTCGAGCTCTGCTTCGGGATGCTCGCTCCGCGTACGGCGGCCGCGTTCGCCTGGCCACGAGCGAGCTTCGGGGGCCAGCGGCGCTTGCGCTGGTCGGGCTGGCCCAAGCGGAGGGCTTCGACCTGCTGGTGGTCGGGAACCGGCCCGGCAGTGGCGGTTCGCGCCAGGGGGGCGTGGCCCAGGCAGTCGCCCGCCGGCTCGCGGCCGCCGTCCTGGTGGTCGACACCGTGGGCGGCGCGCGTCCCGGCTACCGGCGCGTGGCCGTGCTCGTGGGTGACGATCGTGGGCCGGCGGACCGCCCCACGTCCGCCGCGCGGGGGCTGGTGCGCCTGGCCGGCGAGCTGTCGAGCGCTCTGGGGGCCGAGCTGACCGTCGTCGCGTGCTCGCGATCCGAGCGAGCCGCTCGGGAGAGGCTGCCGGCACTGCTGGCGGCCGCTCCGGGCGCGGCCGGATCGGCATTCGCGGGCCCGCCGGGCGGTTGGGCCTTCCAACCGGACCCATCAGGCGGGTACGATCTGCTGGTCGTGGCCCACCGTGGCCGGGCAGGGGTCGGACGGTCAGCCGCCGGCGAGGCGGATCGGCTATCCCGGCGCGCGGGGACCTCCGTGCTGCTCGTGCCCGGCGTGGCCGATGCCGAACGTGCCGGGCGGTCTCGAACAGGGAAGGAGCCGCAGATGGCCAGAGGAGGACCGGAGGCGCTGAGCGACGTTCCGCTGTTCGCGGGACTGACGAAGCGCCATCTCCGCCACATCGCCGACCTGTCGGAGGAGGAGCGGTTCACCGAGGGCACGAAGCTCGCGGAGGAGGGCCAGGCCGGCGACGCCTTCTACGTGCTACTCGAGGGGGAGGCGAAGGTGGTGCGCGGGGGCAGGCGGATCGCCGCGCTGATCCCGGGCGACTTCTTCGGTGAGATCGCCCTGATCGACGGGGGCCCCCGGACGGCCAGCGTGGTCGCGACCACGCCCATCACCACGCTCAGCATCACCCGGAAGCGGTTTGGGAAGATGCTGGAGGAGGACCCCAACATCACCGTGGCCATGCTCGAGGAACTGGCCCGGCGGCTGCGGAACAACGAGCGATCTGCAATCGGTTGAGATCGGTGTGAGCGCGTCACTTCCCCGCTTCGTCCCGCTCGGGTCCAGGCCTCAGGGGCCCGACGGCATCCTGTCGGCCGTCCTGGACGACGTGCGGACCACGCTGCGCGTGGCCTGGGTCGACAGCACGCTCCGGGCGCTCGCGGACGAGCCCATCTTCCTCTCCGCGGCCTGGGCCGCGACCAGGCCGAACGTCACCCGGAGCTTCGCGGCCGGGGCGGAGCGACTGCAGCGGGAGGCCGTAGAGGCGGCCCGGCGGACGCTGGCGCTGGACGACCGGACTGCCTGGCTGGAGGAGCGCTACGGCGCTGCCGAGCGGGAGCACCTGCTGCGCACCGCCCAGTCACTGCACCACGCTGCGGCCAGGGTGTACCTGGTCGTGCAGACGTGGGCGACCCTGGCCCGCCGGCAGACGATCGCCGGGACCGGGCGGGAGGAAGCCCCGGCCAGGCGGGGGGTGCCCTCCTGGCAGGAGGGGCTGGTTGGGGTGCCCCACACGGTCTCGGAGGAAGCCGAGGCCCTGATCGACGTGGCCACTATCGCCCTCGCTCTCAACGCCACGCCATCGTCGCTCCAGGCCGTCGCCGCGTGGCCGCACCTCCTGGAGCATGTGGTGTCCGAGGTCCGGGGCGCCGTGAGCAGTCCCGAGTGGGTCCAGTCCGTGAACGGGCTACGGCGGAGCGCCGCCGAGATCCTTCGGGCCCTGCCGCACCCCATGGCCCTGCAGTGGGACGTGCTGGAACGAAAGGGCCTGACCGAGGAGCGACGGCTGGTGGTGGCCGACTACCTCACGGCGGCGACGGCGTCCATGCCCGCGAACACGCTGATCTCGGCGGCCGTGTGGATCGGGGTGGGCGCGCCGGACCTCCCCGCGGAGTTCTGAGAAGCTGTCGGAATGCGGGCCGAGTTCTACCGCTCCGTCGACCCGGAGAAGGTGGTGGCGACGGCCTGGTGGGACGGCCGCCGCGCCCAGGTCGACTCGGACGAGGATGCCGCCCGGGCCGCCGTCAGGAAGATCTTCCGTCCCACCCCGGTGGTCGTCGACGACAGCTCGATGCGCCCGCTGGGCTCCTCAGGTGAGTCCGTCGTCCAGCCGGGGAACCTCGAATGGTTCCGGACCGCCGCCCTGGCCCGAGCGAAGGCCCAAGGTCTCTCCGCCCGCCTGATCCCCGAGGCCAGGTCGAATACCGGCTGGGACCCTGCGTCCGCGTACCGCACCTTCCGTCAGGTCGTCTCGGCGCTCGAGACTCCGGCCACACCCGGCCCGGAGCCCGAGGCGGAGTCCGCCCGGCCGCTATAGGCCCACTGACCCGGACTGACTAGTCAACCCGGGCTACGGAAAATCCCCCGACAAGACCTCCCCCGTGGCTTGACCCGATCGGTCCTCCGGCCCCATGATCTCGCCTCGAGGAAACCCGAGTCATGTCCGCAGCCCTCACCGCCTTCACTCGGAAGCTGCCCCGCCGGTCCCGCACGCCCACCCTCGAGCCCCTCCGCGTCCGCATCTTCGTCTGGGCGGTGATCATCCCGACTGTCAGCCTCCTGACCACCCTCTCAGTCCTCCAGTGGCGCTCGATCACCGAGGCCCTCCCGAACCTCATCATGTGGCTGGCCGTCGTCACCGCAGCCGAACTCCTCCCGATCCTCTATTCGGAGGAAGTCAACATCACTCTGTCCATGCCGCTGTTGCTGGCGGCCGGGATTGTGCTGGCACCTATCCATGCGGGCCTGATCGGTTTTCTCGGTTCGTGGGATGGACGACATTTGCGGCGCGAGATCACCTGGTCACGAGCCCTCTTCAATCGCAGCCAGATTGCCTTGAGCTCGTTCTTCGGATCTCTGGTCTTCCATTCGCTGGGAGGCAACATCAGGGTGTGGCCGTTGGCGGTCTGGGCTTGCCTGGCGGCCTCTCTCGCAGACATGATCATAAACGTCGCCCTCGTCTCGGTGGCGGCGGCGCTCATGGCGCGGGTGAAGCTCACCAAGGTGCTTTCCGACGTCGCGCTTGACTCACCATGGAGCTTCGCGTTCACGTATCTCTCGCTCGCCCCGATCGCGGCGCTGATCGCTTTGACCACGTCTCACTACGGCGGCTGGGGTCTGGTTGCAGCGAGCGTTCCGTTGATCTTGGCTAGACAGGTTTTTGTACTTCTTAAGAGGGGCGCGGAAGCAAAGGCCGAGGTCCGCATGAAGGAGGAGCTCGTTCGAGAGATCAGTCAAAGAATCGCCGAGGAGCGGCAAGACGAAAGAGCCCGCCTCGCCATGGACCTTCACGACGAGGCGCTCGCAGCTTTATACCAAGTCCATCTCATGGGGGAGGTACTTCGCCAAGACCTGTCGCACGGCAAGCTGTTCGAGCTCGAAGTGGACGTGCCGAAGCTCAAGGCTGCCACGGTTCAAGCCACAGAAGCGCTACGGGCATTGATCCGGAACCTCCGTAAGTCCCCGGTCGGAGCTCACGGCTTGACGCGGACACTGAACCTACTCGTGGAGGAGACTTCAGGTAGAACCAGCGCCGAGATCCATGCTGATGTTCGTCCCGTTGCTGCCTCCGCATCGATCCAGCTTCTTGTGTATCAAGTGGCGCGGGAGGCATTGGAGAACGCTATCCGCCACGCACGCGCGCAGAACATCTACGTGTTTCTTTTCGAGGACGATGACGCAGTCCGCCTTGTGGTCCGGGATGATGGGACGGGCTTCGTCATAACGCTCTCAGACCGGGAGTTGCACTTCGGGCTTCGCATGATGGCTGAGCGAGCTCAGCTCGCTGGGGGAGTTCTCCACATCGATTCGAGGCTCGGGGAGGGTACCCAGATAACGGGCCGGTTCCCTCTGGCGGAGCCCTAAACTTGGGGGTCTTGAACTCCGAGCCCGGCGTTCAGCACGCATCGCCCGAAAACAGCAATCGACAGCCCAGCACGTAGCCGGACTGTCGATTGGAGATCTTGTTGGCGAGTCGCTAGAACTTGAAGTGTGCCGCGCCCGCAAGGGCCAGCGCCAACAGCGAGCCCGCCGCCACGGCGATCCGCTTAATCACCCGCATCTGGCCTCCTCCTTCCCGTCGTCATCCCAAGGAGGCCGAGTGGGCGCCTCCGATCTCGCAAGTCTTTTCGGTTACCTTGGACCCGTAGAGACTATCGGGGGACAGCCAGATTACCGACAAGGCCCTTGCCGACCTACAGCGTTTGCTGTAGGTCGCGGACTAGGCCGTCTAGGGTATTGAGACATCAGCCGTACAAGGCGATGCTTTCAGGCGTGGGGAGACCAGTCCAGAGACTCGGAGCCCAGGCAGCCTCTGAGACCTCCAAGGCGCGTAGTCGAGTTTCGTCCCTAGGGGTCTTTCAGGCTCTGGTGGTGGTGTCCTCCCTGGCAGCGATCGTAACGGCCACGTTGAGCCATCCCGAGAACCTGAAACCGGACCTTCTGATCTGGGTCGTGGTTGTGGGAGTCGTAGACCTCGTCCCCGTCCCCTTCTGGCGAGGCGTGCAGGTGAGTATTGGGTTCCCGCTGCTTCTTGCCGTCGGAATGATCTACGACCCCGCAGCTGCGGCGTTGGTCGCAGTAGTCGGATCGGTCGATCCGCGAGAACTGAAGCGGGAAGTGACCGTGCTTCGAGCGCTGTTCAATCGGTCGCAGGTGGCGTTGGCGGTGTTGGCGGCCAGTGCTGTGTTCCACTCGCTTGCGGATGTGCATGAGGGGTGGGGGATGGTGGTGCCTGTGGCGATCCTGGCGGGGCTGGCCGACTACATCGTGAACGTCACGCTCGTTTCGACCGCTGTGTCGATCGCGTACAAGGTGCCTTACCTCGAGTCGCTGAAGTCGATGCGGATCGGGCGGTCGGCGGAGTTCTTCGTCAACTACATCGGGCTGGGGTTCTTCGGGACCGTGTTGGCGAAGTTGTACGTCGATCCGTACGTGGGGGTGTGGTCGATCCCGGCGGTGCTCATGCCGTTGGTGCTGGCTCGGCAGATGTTCTTCCGGACCCGGGCCCTCGAGGAGGCCCACGAGGAGCTCAAGGTCCGCGAGCAGATCATGCGGGCCCTGTCGGACCGCATGGCGGAGGAGCGACAGGACGAGCGGGCCCAGATCGCGGCATACCTCCACGACGACCTGGCCCAGCTGCTGTTCCGGCTCTCGCTGCAGGTGGACATCGCGAAGCGGCACCTCCACCAGGACGACATCGACTCGACCGTTCGCGACCTCGAGAGCATCAGGGAGACCAAGAACCGGACCTCGGAGATGGTCCGGGCCTTGATCCGTGACCTGCACCGCTCCCCCCTCGGCCGCAAGGGCCTGAGCGAGGCCCTGGCCAGCTTCACCCAGGACATCGCCGCCGGGTCCGGGGTTCGCTTCGACAACGACATCGTCGAGGTCCAGCTGCCCCCGGCCATCCAGCTGCTCGTGTACCACATCGCCCGCGAGGCGGCGATGAACGCCCTCAAGCACTCGGGCGCCTCCACCATCTCGATCTCGCTCCGGCCCGACGGGGACTCAGTGAGGCTGAAGGTCGAGGACGACGGCATCGGGTTCGACTCGAACGCCCCCGGGCCCGAGGGCCACTTCGGCGTGGCCATGATGCGTGAACGGGCTCAGGTGGCCGGCGGGACCTTCTCCATCGACAGCCTCGAGGGCCGGGGCACCTCCATCACGGTGGAGTTCCCGAGTTCCTGGATGGAGGAGGGGAAGGCGGATCAGGAGGAGGATCCGGCGGGTTCGAGCTCGACGATCTCGCCGATCGCGGAGCCGTCGCCGTCTCCCGAGTCCGTCTCCGCATAGCCGCCGCCACCGCCCAGATCACCCCGGCGTAGATCAGCACGTCGCCCACGCTCACCACCTGCCCGATGGGCTTCGGGATCGGGATGGAGTCGGCCAGGAACACCAGCTCGTCGTCGTCCCGGGACAGGTGGTGTTTCGCCCCGCCGTGCTTCTCCAGGTCGTTCAGCAGCGACTCCTGGCCCGACTCCCTCAGGGCGCTGCGGGTTACCGGCATCCCGTGGTTCGCCGTCACCACCAGCCCGTTCAGCGCGAGGCCCACCAGCACCGGGACCATCCCCGCCAGCCGGAGGTTCCTGGCCGCGAACACCACCAGCACCACGTAGGAGGCCACCAGCAGGGCGTACCCGAACGGGTTCGAACGGTCGGCGGACACCGGGATCAGCTGGAGGGCCAGGCCGAGCGGGGCCAGCCACCACCACTGCAGCCGGATCGACCCGAGGTTCCCGAGGCGCCCCCCGATCGCGTAGCCCACGGCCACCGCGATCACCACCACGCCGAGGAGGAGGATCACGCTCGGAGCCTCCGCCCGGGGCGGGCAGACCCGCACCCTACAATCCGCGCATGGCCCGGATGGTGCCGTTCCCGATGCTGCCCACGACGAGCTCGGCCGAGCGGCGCCTGTATGAGGGGTTCCTTTCCCAGCTCCCCGAGGAGAACGTCGTCTACCACTCCGTGGACGGGGTAACGGCGGGGCCCCGCGTCCCGGAGGAGGACGAGGCCGACTTCCTGGTAGCCCATCCCGTCGACGGGATCGTGGTGGTGGAGGTCAAGGGCGGTGGGATCAGGTACGACCCCGAGACCCGGCGATGGGAACAGGCCGGCCGGACTGGCCGGCATGAGCTCGCCGAGGACCCCTTCCGGCAGGCCTCGGGAGCCATGCACTCGCTGATCGACATCCTGTCGGCCGAGCCGGACTGGCACCGGTGGCGACCCGTGCACGGCTACGGGGTGGCGTTCCCCGACGGTCGCTACGACCGGCCGGCCCACCCGGGCGCGCCGGTGGAGATGGTCATCGACCGAACGCACCTCGACGCGCTGCACGAACGGGTCCCGCGGATCATGCGGCACTGGTCGGGCCGGACCCGGCCCCGGGCGTTCGGGGCGGAGGGCATGGACATCGTCTCCCGGGTCCTGGGCTACCGCGTGGACGTCCGGACGCCCTTGCAGCTCGCGTTCAACGAGGAGGACCGCAAGATCGTCGAGCTCAGCGAGCAGCAGGGCCGGGTCCGGGCCATGCTCCTGCATCTCCGCCGGGCCGCCGTGACCGGGGCGGCCGGTTCCGGCAAGACGGTGCTGGCCATCGAGATGGCCCGCCGGCTGGCCATGTCCGGGACGCCCACCCTCCTGACCTGCTTCAACCGTCGTCTGGCGAAGCACCTGGCGGCGTGGACCGACGGCACGCCGAACCTCGACGTCCGGCACTTCCGCCGGCTGTGCTACAAGACGACTCGGGAGGCCGGTCTCGCCCTGGACGTCCCCAACGGCCAGGTCGCGGGGGACGGCTCGCCCTATTTCGATCACGAACTCCTCTATCTCCTGGAACGGGCCGCTCGGACGCTCGGCCCCCGGTACGACGCCATCGTGGTGGACGAGGCCCAGGACTTCAAACAATGGTGGTGGCCGGCACTGCTCGCGCTGCACACGGATCCGGACGACGGCCGGCTGTACGTCTTCGCCGACGCGAACCAGGACCTGTACGGCGCGCTCGCCGATGGCGACGGCGACGGGTCGGTGCCGTTCCCCGTCCCCCCGGAACACCGCCTCCCTCCGCTCCTCGAGAACCGCCGGAGCACCGCGGCGATCAACTCGTTCGTCTCGGTGTTCTCCAGGGGCGACGAGTCTCCGGTGTCCCGGGGCCCGGACGGCCGACCGGTCGAGGTGCTCGAGTACCGCGACGGCGATGAGCTGGCCCGCCTGCTGTCGATCGTGATGACGAACCTCGTCGAGGACGAGCACGTGCCGCTGGAGGACATCGTCTTGCCGACCCCGTCCCCCGCGGCGAAGAGCGCGCTCCGGGCCCGCGGTGGCGTGGACGGATTCCGGTTCTCGGACGAGCCCGAGCCCGGGGCCCTGCTCGCGGCGACGGTCCACGCGTTCAAGGGCCTGGAGCGGCCGGTGGTCATCCTGGCCGAGCTGGGGGAGCGGCACGAGGACGAGCTGGAGCAGTTCCTGTACATGGGGGGCTCGCGGGCGCGGAACCACCTCATCGTGCTGGCCACGGAGCCGGTGGCGGCGAGGCTCCGGAAGCTGACGGGAGTGGCCCAGCCGTGAGCCGCGCCGGCGTGGGCCGGGCCGTCCCCGGAGAGTCCCCGGACCGGGGGTACTTCGGCCCGGACAGCGTGTCCTGGCGGGTCCACCGCGAGGTCACCGTGCTGTTCGGCGGGGCCCGGGCCTTGCTGATGCAGGCCGCGCACCCGCTGGTCATCGCCGGCGCGCGGGAGACCGGCTTCTACCAGCGCGACCCGTGGCGCCGGCTCCAGCGGACCCTCATGCTCACGTACGCGCTGACGTTCGGCACGAAGGAGGAGGCCCGGCGGGCGGCCGAGCACATCAACGAGGTCCACCTCCACGTCCGGGGGATCGACGAGGTCACGGGACGACCCTACGACGCCTTCGATCCCGACCTCCTGCTGTGGGTCCACGCCTGCCTGGTGGACAGCGCCCTGCTGTTCGAGCGCCTCACGGTGGGACGGCTCGACGACGCCGAGCGCCAGCGGTTCCACGAGGAGCAGATGGTGGCGGCGGAGCTGCTGAAGCTGCCCCGGGACCGGATCCCGCCGACGGTGGAGGCGCTCCGGGAGTACGTCGACGGAGTCGCGGCCAGCGGCGAGCTCGTGGTCACCGACGCTGCCCGGGACGTGGCCCGGCTGTTCCGCCGGCCGCCGCCTGAGGCCGAGTGGCGGCCGGTGCTCCGGGCCGTGTCGTGGTGGGCCTTCGGGAACCTCCCCGACCCGCTGCGGCGGGCCTACGGGGTCCGGTGGAACGCGGTGAAGGAGGCCGCCATGCGGGCGAACCTCATGGGGGTCCGGGTCCTCCGACCGGCCCTCCCGGGGCGGTTCCGCTTCATCCTCCCGGCCCACGCGGCGGCCCGGCGCCTGGGCATCCCGGTCTCGACCTGACCTCGCCCGGCCGCCGTCATCCAGGTCGACGCCCGACCCGGCCCGCTTCTCCCGTTTGCCCCACCGGGCGGCGACACCGGAAGATGGAGGCCGGGTCCGGCGCCCATCGAACGCACGTGAAGGACCGGGTCATGGCCGAGTTCGAACACGAGGGATGGCGACTGGCGTACGAGGACCGCGGCGACGGGCCCCCGGTCCTGCTGGTCCACGGGGTACTCATGGACCGCACGATGTTCGACCCGCAGGTCGAGGCCCTGGCCGACCGGTGGCGGTTCGTGACGCCGGACCTCCGGGGGCACGGGGAATCCGAGCATCGCCGGGCCCGGTACACCCAGTGGGACCTCATGGAGGATCACGTGGCGCTGCTCGACCACCTGGGGATCGACCGCGCGGTCTGGGGGGGCGTGAGCCAGGGCGGGTTCCAGTCCCTTCGGGCGGCCCTGCGGCACCCCGAGAGGGTGGCCGGGCTGGTCCTGATCGACTCCCAGGCCGGGCCGGAGGACCCGAACCGGGCCCCGATGTACGAGGCGTCGGCGGCCGTCGCCGCGAAGAGCGGGTGGAACGAGGACATCCTGGGGATCGCCGCGCAGATGATCATCGGCGCGAACGCCTCCGAGGACCTGAAGCGGCACTGGATCGCCCGATGGAGCGCCCAGGACACGTCGGATGCGGTCGAGTTCATCGAGGCGGTGACCCGGCGCGAGGACATCACGGACCGGCTCGGCGAGATCGAGGCGCCGGCCATCGTGATCCACGGCGAGGACGACATCGCCATCGAGATGGACCTGGCCCGGACCCTGGCGGACGGCCTGCAGGGGCTGGTGGAGTTCGTGACGGTGCCGTCGGCGGGGCATTCCTCCACCGTCGAGAACCCCGAGCCGATCACGGCGGCCATCGAGCGGTTCCTGCAGAAGGCGTGGCCGGCCTGACGCGCATGGCCGGGTCCCCGTTGATCGAACCGTCGGGGCGGGGTTCGCCCAGGACCCGGCACGCCCGGCGGCTGTTCGCGGGGATCGCGCCCGAGTACGACCTCATGGCCGAGCTGCTGTCGTTCGGCCAGAACCGGCGGTGGAGGCGGTTCATGGTGTCGCGGCTCCCGGACCTTCCGGGGGCACGGGTGCTGGACGTGGCCACCGGCACGGGCGGGGTGGCCGTCGAGATCGTCAGGCGGACCGGGGCGCGGGTGGTGGGCCTGGACCAGAGCCCGGAGATGCTCAGCGGCGCCCGGCGGGCCCTGGCCGGGGCCGGCATGGATGGTCGGGTCCGGCTGGTGCTCGGGCAGGGCGAGCGGCTCCCGTTCCCGGACGGCGCGTTCGACGCGGTGACGTTCACCTACCTCCTGCGGTACGTGAACGATCCGAGCGCCACGCTGCGGGAGCTGGCCAGGGTGGTGCGTCCCGGCGGCGTGCTGGCGAACCTCGAGTTCATGGTGCCGCCGAACGCGGCGTGGCGGGCCGCCTGGATCCTGTACACGCGGGTGGGGCTCCCCCTCGGGGGGCTCACGGCATCCCGGGAATGGTTCCGGACGGGATGGTTCCTGGGGCCCTCGATCTCCGGGTTCTACCGGCGATATCCCCTGTCCGAGCAGGGGCGGTGGTGGCGGGAAGCCGGCATCCTTCCCGTCCGGTACCGGACCATGAGCCTGGGGGGCGGCGTCGTGATCTGGGGGACGAAGTCCGGTGGGTGAGACGGGCCGGTCGAAGGCCGGCGCGGTCCGGGGGAGGGCCGACGAGCCGTCCCGGCCGGCGTTCTACGCGCTGCGCTCGGGGGGGTGGCGCGACTGGTGGACGCTGCTGCACCCCCCGTACACGGCGTGGCACCTGTCCTACGTGGTGTTCGGCGCGGCGGTGGCCCCCGTGCTCGATGGGGTCAGGCTGGGGGCCACGGTGGTGGGGTTCTTCCTGGGCGTGGGGATCACGGCGCACTCCCTCGACGAGCTCCAGGGCCGGCCTCTGCGGACCCGGATCCCATCCGCGGTGCTGTGGGCGGTGGCCGTGGTGGCGCTGGCGGCGGCGGTGGGGATCGGCGTCCTCGGCGCGGTCGAGGTGACGTGGTGGCTGCTCGCCTTCGTTGGGTTCGGGGCCTTCGTGGTGCTCGCGTACAACCTCGAGCTGTTCGGGGGGTGGTTCCACACCGACTGGTGGTTCGCGGTGGCGTGGGGGGCGTTCCCGGCCCTCACGGCGTACGTCGCCCAGACCGGGACGATCAGAGCGGCGGCGGTGCTGGTCTCGGGGGCCTGTCTGGCGTTGTCGGCGGCCCAGCGGGCCCTGTCCACGCCGGTGCGCCGGCTCCGGCGGCGGACCGCCGTGGTGGCCGGGCAGGTGGTGCTGGACGACGGCTCGGTGGAGGCCATCGACGAGTCCACGCTGCGGGCGGCCCCGGAGCTGGCCCTCCGGGCCATGGCGGTGGCGCTGTCGCTGCTGGCCCTGGGGCTCGTGGTGGCCCGGCTGACGTGATCTCGAACGCGGAACCGAACCTCGACGGTCCCGGGGGCGGCGAACGGGCGCGCGCGCCCGCCGAGCCCGAGGTCCGGCGGATGTTCGACCAGATCGTCCCTCGCTACGACCTGCTGAACGACGTGCTGTCCGGGGGGTGGAACCGGTGGTGGCGGCGGGCCGCGGCGCGGGCCCTGGAGGCCGAGCCGGGTTGGCCGGTCCTGGACCTGGGGTGCGGCACCGGCCGGCTCGGCGAGCGGTTCCTGGCCGAGCACCCCGTGGTCGGTATCGACGTCAGCCTGGCGATGCTTCGCGCCGCACAGGAGCGACTGGGCGGCGGGATGGTGTTCGTGCAGGGGAGCGCGTTCCGCCTGCCGTTCGCCGCCGGCGCCTTCGGGGGAGCGACCAGCGCGTTCGTGCTGCGGAACCTGGAGGACCTCCCGGGGGCCTTCGCGGAGCTGGCCCGGGTGGTTCGCCAGGGAGGCGGGGTGGCCCTCGTGGACATCACCGAGCCGCGCGGCCGGTTGCGGCGCAGGGCGTTCGACGCGTACTTCCGCGTCGCGGCGCCGGCGGTCGGGGGCCTGGCGGGGCGCCGCGAGGCATACCGGTACCTGGTCCGGTCGCTGGCCAGCCTGCCCCCCGCGGAGGAGGTGGGGCGGATGCTCGCGGGAGCTGGATTCGAGCGTGTGCGGTGGCGTTCGCCGGCACCCGGAATGGTTACCCTGTGGGCCGCGCGGCGGGCCTGAGCTCGAAGGGGGTGCGCCGATGGCCGAACTGAGCAGGGAGGTCGGGCTGGGGCTCGCCGCCCGCGCGTCGGTCTCCGATGCGGTGGAGTGGGCGGTCCGCGCCCGCGGCCTCGGCCTGTCCTCCGTGTGGATCCACGACTCCTACTTCGAACGCGACGCGGTGACGTACACGTCGGCCATAGCGTCGCAGGTCGACGGGATCAAGGTGGCGCTGGGTGCGGTGAACCCGTTCACGCGGCACGCCGTGCTCCTGGCCATGACGGTCTCGGCGCTCGACGAGATGGCGCCGGGGCGGATCATCCTGGGGCTGGGCTCGGCCCTCCCCCTGCGCCTGGCCCAGATGGGCGTCCCGTACACGCCGCAGGAGGGGCACGACCGCGTGAGCGCCACCATCGATCTCCTGCGGGCCATGTGGAAGGGCGAACGGATCCCGCCGGGCTCCGAGGGGGTTCCACCCGTGGAGCCGATGTTCGCGCCGGTCCACCACGTCCCGATCTACGTGGCCGGGTACCGGACGCCGATGCTGGAGCTGGCCGGGGAGAAGGGCGACGGCTACCTGGCCCGGCCCCTGGAGTCGCTGCCGTCGTTCGCCGGGATGATTCCGAAGATCCGCCGTGCGTCGGTGGCGGCGGGGCGGCCGGAGGACGCCGTGCACGTGGCCGGGTACCTGTTCGGTCTGGTGGACGAGAGCCGGCGGGCGGCCCTGAACCGCGCGAAGCGGGAGCCCTTCGTCATCTACATGATGGCCATCCAGACCGACGTGGCCCTCCGCCGGGCCGGTCTGGACCTCGAGCTCCGGGACCGGGTGCACCAGCTGTGGCGGAACGAGGACTACCACGCCGCCGCGGAGCTCATCCCCGACGAGATGCTCGACGCGTTCCTCGTGTGCGGGACCGAGGAGGAGGTCGCGGCACGGGTGTTCGAATACCACCGGGCCGGGATGGACCTCCCCGTGCTCCAGCCGGTGGTGCAGGAGGAGGAACAGGTCGAGGCGCTGTTCCGGGCCGCCGAGCTGTACGGCGGCCAGGGGACGGCCTGGGTCGTGACCAGCGGGGAGCCGAGCGATGGCTTCCGGTCGGCCATCGAGCCCGGCACGCGGCTCGTGGGTGGCGGCGCGGGTCTTGCCGAGAACCGACTGTCGCTCACCACTCGGCTGTGGCGACACGCCACCGCGTGGTTCGAGATCATCCGGCCGTTCTCGTTCACGGCGTCCGCGGTGCCGCCTTCCGCGGCCGCGGCCCTGGCCGCACTGAACGGGCAGCTCTCGTGGCCGCTCTTCCTCGGGTCCCTGATCGGTCTCCTCCTGCTGCACGTGGGCACGAACGTCACGAACGAGATCTACGACGTTCGCAAGGGGGCCGACCGCATCACGTCGCCTCGGGCCAGCCACGCCCTGCTGAAGGGGCGGCTCACCGAGCGCGAGGCCTTCGCCATCGTGCTCGTGGCATTCCTGGCCGCCACAGGGATCGGCGTGTGGCTCACCGTGGAGCGAGGGTGGCCGGTGGTCGCGCTCGGCCTGGCCGGCCTCCTGGGCGGGTGGGGATATACGGCGCCCCCGCTCGAGTACAAGTTCCGGGCGCTTGGGCTGCCGCTGGTGTTCGTCCTGTTCGGGCCGCTGTCGGTGATCGGCGCCTACTTCGTCATCACCGGGAGGTTCGACTGGGCGACGGTCGCGGTGAGCGTCCCGGTCGGTCTGCTGGTGACCGCCATCCTGCACGGCAACGAGTGGCGGGACATCTCGGAGGACGCGAGAGCCGGGGGCGTGACGTTCTCCATCCGGGCCGGGCGCCGCCTGGCCCACGGCGGCTACCTCGTGCTGGTGGTGGGCGCGTATCTGGCGCTCGGCGCGGCGGTGCTGGTGGAGGCCCTTCCGGTGCAGTCGCTGCTGGCGCTGCTCTCGCTGCCGCTCCTGGTGCGGGTGATCCGGGCGTCGGAGCTGGGGGCCATGGGGCAGCAGCGGGCCATCGCCATGATCGACCTCGAGACCGCCCAGCTCCACGCCGCGTTCGGGTTCCTGCTGGTGGCGGGCCTGGCCATCGCCGCGGCGGTGAAGTGAGTGAGCGCTCACACACTGGTGAGTGAGCGCTCACTCACCACCGAGACGGGCAGCGGATCGGGGGTGGGCCGATTCGATCCGATGCTCGCCGGCGGGATCGGACTGGCGTACGGTGCGTTCGCCGCGACGTTTCGGGGTCCCCGCGAACGGTTCTGGCAGCGCATGACGTCCACCGGCGCCAGCCTGGGTTCGCTCGCCCTGCTGGCGGACCCGGACCTCCGCCGGACCAGGATCCGGGGCCGCGATGTCGTGCTGGGCCTGGCATCGGCAGCCGGCCTGTACGCGATCTTCCGGGTGGGGGACCGGTTGGCCCGGGGGGTCATGCCGAAGGGCTCGGAGGAGATCGACGAGGTGTACGAGCTCCGTGCGCTCCGGCCCCGGGGCGAGATCGCGGCGCGTCTCGCCGCCGTGGTCGGTCCGGCCGAGGAGCTGTTCTGGCGCGGACTCGTCCAGCGGCGGCTGGCCGCCCGGCTGGGCCGGTGGCGGGGGGCGGCCGCGGCGGCCGCCGTCTACGGCGGAGCCCACGTGGTCACCGGCAACGCCACCCTGGTCGGCGCGGCGGCCACCGCCGGCGCCTACTGGAGTGCGCTGGCGGCCGCCGGGATGCCCATGGGCACGCTGGTGGTGAGCCACGTGGCCTGGGACATCTGGATCTTCCTGCTCCAGCCCACGGTCCCCCGGGACTGAAGGAGCTCCCACTCGAAGAAAGGGACCGAAGGTCCCGCGATCACAGGGCCGCTCTCCCCGGTTCCACCACCCCTCGCACCCGAGATGCTCGCACTGGCGCGATTGGGAAGGAGACGGGTGATGAACGGCCTCGACGCTGAGACGCTTTCCATGACCCTGGATGCCATCCGGGACTTCACTGCGGCCCGGCTGCCGGACCAGGTGTTGCTGGACCTCGATGCCCGCGACGAATGCCCCGTCGACGTGGTACGGGCGATGTGCGGGGAGGAGTTGGGGATCCAGCTGCTGTTCATCCCCGAGGAGTACGGCGGGATGGGCGGCAACTCCTTCGACGTGTACCGGGTGTGCGAGCTGCTCGCCCGGGTCGACCTCGGCGTCGCCACCTCGCTGTTCGCCACGTTTCTCGGGAGCGACCCCATCACCGTGGGCGCCACCCCCGAGCAGCGCAAGGAGTGGCTGACCCGGATCGCCGAGGAGGGGCTCCTGTTCGCGTACGGGGCCACCGAGCCGGAAGCCGGGAGCGATCTCGGCGCGCTGAAGACCACCGCCCAGCCAATCATCGAGGAGGGCGTCACCGTCGGGTACCGGATCAGCGGGCAGAAGCAGTGGATCTCGAACGGCGGTGTGGCCGACGCGTACACCATCCTGGCGAACGCTCCCGGCGGGCCCTCGTGGTTCGTCCTGGAGCGCGGCGCCTCCGGGTTCACCCACGGCAAGCCCGAGGACAAGCACGGCATCCGCGCCAGCAACACCGCCGCGCTGTTCCTCGACGCCGTCGAGGTGGACCTCGACCGGCTGGTCGGCGGCGACGAGGGGCAGGGCCTGATGCAGGCCCAGGCCGTGTTCGGCTACACCAGGCTGATGGTGGCCGCGTTCGGCCTGGGGGCCGGATGGGCCGCCCTGGACCGGGCCATCCCGTACTCCGTCGGGCGGATCCAGGCCGGCGGCCCGCTGTCGGAGAAGCAGGGATACACGCACAAGCTGATCGTTCCGCACGCCTGCCGGCTGGAGGCCTCGCGGGCGTACGTCGAAGAGACGGCGCGGCGGATCGACTCCGGGGACGAAGGCTCGCTGAACACCGAGGGGGCGATCGCGAAGTACCTGGCGACCGAAGCGGGGCTCGCGGCGGCCGAAGCGTCCATCCAGGCCCTCGGGGGCTACGGCTACACGCGGGAGTACATGGTGGAGAAGATCCGCCGCGACGTCCGCATCACCACGATCTACGAGGGCACCTCCGAGATCATGGAGATGACCATCGCCCGGGACCGGTGGCAGCAGCACCTCAAGACCCGCGGGCAGCACTACCACCAGGTCGCGGCCGCGGCCGAGGCCCTCGAGGCCGCCACCCCGGGAGCGGGCGCCGGGACCGCCGCGCTCACGCTGCACGCGCTGGCCGAGGTCATGGAGCGGTGCCGGCTGGGACGGCTCACCCGGAACCAGCACGTCCTGCTCCGGCTCGGTGAGCTCATCGCGTACGCCGAGTGCGCGGACGCGCTGGCCCGCCGGGCCGCCGCCGCGGCGGACGGGACGCTGCACGACAAGGCCGACCGCCGCTTCGACCCCGTCTCGCTCGCCGCGGTGTCCAGGGTGTTCGCCCGCGATGCGGCGTTGAAGGTCGGGGAGGAGGGGCTGCGCCTGGTGGCCGGTGCCTCGGACGAGGCGATCGACGCTGGGGAGCTGGAGGGGGCGCTTGGGCTGACCGCCATCCACGCGGCCCAGCACGGGCTCATCGCGGACATGGGCGTGGTCCGGGACGCGCTCTACGCGGCCGTGGGCTGAGGCATCAGGGAGCGAACGAAGGGACGTGGGGAGCATGGAGGGCACGAGGACCGAGCCGGTCGCGGTGGTGGCGGTGGGGGCGATCCTGCCGGACGCGCCGGACGCCGCGACGTTCTGGCACAACGTGAAGTCGGGCCGGTACAGCATCACCGAGGTCTCGCCGTCGCGGTGGGACCCCGAGCTGTACTACGACCCGGACCCGGCCGCGCCGGACAAGACGTACTCGAAGATCGGCGGCTGGGTCCGGGACTGGGACTGGGAGCCCCTGGCGTGGAAGCTCCCCATCCCCCCGAAGGTCGCCGAGGCCATGGACGACGCCCAGAAGTGGGCGGTGGCCTGCACCCGCGCGGTGCTCGAGGACTACGGCCAGGGTCGCGAGCTGGACCGCGAGCGCACTGCGGTGATCCTCGGCAACGCCATGGCCGGGGAGCTCCACTACCTGACGTCGTTCCGCATCTTCTTCCCCGAGTACGCCGAGATCCTCCAGAAGTCCCCCGCGTTCATCGCGCTGCCACACGAGGTTCGCATCGCCCTCCTGGAGGAGCTCCACGCCGGGATGAGCGCCGTGCTCCCGCCGATCACCGAGGACACCATGCCCGGCGAGCTGGGGAACATCCTGGCCGGCCGGGTGGCGAACCTGTTCAACTTCCGCGGCCCGAACTACATCGCCGACGCCGCGTGCGGATCGGCCATGGCGGCCGTCAGCGCGGCCGTCCGCGGGCTCGGCGCCGGCGAGTTCGACTCCGTGATCACCGGCGGGGTCGACCGCAACATGGGCGTCTCGGCGTTCGTGAAGTTCTGCAAGATCGGCGCGCTGTCGGCGACGGGGACGCGCCCCTACGCGGCCGGGGCGGACGGGTTCGTGATGGGGGAGGGCGCCGGGCTGTTCCTGCTGAAGCGGCTGGCCGACGCGGAGCGCGACGGCGACCGCATCCTGGCCGTGATCCGGAGCGTGGCCGGCTCGAGCGACGGGAAGGGCAAGGGGATCACCGCGCCGAATCCGGTCGGCCAGCGGCTGTGCGTCGAGTGGGCCTGGAAGGCCGCCGGCGAGTCCCCCTCCACCGCGACCCTGGTGGAGGGACACGGAACGTCCACGCGGGTCGGCGACGTCGTCGAGGTCACCAGCCTGGCCGAGGCGTTCGGGGACCCCTCGCTCCGCCCGGGCTCGATCGCCCTGGGCTCGGTGAAGTCGAACTTCGGGCACCTCAAGGCCGCCTCCGGCGCCGCCGGGCTGCTGAAGACGGTCATGGCGCTGTCCGAGCGAGTCCTGCCCCCGTCCATCAACTTCCACGCGCCGAACCCCGACATCGACTTCGCGCGGTCGCCGTTCGCGGTGAACACCGAGCTCCGCGAGTGGGAACGCCCGGCCGGCGGCGTCCGCCGGGCCGGCGTCAGCGCGTTCGGCTTCGGCGGCACGAACTGGCACGCCGTCCTGGAGGAGTACGTGCCCGGCCGGTTCGATGGCGGGAGCAAGGTCGTGGCCGTGCCGGAGATCCGGACGGCGCCGGAGGCCCTCTCCGCGACCGAGGTCGACGCTGCGCCCCAGGCCGAGTTTGCGCCGCACATCCAGATCGCTCCAAAGGGGAAAGCGCCGCTGCGCGGTGCCGCGGTGCTCGGTGCGTCGACGGCGTCTGGACTTGCGGCCCGGCTCGACGCCCTCGGGCGTGAGGCCGCATACGGCGGTGCGCCCGCGTTCGAGGCGCCCCTGCGCGCCGACCTCGCCGCGCCCGAGCGCCTGGCCATCGACTTCGCCGACGCGGCGGACCTGGCCGGCAAGGCCGGGATGGCCGCGAAGGCCCTGGCGGCGAACGATCCGGCGGTGTGGAAGGCCCTCCGGGCGCGCGGGATCTTCCGCGGCTCGGGCCCCGCGCCGAAGGTCGCGTTCCTGTACCCGGGCCAGGGATCGCAGTACGCGAACATGGCCCGGATCCTGGCCCAGACAGAGCCCATCGTGGCGGAGACGTTCGCCGAGGCCGACGAGGTCATGGAGCCGCTGCTGGGTCGTTCGCTCACCTCGTACCTGTTCGTCGACCCCGAGGACAACGCCGCGCTGGCCACGGCGGAGATGGACCTCATGCAGACGGCCATCACCCAGCCCGCCGTGCTGGCCGTGGACCTCGCCCTGACCCGTCTGCTGGCCGCGTACGGGTTCGAGCCGGACATGGTGATGGGCCACTCCCTGGGCGAGTACGGGGCCCTGGTGACGGCGGGGTCGCTGACGTTCGCGCACGCGCTGGAGGCCGTGAGCGCGCGGGGCCGGGAGATGGCGAGCATCACCGTCGAGGACAACGGCAAGATGGCCGCGGTGTTCGCGCCGCTCACCGAGGTCGAGCGGATCGTCGAGGCCACCGAGGGCTACATCGTCATCGCGAACATCAACAGCACGCAGCAGGCCGTGATCGGCGGTGCCAGCGACGCGGTGGACCGGGCCGTCGCCGCCGTCACCGAGGCCGGCGGGCAGGCCATCCCGCTGCCCGTGAGCCACGCGTTCCACACCTCGATCGTGGCCCCGGCCAGCGGACCGCTCCGGGCGGCGCTCATCCGCCTGGACATCCGGCCCCCGCGCCTGCCCATCGTGGCCAACGTGACCGGTGGGTTCTACCCGTCGGACGGCGACGTGACCGAGCGGTTGCTGGACATCCTGGCCCGGCAGGTGGCCTCGCCGGTGCAGTTCGTGAAGGGGCTCGGCACGCTGTACGACGCCGGGGCCCGGGTGTTCGTGGAAGTGGGGCCGAAGCGGGCCCTGCAGGGATTCGTCGACGACGTCCTGGCAGGCCGGGACGGCGTCGCCTCGTTGTTCACCAATCACCCCAAGGTCGGGGACGTCGCGTCGTTCAACCAGGCCCTGTGCGGCCTGTACGCGGCCGGGCTGGGGAGAGGACGCGACGAGCGGCCGGTGGAGGTGGTCGTGATGGAGCAGGAGCGAAGGAACATGGAACCGAGCAGGGAGCCGGAGGCGACCGACCGGCCGGTGGTGATCACCGGTGCCGCGCTGGGGCTTCCGGGGACCGAGCGGATCTTCGACGACGGCAACGTCGGGCGCATCCTCCGGGGCGAGCAGCTCATCGACGCCATCCCCACCCGCCTGCGCAAGGCCATCCTCGACAAGCACATCACGCGGCTGGTGAAGCGGGAGAACGGCGATCCCTCGTTCGAGACCATCGTCGACGAGGCCGACGTCATCCGGCTGGCCGGACGGGGCGGCGCGTTCGACCTGCAGGAGGAGTTCGGGGTCGCCGCGGAGCGGATGCCGGCCCTGGACCGCTCCACCCGCCTGGCCATCGCGGCCGGGATCGACGCCCTCCGCGACGCCGGGATCCCCCTGGTCCAGCACTACAAGACCACTTCCCTGGGCACGAAGCTCCCCGACCGGTGGGTGCTGCCGGAGGAGGTGGGTGACCAGACCGGGGTCATCTACGCGTCCGCGTTCCCCGCCTACGACTCGCTGCTGGGCGAGGTCAACGCGTACCATCGGGATCGGGCTCGCCGGGAACGCCTGGAGGAGCTGAAGGCGGTTCGGTCGCGGGTCCCGGAGAGCGATCCGGTCCTGGCCGACGAGCTGGACCGGCGGATCGTCGACCTCGAGGGGGAGATCGAGGCCGAGCCCTACCGCTTCGACCGCCGGTTCCTGTTCAAGGCCCTGTCCATGGGGCACTCGCAGTTCGCCGAGATCATCGGGGCCCGCGGGCCGAACACCCAGATCAACTCGGCCTGCGCCAGCACCACGCAGGCCATCGGCATCGGCGAGGACTGGATCCGGTCGGGGAGATGCCGGCGAGTCATCGTGATCGCGGCCGACGACGCCACCTCGGACAACCTCTTCGAGTGGATCGGGTCGGGGTTCCTGGCCTCCGGCGCGGCGGCCACCGACGACGTGGTGGAGGACGCCGCCACGCCGTTCGACCGGCGACGCCACGGGATGATCATCGGGATGGGGGCGGCGGCCATCGTGCTGGAGTCCGCCGAGGCGGCCGCCGAGCGAGGCATCCGTCCCATCTGCGAGGTGCTCGGGGTGGTTCACGCGAACAGCGCGTTCCACGGCTCGCGGCTGGACGTCCACCACATCGCAGGGGTCATGGAGGGACTGGTCTCCGGGGCCGAGCGGCGGTGGGGGATCCACCGGGAGGAGATTGCGCCCGAGATGGTGTTCGTCTCCCACGAGACGTACACGCCGGCCCGGGGCGGGAGCGCGGCGGCCGAGGTGGAGGCCCTGCGCGCGGTGTTCGACGGCGCCGCCGACTCGGTGGTCGTGGCGAACACGAAGGGCTTCACCGGCCACCCCATGGGCGTGGGGATCGAAGACGTCGTGGCCCTGAAGGCGCTGGAGTGCGGGATCGTGCCGCCGGTCCCGAACTACCGCGAGGTCGATCCCGACCTCGGGACGCTGAACCTGTCGAAGGGCGGCGCCTACCCCGTGCGCTACGCGCTGCGGCTGGCCGCAGGATTCGGGTCGCAGATCGCGATGTCGCTCCTGCGGTGGGTGCCCTCGCCCGACGGCACCCGGACCCACCCGCTGCAGCTGGGCTTCGTGGGACGGATCGCGGACCAGGCCACCTGGAACGCGTGGCTGTCAGGAGTGGCCGGGTCCGAGGCCCCCGAGCTGGAGGTCGTGCAGCGCCGTCTGCGCGTCCGTGACGACGGCGAGGCCCTCCGGCACGTGGAGGCGCCCGTCCCGGTGATCACGGTGATCGCGGAGACACCGAAGCCGGTGTCGGAGCCCGCACCGGTGGCGATCGTCGAGGAAGCTCCGGTGGTCGCGCAGGTGCGTCCAGCGGTGGCGGTCGCGGAGATCGAGGAAGCCCCGCCGGCGGTGGCTGCCAAGCCCGAGGTCGAGGCCGAGCCGGAGGTGACGGCACCCGCTGCCGCCGTCTCCGAGCCGTTGAAGGAGGAATCGGTCAGGGCCGTCGTCCTGGACCTGGTGGCCGAGGCCACGGGCTACCCGCCGGACATGCTCGACCCCGAGCTGGACCTGGAGGCCGACCTCGGCGTGGACACCGTGAAGCAGGCCGAGATCTTCGCGGCCATCCGGACCCGCTACGACATCCCGCGGGACGAGTCGCTGAAGCTCCGCGACTTCCCCACCCTCACGCACGTCGTGCAGTTCGTCCTGGACCGGGCCCCGGGAGCGACGGTCCTCGCCGAAACGGTGCCGGAGCCCCAAGGTCAGGTCGCCGCTTCCGCACCGGACTACGAGATCGACAGCTCGGCACCGGAACCCCCGGCCGGTGAACTCACCGAGGAGGCCGTGCGGCAGGTCGTGCTGGAGCTCGTGGCCGAGGCCACCGGCTACCCGCCGGACATGCTCGACCCCGAGCTGGACCTCGAGGCGGACCTCGGGGTGGACACGGTCAAGCAGGCCGAGATCTTCGTGGCGATCCGGGGGCGCTACGACATCCCGCGCGACGAGACGCTGAAGCTCCGTGAGTTCCCCACCCTGTCGCACGTGGTCCAGTTCGTGCTGGACCGGGCGCCGGGAGCAGTGGTCCCGTCCGCACCGATCGAGATCGCCGCGGCCCCGGCGGCCATCGAGGACGAGCCACCGGCTGCGCTCGCACAGGAATCGGAGCTCGAGGTCTCCACGCGCGAAGCCGCGCTCGCGGACGTCACCGAGGAGGCGGTGCGCCAGGTCGTGCTGGAGCTGGTGGCCGAGGCCACCGGCTACCCGCCGGACATGCTCGATCCCGAGCTGGACCTGGAGGCCGACCTCGGCGTGGACACCGTGAAGCAGGCCGAGATCTTCGCGGCCATCCGGAGCCGGTACGACATCCCGCGCGACGAGACCCTCAATCTCCGTGACTTCCCGACGCTCTCACACGTGGTGCAGTTCGTCCTGGACCGGGCCCCGCATCCCGACGGTGACGGACCAGGGGGCGGGATCCCCGTCGCGCCGGCCATCTTCGACCCGGTTCCCGCCCCCACCTCCAACCAGCTCGAGCCCGCCCCGAACGGACAGCCGTCCTCGCCGGCCACCGTTGAACGGGAACGGCCAACGACGGCTCGCGCGTTCGATCCCGCGCGGGCTCTGGCTGGCCTGGAGGCCGCCGACGCCATCCCCCGCCGGGTGGCCGTTCCGGTCATGCGACCGTCCCTCGACCACACCGCACCCACCGGCGTCGAGATCGGGCCGGGATCGAGGATCGTGGTCATGGCCGACACGGGAGGAGTGGCCAAGGAACTGGTGTGGCTCCTCGAGGAGCGCGGGGCCGAGGTCCTGCTGATCGACAAGGAGCCGGACGCGGAGGCCCTCGCCGCCACCATCGATGAATGGGCCGCCGCCGGCCCGCCGTCCGGCGTGTTCTGGCTCCCCGCTCTGGACCCGGAAGGGCCCATCGGTTCCATGGACCTGGCCGGGTGGAAGGAGGCCCTGCGAGTCCGGGTCAAGCTCCTGTACGCGACGGCCCGGACCCTGTACGACGACCTGGCCCGGCCGGGCGCGTTCCTGGTGGCCGCCACCCGCCTGGGCGGGTTCCACGGCTACGACGACGCAGGCGCGGCCGCTCCGCTGGGCGGCGCCGTCACCGGGTTCACCAAGGCCCTGAAGCGCGAGCGCGAGACCGCCACGGTGAAGGCCGTGGACGTCGAGACCGACGCCTCCGCCGCGCAGGTCGCCGAGGCGTTGGTCGAGGAGGCCCTGCGCGATCCGGGATGCGTGGAAGTGGGGCACGCGAACGGGCTGCGGTGGGCCGTGACCCTCGACGAGCGCCCGGCGGCCGACGGGGCGGACGGGCTGGCCTTGGGGCCGGACAGCGTGATCGCGGTGACCGGCGCGGCCGGGAGCATCGTGAGCGCGATCGTGGCCGATCTCGCCGCCGCCACCGGCGCCTCGTTCCACCTGCTGGACCTGGCCCCCGAACCCGATCCCGCCGACCCGGACATCGCCCGGTTCGCCCAGGACCGCGAGGGCCTGAAGCGCGACCTGGTGGAACGGGCCAAGCAAGCTGGAGAGCGCCCGACGCCGATCATGATCGATCGGCAGCTGGCCGCGCTGGAACGGAGCCACGCCGCGCTCTCGGCCATCCGCGCGGTGGAGGCCGCCGGCGGCACCGCCCGCTACCACCAGCTCGACCTCACCGACGCCGACGCAGTGGCGGCAGCCGTCGATGACATCCGCGAAGAGCACGGACGGATCGACGCCCTCCTCCACGCGGCCGGCCTGGAGATCAGCCGGTTCCTCCCGGACAAGGAGCCGCGGGAGTTCGACCTGGTGTTCGACGTGAAGTCGAACGGTTGGTTCAACCTCCTGCACGCGATCGGCGACATACCGCTGGGCGCCGCGGTCGTCTTCAGCTCCGTGGCGGGGCGGTTCGGCAACGGCGGGCAGACCGACTACAGCTCCGCGAACGACCTGCTGTGCAAGTCGGTGTCGAGCTTCCGCCGGACCCGGCCGGGGACCCGTGGGATCGCCATCGATTGGACGGCGTGGGCCGGGATCGGCATGGCCAGCCGAGGCTCGATCCCGAAGATGATGGAGGCCGCCGGCATCGACATGCTCCCGCCGGAGGCCGGCATCCCGGTGATCCGCCGCGAGCTGGTCTCGGGCGGGTTCCGCGGAGAGATCGTCGTCGGGGGGCGGCTCGGGATCCTGCTCCAGGAGTGGGACGACCGGGGCGGGATCGACCCCGAGGCGTTCGTGACCGGGTCCGCCGGGCCGGTGGCCGGGACCGTGGTCTCGATGGGCGTCCACGAGGGGCTCCGGACCGAGGTCGTCCTGGATCCGGCTCGGCAGCCGTTCCTGGACCACCACCGCATCGACGGGATCCCGGTCCTGCCGGGCGTCATGGGGATCGAGACGTTCGCCGAGGGGGCGGCCGCCGCGCTCCCCGGATGGCACGTGACTGCGGTCGAGGACGTCCGCTTCCTGGCCCCCCTGAAGTGCTACCGGGACGAGCCGCGCACGGTCGCGGTGGAGGCCCGGTTCCGTCCGGACGGCGACGACGTGGTGGCCGAGGGCCGGCTCGTCGGGTCGCGCCGGATCCCCGGACACAACGAACCGCAGACCACCACGCACTTCACCGCGAACGTGCGGTTGTCGCGGGAGGCCGCCGCGGCGGAGACCCGCGAGGCGCCGGACCCGGAGGGCGGGTCCGTGGGCGCGGAGGACGTGTACCGCGTGTACTTCCACGGTCCGGCGTACCGGGTCCTCGAGCGGGCCTGGCCCTCCGAGGCGCCGATCGGCCTGCTGTCGAACGACCTCCCGCCGAACCACCGCCCCGACGGGCTCCCGCTGGTGGCCGCGCCGCGGCTCATCGAGCTGTGCTTCCAGACCGCCGGCATGTGGGAGCTGTGTGCGCTCGGCCGGTTCGCCCTGCCCACGGAGGTGGGGCGGGTTCGGCTGCTGGCCGACCCGGCCACGGCGGAGGGCCGCATCCGGGCGCTGGTCCACCCCAGCGAGGACGGCGCGCGCTTCGACGCCTGGGTGGAGGACGATGCGGGCACCGTGATCCTGTCGCTGGAGGGGTACCGGACGGTGGAGCTCCCGGGGGCCCTGGACCCCGCGGCGCTGGAGGCGCTCCGGGCCGCTGTGCGCTGACGCGGGCGCCGTGATGAGATTGCGCGGGATGGGGGCCGGTTCGATCGGAGACGCCCGCGTGGCGGTGCTCGACGCCGAGCCCATGGCGTCGCGCGCGGGACAGGCCATCCGCGCCCTGGCCGACGAGACCGGCGCCCGCGTGGTGGCGGCGCCGGTCGTTCGCCGCCCGGACGGGTCGGGTGGACCGGCCGCCCCGGCCTGGCGCCACGGTTCGGACGCCCCGATCGGGGTGGCCGGCGATCCCTGGGACGTCGAGACGCTCGAAGGTGCTCTGGAAGCCGACCGGCCGGACCTGCTGTGGATGGGTTGGGCCGGCTGGGATCACGCACTCGCGGTGGCCGCCGCGTCCGAGCGCCTGGGCATGGCCACGGTGAACCCGGGCCTGGAAGCCCTGCGGCTGATCTCCGACACCGCCGCATGCGCGGTGCTCGCCGGTGTCGGAACCGCATCGCGTCCCGACCCATCGGACCTCGGAGTCGCGGCCGGTGAGGACGCCGGTGGGCGCCTCCTGGAAGCGGAGACGGTGGCGGACGGGGACGGCGCGGTCTGGGTCCTCGGGCTCCGCGACGTCTCGCTTCGCCGTCCGGGCGCGGCCGGCCCACTGGTGGCCCAGACCGCGTTCGGCCTGCCGGCGGGCCTGGAGGAGCGGGTGGCCGGCGCTGCCCTCGGGCTGCACCGGAACCTCATCCGTCGGTTCGGCCCGGCCGCCAGAGGAGGCCTGACCGCCCGGTTCGTCCTGGCCGGCGAGGAGCTCCGGATGGCCGCCGTGTACCCGGCGGCGCTCCCGTGGCACGCCGCCACTGAGGCCACTACGGGCCTGGACTCGGTGTCGATCCGCCTGGCCGTTGCCCTGGGAGGACGGCTGACCGGCCGGCCCCCCACGCCGCGGGGCCACGCCGCCACGGCGCTCATCCGGGCCGAGGACCCCCTTTCCGGGTTCCGCCCCGGTGGTGGCGTGATCGAGGCGATCCGCTGCCCGGGCGGGCCGGGAATCCGGGTCGACGCCTGCGGAGCCGCCGGCGACGTCCTCGGCGCCGAACCGGAACCGGCCGTCATTGGGGGGCCGGTGGCCGGCACGATCACGGCGTGGGGGCCGGACCGGCCCGCAGCCCTCCAGCGCCTGCGGCGAGCCGTCGCGGAGTCGGTGATGGTCGTGGGCGACGCGCCCACCGACCGTTCGTTCGTGGTGTGGGTGCTCGAGCAGGACCTCCCGGGCGACGGCGAAGGCGGGCACGCGCTGGTCCGGGACCTTGCGGCCGAGGGCGGCCGGCCGGCCGGGGCCGAGGTGGCGCTCCTGGACGCCGCCATCGCCGCCCACGAGGAGGTCCGGGCCCTGGACCAGGAGGCGTTCTACCGGTCGGCCGAGCGGGGGCGGGCCGAGGTTCGCGACGAGGTCGGCTCCTCGGTCGAGCTCACCCTCGGGGGCGCGGCCTTCGACCTTCGCGTCCTCCACGTCGGCCCCGGTCGATACCGGGTCCACGCCGGCGGGCCGGCCATCGCTGTGACCGTGGAACGACTGGGTCCCCGCGAGCGGCGGCTGGTCACCGGAGACGGCGCGCACACGGTGGTGGCCGTCCACGAGGGATCGCCGCACCTCGTGGAGGTCGATGGGGCTCTCCACCGGATCGATCGGGGGGAGGGGCAGGTGGTGGTGGCGCCGGCCCCGGCGGTGGTGGTCGAGGCGAAGGTCGAGCCCGGGCAGGAGGTCCGGGCGGGCGATCCGCTGGTGGTGCTGGAGGCCATGAAGATGGAGATGTCCGTGACGGCCTCCCAGGCGGGCAGGGTTCGGTGGGTGGTCGGCTCGAACGTCCAGGTCGGGGCCGGCGAACCCGTGGTCCGGCTGGAACCGGAGCAGGCGGCGGCCGTCGCGGCGTACCCGGTCGACCTCGACCGGCTGGCTTCGGTGCCCGGCGAGTCCGCCTCGCGGAAAGGGGAATGCCGGGTGGTCTCCGAGAAGCTCCGCCGCCTGGTGCTCGGCTACGACGTGGACGGCGCCGAGGCCGGCGACCTGGCCGGCCGGTGGAGCGCGGTGTGCAGGACGATGCCACCCGACGACCCCGACGTGGTGCGCGCGGAGGACGAGGTCCTGGGGATCTTCGCCGACATGCTGGCCGTCGCGGCACGCCGCCTCCCCTCCGGACCGGAGGCCGAGTTCATGCGGGCTCCCGCCGATCCCCTGCCCCTGTACGTCCGAACCCTCGACCCGGGGAACGAGAGCCTGCCAGCCGCGTTCGTCGATGACCTTCGCCGGGCCCTGTCCCACTACGGGGTCGGGACCCTCGAGCGCACCCCGGAGCTCGAGGACGCCGTGTTCCTGATGTTCCGGTCCCACCAGCGCACGGGGCGCCAGGTTCCTGCCATCCTTGCGATCCTGGACCGGCGCCTGGAGCAGGTCGATCAGCTCCGCGAGGCCGTCGGCTCGAGCGGCCGGGACCTCCTCGATCGGCTCGTCCTGGCGGCGCAGGAACGCCACCCGGCCGTCGCGGACCTGGCCCGCGAGGTCCGGTACCGGTTCTTCGGGCAGCCCCTGGTCGAGCGGGCCTTCGACCTGTCCTACCGCCGGGTCCAGCGGCACCTGGTGGCCATCGCGCTGCAGCCGAACGCCGACCACGGTCGCCGGATCCAGGCCCTGGTGGGGTCGCCGATGCCGCTGCGGGCCATCCTCATCCCATCGCTTCTCTCGGCAGAGCCCCCGGCCGACGAAGCGCTGCTGGAGTCGCTGGTGCGCCGGTACTACCGCATCCGGCCGCTCCGGGACGTGGCGACCTCGCGCCGGGAAGGCCGCCCCGTGGCCACGGCCGCGTACGGGTACGACGGGGCCGAGATCCGGATGTTCGCCACCGCCGGTGATCTGACCGACCTGCCCGAGCTGGCCCGGACCCTGGCCGCCGTCGCAGCGGAAGCACCCGATGGCCACGACGTCCTCACCGACTACTTCCTGTGGAACGCGGACGCCGCCCCGGCCGAGGAGGTGGCCGGCCGCATCCGCGAGGCCCTCGACGCTTCCGAGCCACACCGCCGGATCCGGCGGGCCGTGGTCACCCTGGGCGGGCCGCGCCGGGATCTCCGCGCCCCCCGCGAGGAGCACTTCACGTTCCGCCAGTCCGAGGCGGGCGGCCCGTTCGAGGAGGACCCGCTGTACCGGGGCCTGCACCCGATGATGGGCAAGCGCCTGGACCTGTGGCGCCTGTCGAACTTCGACATCGAGCGCCTCCCGTCGGTCGAGGACGTGTACCTGTTCCGGGCGGTGGCTCGGGAGAACCCCAAGGACGAGCGGCTGGTGGCCATGGCCGAGGTCCGCGACGTCACCGCCGTCCGCGACGAAGCGGGCCGGATCACCCACCTGCCGCACCTGGAGCGGATGTTCACCGAAGCGCTGGCCGGGATCCGGCTGTACCAGTCGCACCGGCCCGAGGGCCGCCGCGTGCAATGGAACCGGATGCTGCTGCACGTCCGCCCGCAGGTGGACCTCGACGCCGCCGAGGTGTTCGGGCTGATCCAGCGGATGGCCCCGCTGACCGAGGGGATGGGCCTGGAGAAGGTCGTGGTCCGGGCCACCCTGCTCGATCCGGACACGGGGGAGTACCGGGAACGGATCCTCCACATCACGAACCCGGTGGGACGGGGCCTGACCCTGCGGTTCGACGTCCCCTCCGACCGGCCCATCGAGCCGCTCTCGCCCTACCGCCAGAAGGTGGTCACGGCCCGCCAGCGCGGCCTGGTGTACCCGTACGAGATCGTGTCGATGCTGGCCCCGGGCCCGGACGCAGCCGGCAGCGCGTTCCCGCCGGGGGAGTTCGTCGAACACGACCTCGACGACACCGAGGCGCGCCTGATCCCGGTGGACCGGCCGTACGGGGAGAACCGCGCCTCGATCGTCGCCGGCGTCATCACGAACCGCACCGCCGCGTACCCGGAAGGGATGAAGCGGGTGGTGATCCTGGGGGACCCGACGCGGGCGTTGGGCTCCCTGGCGGAGGCGGAGTGCCGGCGGATCAACGCGGCGCTGGACTTGGCCGAGGAGCTGGGCGTCCCGCTGGAGTGGTTCGCGGTGTCGTCCGGGGCCCGGATCTCGATGGAGAGCGGAACGGAGAACATGGACTGGATCGGCCGGGTGCTCCGCCGGCTCATCGAGTACACGCAGGCCGGCCACGAGGTGAACGTGGTGGTGTGCGGGATCAACGTCGGCGCCCAGCCGTACTGGAACGCGGAGGCCACCATGCTCATGCACACCCGGGGCATCCTCATCATGACCGCCGAGGGCGCCATGGTGCTGACCGGGAAGCAGGCCCTGGACTACTCGGGCGGGGTCTCCGCCGACGACAACTTCGGGATCGGGGGCTACGACCGGATCATGGGCCTGAACGGCCAGGCCCAGTACTGGGCGGCCGACGTGGCCGACGCGTGCGGCATCCTCCTCCGCCACTACGAGCACACGTACCGGGCGCCGGGGGAGCGGTTCCCGCGCCGCGTGCCGACCACCGACCCGTTCGACCGCGACGTGGGACCGTCGCCGCACCGAGGAGAGGGCTTCACGACGGTTGGCGAGATCTTCTCCGACCGGACGAACCCCGAGCGGAAGCGGCCCTTCGACATCCGCAGCGTGATGCGCGCAGTGGCCGACGTCGACCACGGCGTGCTGGAGCGGTGGGGTTCGATGCGAGACGCCGAGACCGTGGTGGTGTGGGACGCGGTGATCGGCGGGTTCCCGGTGTGCCTGCTGGGGATCGAGTCCCGGCCGGTGCCGCGGCAGGGGACCATCGACGCCGACGGGCCGCAGTTCTGGACATCCGGGACGCTGTTCCCGCAGTCGTCGAAGAAGGCCGCCCGGGCCATCAGCGCGGCGAGCGGGAACCGCCCGCTGGTGGTGCTGGCGAACCTGTCGGGGTTCGACGGCTCGCCGGAGTCCATGCGGAAGGTCCAACTGGAGTACGGGGCCGAGATCGGCCGGGCCGTGACGAACTTCCGGGGGCCCATCGTGTTCCTGGTGGTGTCCCGGTACCACGGCGGGGCCTTCGTGGTGTTCTCCCAGACCCTGAACGAGAGCCTCGAGGTGGCCGCCGTGGAGGGCTCCTACGCCAGCGTGATCGGCGGTGCCCCGGCCGCGGCGGTGGTCTTCGCGCGAGAGGTCGGAGGCCGGGTGGCGGCCGACCAGCGAATCGTGGACCTGGAGGCGCAGGCCCGGGAGGCCGACCCCGACGAGCGAATTCGCCTCCTGGCCCAGCTCGAGAAGCTCCGTGCGGCGGTCCGCTCAGAGAAGCTCGGCGAGGTCGCGAAGGAGTTCGACGCCGTCCACGACATCCACCGCGCCCTGAAGATGGGCTCGGTCCACCGCATCCTCGAGGCCGAGCGCATCCGCCCGTACCTCATCGACGCCATCGAGCGCGGCGTCGCCCGAGAGCTGGCCCGATGACTTCCGGCCCCTCTGGGGTCCGAGTGGGCATCCTGGTCCTGTCCGAGGACGACCTCCCAGAGGGCGTGGCGTGGCTCCACGCGGAGGAACGATCCGTCCTGGAAACCCTCCACGTCCCCAAGCGTCGAGCCGACTGGCTCCTGGGCCGCTGGACCGCGAAACGAGCCGTCGCCGCATTCCTCGGCGTCCATCCGGGAAGCGTCTTTATCCGAGCGGCCGACGACGGAGCCCCCGAAGCTTTGGTGGACGGCCGCCCGGAACGGTGCGTGGTGTCGATCACCCACCGCGCCGGCCTGGCCGCCTGCGCCGTCGCCGAAGCCGGTGTGGCCCTCGGCTGCGACCTCGAGCTGGTCGAACCCCGAAGCGCAGGCTTCGTCGCCGACTACCTGACGGAATCCGAACGCGCCCTCGTCCATTCAGCCGGGGAGTCGGGCCTGTCCGAGACCGCCAACCTCCTCTGGTCCGCAAAGGAGTCGGCCCTCAAAGCGGCCCGAACCGGCCTCCGAGCCGATTCCCGCTCGGTCGCGATCCATCCAAGCCCCGCCCTGGGCGCCCAGTGGACCCCCTTCGAAGCCCGAATGACCGGCGACCCCAAACCCTGGCAAGGCTGGTGGACCCGCTCCGGCGACCACCTCCTCACGATCACCGCCCGCCCCGATCCCGGCCGTCCGATGACCGTCGCTCCGGCCGCCTCCCGGGTGCCGGAAGGTCGACCGTGAGTCGAACTCGTACCGGTGCTCAGCCGGCCTGGGTTCCGACGACCGCGAGGACCTCGTCGCCGTAGCGCTCGAGCTTCGCGGGGCCGATGCCGGGGACGTCGAGGAGTTGCAGGCGGGTATTCGGCTTGCGATCGGCGATCTGGGCGAGGGTGGAGTCGTGGAAGACGACGTAGGCGGGGACGCCGTCGGCCTTGGCTCGCTCCATGCGCCACTGCTTGAGGCGGTCGAACAGGGGGCCGTTCGCGGCCACGGTGACTGGGCGAGAGGCGGTGGGGGGTTTCGGGGCCGGCACGGCGCGATCCTCGGGGCGGCCGGTGATCTCGTCGACGAACGGGCTGCGGCCGGACCGCCCTTCGCGGGGCCATGACAGGTACAGGTGGCGCTTGGCCCTGGTGATCCCGACGTAGAGCAGTCTGCGTTCCTCGGCCTCCGGCGCCCTGCTCCGGCCCGAGCGGAACGGGAGCTCGCCGTCCAGCAGGCGCGGGAGGAAGACGGTGTCGAACTCCAGGCCCTTGGCCCGGTGGTAGGTGAGCAGGTTCACGCCCCGGGCCGAGGCCTCCGCGGCGAATCGCCGTCCCAGCTCCGTCAGGAACGCGGCCACGTCGCCGTCGGGGTGCGCCGCGGCGAACTCGGAGGCCAGGGCCCGCATCCGGGCCAGGTCGGCCTGCCTGGTGGCTTCCTCGGCGGAGTCGGCCTCGGCGCCCGGCGCGTACCCCAGCGCCGCCGTGGCCCGTTCGACCTCCTCCACCACCGCGCCGCCGGCCCGCCGGAGCCGGTGCACCACCGCCCGCGGTCCCGGGCGCCTCAGGAATGCGCCGTCGCGGACCTGGTACGGGATGCGCGCCTCCGCGAACGCCTCCTCGAACGGCTCGGACCGGGCGTTGATCCGGTACAGGACGGCCATCTCCTCGAACGGCACACCCCCGCCGTGCAGCCGCCGGACCTCGTCCACGACGAACTGGATCTCTGCGATCTGGTCCGGGAACCACCGCAGCGTCGGCGACGGGCCCGAAGGTCGGGTCGCGCGCAGGGTCTTCGGGAATCCACCCAGCCGCGGGACCAGACGGTTGGCCACGGTCAGGACCTCGCGGGACGAGCGGTAGTTCTCTTCCAGCGTCACCACGCGCGCGTTCGGGTACCGGTCGCTGAAGCGCAGCAGGTGCAGGGGCGACGCGCCGGTGAACGAGTAGATGGTCTGGTAGTCGTCCCCGACGACGCATACCTCGTCGCGCTCGCCCAGCCAACGGTCGAGCAGGGCCGCTTGCAGCGTGTTCACGTCCTGGTACTCGTCCACCGTGAAGGCCGCGTATCGGGCCCGGAGCTCCGACGCCACGCCCGGGTGCTCGTCGAACATCTTCACGGCCAGCCCGAGCATGTCCTCGAAGTCCAGCCGGCGCATGGTGTTCTTGCGGCGCTCGTAGCCCTCGTACAGCCGGAGCATCATCTGGGCCGGGATCGGCGGCTGGTGGCCGGTCTCGGCCAGCGCATCCAGGTACCGCCCCACCGGCACCATGCGGTTCTTGGCCCACTCGATCTCGCCGGCCAGGTCACTCCGGGGCAGGAACTTGTGTGGCGGCGGCAGCGCGTTCGCCAGGGGCGCCACGATCCGGGCCTTCGTGTCGAGCACCTCGGGGAGCGGCGACCCGGTGGACCGCTCCCACCACCGTCCCAGCTGCGACAGCGCCGCAGCGTGAAACGTCCGGGCCTCCACGCCGTCCACCCCGAGCGCCCGCAGCCGGGCCTTCAGCTCCCCGGCCGCCTTCTCCGTGAACGTCACGGCCAGGATCTCTCCGGCCCGGAACGCGCCGGAGGCCACCTGGTACGCGATCCGGTGCGTGATCGTGGTGGTCTTGCCCGTCCCGGCCCCCGCCAGGATGGCCACCGGCCCCCGAACGGCCGTCGCGGCCTCCCGCTGGGCGTCGTTGAGCCCGGCCAGCACCGACGCCGGGTCGGCGCGCGTCTCGAACAGGGTCACGGGGCGGATCGTAGCAATGCCGGGCGACACGACCGCCCGGCGAGGTCGTGATCAGGGGATCGGGGTCTCGTCTCCCGCGCCCCCCGGGGACGGGGCGAGCGTGATCTCCGGCGCGGGCGGGTCCTGCCCTCCCGCGGTCGCGCGGGGGCTCGGGGCCATCACGACGGTCGAGCTCCCGCCGCCGGGTCCGGGCACCGCGGCCGCGGTGGGAGCGGGAATGATCGTGCCGCCACGCGAGCCCGGTTCGACGATCTCGACCACCTTCCCGATCACGGCCGCCAGGGGGACCTGGCCGATCGCCGGGTAGCGCGAGTCATTCGAGTTCTCCAGGTTGTCCCCGACGACGAAGATGTGTCCTGGCCGGCTCAGGGGCGGCAGGCCCGCCGCCACGGACCGAGCCCCGGTCGCTTCCGGAGCGAGTTGAAGTCCATCCGGTTGGCCTTCGGGCAGAACTTCGACCGCGGCAGCGAGTACTCCACCTCGAACACGGCCTTGCCGGCGTCCACGAACCTCGTCAGCCGGCCGCACTCCGAGTACTGGAAGCACTGCTCGTCGAGCGCGAAGTCGAAGTACTTCAGCAGGGTGGGGATCTGGTCGAGGTCGTTCTTCAGCGCCACGGACAGCCCCCGGCGGTGGGCCTGGTTGGCCAGCCACACGTCGAACCGGAACTGGTTCGCGGCCGTCAGGCGAAACCCGGTGTGGTTCGCGTAGCCGTCCACGTTGTCGAACTCGACCCCGTCGAACCCCATCGAGGCGCAGAGGTCCATGCGGTCCCCGAGGATCGGCCCGAGGATCTTTCGCTTGCGGATGTCGAGCCATCGCTCGCCGGGCCATCCGTTCTTCGCGCCGAGCACCGACTTCGGGAACCGGTCGGCGTCGGGCCGCCAGCTCTCCCATGTCCCCGCATCGACGTAGCACACTGCCACGCGACCCTTGCGGTGCAACGCCTTCACGGTCGCGCCGGGCGTGTCGAACATGTCCACGTCGAACATGTGCGCCCGCACCGACAGGTCGATTTTCCCCCGGAGCTGCCACTGCCAGGACATCCGCGCCGCCGGATGCCAGCACTCCTCGCACGGAACCGGCTTCGGCAGGGCCCGCGAAGGGCCGGCGGCCGCGGGGTGAGCCGGCCCCAGGACGGCGACGGCCACCACCACCGCAGCGACCCGCCGAACCCCTTTCACCCGCTCAAGGGTAGGCTTGGCCGGTGATTCGTGCGTCCACCATCGGCGAGCTCCGGGCCGCCGCATACCCCGACCGGACGGTCAAGGAGGAGCTCCGGGCGAACCTCCTGGCCAGGCTGGGGCGGGGCGAGAACCTGTTTCCTTCGCTGATCGGGTTCGACGACTCGGTCCTGCCCACGCTGGAGCGCGGGATCCTCGCGGGGCACGATCTCATCCTGCTGGGGGAGCGAGGTCAGGCCAAGACTCGGCTGATCCGGCATCTGGTCGAGCTCCTCGACGAGGAGTCGCCAGCGGTCGATGGGTGCGAGGTGAACGACCACCCGTTCCGGCCCATCTGCGCGCGGTGCCGGGCGCTGGTGGACGAGGAGGGCGACGCCGCGCCGGTTCATTGGGTCCGCCGGGACCGACGGTACGCGGAGAAGCTGGCCACCCCGGACACGGCGGTGGCCGACCTCATCGGCGACGTCGACCCCATCCGGGTGGCGGAGGGCCGGTACCTGGCCGACGAGCTGACCATCCACTACGGCTTGATCCCGAGGACGAACCGGGGGATCGTGGCCATCAACGAGCTCCCCGACCTCCCCGAGCGGATCCAGGTGGCGCTGTTCAACATCCTGGAGGAGCGCGACGTGCAGATCCGGGGCTACCAGATTCGCCTCCAGCTGGACCTGCTGCTGGTGGCCACGGCCAACCCGGACGACTACACGAACCGGGGCCGGATCGTCTCGCCGCTCAAGGACCGGTTCGGCACTCAGGTCCGCACGCACTACCCGGACACGCTGGCCGACGAGGTCCGGATCATGGATCAGGAGGCACGCAGTCCCGCCGGCGAGGTCCCGGTCCGCGTGCCGCGGTTCATGAAGGAGGTCCTGGCCGCGCTGACCTCCGAGCTGCGCCGTTCCCCGCACGTCAACCACCGCAGCGGCGTGAGCGTCCGATACTCGATCGGGAACCTCGAGACGCTGGCCGCCGCCGCGGTCCGCCGCGCCGCGCGGTCCGGAGAGCCGGAGGCCGTCCCGCGGATGTGCGATCTCCCGGCCGTGCTGGAGTCCTCCCTCGGCCGGGTGGAGTTCGACACGATCGAGGAGGGCCGGGAGCAGGACATCCTGTCCCGGGCCCTGCGAACCGCCGAGCTGGAGGTGTTCCGCCGCCGCCTGGCCGGGTTCGACTTCCAGCCCGTGCTGGGCCGCTTCGGCGAGGGGTTCACGGCCGAGAGCTACGACCTCATGCCGGCAGGCGAGTTCCTGGGGCAGTTCGGCGACCTCCCGGGCCTGGCCAAGCTCCTCGACCGCCTCGGAGTCGAGGAGGAGAGCCCCGGCGTGGCCGCCTCGGCTCTGGAGTTCGCCCTGGAGGGTCTGCATCTGTCCCGCCGCTTGAACAAGGACGCCGACTCCCGAGGCGGCTATCGCTACGAAGGCGTCGAACCCAGCCGCGGATAGGCGGAACCGGCGTGGTTGTGGGAATCCGACTTCCGAAATATCATTGCAGTAGCAATGATCCGGACCAGACGGTGGGGCGAGGTGGCTCGCATGATCCCGTTCCGCGGGTGCTGTCCCAACGGGCGCGCCGCGGTCGCCGTCCGGTGCCCGCGGCGCTGAGGCCCGCACCCCCGCATCCAGCGCCTGAGTCACGAGAGGAGCACCCCGCATGGCCACCCAGACCCTCGACGTTCGCGGCGTCGCCTGCCCCATGCCGATCGTCCGGACGTCGCAGGCCATCAAGACCCTGAACCCCGGCGACACGCTGGAGGTCCTGGCCACCGACCGCGGCTCGGTGACCGACGTGCCGTCCTGGTGCACGACCACCGGCAACGAGCTGCTCGAGCAGTCCGAGGACGGCGGCGTGTTCCGTTTCGTCGTCCGCAAGGTGGCGTAGAGAGGAGCCCGCCATGACCGACCTGTCAGCGATCGAGACCGCCATCCAGCACGGCACGAACGGCAACGGGAACGGCAAGCGCAACGGGCTGACCATCATCGCGTGGTCCGGCGACGTCGACCGCATCTGGCCCACGCTGATCCTGTCCACCACGGCCGCCGCGAGCGGCATGCAGGCCGTGGTGTTCTTCACGTTCTGGGGACTGTTCGCGCTGGTGAAGCCCGGCGTGCGGGTTACCGGCGACAACTGGATGCAGAAGATGCTGTCGGTGATGAACCCGGGCGGCGCGCACAAGGGGAAGCTGTCGAAGCTGAACTTCGCCGGCGCGGGGCCTGCCATGATGCGCAAGATCGCCCGCGACCAGAAGACCCCCGAGCCCCAGGAGCTGCTGGCCCTGGCTCAGGAGATGGGCGTCCGCCTCCTGCCGTGCCAGATGACCATGGACCTTCTGGGGCTGAAGCCCGAAGACCTCATCGACGGCCTCGAGCCCCCCGTCGGCGCCGCCACCGCCCTCCTCGAGATGAAGGACAGCGACATCCAGCTGTTCATCTGAAGCTGAGCCGGCCCATCTCGCTCCCGGGCCGACCCGCGACTCGCACGATCGGCCCCCCTCAGCAGGTCTGCGCCGATGGCCAACCGTAGCGGGGATCGGTTGCGAGAAGGTCACGATGACGTATCGGGGACGTGAACTTCCCGGCCTGGGAACATGGGCCCGCCGTGACGGAGGTGCACAAGGTCATCGGGTTCCTGGTCGTGGGCGGGTTCGCCGCGCTCATGCTGTGGGGGTTCGGGGCCCGGCTGCTGAAGCGCGACCCGGGGGCGTGGTTCTGGCGGCTCCTCGCGGCCGAGCAGGTGGTCCTGGGGATCCAGGTGGTGGCCGGGATCGTCCTGCTCGCCATCCACGGATTCGGGGCCAGGCCCTGGCTGCACTACCTCTACGGCTCGGTGTTCCCGATCACGGTGCTGGTGATCACACACCTGTTCGCCCGCGACCTCGAGCGGGACCAGCACGTCCCCTTCGCCGTGGCCGGCCTGATCTGTTTCGGACTCACCGCCCGGGCCCTGATGACCGGCCTGGGGATCGGGTAGCGGCGGCCCCGAGCAGGGTCCTGCTAACTCTGCTCAAGTCCCCCCGGGCTCCGGCCGATCCATGTGGGCGATGCAGCAGCCCGCCCGGACCACGAAACGGGTTCCGATGGATGCGAAGGAGCTCGCCAGGCTCGACCCGTGGAGCTTCCGCACGCTCGACGGTCGCGTGCTGGGGGCCGACCTCCTGGTGATCGGCACGACCGGCGCGTTCGTCGTCGTATTCGCCGACCGGGTGGTCCTGTCGCGCGGCCGCCTTCCCGGCGGGTCCAGGGTGCGCCGGGCCGCTCGGCGGTTCCGGGCCCATCTGGCCCAGGCCGGGGTGCACGTCGAGACCCGCGCGCTGGTGTGTCCCGAGGGTGACGCCGTGTTTCCCCCTCGAACGGTACGCGGGGTCCGGGTCATCCCGAGGGTCCTCCTCACGGCCGAGATCACCGGGCTCCACCGCGTGCTGATGCCCCACCAGGTCAATCGTGCCGCCGACTCGGTGGCCCGGGAGCTGGCCAAGCTCTCGTAGGTTGCCGCACCGGTCTCGTCCGGCCGAATCCGCGAACCGCAGTAGGCTGGCGAAGCGATGCGGTTTCGGTACTCGCGCTGGGACGGGACGCAGGATCCCTTCGGGCCCGACGTGGCGGCCGGCGACCTCCTGGACGAGATGTCCGAGGAGCTGCTGTCGGGCGACGGAGTCGAGTTCGCGCTCCGGCGGCTGCTCCGGCGGGGGATGCGCGGCTCGTTCTCCGGGCTCGACTCCCTGCGGGCGCGCCTCCGGCAGCGACGGCGGGACGAGCAGGAACGGCTGAACCTGGCCGGGCCGCTGGAGGAGGTCCGCGAGCGGCTGGAGCGGATCCTGGAGCGCGAACGGACCACGCTGTCATTCGAGCCCTCCGACGACGCCCGTATGCGCGAGGTCTTCCTCGACAACCTCCCCCCGGACGCCCCGGGGAAGATCGGCGAGCTCCGCGACTACCGGTTCACCGACCAGCAGGCCCAGCGGGAGTTCGACGAGCTTATGGACTTCCTGAAGGAGCAGGTCCTCAACTCATACTTCCGGAACCTCACCCAGGGCATGCAGAACATGACCCCGGAACAGATGCAGGCCCTCAAGGACATGCTCGCCGAGCTCAACCAGATGATCGAGGCCCGCGACCGAGGCGAACCGTACGACTTCGAGGGGTTCATGCAGCGCCACGGCCAGTTCTTCCCGGAGAACCCCCAGACGCTCGACGAGCTGCTGGAGCAGATGGCCCGGCGGATGGCGGCGATGTCGCGCCTCATGGCCTCCCTGACTCCGGAGCAGCGCGCCGAGCTCCAGGCCCTGGCCGAGCAGCTGATGGGGGACATGGACCTGGCCTTCGAGGCCGACCGGCTGGCCTCGAACCTCCAGGGGCTGTTCCCGCAGATGCCGTGGGACGAGCCCGCGCTCGGGGCCGGCGACGACGCGATGCCGATGTCGGCCACGGTCGACGCGCTGGAGCGGATGCACGACTACGAGGATCTCGACCGGTCGCTGAAGGGGGACTACGCCGGGGCGGCGATGGAGGACGTGGACGAGGAGGCGCTCCGGCGGACCCTCGGCGAGGAGGCGGTGCGCGACCTCCAGCGACTCAAGGAGGTGGAGCGGGCCCTGGAGCGGGCCGGGCTGGTCAGCCGGAAGGACGGCCTGCTCGAGGTGACGCCGCGGGGCGCGCGCAAGCTCGGCGAACGTGCCCTGATCCGGCTGTTCGAGCACCTCCGCAAGGACCGGGAGGCCGTGCACGAGTCGCGCGATCCCGGCGGGCAGGCCGAGCCCACCGGCGCCACCAGGCCGTGGCGGTTCGGCGAGGCCGGCCAGATCGCGGTGCAGCGCAGCGTGTTCAATGCGGTGGTCCGGCAGGGGCCGGGGCGAACCCCGGCCATGAAGCCCGACGACTTCGAGCTGGTGGAGGCGGAGACCCGGACCGAGGCCGCCACCGCGCTGCTGCTGGACCTGTCGTTCTCGATGCCGCTGCGGGGTCATTTCGTCCCGGCCAAGCGCATGGCCCTCGCGCTCCACGCGCTCATCGAGGGCCGGTATCCCCACGACACCCTGTACCTCATCGGGTTCAGCGACTACGCCCGGCGCATGGAGCCCGAGGACCTCACCGCCACCGGGTGGGAGCGCGTGTACGGCACGAACATGCACCACGCGTTCCACCTGGCCGGGCGGCTGCTGTCCAAGCACCCCCGGGCCACCCGGCAGGTGATCATGGTCACCGACGGCGAGCCCACCGCGCACCTGGAGGGGGAGCGGGCCGTGTTCGCGTGGCCCCCGGAGCCCGAGACCATCCGGCTGACGCTGCACGAGGCCATGCGTCTGGCCCGCACCGGGGTAACCATCAACGTGTTCATGCTGGAGGACTCGCCGGGCCTGGCCCGGTTCATGGAGCGGCTGGCCCGGCTCACCGCCGGGCGAGTGTTCCTGATGAACAGCGACGCCCTGGGCGACTTCGTCGTCCGCGACTACGTGACCCGCCGCGGCGCCTGACGGTGTCGCTCCCGGATCCCCGGCGGTTCTTCTCCTCACAGGAGATCGAACGCTCGCGTCGCTACCACCGGCCGGGGCACGTCCGGAGCGCGATCGGCGCGTCGGTGTCCATGGCGTACCTGACTGTCCTGGCGTTCACCCCCGCCGGCCGGGCGCTGTCGGACGGCGTGGGGAGCGCGGCCGCATACGCCTTCGCCGTGGTCGCCATCGGAGTCGTCCTCGGCCTGCCCGTCCGCGCCTCGGGGTTCGCCCACGAGCGGCGGTGGGGGTTCGCCCGCCAGACCTGGGCAGGCTGGTTCGGCGACTGGGCCAAGGGGGCGCTGATCGGGATCGCCCTCACCGGCGGCCTGCTCACGGGCTTCCTGTCGCTGGCGGGAGCAGCCCCCGACGCCTGGCCGTGGATCGCCGCCCCGGCCGCGACGCTGGTGGTGTTCGTGCTGTCGTTCCTGGCGCCGGTGGTGTTCGAGCCGGTGTTCAACAGGTTCCGGCCGCTCGAGGACGAGGAGTTGGCCTGTGACCTTCGCGCCCTGTCCGTGAAGGCCGGCGTGCCCGTCCGCGACGTGCTGGTGGCCGACGCCAGCAGAAGGACCTCGAAAGAGAACGCGTACGTCTCCGGCCTTGGGGCCACCCGGCGGGTGGTGGTGTGGGACACGCTCCTGTCCCGCGGCTCGCCGAGGGACGTCCGGCTGGTGGTGGCCCACGAGCTGGGACACCGCCGGGCCCGCCACGTCCTGAAGGGAACGCTGACGGCGGCCCTTGGCGCCGTGGCCGGCGTGGTCCTTCTGTGGGCCCTGCTCCGGAACCTGGTCGTCCTCGACGCGATCCACGCCACCCGGCCGGCCGACCCGCGCGTCGTCCCGTTTGTGCTGCTGGCCCTGGCCGTGGCCGGGCTCGTCACCGACCCATTCGGCATGGCCGTCAGCCGGCGGTGGGAGCGGGAGGCCGATCGGGCCTCGATCGAGCTCACCGGCGACGGGGACGGATTCGCCGAGATGGAACGCGACCTGTCCATCGCGAA
>WNGB01001677.1_pt1 | contig 64621 bp, 61 predicted proteins | sample 5400681 | NCBI WGS metagenome assembly WNGB01 (sample SAMN13153367, study PRJNA577476) | soil metagenome | isolation source: 115 cm soil or saprolite under grassland replicate 2 | place: USA:California | collected 2016-06-15 | reverse complement strand
AGGGCATTGTCATGGACGAGAAAGAGCCCCGCGAAGATCACCGCGCGCCCCGCGTAGATGCTGGCGAGCACCGGCCTCGCCCCACAGCGATCGGCCAGCGCGCCCAACCCCAGCGTGAACACCATGCTCGAGGCGCCCAGCACACCCACGATCCAGGAGGCGAAGATCGGGGAATAGCCGTGGTCCGTGAGCATGGGAACCCCGTGCGACGAGATCAGGCTCATGGAGAAGCCACAGGTGAAGAACGACCCGGCGAGCTGCCAGAAGGCCAGGGTGCGTATGGCCGTGCCCACCGGCGTCCGCTTCGAGGAGACGGGCGTGGCGCCGGGCAGCGGCGCTTCGCCGTCGGGGGCCAGGCCAATCGACTCCGGCGAGTCACGAATCACGAGGAGGCACAGAGGCAGCATGCCCACCAGGACGGCGAGCCCGATCACCGCATAGGTCAGCCGCCACCCGACGGTGATGATGAGCCAGGCGACCACGGGCACGAGGAGGCTCATGCCGGTCATGGCCGCGCTGCCCAGCAGAGAGACCGCGGTGCCGCGGCGGCGGAGGAACCAGCGACTGACCACGGCATTGGCGACGACGGGGCCCACCGCGGCCAGACCCAGAGAGGCGAGAACGCCATAGACCAGCGCGAGTTGCCAGAGGTTGGCGCAGAGTCCGGTCAAAGCCAGGGACACCGCGAGGATCACGCAGCCGGCCGAGGTGACGACGCGGGCGCCCAGCCGGTCCACGAGGCCGCCGACCCAGGGCATGAAGAGCCCGTAGAGAAGAAGCCCGAGCGCGATCACCAGAGAGAAGCTCGCACGATCGACGCCAAGATCCGCCACCATCGGCTTGAGGAAGGGGCCGACCGCGTGGCGCACCCCGGCGGATACGAAGACCATGATCGAGAAGGCGAGAGTGATCCACCAGCCGTAGAAGACGCGGGACGAGGGCATGAGCGTGCCCAGGATTACAGCAGTTTGGTGTAGGCTCGTCTCGAACCGCTGACCGCTTCCCCCACTCAACGAGGAGAGCCCGCGACCGTTGATCCTCACCGTCTTCCGCATCCGGAGCTTCCGCTTCCAGCTCCCCGCCGACCTTCTCACCTCCTGGGCCTTCGAGATGGAGACGCTCATCCTCGGCTGGTACGTCATGGTCAACACGGGCTCGGTGCTCCTCCTCACCGCTTTCGCCTCGCTGCCGTTTCTCGGATCGCTGGCCGCGCCCATGTTCGGCGTGCTCGGCGACCGGCTCGGCGGCCGCCTGATGCTGTGCGCGATGCGCGCGACCTACGCCGTCTTCTCGGCGCTCATCGTGCTCCTCGCCTTCACCGGCTCGCTGACGCCGGTGTGGGTGTTCGTGGTGGCGGCGCTGGCCGGCATCGTTCGCACCAATGATCTCGTGATGCGCAACTGGCTCATCGGCGAGACCATCCCGCCCCATCAGATCGTGGGCGCGCTCGGAATGTCCCGCGCGGTGGCGGACTCGGCACGCGTGGCGGGCGCGCTCGCCGGCGCCGCCCTATCCACGGAGCTCGGCGTCGGTCTCGCCTATGCGGTGGTGACCGTGCTCTACCTCACCGGGCTCGCCTTGACCCGTGGGGTGTCGCGGGGACGGAGGGTCGCCGATCCGGCGGCCGCGCATGCCCCCGCGTCTTCCGGCGAGTCCCCTTCGTCGCGCTGGCGTGAGCTCAAAGACGGCGTCGTACATGTGCTCCGAACGCCCGCGCTCATCGCGGTCATGTGGCTCGCCTTCCTCATCAATCTCACCGCGTACCCGGCCACCCACGGGCTCCTGCCCTATGTGGCGCGGAAGGTCTACCTGGTCGATGCCACGGGCCTGGGCTGGCTCGTGGCCAGCTTCTCCCTGGGCGGCCTCCTCGCCTCCATCGCCGTGGTGATCACGGGCGGATCGCGCCATCCCGCGCGCTCCACGCTCGTCTACACCGCGATCTGGTACGTGCTCCTGCTCGCCTTCGGGCATCTACGGAGCCTGGAGGCCGGACTCCTCACGCTCTTCACCGCGGGCTTCGTCCAGAACGTCGCCATGATCTCGATGACCGCGACGCTGCTCGCCACCGGCGGCGATCGCTTCCGCGGGCGTGTCATGGGGGTGCGCATGCTCGCAGTCTATGGGCTGCCCCTGGGCCTCGTCGCCTCTGGCGCTCTCATCGAGCGCATCGGCTTTCCCCTGACCATCAGCGCCTTCGCGGTGATCGGGCTGGTCTTCACGCTTCTCATTGGAATCAGGTGGCGCACCAGCCTCTGGCGGCGCCGGCCGCATCCGGCCGGCGCGCTCTCCGCGCCCCAGCGCGTGTGATGAGGGCCGGAGCGACGGGGAGTCGAGAAGCACCCGGCGCGGTGGTGTGACTAGCGGGGCGTCGAGCCGCCCGCGATCTGCGGCAGGAGAAAAACCTCACTGTCCGGGCCGATAGGCTCGAAGAGGGCGTCCTGGAAGATCTGGCCGTCGATGGCCACGGCGATGCCTTCGTCGAGATGACGACCGAGAGCGGGGTGAAGCTCGGTGAGCTGCTGGAAGAGCTGCTTGACGGACGTCGCCGAGAGCACGAACTCAGCGACGCCCCCCGTCAGCTGCGCGAGGTTACCTACGAGCACCACGCGCGCCATGCGTGACTCAGGCCTTGTTGAGCCCCTTGTCCTTGAGCGCCTTGAGCACCTTGGGCGGAGACATGGGCAGCTCGGTGAAGCGGATGCCCGTGGCGTTCTCCATGGCATTGGCGATGGCCCCGAGGGGCGGCACGATGGGCGTCTCGCCGACGCCCCGGACGCCATACGGATGCTTCGGGTTCCCCACCTCGACCAGGATGGCGTCGATCATCGGCACGTCGGAGGCCACGGGCATGCGGTAGTCGAGGAAGCCCGCGTTCTGCAGCTTGCCGTCCTCGCCATAAATGTATTCCTCGTTCAGCGCCCAGCCTATCCCCTGCACCGCGCCACCCTGGAACTGTCCCTCGACATAGGCCGGATGCAGCGCCCGGCCCGCGTCCTGGGCCACCGTGTAGCGCAGGATGGTGGTCCGTCCGGTTTCCGGATCCACCTCGAGATCGACCAAATGGGTGCCGAAGCTGGGCCCGGCGCCCTGGGCATTGATGCGTCCCACGCCGCCGATGGGGCCGCCGGTCTTGCCGGACACCTTGGCGAAATCCGCGACGGACATCGGCTTGACCTTCTCGCTGAGCGCGCCCAGCGGCCTCACCGCGCCGTCCGAGAATTCGACCTGGTCCGGCTTGGCCTCCCACAGCTTGCAGGCGCGGGCGCAGAGATCGGCCTTGATGTGCTTCGCCGCCTCCACGATGGCCATGGAGCCCGAGAAGGCCGAGCGGCTGCCCCCGGTGAGGAAGTTGAAGCCCAGCGAGCCCGTATCGCCGATGATCGGCCGCACCTTGTCGAAGGGGACGCCCAGCTCGTCCGCGGCCACCGCGGCCAACGAGGCGCGCAGGCCGCCGATGTCCGGCGTGCCGGCCATGAGGGACACCGTACCGTCCTCGTTCACGGTGAGCGACACGCTGGTCTCGCCGCCGATATTGAACCAGAAGCCCGAGGCCACGCCGCGGCCCTGCCACTTCCGCAGCGGCGCATTCCAGTGCTCGGTCTTCTTGATGGCGTTGAGCGTCTCCTCGAGCCCGATGGGTCCGAACTTGGGACCGTAGGCCGCCTTGGTGCCCTCGTGGGCCGCGTTCTGCATGCGCAGGTCGATGGGGTCGATGTCGAGCTTCTTGGCGATCTCGTCCACCACGCTCTCCACCGCGTACTCCGAGATCGGCGCGCCGGGCGCCCGATAGGCCGCCACCTTCGGACGGTTGGACACCACGTCGTAGCCGATCACGTGCACGTTCTCGATGTCGTAGGGCGCGTAGGCGCACATGGTGCCGGGCTGCACCGGCGAGCCCTGGAAGGCGCCCGCCTGATACTTCAGCTCCGCGAAGCCGGCCACGAACTTGCCATCCTTGGTGGCGCCCATCTTGACGCGCACGGTGGCGCCGGAGGTCGGGCCCGAAGCCTTGAAGACCTCCTCGCGCGACATGACCATCTTCACCGGGCGCTTTGCCTTGCGGGAGAGCGCGATGGCGAGCGGCTCGAGGTAGACCACGGTCTTGCCGCCGAAGCCGCCGCCGATCTCGGTGGCGGTGACGCGAACCTTGCCCATGTCGAGCCCGAGCAGCCGGGCGCAGTGGGCGCGCACGATGTAGTGCCCCTGGGTCGTGGTCCAGAGCTCGGTGGAGCCGTCTTCGGACACGGTGGCCAGCGCAGCGTGGGGCTCGAGGTAGCCCTGATGTACCGGCGCGGTCTTGAACTCCCGTTCAATGACGAGGTCGGCCTTCTTGAACCCGGCCTCGACGTCGCCCTGCTTGATCTCGACGCGCTTGGCGATGTTCGAAGGCTTCTCGGGCTTGGGCTCGACCCCCACCGTGAAGAGATCGTCGTGGAGCAGCGGGGCGTCAGGGCGCATGGCCTCGACCACGTCGATGACGTGGGGCAGCACCTCGTACTTCACCTCGATCAGCTTGAGGGCGCGCCGCGCGATGGCGACGCTGGTGGCAGCCACCGCGGCCACGGCGTGGCCCTCGTAGAGCGCCTTCTCGCGGGCCATGACGTTCCGCACCACGTCCTTGTAGTTCATCATCATCTCGCCGGCGGGAATGAACTCCGAGGACTGGTCGGCGAAATCGGCCCGGGTGACCACGGCCTTGACGCCGGGCAGCGCCTCGGCCTTGGAGGTGTCGATGGAGACGATGCGCGCATGCGGGTGCGGGCTGCGCAGGACGCGCCCGATGAGCTGGCCGGCGAGGTTGAAGTCGGCCCCGAAGCGCGCGCGGCCCGTCACCTTGTCGATACCGTCCGGCCGTATGGTGCGCGTCCCTACCACTCCCTGCGCGTGCCCGTTTGTCGTCGCCGTCGTCGTCTCGGCCATGGTTATCCCTTTCTCATTGCAGCGGCGGTGTCCATCACGGCGGTCACGATCTTGTCGTATCCCGTGCACCGGCACAGGTTGCCGGCCAGCCAGTAGCGCACTTCGGTCTCCGTCGGGTTGGGCGTTCTCTCGAGCAGAGCCTTCGAGGCCACGAGGAAGCCCGGGGTGCAGATGCCGCACTGGAGCGCCGCATGCTCGAGGAACCCCTGCTGCAGCGGGTGGAGCGTGTCGTCCTTGGCCATGCCCTCGATCGTCTCGATCGTCCGCCCGGCGGCCTCGCAGCCCAGGACGAGACAGGAGCAGACCAGCCGGCCGTCCAGCATGACGCTACACGCGCCACAATCGCCGGAGGCGCAGCCTTCCTTGCTGCCCGTCAGGTGGAGAGTGTCGCGGAGCACGTCGAGCAGCGTCTCTTCCGTCTCGCAGAGGAACTCGACCTCGTCCCCATTCACCGTCGCTTCGATATGGTGCTTGGCCATCAGCTCGTCCTCGCTCGGTCCAGCGCGATCAGGGCCGCCCGGCGTGTCAGCACGGCGGCAACGTCGATCCGGAACTCGGTGGTTCCTCGTTTGTCGTCGATCGGGCGGCAGGCGGCGCGCGCGGCCGCCTCGAGCCGGTCCTGCGCGGCCTTGTCGAGCGTGCTCCCGATGATGGCCTGCGCGGCTTCCGCCACCAGGAGCACGCGGGCCGCCACCGCCCCCAGGCTCACGCGGGCCGCCGTGACGGCGCCGCCGCCGTCGACGGTCAGGCTCACGCCGGCTCCCACCACCGCGATGTCCATCTCCGTGCGCGGAATGAAACGCAGGTAGGCGTCGCTCGATCCCTTCGGCCTCGGCGGGAGCAGGAACGAGACGACGATCTCCCCCTTGCCGAGGGCGAGCTTGCGGGGTCCGAGCATGACGTCTTCCACCGGGAGGTCCCGCTTCCCCTGAGGACCGGCCAGTGTCGCCACGGCCCCGGCCGCGATGAGGGCGGGCACGCTGTCGGCGGCCGGCGAGCCGTTGCACAGGTTCCCGCCCAGGGTGGCCCGCCCTTGCACCTGGGTGGAGCCGATGAGGTTGGCCGCCTCCACCACGCCGGGCCACGCCTTCTTGAGCCGCGCATGCTCCTTGAGCTCGGCGCCCGTCACGGCCGCGCCGATGCGCCAGCCGCCCTTCTCCTCGATGACGGAGCGCGTCTCGGGGATCTTCTTGATGTCGACGATGAGCTCCGGGTCGACGATGTCGGCACGCATCTGGACGAGGAGGTCGGTCCCTCCCGCCAGCACCCGCGCCTCCCCTGTCGCTCCCGCGAGCAGGGCTACCGCTCCCTCTACCGAATCAGGTGCCTCATATCGCATGAGTGGTCGTTCGCCTTTCCATGGTGTGATGGTCTCGATGGGCAGCGACCGATTATACCCCGGCGCATGCCAGCCTGCTCAACCCGGCACATTTGTGCCGCGACTTAGTTCGTGAGCACCTTCGCGCCCTTGAGATGCACCTCGCCCGAGCCGAAGATGTCGATCCGGTTGCCCTTGATCTGGATGTCCCCGTTCGGCTTCAGCACGATCAGGCTCGAGCCGACCTCGAGGCGGAGCTCCTGCGTCGCCCGAAGCCTCACCTTGGCCGCCGAGACCGCGAATCCTCCGCCGATCTCGAGCGTCGCGTCCTTGCCGACGGACAGGGTGAAGGCGCCACCGACCGTGATGCCCTCGTCCACCTTGACGGCGAGGCGGTCGGAGCCACCGACCTGCACCTGCCGGCCTTTGCCGATCGCGATGACTTCGGTGGCGCCCACGGACAGCCGTCGGTCGGCGGCGATGTCGGTGGATTGCCCGCCGTCGATGGTGACCGATTGGGTGGCCGCGACGGCCGCCGCGGCCCGCGTGGACTTGCCCGCCTTCGCCATCACATCCTCCTCATGCGCTGGGTCGAGGCGACATGAGCAGGCGCGCCAGCTCGTCGGGCTGACTCAGCATCGGGTAGTGCCCCGTGTCCATCTCCGTGTACGAGGCTTTCAGTCGCTCGGCCGTGCGGCGCTGATGCGACTCCGGAGGGTTGCGCGCCCGGCGGCAACGGATGACCGCCGCCTTCCACGTACCCTCCCAGAAGTTCGTAGGCCCCATGGGCGCCTCGAGCGCGTCGACGGGATGAGGCGTGTACCGGGCGAGCGCCCACGCCCGCATCGCCGGCTCGAGATCGGCGAACATGCGGCCTTCGGCATCCGCCCGCGTGGGCGCTGTGGTCATCTCCGTCACTTCATTGGCGCTGGGACGGTTCACGATGTTGGACACACGCTCCGTGGGCAGAAGGGCGAGCGCGTCCACGAAAACGAGACGGGCGATCCGATCGTGGGCCAGCTCGGCGACCCGGCAAATCACCATGCCACCCGAGCTCGTGCCCACCAGCACGACATCTTTCAGATCCTCGTAGAAGAGCAGGCGCGCGACCTCGTGGGCGTGGGTGCCCACCGTGATCCCCACTCGGACCTGATCGTGCCGCTCGGCGCACCCTTCGAGGGTGGGCGCATAGACCTCATGCCCGGCGGCCCGGAGGCGCGCCGCCACCGGCTTCCATATCCAGCCGCCCTGATACGCGCCGTGGACGAGAACATAGGTCGCCATCCCTCACTCTCCTCCGCCGACCTGCACGCCGGGGAGTCCCGTGATGAGGGCGGAGCCGCCGCCTATGAATTCCATCGGGGGTGGCATCGCGATCACGCCTCCTTGGCTCCCGCAGATGAGGACACCGACACGGCGCAGATCGTGCCAGATCGGCCGGGAGGGGTCAAACGCTATCCCTGTCTCCGCTCCCCATCCATCACCGAGAGCGCCTCCCGCAGAGTATCGAAGACACGGCCGGGGGCCACCGCGTCCGTCAATTGGTGGCGGCGGAGATCGGCGAGAAGCGACGGTTCCGCGTGGACGAAGAACACCGTCACGCCGCCCCGTGTCAGGTCGTCCAGGAGCGCGCGCAGCGCGCGGGCCGCCGAGTAGTCCACGCTGGTGATCGCGCCCGCATCCACCACCAGCCACCTCACGGGCGTGGGGGCGCGATCGACGAGCCTGCGCACATCCTCGGCGAAGCGGCCGGCATTCGCGTAGAAGAGCTCCGCCCCGAACTGGAAGACGAGCAGGCCGGGGGCGCTCTGTGTCCCCGGGGCGGCCGGGGTCGACCGCCAGTGCCCGCCGGCGGCCTCGACCAGCACCGCGCTATGGGGCCGGTAGCTGTGGCGCACATGGCGGAGCAGCGAATATCCCATGGCGAGCACGATGCCCTCACCGACGCCGACCGCCACCACCACCGCGGCGGTGCCCGTCGCGAGCAGGAACTCGCCGGGGCTTTCGCGTTGGATGCTACGCAGGCCCCGCAGATCCACGAGTCCCAGGGCGATGGTGAAGACGACGACGCCGAGCGCGCATCGCGGCAGGTATTGCAGCGGGCCGGTGAGAAAGAGGAGCACGAGGGCGACCAGACCGGCCACGACCAGGTGCGCGAGCTGACTCCGCCCGCCGGAGCGCTCGACCATCGCGGTCTGGGTGGGGCTGCCGTTCACCACGAAGGTGCCGCTGAGCGCCGCGGCGACATTGGCCGCCGATAGACCCGCGAGGTCGCCGTTCTCATCGAGCGTGTCCCGATGGCGGAAGGCATAGGCGCGCGACGTGGCGGCGCTCTGGGCCACGATCATGAGGAAACACGAGGCGGCCACGGGCAGCAGGGTAAGGATTTCTCTTCCGCTCACATCCGGGAGGCCCAGGCGGGGCAGGCCGCCCACTACGGGCCCCATCACGTTGACCCCGCGTCCCGCGAAATCAAAGGCGGCGCTGGCCGCGGTGGCGCCGATCACGGCGAAGAGTGGGCCGGGGAGCTGCGGCGAGATCCAGTGGCTCACGAGAATGACCGCCGCCGCCGCCGCCGAGATACCGACGGTCGCGAGGTGGGCCCGGGGCAGCCCGCCCGCGACCCGAACGAGCTGCTCGAGAGTTCTGGGCGTGTCGACAGCCACCCCCAGCATCTCGCCGAGCATCGCGATGCCTACCTGAATGCCGACGCCGGTGAGAAATCCCGCGAGCACGGTCTGCGAGAGAAAATCGGCGATGAAGCCGAGCTTGAGGAGACGGGCGAGGAGCAGAAACCCGGCGGTAAGAAGCGCCACCGTCCCGGCCAGCTCCACGTAGTGCGGGCTCGTTACGCGCGCCATGGGCACGAGCCCGCCCGCCAGGATGGCTGCGGTGGCGGAATCCGCCGCGACCACCAGATAGCGCGAGGAGCCGAGGGCGGCGAAGGCCGCCACGGGCAGGAACAGCGTGTAGAGGCCGGTGACGACCGGCGTGCCCGCGATCTTCGTGTAACCGAGCACCTGCGGGATGTTCATGGCGGCCAGGGTGAAGCCGGCCAGCACGTCGCGCAGGGCTCCCGCGCGCCCGATCGGCCGCGCACTCCGGAAGAACCCTCGACTGCTCCCTTGCCGCGGCGGCGGCGCTGACGTCACGGCTCGGTCGTCAGGGTGGAGGGATGAACAACGACGGGCCCCACGCTTCGAGCATCGTGGCATCGGCCCGGAAGAACCGGAAGCCCGCCTCCCCGGCGACGAAGTGATCCAGGTCCGTATCGCCGATGTGAAAATACGCTTCGGCGCGCCACTGGGACTTTATATCGGCCAGTCGATGCTTGAGCACGGTGAAGTCGGCCGCGATCTCGAGCCGCTGCCACAATTGCCGCTGGTACGTGACCGGGCGATCCGAGCAGCTGCCGATGAGATGGCCGAGCCGCTTGCACTCCCGCACCATGTCGATGCTGACGAGGCCCGGCGGGTCACCCACTTCGAGGGTGCCGTCTATATCGAAGCTGATCAGGAGAGCCACGAAGGACTTGCTAGGCCTGGGACAGCGGCACGATGGCGTAGAATCGCGGCTCGTCTCCTACGACGCGCGTGATGTGGCCTTGCCCGGTGAGATCTTCCGCCAGCACCACGTCGCCGGGCCCGATCCTGGCCACCGTACCGTCGCCCACCTCGATCTCCGCCGTGCCGGACAGCGAGATCGAATACTGCCGTCTCGGCGCGCAGTGCCAATCGAGCACGTAGCCCGGGGGGGAGACGCGGAAGACGATACCGGTGGCGGGCTGCGTCGCCGTGCCTTCGCCATGGGCGCCCTCGGTGTCGACAAAGGGCTTCATCTGGAGCGGGAGCTCGGCAATGCGCGATTGTCCGTTCGAGTCGCTATAGACACGCCATGACTTGGCCATACGTGCGTTTCTACCTCCGGGGGCGCCGGCAAGATGTGGGTGTGATTGCCTGAAACCGGACAATGCGGCGGACTCGAGAGTTCAGGATCGGTAGCAAATCATCCTCGCGACAGCGTACGGCAAAGAGAGCGCGCGATACAAGGCCCAGACCCGACACGTCGTCTGGTCTTGGCCAGAAGACCCGTCGCGAACGCGTCCCCCCTGTCGGACTTCTTGGCAGTTCCGTACGACCATCCGTCCAGGGATGGCCAATGTAGCTGACTTCCTTGAGGTCTCTTGCCTGGCACAGACACTGCTTAGCCCCTGTGGGTGCGGTGTCTTTGTAAACCGAGGGAACAGGCCACGAACGCACTGATCGTATTCTTGCTCCTTGTCGGCCCCTTGGGCGCCGCCGCGAACGTCTTCGCCGGCGACTTCAATGTGAACGTCGGCGGCATCAATGTGTCTCCGCAAAATAACCGGTCTCAGTCAGACCAGAGCCGTCGAATCGACAAGCCGCAGACAGGTGTCGGAAGCATCTCGGTCCCCGACATAGGCCGGCGCTCCGACAATCCCTCGGGAGGCGGTCCCCTCTCCGATGCGAAACCCCTCGGCGGCTCCACGATTCCCTCGAGCAATACGGGCCTTGGCGGCACCTTTCCCGCGGGCTCGACCACTCTGGGTCAGCCCGCCGGCAATCAGTTCTGCTCGAAAAACGAGGTGACCATCGGGGAGGACACCCAGGGAAGAGTGCACTGCGCGAACAGCGTGAACGGCACGATCAGGCAATAGGTCGGCCGTCAGCGCTTCACGCGCTTGAGGTTGATCACTACCTGGCCCGAGCCCGCCGCGGTCACGAAGGCTCGCGGCCGTCCTTTGGACACATCGTCCGCATTGTCACAGATCTTCAGGGCGTCGCCGTCCGTCTCGTAGATCCCCAGCCACGTCTTCCCCTTCATCTCGCCCGCGGTATTCTTGAAATCGATCGTGGCGGGCTTCGCGGACGGATCGGTGGTGTAGGTTCCCTGATAGATCACCTTCCCTTTCGACCGAATGGTGAATCGGTCGCCCGCGAAGGTTAGCTGGTGGCCCCGGAGATCATCGGCGGCCTGGCCGCTTCGCTGCGACGACTCGGCCACCCACGTGCCCTGCAGAGCGTCCTCGACCTTGGCGTCGGCCGCCCTACTCCCTGGACCGGCCGACGACACGACGATCATCGCGGCGAGCAGGATGCGAAATCGCATGGGTGGTCTCCTCCGTTCTGTCCTGTGTGCGCTGCACTGGTCAGAACTCGATGGCGAGCTGCACTCCCAGGACCACGGCATTGCCGACACTCGAGACACCCCCCGGATTGATCACATACTGGACGTCCGGCTGAACAGTGAGCCGGCGGCCGACGGCGATCGCATACGTCCATTCGAGCACTATCTCGTAGGTCTGCCCGGGGAGGTAGCGGCTGAAGCCGCCGTAGTAGAGGGCGAAAGCCGCCGTGTCCCGGTCCCGCCCCGGTACCAGCCCCCGGTAGCTCGCTCCCGCCGATCCGAACCAGGGGAGCGGATTGATGCTCGCCTCGGGCGCGTAGATGAGCGCTCCGAAGAGCGAAAGGCCTTGGGCGCTGCCGGGCCCGCCTTCCCTGAACACCATCTGCTCCCCTATCACGTAGAAGCCGTAGTTCCCCGTCTGCCGGCGTCCGGGATTGCTGAGGGAGGCGTACTGGTTCGAATCGTAGTACCCGCCCACCCGGTAGCGCCCGGGCAGGCCGGGGGCATTGTTCTCGGCATTCACCGAATAGCCGACTTCGCCGATCACGAAGTAGCCCGCGGCACTGCTGATGCCGAACTCCGTGCCGTTGGCCGTGAGCTGGTTGAGGGTGGGATCCGAGTAGAACGCTCCCGCCGAGAGCGACAGGGCCGGCGTGGGCTGCCCGGCAATGCGTCCGCCCCACGTGGTGTTCGGATCGGAGGTGACACCCGGCACGTTCTCCTGCACGGCGAGCAGGATAGGGTTCAGCGCTTCGTTGACGAAGGAGAAGTCGATGGGCACGGTGAGAAAGTCGGCGCCGGTCGAGAAGCGCCCCGCCTTGAGATCGAGCCGGCCGTCGAACAGCGATTGCTCCAGGTACATGTTGACGAGGCGTACCCGCTGTCCCTCGAAGTACTGCGCGACGGTGAACGTATTCCCGATATCGAGGGAGAGGTCGGTTCCCGATGCCCAGTCGCCCGATACGTCGAATCTGAGCCCCCGGAGGCCGGCCAGCTTCCCCAGGTCCGCCAAGATCTCGACGGCAAGATGGCCGGCGTAGGCCTCGCCGCGACGCTGGCCGCCCGCCACGCTCGCCTGAAGATCGGTGGCATAGAGAATGCTGGGATTGATGCCCCACCCGTTGAGCACGTCGCGCGCGCCGAACCAGTTGCCCGCCATGGGCGGCTCCGCTATCCATCGCTTGAGCCACGCCCCGGGCGGAGCCTCGTCGGCCGCCGCCCGCGCCGTGCCCAGCGCGCACACTCCCGCCGTGAGCAGCACCCCTGCCATCAGTCGCAGAGCATGGACGGAACGGGCGGGAGACATGCCGGCGAGCCTGACAGATCGACGAAGCACGGTCAACTTTCGCGCGCATCGACTCCCCTTTCGCGCATCGACTCCGATGCAACCGCGTGATATTCTTGCGCGGCCGCGGAGGCATTCCTCGACGCGGATCCTGACAGGAGAGCTCACGTGCCCCATCCTTCGGTTGCCCGGCGCTACGCGCGCTTCGTGCTCGGCCTGGACCGTCGAGACATTCCGGCGCCGGTAGCCGTGAAGGCGGCCGTGCTCATGCTCGACACGATCGGGAGCTGTCTCGCCTCGTCGCGGGAAGACTTCGGCCGCGCCGTGCTGGAGGGGGCCGCGCGACTGGGCGGGCAGCCGGAGAGCACCCTCATCGGCACCGAGGTGAAAGCGGGAGCGGCGAGCGCGGTCCTCGCCAACGCCACTCTCGCCCACGGTCTCGACTTCGACGACACGCGCGAGGGCGCCATCGTCCACACGGGTTGCGTCGCCGTGACCACCGCGCTGGCGGTCGGCGAGGCCGTCGGGGCCTCAGGCCAGGCGGTTCTCGAGGCGGCGATCGCGGGCGTGGAGGTGATGTGCCGGGTCGGCCTCGCGGTGCCGGGCCGCTTCCACGCGCGCCACTTCCATCCGACCTCTCTCACGGGAAGCTTCGCGGCCGCGGCGGTGGCGGGCAAGCTCTACGACCTCACCGAGGACCAGCTCGTCCACGCCTTTGGCATCTGCGGCAGCCAAGCGGGCGGGATCATCGAGTATCTCGCCGACGGGTCGTGGACCAAGCGGCTACATCCGGGATGGGCGGCCCATGCCGGTGTGGCCGCGGTCGTCCTCGCCCGCGCGGGATTCACCGGACCGGAGACCGTCTTCGAAGGCGCGCACGGCTTCTATCAGGCCTTCGCCGGCGCCTCGGCGGAGACGACTCTCGATGCCCTGCTCGGCGCGCTCGGGCACCACTGGGAGCTCGAGCAGCTCACCTTGAAGCCCTACCCCTGCGGCTCCATCGCCCAGCCTTACATGGATTGCGCGGTGAGGCTCCGGGAGAAGCACCAGATCCAGCCCGAGCACATCGCGAGCATCAGCTGCCGCACCGCGGAGGGGCCGGTGCCGCGTCTCTGGGAGCCGCTCGCCGCCAAGCACCGTCCCGCCAATGGCTATGCGGCGAAGTTCAGCCTGCCCTATCTCCTCGCCGTGATGTTCGTCAAGGGTCGGGCCTCCCTCGCGGAGTTCACGGACGAGGCGGCGCGGGACAGCGCGGTGCTGGAGGTGGCCGCCAAGGTCGGCTATGAGCTCGATCGCACCATCGACTATCCGCGCCAGTTCATCGGCCACGTCGCCGTTCGCCTGGGCGACGGCCGTCTCCTCGAGGAGCGTCAGGATCATCCCCGGGGCGGGCCCGACGCTCCCCTGTCGCGCGATGAAGTCGAAGCGAAGTTTCGCGGCAATGCCTCCCTCGCCGTCCCCGACGCCCAGGCGAGCCGCGTGATCAGCCTCGTGAGCGATATTACGGGACAGCCGGACATGCACGCCCTGATGTGCTCACTCAGAGCCTAGAGGTGGCACCATGACACGTCGTCGCGTCGTCGCGGGCTGGGCCGCTCTCGGCCTGGCCGTTTTCGCCTTCTCGTCCTCCCCCGCATCCGCCCAGGATGCGCGCCTCGAGGCGGCCAGGAAGGAAGCCAAGGTCGTCTGGTACACCTCGCTGGCCCTGTCGAGCGCGGAGAAGGTGGCCAAGCTCTTCGAAGCCGCCTACCCGGGCATCAAGGTCGAAGTGCACCGCACGGGCTCGCAGCGCATCCTCCAGCGCGTCATGCAGGAGCTCCAGGCCAATATCAAGAACGTGGACGTCATCCACACCTCCGATGCCGGCCACTACGTCCTGCTGAAGGACAAGCAGCTCCTGATGAAGTACACCCCGGCCGGCGTCGAGCGCTTCCCCTCCGCCTTCAAGGACAAGGACGGCTATCACTACGGTCTCCGCGCCACCGTCAGCGTGATCGCCTACAACACCAAGAGCGTCTCCGCCGCGGACGCTCCCCGGACCTGGAAGGACCTGCTCGATCCGAAGTGGAAGGGCAAGCTCGTCACCGCCCATCCCGGATACAGCGGCGTCATCTCGACCCACGTGCTGGCCCTCGTGCATCTCTACGGCTGGGATTACTTCAAGCAGCTCGCGCAGAACAAGCCCATGCTCGTGCAGTCGGCGGTGGATCCATCGGGGGTGGTGGCGTCCGGAGAGCGCGCGGTCGCGGTGAACGGAGGCGACTACACCTTCTACCAGGCGAAGAAGAAGGGAAATCCCGTGGAGATCGTCTTCCCGAAAGAAGGCGTTCCCCTCGTCGTCTCGCCCACGGCCATCGCCGCCTTCGCCCCGCATCCGAACGCGGCCAAGCTCTTCACCGACTTCATCTTCAGCCGCGCCGTCCAGCAGGTGATGGCCGACAGCGAAGGGCTCTACACCGGCCATCCCGACGTGACGTACCCGGCCGACCAGCCCAAGCTGTCCGAGCTCAAGCTCCTCCAGGTAGACGGCGAGGAGCTGGAGAAGCGCAACGAGGAGATCAAGACGCGCTTCGTCGAGTTCTTCGGGGCCTGAGCTCGAGACATGGCGGACGAGGCGGTGGCCCGGGGACATCCCTCGTGGGGGGAAGGGCTCGATCGCTCCGCTCCCGTGTGGGTGCTCGCAGCCGCCGCCCTCGCCCTCCTCATCCTTCTCCCGCTGGGGTGGCTGGGCTACATGAGCGTGAGCAGCGAGCGCGGCTTCACCCTGGGCCACTACGCGCGCGTGTTCACCGATCCGCGATTGCAGAAGGCGCTCTGGAACACGGGGGTGCTCGCCTTCTGGTCGGGGCTGGCCGCGGTGGCCATCGGCGCCCCCCTGGCGTGGCTCTCCGCCCGCACCGACCTGCCGTGGTCGCGCACGATTCGGAGCCTCGTCATGGCCTCCTTCGTGACCCCACCCTTCCTGGGCGCCTTCGCGTGGGTCATGCTCGCCGGCCCGAATGCCGGATATCTCAACAAGCTCTACCGGAGCCTCACCGGCGCTCAAGACCCGCTCCTGAACATCTTCACCATGACGGGGCTGATCTTCGTGGTGGCCATCTACACCTTCCCCTACGTGTACATCATGATCGCCAACACGCTGGGGCTCATCGCCTCCGATCTCGAAGAAGCCGCGTCGATTCTCGGCGCCAACCGCCTGCACGTGGCGCTCACCGTGACCCTGCCCATGGTCCTCCCCGCCATCCTGAGCGGCTTCATCCTCGCCGTGCTGCAGGCCCTCGCCCTCTTCGGCTCCCCCGCCATCCTCGCCCTGCCCGCGGGCTTTCACACCATCACCACCCAGGTGTGGGCGCTTTTCCAGTACCCGCCCAAGGTGGAGATGGCCGCCGCCTTCTCGGTGCCCCTGCTCCTCTCGACGGCGCTGCTCCTCCTCCTCCAGAAGAGGCTGCTGGGCCGGCGCGGCTACGCGTCGGTCGGAGGCAAGGGCGCGCAGCGCCGGCACATCCCCCTGGGTCGCTGGCGCTATCCCGCGCTCCTCGGATGTCTCGCCGTGCTCGCCTGCGCGGTGTTCCTCCCCTACGGTATCCTCGCCAAGGCCGCCTTTGCCCGCGCGTGGGCCCAGCCGCTCACCTGGGAGAACTTCACGCTCGCGAACTGGTCGTTCACCTTCCTCTACAGCTCGACCCAAGGCGCCATCATCAATACCCTGGAGCTGGGCGTGCTCACGGCCTGTGTCGGAGCGGGGCTGGCCGCGCTGCTCGCCTACGTCACCACGCGCCAGCTCATCGTGGGCCACCAGGTCCTCGCCTTCCTCACCCTGGCCCCGGTGGTGATTCCCGGCATCGTCCTCGCCGTCGCCCTCTTCATCGCGTATACGCGCCCGCCGTTCCTGCTCTACGGCACGCTCTGGATTCTCTTCATCGCCTACCTGACCAAGGAGATGCCCGTCGGCTATTCGCAGTCCGACGCCACCTTCCGCGGCATCCATCCGGAGCTGGAAGAGGCGGGGCGCATCCTGGGCGCGGGGCGCCTGCGCGTTCTCCGCGAGATCACCGCCCCCCTCGCGAAGAGCGGCATCATCGCCACCTGGTGCTTCATCTTCATCGGCGTCATCCGCGAGCTGTCCGCCTCCATCATCCTCTTCACGCCCAACACCAAGGTCATGTCGGTGGTGATCTTCGATCTCAAGGAGGAGGGCCAGTTTGGCGCCATCGCCGTCCTCGGCCTCTTCATGCTCGTCATGACCTTCGCCATCGTCGTGCTCATGCAGACCCTCCTCGGCCGCGACGTCATGGGCGCGCGGCCATCCGACGCGTCGGGATAGCCGAATGCCCGGGGTGACCATCACCGGCCTGACCAAACATTACGGCGACGTGGGCGCGGTGAAGGGGCTGGACCTCCGCGTCGAGCCCGGCGAGCTCGTGGCCCTGCTCGGACCGTCCGGATGCGGCAAGACGACGACGTTGCGACTGGTGGCGGGTTTCCTCACGCCCGAGGCGGGCGAGATCTGGGTCGGAGAGCGCTGCCTCTCGTCGCCGGCCACCGTCATCCCGCCCGAGCGACGACGGATGGCCATGATCTTCCAGAGCTACGCGCTCTGGCCGCACATGACCGTCGATCAGAACGTGACGTACGGGCTGCGCTTCGGGGGAGCGCCGAAGGCGGACAGGGAGCGACGCGTCCGGGACATCCTGCGCGCGGTGCAGCTCGAAGGCTACGGGTCCCGCTATCCCGGCGAGCTCTCCGGCGGCCAGCAGCAGCGGGTGGCCGTGGCGCGGGCGCTCGTGGTGGAGCCGGAGATCCTCCTCCTCGACGAGCCGCTGAGCAATCTGGACGCGAATCTCCGCGAGGAGATGCGCTTCGAGATCCGCCGGCTCCACGAGACCTTCGGCATCACCACGCTCTACGTCACCCATGACCAGGCGGAGGCCATGGTCATCTCGGATCGCGTGGCCGTGCTCCAGCACGGGCGCGTCGCGCAGATCGGCACCGCCGAAGAGCTCTTCGACCGGCCGCGCACACGCTTCGTCGCGGAATTCATCGGGCGCACCAATCTCATCGACGGTGTCGCGGAAACGGCCGATACGGTGGCCCGCGGAGCGTGTCGCCTGCGGGTCGCCGCAGGAGAGCTGAGGCCGGGCGAGGCGGCGGCCATCTCCATCCGCCCCCATCAGATCGAGCTGGTGCCCTTCCCACACCCCGCCGTGGGCGGCGACGGCGACAACGTCCTTCACGGCACCGTGCTGCGCGCAAGCTATCTGGGCGATGCCGTGGACTACCAGGTTCAGCTCGCGGAAGGAGACACCGTGCTCCGCGTGGCCGGTCCCACTCCGCTCCGGGCTCGCCCCGGCGAGAGCGTCAGCCTGCGCATCCCCGCCGCCGCCTGCATCCCTCTGCCTCCGGACCGCACGAGGTAGCCGGCGGCTCTCCGCGTCTACGAGGGCGTGATGACGGTCTTGGCGCCGTGGCCGGCCGAGGCGTGGGCGAAGGCCTCCGCGATGCGGGACAGGGGGAAGCGCGCGGTGACCAGCTTGCTCACGCCGAGCTTGGGCATCATGGCCAAGGCGCGGCGGAAGGCGGTGCCGCGACCGAAAGCGCCGCCGATCCTGATCTCGCGATAGTGCACGTCCCAGAGATCCAGGGGCAGCGTGCTCCCCTTCGGATTCACGCCCACGAGCTGGAGGTAGCCGGTGGCCCGGGTCAGCGCGAGGGCTTCCGCGACCAGCGCGGGCTTGCCCACGGCTTCGCAGACCACGTCCGCTCCGCGATCCTTGGTGAGCGACATGACCCGGTCGCGGAGGCTTTCCTTCGACGGATCGACGACGACGTGGGCGCCCAGACGGCGGGCGATCCGGCGACGCTCGTCCAGCGGGTCGGAGAGGATCAGGCGCCTGGCGCCCCGGCGGCGGGCGAGGGCCATGGTGAGAAGTCCCATGATGCCGCCACCGATGACGAGCACGGTGGCGCCGCGCGGCATGGAGAAGGTCTCGAGCCCCGCGAGGCAGCACGCGGCCGGCTCCGTCATGGCCGCGGTGACCGGGTCGAGGCCGTCGGGGAGCGGATGCACACAGCTCGCGGGCAGGGTCACGCGCTCGGCGAAGCCCCCGATGCGCGAAGCCCGCGGGCACTGGGAGATGCGCCCCGCCTCGCAGGCCGAGCATTCCCCGCAACCGTACGACGGCTCGCACGCCACCGTTCGCCCGAGCAGCCGCTTGCTCACCCCGCGCCCCACCTCGCGCACCACGCCGGAGTACTCGTGACCCATCACGAGGGGCGGCGTCCACGGGAAAAGCCCCTGGGTGGCATGGATATCGGTGCCGCAGATGCCCGCGGCATGCACCGACACCACGACCTGCCCCGGCCCCGCCGCGGGATCGGGCGCGTCGTCGATGGTGAAGCGGCTCTCGCCCCGCCACGTGGCCACTTTCATGCCACGCTCCCCACGCGCAGCGCCGGTGTTGTCACGAGCGCTCTCCGAGCCATTGCACGGTGAAGCCCGCCCCGTTCGCCCGCACGTGGCCCGTGTCCACCGTCTCTTCGATCCGTGAAAGGGTCGGGTCCCCGATGATCAGCCTGTCCATGCCGTCCTCCGTGGGCGAGATCACATTCCTGTCTTGCCCGCGGCCAGATTCTAGCGGAATCCTGGCCGCGAGGGCCCGTGTGATATTCTTGCGCGGCTGCGAGGGCCTGTCCTCGCCTCCGCCCCATGCTGACGACGGACCGACTTGGTGGAAGCGCGCTCTGCCTGCTTGCCGTCTTCGTCATGTGGGAGAGCCGCCGGCTGCCCCTCGGCACCTGGCACCACCCGGGTCCCGGTTACTTCCCCGTCCTCCTCGCGGTGATTCTGTTCGTGCTCGGCGGCCTCGTCGGCGCCATGGGCAAGCACGCCGCGTCTGTCGCCACCGTCGGCTGGAGCGAGGCACGCCAGGCTCTCGTCATCCTGGCCGTGGGCGCCTTCATCTGTTTCGCCCTCGAGGGCCTCGGCTATCGCCTCACCATGCTGGCCGCGCTGCTCTTTCTCGTCTGGCTCGTGGAGCGGCGGAGCCTCGTCACCGCCGTCACCTTCGCCCTCGCCCTGGCCGGAGGCTCCTTCTATCTCTTCGATACCGTGCTGCGGGTACCCCTGCCCCGCGGTCCCTTCGGCATCTAGATGGCGGAGACGCTCCAGAACCTCGGCCTGGGCTTCTCGGTAGCGCTCCAGCCGGCCGTCCTCCTCTATGCCTTTGCCGGTTGCGTGGTGGGGACCCTCGTGGGCGTGTTGCCGGGCGTAGGGCCGCTCGCCGGCATCAGCCTGCTCCTGCCCGCTACCTTCGGCCTCACCGCGACCAATGCCATCGTGATGCTGGCGGGCATCTACTACGGCGCCATGTACGGCGGCTCGACCACGTCCATCCTGATGCGGATTCCCGGGGAGGCAGCGTCGGTGATGACGTGCATCGACGGCTATGCCATGGCCCGCAAGGGTCGCGCGGGCGCGGCGCTGGCTATCGCGGCCGTCGGCTCCTTCATCGCGGGCACCGTGAGCGTGGTCGCGCTCATGCTGCTGGCGCCCCCGCTCGCCCGCTTCGCCCTCCGCTTCGGCCCGCCCGAGTATTTCGCGCTCCTCTTGCTCGGGCTCCTCGTGCTCGCGTACATGAGCGGCGGCTCCATGGTCAAGTCGCTGGCCATGGCCGTGCTGGGGCTGCTCCTGGGGATGATCGGCATCGACCAGATGAGCGGGTACTTCCGCTTCTCCTACGGCATCGTCGAGCTCGGCGACGGCCTGGGCGTGGTCCCGATCGCCGTCGGACTCTTCGGCATCGCGGAGGTGCTGGCGACCGCGGGCCAGGAGGTGCCCCCTCAGGTGCTCAAGCCGAAGCTGCGCGAGCTCCTGCCGTCGCGCCGGGAGTGGCGCGAGTCGGTGATGCCGATCGGGCGCGGCACCGTCCTGGGCTTCCTCATCGGCATCATTCCGGGCTCCGCCCATATCATCTCGAGCTTCGTCTCGTACGCCGTCGAGCGTCGGCTGAGCCGGCACCCCGAGGAGTTCGGCGAGGGCGCCGTGGCCGGCGTGGCGGGCCCGGAGTCGGCGAACAACGCCGCGACGTCCGGCGCCTTCGTGCCCATGCTCGCCCTCGGCGTCCCCTCCGGGCCCATCCCCGCCGTGATGCTGGCCGCCCTCATGGTGCACGGCGTCTCGCCGGGGCCGCTCCTGATCAAGGAGCAGCCCGCTCTCTTCTGGGGCTTCATCGCTTCCATGTACGTGGGCAACCTCATTCTGCTCGCTCTCAACCTGCCCATGGTCGGCATCTTTGTGAACGTGCTGCGTGTTCCTTACTCCTTTCTCTACCCGTCCATCATCATGTTCTGCGTGGTAGGCGTCTACGCGGTCAACGGCAGCGTGGTCGACGTATGGATCGCCATCGTCATGGGCGCTCTTGGCTACGGCCTGAGAAAGCTCGGCTTCGAGACGGCGCCCATCGTGCTCGGGGCCATCCTCGCGCCCATGATCGAGCTGGCCCTGAGACAATCGTTGGCGATGTCGGACGGCCGCTACGCGATCTTCATCTCGCGCCCGATCTCCGGTACCCTTCTCGGGTTCGGGGCGGCCCTCGTGCTCCTCAACCTCGTCTCGTGGATGGTGCGCGCCCTCGACTGGCGACGGCGCATTCCCCTCGACGAAAAGGGAGAGAACCTATGAAGCGAATGCTCCTCGCGGCCGTCATCGCCTTGGCGTCAACCCTACCCGCCGCGGCCCAAGAGGCCTATCCATCTCGGCCCATCAGCCTCGTCGTGCCTTTCCCGCCGGGCGGGGTGGCCGACCTGACCGCGCGCCCGGTCGCCACCGCGATGGAGAAGGTGCTGAAGCAGCCGGTGGGCGTGGTCAACAAGACGGGCGCGGCGGGCGCCGTGGGCATGCAGTTCGTCGCCACGAGCAAGCCGGACGGCTACACCCTGCTCCTCGCCCTGTCGAGCATCTCGATCATCCCCGAGGCCGACAAGATCTTCGGCCGCCCGCCCGCCTTCACCGTGGACCAGTTCGCTCCCGTGGCGCTGATCTCCGCCGATCCGACCATCCTCGTGGTGCGCGCCGAGAGCCCATGGAAGACGGCCAAGGAGTTCATCGAGGACGCGAAGAAGCGGCCGGGGCAGATCTCGTACAGCTCATCGGGAATCTACGGCACGCTGCACATGGCCATGGAGCTCCTGTCGAATGCGGCGGGGATCAAGCTCCGTCACGTGCCCTATGCCGGCGCCGGCCCCGCGCTGACCGCCCTGCTCGGCGGTCACGTGGATGCTCTCGCCTCGGGGCCCGCGGTGATTTTGCCCCAGATCAAGGCGGGCAAGCTGCGCGCGCTCGCCGGCTGGGGCGACAAGCGGGTCGCCGCGCTGCCCGAAGTTCCCACCTTCAAGGAGCTCGGATACCCGGAGGCCGAGTTCTACATCTGGGCGGGACTTTTCGCTCCCAAGGGTACGCCGGAGCCCGTGCTCGCGAAGCTCAGGGAGGCTGCCCGCCTGGCGGTGGCGGAACCAGAGTTCAAGGCCGCCATGGACAAGCTCGAGACGCCTATCACGTTCAAACAGGGCGCGGACTTCCAGAAGTTCTTCGATACCGACGCGCACCGCCTGGCCGAGGGCGTCCGCAAGGTCGGGCGCATCGAACAGAAATAAGGAGGCCGCCATGGATTCCGGGACCGCGTACGGGCGCTCGAGGCCGACGTACGACGCGACGCTAGTGGAGGTCGGGCCGGGGACGCCGGCCGGCGAGATGCTCCGCCGCTACTGGCACCCCGTCGGCGTGGCCGCGGACCTCACCACGCGCCCTCAGAAGGTCCGTGTGCTCGGCGAGGATCTGATCGCCTTCCGCGACGGCGAGGGCCGCCCAGGCCTCTTGTACCCGCGCTGCTGTCACCGCGGCACCACGCTCTACTACGGCAAGGTGGAGTCCTCGGGCATACGGTGCTGCTATCACGGCTGGCTCTTCGACGTCGAAGGACACTGTCTCGACATGCCGTGCGAGCCGCCCGAGAAGACCGCGAGCGATCGCTATCGCGAGACGTTCCGTCAACCGTGGTATCCCGTCCAGGAGTACCTCGGCCTCCTCTTCGCCTACCTCGGGCCGCCCGGGAAAAAGCCCGTGCTCCCCCGCTACGACGTCCTCGGCGATCTGCCCCCCGACGAGGAGATCGTGGCCGACGGGAACAATATCGGGCTCGAGGGTGAGACCACACCCTGCAACTGGCTGCAGACGCACGAGAACGTGATGGACCCGTACCACGTGTTCGTCTTGCACTCGTCGAACAGCGGCAACCAGTTCGTCCCCCTCATGGGCCTCCTGCCCGAGGTGACGTGGGAGTACACGGCCCTCGGCGTGAAGAGCCACCAGGACCGCCGGCTTCCCGACGGCAAGCTCTTTCACCGTGTCACCGAGGTGATGATGCCGACCCTGCGCATCGTCGCCAATCCCTTCGTGAAGCGCTATGGCCGTACGGACTCGGTGGCCTGGACCCTGCCCATCGACGACACCACCACCAAGATCTTCACGCTCTACCGGACGCCGAGGGGCGAGCGCGTCTCGCGGGTGCGTCTGAACGGCAAGCGGTGGGCGGAGCTCACCGAGGAAGAGCACCAGCGGATGCCCAATGACTACGAGGCGCAGGTGGGACAGGGGGCGATCACCCTGCACTCCGAGGAGCACCTGGCCGCGAGCGATCGCGGGGTGGTGATGTTCCGCCGCCTGCTGCGTCAGCAGATCGAGGCGGTGCAGGCGGGCCGCGATCCTCTGGGGGTGATCTTCGACCCGGCCCGCGCCACCGTCACCGTCGAGGCCGGCAACTTCATCCTCGAGCCCGCCTGAGCGCTCAACCGATCGCGAGGACGATCTTGCCGAACTGACCCGCCTCTTCCATGCGGCGATGGGCCGCCGCGGTATCGGCGAGGGGAAAGACCTTGTCGACCACCGGTCGCAACCCCTGATCGTAGAGCTTCAGCATAGCCGCGAACTCACGCGGGCTGCCCATGGTCGTGCCGAAGGCCGTGGCCTGCTTCCAGAAGAGATTGCGTAACACGAATTCCTTGATCGGTCCCGTGGTGGCGCCGTAGTTCGCGATCCGCCCGCCCGCTTTCAGGATCTCCACGGACTTGGCGAAGGTCTCCCCGCCCGCGCTGTCGATGACCACGTCCGGCCCCCCCTTGCACTGCGCGGCGATCTCGCGCGCCCAGTCCTGGGTGCGGTAGTTGGCGCCGCCCGCCGCGCCCAGCTCCCGGGCGCGGGCAAGCTTGGCATCGCTGCCCGAGGTGACGAGCACCCGGGCTCCCAGATGCGCGGCGATCTGCAGCGCGAAGGTCGAGACGCCACCGCCGATGCCCGTGACGAGCACGGTCTCGCCGGCCTGTACGCGGGCGCGGCTCACCACGGCTCGATAGGCCGTGAGGGCGGCGAGGGGAATGGCCGCCGCCTGCTCGAAAGACAGTGGGCCGGGCTTGGGATGGACATTGCGCGCGGGCACGCGGACGGCCTGGGCATACGTGCCGTCGTCGGGCAGGCCGAGAATGCGGAAGTCCGGGCCCTGCGCCGCGTCGTCATCGCCCCAGTCCAGGCTGGGATTGATCACCACCGCGCGACCGACGAGCGCCGCGTCGTCGCCGCTCCCCACGGACAGCACCTCCCCCGCGCCGTCCGAGCCCAGAATCACGCGTTGCGTGAAGCCGCCCGCATACGCACCGGTGCCGCTGCGAATCCAGACATCGCGGTGATTGAGGGCGGCCGCCTTGAGCCGCACCACCACTTCGCCTGCCCCAGGTGCCGGATCCGGCACCTCCTCCAGCTTCAGATTCTCCGCGCGGCCCGGCTCGCGCAATACCACGGCTTGCATGCCGGCCTCAGACCAGCCCGGCGTCGTGGAGCGCCTCTCGAATCCCGGGCGCCTGCGCGGTGGAGGTGGCGGGCATGGGCGCGCGCGGCACGCCGGCCGCCCGACCCTGGAGCTCCTGGCAATGCTTCACGTTGGCGGGCAGGTTGTCGTGGGAGATGGCGTTCCAGATGGGGAGGAGCTTTTCGTGGAGAGCGAGCGCCCGCTTGTGATCGCCCGCCTGCACCGCGTCCCAGAGCGGCACGCAGAGCGTGGGCGCGGCGGTGAGAAGGGCCGCGATGGCCCCGTGCGCGCCGAGCGCGAACGAGGGATAGAGGAGCGCGTCCACCGCGGTCATGATCCGCGCGCCCTCCCCCACGAGCAGCAGGAGATCGGCGAGAAGCTTCAGGTCGCCCGCGCTCTGCTTCACGCCGATGACCCCCGGCACCGAGGCGATGATGCGGGCGAGGAGCTGGGGCGACAGATAGGTCCACGGCACGACGTTGTAGATGATGATGGGCAGTCCCGTCCGGCTCGCCAGGGTGTCGAAGTGCTTCAACATCGCGTCGTCGTCTGGGCGGAAGAGGTAGTGCACCGGCGTCACCTGCAAGGCGGCCACGCCCAGATCCTTGACGGCAAGCCCGCGCTCGACCGCGGAGGCGGTGCTGTCCGTGATGATGCCCGTGATGACGGGCACGCGCCCCTCGGCTTCCTCGGTCACGATGGCGGTGACGCGCCGCACCTCGTCGGTGCTGAGGGCATGGCCTTCTCCGGTGCTGCCGGTGGCGGCCAGCCCGTGGACCCTGGCCGTCTCGATCAGGTAGCGTGTCTCGGCCCGCAGCGCGCCCTCGTCGATCGTGTCGTCGGGCCGGAAGGGGGTCGTCATCGGGGGAACGATGCCAAAGATGCGCTCGTGCATGTTGATTCCTCCCGGGTGAAGCAGTACCCTACCGCCCGGGTCCGCGTCAATGCTCTTCGTCGCGTCGGTCGCCCACGACGCCGCCGGTCCCGGAGGACTCACGAGATGAACAACGCCGCGAGCGGAGTCACCGGCTCACGAAGATCCACCAACGTGATGCCGTGATCGGCGCATCCCACTACCGCCTCGGCGGCGATCGGCTCGCGGCGGGAGCGGGCCGCTTCGTCGCCGACGTGCGGGTGGCCGGCATGCTCCAGGCCGCCGTCCTTCGCTCGCGCCACGCCCATGCCCGTCTCGTCTCCATCGACGCCAAGCGGGCCCTCGAGCTGCCGGGGGTGCGCGCGGTGCTCACCGCCGCCGACGTGCCCGCGAACGCCATCATCCCGAATCGCGTGGGCGCGCCTCCCGGCACGGAGCGCTATCTCCAGCCCGCCATCGCCCGTGGCGTGGTGCGGTACGTGGGCGAGCCGGTGGCCCTGGTGGTGGCCGACGATCGCTACGTGGCGGAAGATGCCCTCGCCCTCGTCGACGTGGTCTACGATCCGCTGCCCGTCTGCGCCTCCGCCGCCCAGGCGCTCGCCCCCGGCGCTCCCCTCCTTTTCACGGGTACGGACTCCAACAACGTCGCGGTGATCACCATGGACAGCGGGGACGTCGCGACCGCGCTCGATCGCGCCGACCTGGTGATCCGCGAGCGCTTCGTCTATCCCAGGCAGACCGCGGCCGCGCTCGAGACGCGCGGGCTCGTGGCCATCCCGCCCGATCCCAAGGGCGGCGAGCTCCATCTCGTGGGATCGACCAAGTGCATCCACATCAACCGGGGCATCCTCGCCCCGATCTTCGGCCTTCCCCTCGGAGCGCTGCGCCTCACCGAAGTGGATGTGGGTGGCGGCTTCGGCGTGCGCGGCGAGCTCTACCCCGAGGACATCCTGGTGCCCCTGGCCGCCATGAAGCTCGGCCGTCCCGTCCAGTGGATCGAAGACCGCCGCGAGAGCCTCATGGCCACGAATCACGCGCGGCAGGTCGAGTACCAGGTCGAGATCGCCTTCGACCGGGAGGGGCGCATCCTCGGGCTTCGCGCGCTGATCCACGCGGACATCGGCGCCTATGTTCGGACGGCGGCCCTCGTGCCCGCCGAGTTCGGGGCCGCGCTCTTTCCCGGGCCGTACCGCGTGCCCAGCTACCACTGCGATCTCTGGTCGGTGGTGACCAACAAAACGCCGGCGGGGACGCTGCGCTCACCCGGACGCCCCGAGTGCAACTTCGCCCGCGAGCGGCTCATGGATCTGGGCGCCGCGCGGCTCCGTATCGACCCGGCGGAGATCAGGCGGCGCAATCTGATCCGCGCCGACGAGATGCCCTACGATTGCGGCACCAAGTCCTTTGGCGCCAGTACCGTCTACGACTCGGGCGATTACCCGGCGCTCTTCGAGGAGCTGCTGCGTCGCATGAACTACGAGCAGGCGCGCGCGGAGCAGGCGGGGGGCCAGAGGTACCCCGGGCTCAGGCGCGGGATCGGCCTCGCCGTCTATGTCGAGAAAACGGGGCTCGGCCCATTCGAGACCGCGCACATCGAAGCGCGGCCGGACGGCCGCTTCCTCGTCGACACGGGCGCCTCGTCCATGGGTCCCGGCCTCGAGACCGTGCTCGCTCAGATCCTGGGCGAATCTCTGGGGGTGGCCGCCGGCCGCTTCGAAGTGCGCCACGCCGACACCTCTCACGTGGAGAGCGGCGTGGGAACCTATGGCTCACGGGGAACGGTGACGGCGGGGAATGCCGCCGCCATGGCCGCCGCCAAGCTGATCGCGGAGGCGCGAGCGAGGGCGGCGGCCGCGTGGGGCGTGACGGAGTCCGACGTCGCGTATGCCGCGGGCGTCCTCGAAGCGCCGGGCCGGCACGTGACGCTGGGCGAGCTCGCCGCCCAGCAACCCTTGGCCGTGGGCGCTTCGTTCAATGTACCGAAGATCACCTACGCGGGATGTGCCGTCGGGGTGGTCGCCGACCTGGACACGGAGACCGGAGTGGTCCGGCTCACGCGCATCACCATCGGCGCCGACGTCGGACGCGCCGTCAATCCCGCCCTCGTGGACGCCCAGCTCGTGGGCGGCGTCTCCTTCGGCATCGGCAATGCGCTACACGAAACGCTCGAGTACGACGCGGGCGGGCAGATCCTCTCCGGCACCCTCATGGACTACGCGCTGCCGTACGCCTCTGACGTGCCGCCGGTCGAGGGCTTCTACCAGGAAGTGGCGGCGACCACGAATCCGCTCGGCCTGCGCGGTCTCGGCGAGTGCGGTAACCCGGGTCTGGGCGGCGCCATCGCCAATGCCATCTGCGACGCGCTCGGCGACGGGAACGCCGGCATCACCATGCTCCCGCTCACCCCTGCCCTGGTCTGGAGCCAGCTCCTGAAACCCGGCGCGAAGACGGAAGCCTGCCTCAGCCCCTAAGACCAATCCCTAACCATTTGGCCCCGCCCATTGCCCGCCGCACACTCAAAAGGCAAGGCGGCCTTCAACGGGTGTTGTGCACGATGCAGCCGCGCTCGGAGATCTCGATGAGCTTGTCCATGGTCGCAGGGGCCCGGCCTTGGACAACCATCCCGATGGACTCGAAGGGGGGCGGGGCCCATGATGGCGGCCATGCGCGGTCCTCCAGACCTCGTGGGTTGCATCCTTTACACGACCTGGCACATCTCAACGGCAGGAGGGACTTTCAATGAGCTCCAAGCAGGAATACCCCGGCTCCGAGAAGGGCGTCGTGCATCTCACCGAGAAGACCTTCGATGAGGCGGTGGCCGCGGCCGAGGGCGTATGGATGGTGGATTTCTGGGCGGCGTGGTGCGGCCCCTGCCGAGCCATCGCCCCGGTGCTCGAAGAGTTGGCGCAGGCGTCGAAGGGCGGAGTGACGCTGGCCAAAGTGAATGTGGACGAGCAGCCCGCCCTCGCGGCGCGCTACGGGATCCGCTCCATCCCGACCATTCTGTTCGTCAAGGATGGCAAGGTCGCGGATCAGGTCATCGGCGCCGTGCCCAAGGCGCAGGTCCAGGCGAAACTGGCCGGCCTGGCCGCCGTCTCGTCCTGAGCCCTCCGTAGCAGATCCCGAGCCGGCGTCCATGGCAGCCCGCGACCCTGAGGCGAAGTCGACGACCCCGGGCGTTCCGGAGAGGGGCAAGCCGGCGAAGGCCGCCCACCGTGAGCCCCCCGCCCCCAAGCGCGTGATGAGCATCCACGCCCATCCGGATGACCAGGAGTTCACGGTGGGCGGAACGCTTGCCAAGTGGGCGGGCGCGGGGAGCGAGATCGTCACCGTGTGCATCACGAGCGGGGGCGCGGGATCGAATGATCACACGCCGGCCGACATGACGCGGGAAGCCCTCGTGCCTATCCGCGAGGAGGAGCAGCGGGAGGCCTGCCGCGTGCTCGGCATCTCCGAAGTGGTCTTTCTCGGTTACGAGGACGGCATGCTCGAGCCGTCGCTCGAGCTGCGCCGGGAGCTGACACGGACTATCCGCCGCCACAAGCCCGACGCCGTCGTCTGCGGCGATCCGACCATGCGCTTCTATAGCACCATGTACATGAACCATCCCGACCATCGGGCCGCCTCCGACGTGGCGCTGGACGCCGTCTTTCCCTCGGCGGAGACCCGCCTGATCTTCCCCGAGCTCCTGGCCGAGGGCCTCGAGCCCCACAAGGTCCGGCTGGTGTTCATCCACGGCTCCGCCCAGTCCGACACCTTCATCGACATTTCGGCGCAGCTCGAGGTGAAAGTCGCCGCGCTCAAGCAGCACAAGACCCAGATGGGCCCGTGGGATCCCACCGACATGATCACGGCCTGGGCGCGGGAACAGGGGGCCAAGCGGCGGCTGAAAGCGGCGGAGGCGTTCCGGCTCATGCGCCTCCACGAGAGCTAGGAGCGGCTCTTCGGCTCCGGCCTACATGTTGCCGGCGAGGCAGCGTCCGTCGCGCGTGAGAGTGCCGGCGACGGCGTCGCAGGCCTGCTGGGGATTGTAGGGTGTTTGTGACCATCCCGCGCAGCCACCGAGCAGGGCCGCCACCAGCAGCACACCGGCCAGCAATGGCACGGCCTAGAGAACGGCCGACTTGAGCGATCGGCTGGGCTTGAAGCGGGGCACCCGGGCCGCGGGAATCCGGATCACCTTGCCCGTGCGGGGGTTGCGGCCGTCGCGGGCGACCCGCTTGCTGACCATGAAGGTGCCGAAGCCGCCGATGGTGACCCGGCGGCCTCTCTTGAGCGCGTCGAAGACGTTCGCGAAGAAGGCCTCGAGCGCCCGCTCGGCCGACACCTTGCTGCCCCCCGAGGCTTTGGCCATGGCGCTGACGAGATCGGCTTTGGTCATGACCTACTCCCTTTACTCGATAGCCGTACGGGACGTCAAGATGCTCAGTCGCTCGATGGCCGCGAAGAGGCTGTCGGCGGTGAAGGGCTTTTCGAGCACGGGCGCCTGCACCTCGTCCACGAACTGCCAGGGCGACGGATTGGCCGTATCACCCGTCATGAAGACGAAGCGCTTGGCCAGCCCCGGCTGATCGAGGACGGCCGCGCGGTAGAAATCCTCGCCGCTGCCGTCGGGCATGCGGATGTCCGACAGCACCACGTCGAAGCGGGTCGAACGCACGCGCTCGAGGGCGGAGCGTCCCGTCGCGGCGACCTCGACCTGCCACCCCGTGTCCTTGAGCAGCGTGGTCACCAGCTCCACCATGCCGGGCTCGTCGTCCACGACGAGGGCGCGCCGCCCGAAGCCATACACGCCGGCCGGGAGCGCAGGCGCGCCCGGGCCCGTCGCCTCGACCACGGCCGTGGTGGGCAGCTCGACGGTGAAGACGGTGCGCCCCGGCGCGCTCTCGCCGGTGAGCCGGCCTCCGTGCTGCTGGACGATGCCGTAGGAGACGGACAGCCCGAGCCCCGTCCCCTCGCCCACCTTCTTCGTGGTGAAGAACGGCTCGAAGATGCGGGGCATGATCTCGGAGGGAATGCCGGGGCCGTTGTCCTCGAACTCGACCACGACCCACCGTCGATCTCCCTCGACCCGTCCGTACGCCCGGATGCGTATGGTGTCACCTTTGCCCACGGCGAGGATGGCGTGCTCGGCATTGAGGAGGAGATTCAGGAACACCTGCTGCAGCTGATGCACGTCGCCCTCGGCGGCGGGCAAGTCGGGAGCGCACTCGGTGACCACGCGGATGCCGGACAGGCGGAGGCGGGTGGTCCGGAGCGCCACCGTCTGCTCGATGACCGCGGGCACATCCACCGGCGCGCGCTCGGGCTTGCGCTGGCGAGAGAAGAGGAGCAGGCCCTGGACGATCTTGGCCATGCGCTCCCCCTGCGCCACCATCAGGTCGATCGGCCCCCGAAGCTCCGGCGGCAACGGCTTGCCCTTGAGGAGCTGCCCGTAACCGATGACCACCGACAACGGGTTGTTGAGCTCGTGAGCGACGCCCGACACCAGCTGTCCCACCGCGGAGAGCTTTCCCGCCTGCACGAGCTGCGCCTGGGTCTCTTGCAGCTCGCGGACGCGCGCGGCCAGCTCGTCGAAGAGGCGGCTGTGCTCGATGGCGAGGGCGGCCGGCGCGGCCAGGGTCGCCAGACGGTCCAGGTCCTCGGAGACGAAGCGCCGGTCCTGCTCGCCGAAGTATGCGACGGAGAGTGCCCCGATGATCTCGCCGCGGATGAGGAGCGGGTAGGCGATGGTCGCTCGGACCACCTCCACCCGCTCCGTGTTCACGGTTCGACGCATGCGTCCCGGCCAGGAGGCGTAGTCGTTGGCCAGCACGCCCTCGCGGGTCGCGGCCGCGAGCCCGAGGGCGCCCTCCCCCAGCGGGACCACCTGTCCGAGCTCGCCCGCGACGAGACGGTGTCCGGCCCGGATGACGAGGTGATCCTGGCCTTCCGGCTTGAGACCGACGAGGACCCGGTCGGCGTTGAACAGCTCCGCCGCCTTGCGCGCGATCAGGTTCAGGCGCTCCTCGAGACTGAGGGGGGCGAGCACTTGCTCGACGACCTCCCGCACGAACTCGACGTGGCGCAAACGCTGTCGAGTTTGCGCGTACAGGCGGGTGTGGTCGAGGGCGAGCGCCGCCTGGTCGGCAAACGTCTGCAGCAGCGCCGTGTCCACGTCCGTGAAGTGTCTTCCCGCGATGTCGGCGACGGACAGGGCGCCGATCATCTCGTCACGAACACGCAGGGGCACGGCGAGGAACGAGCAGATCTTCGAGGTCTCCATGTTCCCGCGCATCTCGGGGGTGAGCAGGATATGCGGATCGGCCAGAACGTCCGCGCTGGCAATGGTGCGGCCTTCCGCGACGACCCGTCCCGAGATTCCGTAGCCGGGCGGCACGACGTGGCCGTGCATGGGCTGGATGCCCGGGCCTTGGCCTTGGGCCACGACCTTGAGCGAGCCGTCGGGCTGGAGGAGGCGAAAGCCCAGAGCGAGCGCGCGGAGTGCCGGCAGCACACTGGCCACGATGCGCTGGGCAATGTCGTTCTCGTCCAGGCTGCCCGTGAGCGTCTGGGCGAAGCGGGCGATCTCCTCCGATTCGCGCTGCCGCCGCATGGCATCGCCGTACAGGCGCGCGTTCTGCATGGCGAGGGCCGCCTGATCGGCGAAGGCCTGGAGCAGACTCGCATCGTCCTCGGTGAAATCGTGGACGCTGAGCGAGGCGACGGCGAGCACCCCGATGAGCTCGCCCTTGGCGCGGAGGGGAGCGGCGAGAAGCGCGCGCGTGCCGGAATCCACGAGACGGTTTCTCAGATCGTCGGTGAGCGTCAGTTTCTGGTCTTCGAAGACGTCGCGCGTGAAGACGGCGCGCCCCTCGGTCACCGCGCGAGCCACCAGCCCGTCACCGGGACCGAGGACGTGCCCCGACTGAAAGACTCCGATGGCCGAGCCGGCCCAGGCGATGGCCTCGAGGTTCCCGTCGGGACGCATGAGACGCAGACCGGCCGCGTCCACGCCGAAGATGGGCAGCACGCTTCGCACGACCCGATCGGCCACCTCGGAGACGTCCAGGCTCTCCGTGAGCATCCGCGCCACCTGCGCGAGCTCCTCGGCCTCGCGGCGGCGGCGCGTCGCCTCGGCGAAGAGACGCGCATTGCGCACGGCCACCGCGGCCTGGGACGCGAACGAAGTCAGGAACTCGCGATCGTCCTCGGCGGGCAGGTCTTCGCGGCGCAGGTTGAGGGTGAGCACGCCGAGGAGATCGTCGCCCGACACCACGGGGACGCCCGCGAAGGAGCGCAGCCCGTGTCCGGCCGCCCATTGCCGCGCCCCGATGCGCCCGTCCGGCGTCACGTCCTCGACGAAGAGCGGCTGCCGGTGACGCGCGACCCAGCCCACCCCGCCCGAGTCGATCCCCACGGATGCGGGCAACTCGTCGGCCGAGATCGCGGGGGCGGCCGTCCAGGCCCGGCGGATGAGCCGGCCGCCGGCCACGTCGACCTCCCAGAAGATCACGCTGCCCGCGCCGGTGAGCCTCGCGAGCGCTTCCGTGATCTGGACGAGGAGCGGCTTGAGCTCGAGCTGCTGCGAGAGGGCCACGTTCACCTCGGCGAGGGCCCGCAGCCGTCGTTGACGATCGTCAAGCGCCGCGTGCGTCTGTCGCTGCTCCCCGATCGCGCGATTGAACTGATCCGCCAGCTCGGCCAGCTCGCCGCCGGTCGAGAGGGTGACGGGCGGCCCCTGCGCAGTCTCGAGGTCCTGGGTGCCCTGTATGAGGGCGGTGACCGAGCGATGCATGCGGTGACCGATCAGCCATGCCACGAGGAGCGCGACCACCGTCGCTCCGCCCAGACCGATCAGATCCCGCGTGAGCCGAGCCGCCGCCGGTGAAGAGGCGCCGCCGCTCGGCGCCGCGGCGAGGACGAGCCAGGGCGCCCGCCCCATGGCCGCCCCTCCCGCGAGATGCGGCACGCCGTCCTTCGACCCCCACTCCGCTGTCCCGCCGCTTCGGCGGATCAATGCGTCAGCCTCGGGAATACCGCCGAGCGGCCGGTCGAAGACCTCATGGGGACTGAGGGACTTGGCGAGCACGTCACCGCTCGTGGTCACGATGGCCACGCCTTGCTCGCGGCCGAGGGCCATGGCATTGAGATAGCGCGAGAGCGTCTCGAGGTCGATCTCCGCGCCGACGACTCCGGCGAATTTGCCCTGACGATCCTGCACGGGCACCATGAGGGCGACGATCTGGCGCCCGTCGGTGGCGCTCACCTGGGGGGCTGAGATCTCGGGCCCGCCCCGCTGCCCGACCGCCTCGATGGTCTCCCGCGAGACGAATTTCGGCTCCCCCTCCCGATAGCCGCTCGTCGCGAGCACGCGTCCGTCCGGTCCCACCGCGACGAAGCGGCGCATGAACGGATGCCGCTCTTTCACCCGACTGGCCAGCATCTCGAGATCGGAGTCCTGAACGCTGTCGAGGGTGCGAGCGGTGGCGAGGGCGAGGAGGCTTTCGATCTGGCCGGTCAGAATCTCGTCGAGCTGACCGGCGATGAGGGTCGCGGTATCGAGCTGGCTCTGGTGGCCGGCGCGCCGCCCGTCGGACATGTCGCTCCAGAATCTGAGGGCGGCGACCGCGAGGAGCGGCAGCAGGACGGCCAGCACGAGCAAGGCGAGTGTCGTTCGGATGGTCAGGCGCATGAGCGAGCTCGCGTATCGAGGCTCTCGATTAGTATAGCCCAGGGGCTCCTGTATAATGCCCGCATGCCGCGAGGCTTCTCCCTCGATCTTTCCGCCTTGGTTTTGATGGCGTTAGCTATCGTATCCGCAGGCGCCGCATACGGGAAAGATCCATCGCTGCCGCTGCTCGGCGTCAAGAACGGCCTCAGCATGATCTGGTTCGTCGGGCCGCGTCTCGTCCCCGCGCTGATCCTGGCCGGGATGCTGCAGGTGCTCATCCCGCAGGCGACGGTGGCACGCTACTTCGACATCCAGTCGGGCATCGGCGCGCCATCGCCATGGCTTCCGCGGCCGGCGTGCTCACCCCCGGCGGTCCCATGGTCAGCGTTCCTCTTCTCGTGGTGCTCGCCAACTCCGGCATGGCTCTGGGACCGCTCGTCGCCTACATGACCTCGTGGTCGCTGTTCGGCATCCAGCGCATCATCGCCTGGGAGGCGCCCCTCATGGGGTGGCGCTTCGTCCTCGTGCGGATCATCCCGAGCCTAGGCTTTCCCGTCGTCGCGGGCTGGCTCGTCACGCTCTGGTATCACGAGTAGCCGTGGTGGCCTTCGAGGATCTCCGCGCCTTCGTCGGCCACCTCGAGAAGCACGGGCAGCTCAGGCACATACGTGCCGCCGTCTCGCGCGATCTCGAGATCGCCGAGATCACCGACCGCGTCTCCAAAGGCCCTCCCGACGGCAACCAAGCGCTCCTCTTCGAAAATGTCGAGGGCTTCGATATGCCGGTGCTCATCAATGCCTTCGGCTCGCCCGCGCGCATGGCGGCGGCCCTCGGGGTGGAGCGCCTCGACGATCTCGCCGTGCGCGTGGCCAAGCTTCTCGATCTGCGCATGCCCGGCTCCTTCTTCGACAAGCTCAAGAAGCTCGGCGATCTCTTCGACATCGCCAAGGCCGGTCCCAAGCGGGTGCGCTCCGCGCCCTGTCAGGAAGTGGTGGAGACGGATCATCCCAGCCTGGCCACGTTGCCCGTCCTGCGCTGCTGGCCCGGTGACGCGGGACGCTTCATCACCCTCCCCATGGTCTTCACGCGCGATCCCGCGACAGGCTCGCGCAACGTGGGCATGTACCGCCTGCAGGTCTTCGACGACCGCACGCTCGGCATGCACTGGCAGACCCACAAGGGCTCGGCGGAGCACCAGCGGCTCGCGGAAGAGCGCGGGAAGCCCATGGAAGTCGCCATCGCCCTCGGCGGCGATCCCGCGTCCATCTACTCGGCCTCCGCGCCCCTGCCCCCCGGCATCGACGAGATGGCCTTCTCCGGGTGGCTCAGGGGCGCGGGGGTGGCCATGGTCACGGGCAAGACCGTCGACGTGGAAGTGCCCGCGGAGGCCGAGATCGTCCTCGAAGGCACGGTGGATCCCCGTGAGCGGAGGATCGAAGGACCCTTCGGCGACCACACGGGCTACTACTCGCTGGCCCGCGAGTATCCGGTATTCCATCTGAGAGCGATCACGCGCCGCCGGCAGCCGATGTATCCGACGACCATTGTCGGCCGTCCGCCCCAGGAGGACTACTGGCTGGGCAAGGCGACCGAGCGCATCTTCCTCCCCATCATCCGGCTCATGCTCCCCGAAGTGGTCGACATGAACATGCCGGCGGCGGGAGTCTTCCACAATCTCGTCATCGTCTCCATCAAGAAGCGCTATCCGGGACAAGCGCGCAAGGTCATGTACGCCCTGTGGGGGCTCGGGCTCATGATGCTCGCCAAGAACATTCTCGTCGTGTCCGAGCACGTCGACGTCCAGAATCTCCCGGAGGTCGCGTGGCGCGCCACGGGCAACGTCGATCCGAAGCGCGACATCGTGGTCGTGGACGGCCCCACGGACGATCTCGACCATGCCGCGCTCCGTCATCGCTTCGGGGGCAAGATGGGCATCGACGCCACGGAAAAGACCGCCGACGACGGCATCGGCCAGCCGTGGCCCGCGGAGATCACGATGAGCGAGGAGATCCGCGCGCTCGTCACGCGGCGCTGGCAAGAGTACGGCTTGTAGTGAGTTCGAGCACACCGTGTTCGCCTTGCCCTTCGCCTACGTGGCGATGATCCTCGCGGCGGGGGGCTGGCCCGGCTGGCGCGTGCTCGTCTGGATCACTCTCGCCATGGCCGCCGCGCGCACCCTCGCCATGAGCGTCAATCGCCTCGCCGATCGTCTCATCGACGCCGCCAACCCCCGCACGGCCGGGCGCCATCTGCCCACGGGGCTGCTCAAGCCGTGGCACATGCTGCTGGCCGCCATCGCTTCCGGCGCGCTCCTCGCCCTCTCGGCCGGAATGCTCAACCCGCTCTGCTTCAAGCTCGCGCCGTGGGCGGCCCTGTTCCTCGTCGGCTACTCCTACACCAAGCGGTTCACCTGGACCTCCCACTGGATTCTCGGCTTTACCGACGGCATCGCGGCGGCCGGGGGCTGGATCGCCGTGCGCGGGGCCTTCGAGCCGCCCGCCTTCGTGCTCTGGTTCGCCCTGACCGTTTGGATCGCCGGCTTCGATCTCATCTACGCCTGCCAGGATGTCGACTTCGACCGGCGGGTGCGCCTGCAGTCCTTCCCCGCCCGCTTCGGCATCCGCGCCGCGCTCCGGTGCGCGCGGGGCTGCCACCTCCTCACCGTGGCCGCCTTTGTGGCGCTGGGCGTGATGACCGGCCTCGGATGGATCTACTGGATCGGCGTGGTCGCGGTGTCCGCACTGTTCGTGTACGAGCACTCGCTCGTCTCGCCGGAGGATCTCTCGCGGCTCGATCTCGCCTTCTTCAACGTCAACGGCTACATCGCCGTCATCCTCTTCATCGCCGTCCTGGGCGGGCGCATGCTGTGAGGGTGGGCCTGGGCGAGGGGCCGGGCAAGGCGCGCTTCGTCAGCGAGATGTTCTCGCGCATCGCGGGGCGCTACGACCTGATGAACGGGCTCATGACCTTCGGCATGCACCATGCGTGGCGGAGGGCGGCCGCGCGCGAGACGATTCCCTCGCCGGACGGCCCCGGCCTCGATCTCGCCACGGGCACGGGGGATCTCGCGCTCGAGCTGGGCGAGATCCACCGGCACCGTACCGTAGTCGGCGCCGACTTCGCCCACGGCATGCTCATCATTGCCGAGTCGAAGCGGCGAACCGAGGAAACGGGTGGCCGCATCCGGTTGGTCGAGGCCGACGCGCTCGCCCTGCCCTTCGCGGCGCGTACCTTCGCCTTCGTCACCTCGGCCTTTCTCCTCCGCAACCTCGCCGATCTGAAACAAGGGCTGGCCGAGATGCGGCGCGTCTCGCGTCCAAGCGGACGCGTGGTGGCCCTCGAGATCACCCAGGCCGATCTTCCCGGCTGGGCCCCTCTCTTTCGCGCCTACTTCCATCACGTGGTGCCGCGCGTGGGCGCCCTCGTGGGCGGCGACCGCGAGGCCTATACCTATCTTCCGCAGTCGGTCGACCGCTTCGTCACGCCGCCGGCGCTTTCCACGCTCATGGAGGACGTCGGCCTCCGCAGCGTGAAATACCGTCGCCTCGGCTTCGGCACCGTCACCATCCACACCGGCATCGCCTAGGATCGCGCGGTCCCCGGTGGCAACGGAACAGCCAGGCAGGATCACCTGGGAGATCGACCTCGAGCGCCACTATCCCTACGGGGAGGTGTCCCCGGACCCGGATCGTCTCCCGGCCCTGGGCTTCCCTCCCCCGTGGCCCGATCGCCCGTGGATCTACGCCAACGTGATCACGTCGCAGAACGGGCTGGTGGCATGGAAGCGGCGCCATGCAGGCGACGATCCGATCCGCGCCATAGCCGGCGGCGATTTCACCCGGCCCGCACGACGCGCCGACGTCCGCCTCATGCGCTATCTGCGGGCCTGCGCCAACGCCGTCTCGGTGGGAGCGCAAACACTCCGTGATCAGCCCGCCCTCGTCGGCACGCTCGGCGATTCAGGCAGTGACCTCGGCGCGGTGCTGGAGCGGTTCCGGCTGAGCCACGGCCTGCCCCGGCTCCCCGTGCAGGTCATCTACACGCAACACGGGGCCCTGAACCTCGAGGCCCGCATGTTCAATACTCCGGGGGTGGAGGTGATCGTGGTCACCACGGACCTTGGGGCGCGCCGCCTCCGCGCGCACGACAGCGAGGGGAAGGGCGTCACCCTCCTCGTCGCGGGCGAGGGCGCGTTCGGTCCGGCCGAGCTCCTCCACGCGCACCAGAGGCTGCTCGCGGACTTCGACGTGCGATACCTCGACTGCGAAGGCGGAGCGACCATCCTCGCCGCCCTTCACGAGGCCGGCCTCGTTGACGAGGTCTTCGTCACGGTGACGGACGTACACATCGATGCGTCCGCCCACGCAGGCGTGAAACGGCTTTTCTCCCTCGATGGCGCTCGGTTGATGGCCGAGGGTCACACGGCCCCGGATGCCGGGTACGTGTTTCGCCGATGGCGGTTCAACGAGCGCTGAGGCGAACGCGCCCCGTCCGGATGCGGGCGGGGAGGTCAGACGCGGGCTACCACTCGGGGCTGGAGTACTCGTCGAAGACGCGGCGGACTACGCGGATCTCCTTGGCCTGGCCGTGCTCGTGCTCGAGGGTGATGATATCGCCCGGGTTGATCTCGGCGAGGTCCCGGCTGGTCCCTTCATCGGTCACGACGAGGGCTTCTCCGCAGCCATAATCCGTGCAGATATCGGCTTCGCTCTTGATGCGGAGGAGGCCGGCGGCCTTGTCCACCGATACCACGCTGTAGCGGTTGTGCTTGAGTGAGTCCGTGATGCTCATCGCCATGATCGGCCCCCCCTTGTACGGATTGCTTCATTAGATAGCAGAGGCGCCCCTGGGTCGCAAGACGTTTCTCTTGCTACGATATTCGGGGCCTCGGGGACTCGGTCCGGCACGGCAACGCGAGCATGACAGGAGCCCTCGTGCCGCGGTGCGCCGGCCGCCCATCGCCCTCGGCGTCGCGCCGCGCTGAGCCAGGAGCACCAGGGGAGAGGAGTCTCAAGGGTATGGAGCTCGCACAAGCCCTCCGGTACCTCGCCGCGCTCCTCGGCCTCGCGTCGGGCGTGCTGGCGCTCCTCACGAGTACGACATGCGCGTCCACCCCGGCGGTACCATTTCTGGCAAGGGCGGAGGCGGCAAGTTCGACAACGAATACCCCGGCCTCACCACCTGGGTCGGCTCGAAGGTGACCCGGGTTCCTTGATCGCTCCCTGATCGGATCCGCCTCAAAGACTCGTGCTAGGATTTCCGATAGTTATGGAGCTCGTCACCACCTACGTCTTCGATGCGGCGCACAGGATAGCCGGGCATCCGGGCAAGTGCGCCTGGCTGCACGGCCACACGTATCAACTCGAGGTCACGGTGAGCAGCGTCACCCTGAACCCGTTGGGCATGGTCATGGATTTCGACGACCTGCGCCATGTGGTCCGCAAGGCGATCCTCGACCTGTGGGACCATGCGACCTTGCTCGCGGCGAACGACCCGCTGGGCACGGCCATTTCCGCCGTCCAGTACGAGGCGCCCGACAGGGTGGTGCTCTTCCCGGGCCCACCGACGGCGGAGGTCCTCACCCGCGAAGCGTGGGAGCGCCTGGAGCGGCAACTGCCCACGGGCATCACCCTCGAGCGTGTCGCCATCCGCGAGACGCCGGCGTGCGGCAGCGCCCTCTCCCGGCACGCGACGTGAACGCTTCCGCTCCCACCGGCCGCGTCGCCGAGGTCTTCTACTCCATCCAGGGCGAGGGCACGACGGCCGGGCTGCCCGCGGTATTCGTGCGCCTGCAGGGCTGCACCGTCGGCTGCTCCTGGTGCGATACCAAGTACTCGTGGGACCCGGAAGCTGGGCGCGCCGTGGATCTCGAGGCTCTCGTCGAGGAAGCCTCCGCTTTCCCGTGCCGCCGCCTGGTGCTGACGGGCGGGGAGCCGCTCGAGTCGCCGCTCTTCGTGCCGCTCCTCCGGGCCCTCACCGGCTCGAGCTTCGCCATCGAGGTCGAGACGTCGGGCACGCTACAGCCGCCCGCGGGGGCCGATCGCGCCATTCAATGGAATGTCTCGCTCAAGCTCGCGGGCTCGGGGGTAGACGAAAGAAAGCGCATCCGCCCCGAGGCCATCCGCGGCTTCCTCTCTCGCGAGGCGTGGTGGAAGTTCGTGGTGGCCGACGAGGGTGACCTGAGCGAGACGCTGGAGCTGGCCGACCGCTTCGCGCTGCCGCGCGGGCGGATCCTGCTCCAGCCAGAGGCCATGCGACGCGAGGAGCTGGTCGAGCGCTCGCCGTGGGTGGTCGAGGCGTGCAAGCGCCACGGCTTTCGCTTCTCGCCGCGGCTGCACGTTCTCCTCTGGGGCGCCCGGCGGGGCGTGTGATGGCCCCGGGCGCGGTGGTGCTCCTCTCCGGCGGGCTCGACTCGGCGACGACCCTGGCCGTGGCGAGCGTCGAAGGCTACGAGTGCTTCGCCCTGTCCTTCGACTACGGCCAGCGTCACGCGCGCGAGCTCGACTCGGCGGGAAAGGTGGCGGCGGCCCTCGGCGCCCAGCGGCACCTCACCCTGCGCCTGGATCTCCGCGCCATCGGAGGCTCGGCCCTCACGGACGATATCGCGGTGCCCAAGGCACGAAGCGACGAGGCGATCGGCCACGGCATTCCCATCACCTACGTCCCGGCGCGCAACACCATTTTCCTCGCCCACGCCCTCGCCTGGGCCGAGGTGCTGGGCGCCCAGGACATCTTCATCGGCGTGAATGCCCTCGACTACTCCGGCTATCCGGACTGCCGCCCGGAATTCGTCGAGGCCTTCGAGCGCCTGGCGAACCTCGCGACCCAGGCGGGGGTCGAGGGACGGAGCCGTTACCGCGTCCACACGCCACTCATCGCGCAGACCAAGGCGCAGATCGTGGCCCGCGCCTACGAGCTCGGTGTGGATCTCTCGCTCACCTGGTCCTGCTACGAGCCCGAAGCCGACGGCCGCGCCTGTGGCCTCTGCGACTCCTGTCAGCTCCGCAAGAAGGGCTTCGCGGAGGCCCGCCTCGTCGATCCCGTCCCCACCGCCCACTGATCCACCCCGTGAACGACTGGCGCGTTACCGTCCATGCCTTGCCCCGGGAGCGGACGTGGCTTCTCCCCGCTCTCCACGCCGTCCAGCACGACCTGCGATGGATCCCGACGGAGGCGCTGGCCGCCGTCGCCGCCCACCTGCGCGTGCCGCTCTCGGAGGCCTACGGCGTGGTCACGCACTATCCGGAGTTCCGGCTGGCCGAACCGCGGGCGCGGGTCGTACGCGTGTGCACGGGCATATCCTGCAGGATTCGCGGCGGCCTCCGCCTGCTGGAGTCGCTGAAGGCGAGCGCGGGAGGGGACGTGACGCTCGAGGCTTTCGACTGTGCCTTCAACTGCTCGATGGCACCGGTGGTGGAGGTGAACGGAGTGGCCCATGGGCGCGTCGGAGCCGGCGACCTGGCGCGAGTGCTCAATGCGCCCCCTCACCCTGCCCTCTCCCCCTCCGGGAGCGAGGGTTCGGGTGGCGGCTCATTCCAGGAGATCTTGCGCCGGGCCGGGGGACTCGCCGATCGCCGGCTGACCCTCATGGTCGGCGTGGGCTCGTGCAGCCTTGCTGTGGGCGTGACCGACACGCTGCAGGCGCTTCACGAGGAGATTGCACGACGAGGATTGCCGGCCCGAGTGGTGACGGTCGGCTGCGCCGGGCTCTGCTGGGCCGCGCCCACGATCACCGTCGAGACCCCCGACGGCCGCTGCCACTTCCTGCCCCATGTCACGGCCGAGCGCATCCCGGGGCTGCTCGACGCCGTCGTCGCGGAACGGCTCGAGCCGGATCCGGAAGTCGCGGAATTCCTCGCCCATCAGCGGCGCGAGTTGACGGCGCGCTGCGGGCTGGTGCCTCCCGGCGATATCGCGGATGCGATCAGGCGCGGCTCCTATGCCGCGCTGGCCACCGCCCTCGAGGCCGCTCGGCCCGAGGCCGTCATCGAGACCGTGAAGGCGGCGGGACTGCGCGGGCGCGGGGGAGCGTACTTCGCCGCCGCTCTCAAGTGGGAGGGGGCGCGCAAGGCCGCCGGTGACCCCCGGTACCTCATCGTCAATGGCGAAGAGGGCGAGCCGGGCATTTTCAAGGATCGTCACCTCATGGAGGGCGATCCTCACCGCCTGCTCGAGGGCGCGCTGCTCGCGGCCTACGCGGCGGCCGTGAGCCATGTCTACCTCTACATTCACGGCGAGGCGAATCTCTCGGCCGAGCGAATGGCGCGGGCCGTGGCCGACGCCAGACGATGGGGCCTGATCGGCCATCGTGTTCTCGGCGGCGACTTCACGGTCGAGGTCGAGATCCGCCGCGGCGCGGGCGGCTTCGTCCTTGGCGAGGAGACCGCCCTCCTCGAGTCGCTCGAGGGGAAACGGGCCATGCCCCGCCCCAAGCCCCCCTTCCCCAGCGAAGCGGGCCTCTTCGGGAAGCCGACGGTCATCAACAACGTCGAGACCCTCTTCGCCGTCCCGCTGATCCTGGGGCGCGGGGCCGAGTGGTGGACGGCCCTCGGCCGAGGCCACGGCACGAAGTGCTTCGGGCTCTCGGGACACGTGGCCCGTCCCGGGCTGGCCGAGACGGAAATGGGCGGCTCGCTACGCGATCTCGTGGAGCGGATCGGCGGCGGGGTCGCCGCAGGTCACGCGCTGCAGGGGGTCGTCCTGGGCGGCCCCTCCGGCGTCCTCGTCCCTCCGCGCGACCTCGATGAGCCGCTCGTGCCCGGAGGCCGCGTCAACCCGGGGACGGGCGGGATCGTGGCCCTCGACGAGTCCGTCTCGGTCCGCGAGGTGATCCACACGCTTCTCGACTTCAACACGCGGGAGTCCTGCGGCAAATGCACGCCCTGCCGAGAGGGCACGGCGCGGCTGCGCGACCTGCTCGAGGCCCCCGACGGCGCGGCCATCGGCGAGCTGTCGGAGGTCGTGCGCCTCGCCTCGCTCTGTGGCCTCGGGCAGGCCGCGCCGCTCTCGATACTCTCCGCGCTCCGAGACTTCCCCGGCGCCCTCTAGTGCCGGACCAACTTGACTTCGCCATACTTCGTTCTCGGTCGGCCGCAGCCCTCACCGTACGACTCACTCAGCCCTCGCCTCGTGGCAGGGCCCCTCGGCTCGAACGGCCACGTACGCCTCGGGCTTCTGGCTCGCAATTTGGCCCGGCACTCTGCGGGGTCACGCGAGGTGTGGCACTAGACGGTCACGGGCGCGAGCGGGCGCGGCGTTGGCCCGACATAGTCCGCGCGCGGCCGGATGAGCCGATTGTCCGCATACTGCTCGAGAGCGTGGGCGCACCAGCCGGCGATCCGCCCCACGGCGAAGATGGACGTGCAGAGATCGGGCGGGATGCCGAGGGCGTCGTATACGACCGCCGAGAAGAAATCGACGTTCACGGGAAGCGTGGTGCGCGCGCGCATGGCCTCGTATACCCCCTCGGCCACCTCGAAGAGCCGGGCACGGCCGGTGGCTCCGGCCAACTCCTTGGCCATGCCGCGGAGCACGCGGGCGCGGGCATCGTCCACCTTGTAGACGCGGTGCCCGAAGCCGGGGACGCGCGAGGTCGGATCGCTCCGCTCGCGCTTCGACAAACCGGCGCGCTTCCCGATCCTCGCCTCCACGAAGGCCTCAGCCCGCGCCGGGTCCTCGATCTCGCGCAGCATGGCGAGGACGTCGTCGTTCGCCCCGCCATGACGCGGCCCCTTGAGAGTGGCGATGGCCGCCACCATGGCGGCGTGGAGGTCGGCCATGGTCGCCACGGCCACGCGGGCGGCGAAGGTCGAGGCGTTGAACTCGTGGTCCGCGTGCAGGATGAGCACGACGTCCATGATGCGGCCGACCTCGGGGGACGGCGCCTGCCCTCCCAGCAGATGGAGGAAGCGCGCGGCGTGCGATCCGGCGGGTCCGGTGGAGAGCGGCTCACCCCCGGTGCGGATTCGCTGCCATGCCGCGACGGTCTCTGGCACGAGGGTCATCAGCCGGTACGCCTTGCGAAGATTGGCCGCCTCGTCGCTCAGGCGGACATCGGGATCGCGCGTGGCCGCCAGGGACACGCTGGTACGGAGCGCGTCGAGGGGATGGCAGTCGTGGGGCAGCGAGCGAAGCAGGGCCACGACCTCGGGAGAGAGGCCGCGCGAGGCGTCGAGCCGGGCGGCGAAGTCGGCGCGCTGGGCCGATGTCGGCAGCTCGCCGAACCAGAGAAGGTGCGTCACGTCCTCGAAGCTGGCCGAGGCCGCCACCTCGCCGATCTCATAGCCGCGGTAGTAGAGCCGGCCCGCTTCCCCGTCGACCTGACAGATGGCGGATCGCGCGGCGACCACGTCCTCGAGTCCCGTCTTCCACGTCTGGTCCATGTCCATCCTCCTCGTGGGGCCAAAAGTGTCCTTGCATTGCCGATAATTGATTATACTTGATTTATATTGACTCAACAATACTCGGATGGGATAGGTCATAGCCGGGCTGCTACGATGGAAGCCACGCCATGTTGATCGTCGACGGCGAAGAGTATCTGACGGGGGAAGAGGCGGCGGCCGTGCTCGGGGTCAAGCGCGAGACGCTCTACGCGTATGTGAGCCGCGGCTTCCTCAAGAGCTATCGCCAGGGGATCAAGCGCCAGCGCCTGTACCGCCAGGTCGAGGTCGCCCGCCTCGTCCAGCTCGCTCCCACCTCTGAAGAGCAGGTGGCCGAGCGCCCGCCCGCCCCTGAGGTACCGCTCGCGGAGTCCTGGATCAGGGACTAGTGGCATGAGCCTCCGCCTCACCATCGACGGCACGTCGGTCGAAGTTCCCCCGGGCGCCACCGTGCTGGACGCCGTGAACCGCCTGGGCCTTCCCCTGCCGCAGCTCTGCAAGGATCCGGACCGCGCGCCGCTCGGTGCCTGCCGAACCTGCCTCGTCCATGTGGAGGGCCAGCGCGGCCTCCCCGCCGCCTGTCACCTGCCCGCGCGCGACGGCATGGCGGTCCAGACCCTTCACCCCGACGCGGTCAAGACACGCAAGGCCGTCCTCGACTTGACCTGGTCCATGCTCACCCCGGGCGCCGACCGCGATGGCTTCGGGCAGGTGGGCGAGGCGGCGGGGCGCCATGGGCTGACCGCGCCGAGCCATCAGCCTCATCACCGTTTTCCCGTGGACGACTCCAAGAGCTTCTTCGTGCTGGACCGCGAGGCGTGCATCCTGTGCGGCCGCTGCACCACCGCCTGCGCCGAGGTGCAGCACATCGGCGCGATCTCGATGATCGGGCGCAGCCACGAGGCGCGGGTGGGCGTGGCGTCCGACGGATCGATGTCGTCCTCGATCTGCACATCGTGTGGCCAATGCGTTGCCACCTGTCCCACGGGGGCGCTCCGGCCCAAGGAAAAGCTCGCGCCCGCGGTGCGCGAAGTCGAAACGACCTGTCCCTATTGCGGAGTCGGCTGCGGCATTCGCCTCCACGTGCGCGGCGACGGTCGCCTGGCCGCGATGGCCGACGACGTCCCCGCGAACCACTCGAGCGTGGGTACACTCTGCGTCAAGGGACGCTTCGGCACGGGCTTCGTCCACTCGCGCGACCGGATCACCTCGCCCCTGGTCAGGCGCGACGGGGCCTGGGTCGAGACCTCGTGGGACGAGGCGCTCGAGGCCGCCGCGGACGGCCTGGCCCGCCATCGCGGCCGCTTCGGCGCCTTTGCCTCGGCCAAGGCGACCAACGAGGACGGCTACCTCATCCAGAAGCTCGCGCGCGTCGTCATGGGCACCAACAACGTCGACCACTGTACGCGGCTCTGTCACTCGCCCTCGGTGGAGGCCATGCTGACCTCCATGGGCTCGGGCGCCACCTCCAACTCGTACCAGGACTATGAAGAGGCGGGGTCTCTCATGGTGGTGGGCGCCGACGCCTCCGCCAATCATCCGGTCATCGCCATTCGCCTGCGCAAGGCGATGAGCCGGGGGGCCCGGCTCATCGTCATCAATCCGAGGCGCATCGAGCTGTGCGATCAGGCCGACCTGTGGATCCAGGAGCGGCCGGGCACCGACGTGGCGCTCTTTAATGCCATGGCCAGGGTCATCCTCGACGAAGGATTGGCCAACCACGACTTCATCCGGTCGCGCACCGAGGGGTTCGAGGCCTGGGCCGCCTCGCTCGAGGCCTATACGCTCGACCATGCGGAGCGCCTCACCGGCGTGCCGGCCCACGCCATTGCCCAGGCCGCGCGATGGTATGCGCGCCCGGCCTTCTCCGGCTCTTGCCTCATCTGGGGCATGGGCATCACGCAGCACATCAATGGCACCTCCAATGCGCACGCCCTTCTGAATCTCGCCCTGGCGGCCGGGCAGATGGGCTTTACGGGGTCGGGCATCTCGCCCCTCCGCGGCCAGAACAACGTCCAGGGCTGCGGCGACGCGGGAGCGATCCCGACCAATCTTCCCGGCTATGCCGACTACTCGCCGGCGAGCCTCAGCCGCTTCGAGCGTGCCTGGGGCACACGACCGCCTGCCCGGCCTGGGCTGGTAGTCACCGAGATGACCGAGGGGTGCCTGGACGGCTCGATCCGGGCCATGTATATCGTCGGCGAGAATCCGATGCTGTCCGAACCCGACCTCAACCACGTGGACAAGGCCTTCCGCCAGCTCGACTGCCTCATCGTTCAGGATCTCTTCCTGAACGAAACGGCCGAGCTCGCCCACGTCTTCCTGCCCGCCGCGGCCTTCGCGGAGAAGGACGGCACCTTCACCAACTCCGAGCGGCGAGTGCAGAGAGTCCGGCGGGCCATCGACCCGCCGGGGCAGGCCAGGGCGGACTGGTGGATCACGTGCGAGCTGGCCAAGCGCGTGGCGCACAAGCTGGGGGTCTCCGGGCAGGGCTTCGACTTCACACACCCGTCGGAGGTCTTCGACGAGATGGCCAGGCTCTGGCCGGCCATCGGCGGGCTGTCGTATGCGCGACTCGAGTCCGGTGGCATCCAGTGGCCGTGCCCGACCCCGGATCACCCGGGGACCCGCTTCCTCTATGGGGAGGCGTTCCCCTCAGGCAAGGCGAAGTTCGTGGCCGTCATCCAGGGAGAGGCGGCCGCCGAGCTGCCGGATCCCGACTTCCCCTTCGTGCTCAATACCGGCCGCCTCCTCTATCACTGGCACGGTGGCACCCTCACGCGGCGGGTTCAGGGTCTGCTCGAGCTGGCGCCCACCCTGCCGATCGCGGTCAACCCGGCGGACGCACGTCGGCTGGGCTTCGGCGAGGGCGGAGTGCTCCGGGTCATCTCTCGGCGCGGCGAGCTCACGGGCTATGCGCACGTGACGGAGGCGGTGCGCCCCGGCGCCCTCTTCGTGCCTTTCGTCAAGCTCGCCGACTCCGCCGCCAATTTCCTCACCAACTCCGCCCACGACCCCGAGTCCAAGATCCCCGAGTACAAGGTGTGCGCGGTCCGTATCGAGAAGGCCTAGTCGGGCAGCTCCCGGAGGAAGTCGTCGAGGATACGGGCAAAGGCCTCGGGAGCGTCGAGGACCAGATGGTGGTACACGCCCGGCATGGTAACCAGCCTGGCATTGGGAATGTCCGCCAGCATCCGATCCGCCATCTCCTTCGGCATGATCGGTGACAGCTCTCCCCGCACGAGCAGCGTCGGGGCCGTGATCCTGGGCAGCAGCTCCCAGCCGTCGACGGGCTGCCGCGCCCCATTGCACTGAGGATCGAAGCGGTAGAGGAAGCGGCCCTCACGCTCCGTGATGCCCTGGCGGCCGAGATGCTCGAGCAGCTCGGGCGTGGCCACGGTCTCGGGCGGCAGGAGCCTGAAGCTCTTGAGCGCCAGGCCGAACGACTCGTGGCGCCGAGGGCCGCGATGTCCCCGCCTGCGCATCGCCTGGAGCCGGCCCTCCGGTAGTGACGGGCGGCTGTCCACCACGCAGAGCAGGCGCACCCGATCCGGATGCCAGGCCGCGAAGCCCATGGCATTGTGGCCACCCATCGAATGCCCGACCAGCGCCAGCCGCTTCCAGCCGAGGGCATCCATGACCCCCAGCAGGTCGGAGGCGAACTGTTCGGTGCCGTAGCGAGCGTCGGGCGCCCAATCGCTCTCGCCGTGTCCCCGCTGGTCCAGAGAGACGACGTGGAACCTGTCCACGAAGGTGGGCACGACGGCGTCGAACCAGTGGGAATGGGCCGAGCCACCGTGGAGGAAGCACAGGGCGGGCCGCCCGGGCTGTCCCCACTCGAGGGCGCGGAGAGTCATGCCGTTGACGCTGAATGATCGATGGGTGGCGCCGTCACATATGTACGAGGGTCGAGAGGTCATGGGCGACATTGTAGCGTGCCGCGAAGAAAAAACTTGGGGCTGATCGCATCGACCCCGTAAGTTGAGAGTGAGAATGATTCCTGCGCCCGAACCAACCGAGAGGAAGCCGCGACCGATCTTGTACGGCGTCCTCGCAGTTGGCGCGGTCCTCGCAGTCATCGTCACGGGGTGGATGGTGCTGTCCCCCTCCGCGCTCCTGCATCGCCAGCTCGCCGCCGCTTCGTCCACGCCCGCGCTGCCGGTCGAGCCTGCGCCGTCCGTGGAGCGAGCCGTGCGTGGGCGTGTGCTCGACACGGAGACCGGCGCTCCCCTGCGCGGGGCCTCGGTGTGGGCGGGCAACGAAGAGATCCGGACCGACGAGGACGGACGGTTCACGACGCCTCCGCTGGGACCGGGCGCCGCCGTCCTCGTCAAGAGCCCCGGCTATGAGCTTCGCCGTCTCGTGGCCGACAAGGATGAGCTGACGATCGCGCTGCCCTCGAGGTCCGTACGCGCCGCGTACCTGACCTATTTCGGCGTCGCCGACAAGACGATCAGGGAGCGCGTGCTCGAGCTGGTCGCCCGCACCGAGCTCAATGCCGTGGTCATCGACATCAAGGGCGACCGGGGACTCATCCCCTACCGCACCCAGGTGCCGCTGGCCCTGGAGGCAGGCGCGCAGGGGCCGGTGATCATCAAGGACTTCGAGGGCTTCATCGCGAGCCTCAAGGGGCGGGGGATCTACACCGTCGCTCGTATCGTCACCTTCAAGGACAATGTCCTCGCTCAGGCCAAGCCCGGATGGGCCATCATCGATACGCGCACGGGCAAGCCCTGGATGGACAACGAGAAGCTCGCCTGGGTCGACCCCTTCCGCGAAGAAGTGTGGGACTACAACATCGCGATCGCCAAGGAAGCGGTGGCCAAGGGCTTCGACGAGGTTCAGTTCGACTACGTCCGCTTCCCCACCGACGGCAGGCTCTCGGCCGCCAGGTACTCCCAGCCCAACAATTCGCAGACCCGGTTGCCCGCCATCGGAGCCTTCCTCGCGAAGGCGCGACGGGAGCTGGGCCCCCTGGGGGCCTTTGTGGGAGCGGACGTCTTCGGCTACACCGCCTTCAACGAGAACGACACCGATATCGGCCAGCGCGTGGAGGAGCTTTCGGTTCACCTCGACTACATCTGCCCGATGGTCTACCCCTCGGGCTATCACCGGGGCATCCCCGGCGTGCGCAATCCGGTCGCCCAGCCCTACGAGATCGTCAAGGAGAGTGTCCGGCTCACGCGCAAGCGGTCGGCCACCGCTGTAGTCGTCCGGCCGTGGCTCCAGGACTTCCGCGACTACGCGTTCGACCGGCGCATCTTCGGCGTTCCCGAAATCAAGGCGCAGCTCCGCGGCGCCAAGGACGGCGGCGCCGTGGGCTACATGCTCTGGAACCCGAAGAACGATTACACGGGAGCGGCCTTGCCGTCCAAGGCGACGGCAACGGCGAGGGTCACCCCCTAGGCGTGCTCCGCCTCCGCCGCCTCATCCCCCTTGCCGCCTGGGCGCTCCTGCCCGCGGTGGCCTCGGCCGGCGATCTTCCGCCAAACGAGCTCGGGCGCATCATGATTCTCGAGTACCACAAGATCGATCTTCCCGAGGAGCGCTGGACGCGCACGCCCGCCAACTTCCGTCGTGACCTCGAACGGCTCTGGGAGCGGGGTTACCGGCTAGTCGCCCTCAACGATGTCCTCGACGGCAGGATCGGCGTCCGTCGTGGCACGACGCCCGTCGTCCTCACCTTCGACGATTCCTCGCCGGGCCAGTTCAAGCTCATCGAGAAGAGCGGGGAGTGGGTGCTCGACCCCGAGTGCGCTGTCGGCATCCTGGAGGCATTCGAGCGCCAGCACCCCGAGTTCGGACATGCCGCGACCTTCTACGTTCTGCCGGGCGCCGACCCGCCCAACCGCCTCTTCAACCAGAAGGAGCTGGCCGGGCGCAAGCTCCAGTACCTGGCAAGCCGGGGTTACGAGATCGGCAATCACACGCTCTGGCATGCGAATCTCTCGAAGTACCCTGAGAAGGTCGTTCGCCAGCAGCTGGCCACGGCCCAGGAGTGGATACGGAACGACGTGCCGGGCTATCGGATCCGGACCATGGCCCTCCCCATGGGCGCATTTCCGAAGGACCTGCGCTGGGCCATCGAGGGGGTGGAGGGCAAGACCTCCTACCGCCACGACGGCATCCTCATGGTGGCGGGGGGCGCCGCGCCTTCACCCTATGCGCGGAGCTTCGACCCCTATCGCCTGCCCCGCATCCAGGCCGTGGAAGCTGAGCTGTCCCATTGGCTCAGCTATTTCGAGAGGACTCCCCAGGAGCGCTATGTGAGCGACGGCGATCCAGCCGTCATCACCGTGGCGCCCGGCGCCCTCGACAAGGTCCGGCGATCCCCGGGAGCGAAAGTGGTGGAACGGCCGTAGGCGGGAGGCTACTTGTAGATGAGATACGACGCGCGCCGCTGGAGAAAGCTGGCCCGATCAGCTTCCGCCCACTGCTTCAGGCGCGCGAGAGAATCCCCCCGCAGGAGAGCCCACATCGTGGAGCGGTTCACCAAGAGGTTCTGGATCGCCGCCGCCCGGAACTGAGTCGGATACCGCTCCATGAGCGTGCGCCCGATGGTCAGGCCCACGGTGACCGGGCGCAGGGCATCGCGATCGGTCACGACCAGACGCACACCGCCCACCTTCTGCCCTGAGTAGACGCTCGACACCGGCTGGAAGTTGACGGGCTGAAAGGTGACACCCGCCATGTCGAGCGCATTGAGGGTATCCGCCAACGCCCCCGGATCGACGATCCAGGGGGCGCCCACGACCTCGAAGGGCGTGTCGGTGCCTCGGCCGACGGAGAGATTGGTCGCCTCGAGCAGGCCCACGCCCGAGTACAGCAGCGCCTGAGTCAGCGAGCGGATATTCGGCGAGGGATTGACCCAGGGCAGTCCAGTCTCGTCGAACCACATGCCTCGCTCCCACCCCTCGAGCGGCACCACGGTGAGCTTGACGGGAATTCTCCGCTCGGCGGCGACCATCTTGGCGAACTCGCCCATGGTCATCCCGGTCCGGACGGGGATGGGATGCGGCGCGGTGAAGGAGCGGAGATCCGGATCCATCACCGGCCCCTCCACGATCACGCCCGTGAGGGGATCGGGCCGGTCGAGCACGATCACGCTGATGCGGTGGCGCGCCGCTTCCTCCAGCACGTACACGAGGGTGGTCAGGTACGTGTAGTAGCGCACCCCGACGTCCTGGATGTCGAAGACGAGCGTGTCGAGGCCTTGGAGCATGGCGCCCGTGGGTCGACGGTCGCTGCCGTAGAGACTCCACACGTTGATGGCGGGGCCGGGACCGGTGCCCGCGTACGTCCCGTTGGGCACGCGCTCATCGAGCGTGCCGTCGAGGCCGTGCTCCGGGGAAAAGATCGCCTGGAGCCTCACCCCGGAGGCCTTGGCGAGCAGACTGACGTTGCGCCGACCCTCTCCGTCGACGCCGGTCTGATTCGTGACCAGCCCGATGACCTTGCCCTTGAGGGGCGCCCAGGCCTGGTTCTCGAGAACATCGAGGCCCGTGCTGACTCTGATACGTGGCAGGCCCTCCGCCTTCGTGGCGGCAACGGGGGCCGCCTCGCCTCCCTCGGGCGCCGGGGTGGCATTCGGCACGAAGAGCTTGGCTCCCACGGCCGCGCTCACCCGGCGGCGCAGCTCGACGACCGAGCCCTTGCCCGAGGGATGCACACGGTTGGTCAGGATGATGGTGTAGGTGCGCGTGGACGGATCCATCCAGATCGACGTGCCCGTGAAGCCGGTGTGTCCGACGGAACCCAAAGGAAAGAAGGAACCCAGGGTGCGCGAGTAGCCCGACGACATGTCCCAGCCGAGCCCGCGAGTCGCCTCCCCCAGACCGTTGGGAGCGAACATGGCGCTCACAGAGGCAGGGGAAAGATACTGACGTCCGCCGAACGAGCCGCCGGCAAGGAGCATGCGGCAAAAGCGCCCAAGATCATCGGCCGTCGAGAAGAGACCCGCATGTCCCGCGACGCCGTGGAGCTCGCGCGCGCGGGGATCGTGGACGACACCGCGCAACATCTGCCCCTGCACGAACTCGGTGGGCGCGATGCGCGGACGCCACGCCTTCGGCGGGTTGAAGGTCGTATCCCGCATGCCGAGGGGCTGGTAGAAGCGCTTGTGGGTGAAGCGGTCGAGGGAATCACCGCTCACCCGGCGCACGAGCTCGGCGAGCACGATGAAGCCCGTATCGCTGTAGCGAAAGGGGGCGGTCGACGACGGCTCGCTGACGCCCGCGACGAGAAGCCGCATCGCCTCCGGGAACCCCTTGGCCATCGCATCCTTCGGCGGAATATCGGGGAAGCCCGCGGTGTGTGTGAGCACGCGGCGAAGCGTGAGCCAGCTCACGTGTGGGGCCTGGAACTCCTTGAGATAGCGCCCGAGTGGAGCATCCAGATCGAGCTTCCCGTTGTCCACGAGGGCGAGCACGGCCGGGGTGGTGGCGACCACCTTGGTCAGCGAGGCGATGTCGAAGATGGTGTCGGTAGTCATGGGCTCGCTGGCGGGCACAAGGGCCCGGGCGCCCACGGCCTTGCGATAGAGCACGCGATCGCCCTGACCGACGAGAATCACCTCCCCGGGCGTATCTCCGGCGGCGACCGCGTCACGCGCCGCGCGGTCGAGATCCGACCAGTCGAGGCTCTGCGCGGCTGCCCCGACAGGAAACAGAAGGAAGACGGCCAGGAAGGCCGAGGCACACCTCAGCATGACTCCATGATAGCGAGGTCGGCGCTCCGAGCCGCCGGGAAAATCGCCTGCTCGCGTGCTACGCTGCTGGTCATGCAGCGGATCTTCGTGACGGGCGCCACGGGCTTCGTCGGCCACGCGGTGGTACGGGCTCTTCTCGGGCACGGCTTCCTCGTGCGATGCCTCGTGCGGCCGGGCTCGGAGTCGCTGTTGAAGGGTTTCGAGTCCATCGACCGGGTCCCCGGCGACGTGCTCGAGCCCGACGGATTGCCACCATCCGTCGAAGGCTCTGCCGCCATCATCCATCTGGTCGGGATCATCCGCGAGCACCGCGCGACCGGCGTCACCTTCGACCGCCTGCACACGCAGGCCACGGCCAATATGCTGGGCGTGGCCCGCGAGGCCGGCGTGAAGCGCTACATCCAGATGAGCGCCGTCGGCACGCGATCGGGCGCCGTCTCGCGCTATCACCGGACGAAGTGGCAGGCCGAGGAAGTCGTGCGGGCGAGCTCGCTCGACTGGACCATCATCCGCCCTTCCCTCATCTTCGGCCCCGGTGACGAGTTCCTCTCCGTGCTCGCCCGCATGATCCGCCGCCTGCCCGCCGTGCCCGTACTGGGCCACGGGCAATACCAGCTCCAGCCGATCTCCGTGGAGCAGGTCGCCGAGGCCTTTGCTCGCACGCTTCGCCTCCCCCTCACCGTGGGACAGACTTACGAGGCGGGCGGGCCGGAGCCTTATCGCTTCGACGAGCTTCTCGACATGATCGGCAAAGCCCTCGGGGTGGCGCGCGTGAGAAAGATTCACGTCCCCCTCGGGCTCATCAAGGTCATGACGCGGACGTTCGGCTGGCTGCCATTTTTTCCCGTGACCATGGACCAGATCATCATGCTCGAAGAAGGCAACGTCACCGAACCCGCGCGCTTCTATGCCGACTTCAACCTGGCTCCGGAGCCCCTCCCCCTCGGGCTCAAGCGCATGTTCCCCAACGCGTGATGGAGAACCCGTTCCGGACCACCGGTCTCCGTCACGGCGCGGACGACCCGCGGGGACTGCGCGAGCGCATCGACGCGCAGCTGACCGAGCGCATCGACGAAGCGGTGGAGATGGCGGCGTTGCATCTCCTCGTCCAGCTTCGCGAGCATCACGGTCGCCCCTCACCGGAAAGCGATAGCCGCGAGGACCGTGATGAGTTCGCCGCGCTGGCCGCGGATCTTCTCGCCTACCTCGGGGAGGCGTACGAGGCGGAGCTGAGCGCGGATCAACGGCGTGCATTCAATGGGGCACGCGCCGGAGGTCTCGATGCGCGCGCTCGGGGGCTACGCGGACAGGTCTTTCTCGCGCGGCAGCTGCCGGACTACTGGCAGCGCTTCGAGACGCACCGCGCCGCTCACGCCGAAATGCGCCTCGCTTCTCCCGACCGGCCGGGCGGTTTCCTCAAGCGGCTGTTCGGCTAGCCTAGATGCCGTCGTCAGGCGGCGCGACGGGTGCCCCCGGCACCGGTCTCTTCCAGCTCCAGCTGGGCAACGGCCCAGAGATCCTCGCAGACCTCCAGCGCCTCCTGCCATTCCGCGTACTGCTCGAGCAGGAGTTGGCGCTTGGCCGACAGCCGAGCCTCGGCCTCGTCGAGTCGGATGCGCAGATCGGGCAGATGGCGCGCAGAAGCCTTGGCCACTCCGGCCCTGGTCGAGGCCGCGATGCGATCCAGCAGGTGATTCAGCTCGTCGCGTAGCAAGCGATCCATGGAGTTCATGACTGCCTCCCTACCCCGCCTCGCTGACGGGCTCTAATACTAAACATACGGTGAGTATCTCTGTCAAGTCCGTCCATCGCCCTGCCTTGCACCTCTCGTGCCTCTTCATCGATTCATGGTTCGGACGGTCGACCCAGACGACGACTTCACCGCCCGCCCCCTCGTTTCGTCGGCAGTGCAATAGAACATGTGTTATATATATGAAACACATGTTACAGTCTTGGATCCTCCTCCTGCTGAGCCTGCCGCCGCGCCCCTCGAGCCTCCGCGTCCGCACGTGGCGCAGGCTGAGGGCGCTCGGCGCCGTCGCGCTCAAGAGCGGCGCCTACCTTCTGCCGTTCTCGCCTGACCGATACGAGCAGTTCCAGTGGCTGGCGCAGGAGGTTCAAAAGGACCGGGGCGAGGCGACCCTTCTCAAGGTTGACCGCGTAGAGAACGTGCAGCAGTCGGCGGTCGTCCGGCTCTTTCACGAGGCACGCAACGCCGACTATGCGATCCTCACCGACCGCTACCGGAAGCTCGGCTCTGGCCGGCGGCCGCGCGCGGCCGAAGAGCTGGCGCGGCTGGCGCGCGAGCTCGACCGCCTGACCGACATCGACTTCTTCGACGCCCCGGGGCGCCAGCAGGCGCTGCGGGCCCGGGAAGCCGCGGAGCGCCGCGTGACGGGATCGCCCAAGACCGGCTCCCGACCGGCGGGGCGGCTCGATCTCGAGGCCCTCCGCGGCCGCCGTTGGGCCACCCGCCCCAGACCTCACGTGGACCGCGTGGCGTCGGCGTGGCTCATCAAGCGCTTCCTCGATCCGGCGGCGGAGTTCGTCTTCGCCCCGCCCGAAGAGCTGCCCGCCGGCGCCATCCCCTTCGACATGGCCGGTGTCGAATTCGGCCATTGCGGCGATCGCTGCACATTCGAGACCCTGCTGGAGCGCTCGGGACTTCGCGACCGCCGGCTCGCGATCATCGCGGAAATCATCCACGAGGCTGATCTGCGCGACGGCAAGTTCCAGCGCGAGGAGGCGCGTGGCCTCGATCTCGTCCTGCGCGGCCTGCTCGACGCCGTGAAGGACGACCACGACGCGCTCGCCCAGGGCCTGATTCTCTTCGACGGCCTGTACTCGACGATCGGAGAGCGCCATTGAACGAGCCGAGAGACAGGGGGAGGCGTTCCCGCCGCCTGCTCCGCCATCCGTGCCCACCTGGAGCAGCTGATCGACGGCTGGGCGCCGCGATGAAGGGGGGCGCCCGCGCCAAGGCCCTCTACGCGGTGGCCGGCGGGTTTCGCGAGATCAGCCGGGACGACTTCGAGAACAGGGAGCGACGGTTCCCGGCCTACGACGCGCTGTACGCCTATTGCTCGAGCCGGCTCGTCCGTGGGGCGTAACGCCCGCCTCGTCTTCACCGCGAAGAGCGCCCGGACCTTTTGCTACGGCGCGCTCGGCGTGCTGCTGCCCGTCTATCTCAGCGAGCTGGGGCTGGACGCCGGCCAGCTCGGCGTGGCCGTCACGCTCACCCTGCTCGCCAGCACCGCCATGACCTTCATGATCCGCTGGCCCGCCGAGCGCTGGGGCCCGCAGGCCGCTCTCATGGCCCAGGCCGGGCTCATCGTCCTTTCCGCCCTCGTCTTCCTCCTCACCCGCCAGCCTTGGGTGGTCGTGGCCGCGGCCATGGCCGGGAACCTCGCGGTGGGCACGGGCGAGACCGGCCCCTTCCTCTCGCTCGAGCAGGTCATCGTCACGCGTGACACGACCCGCGACCGGCTGACCACCACCCTGAGCTGGTACAACCTGACCGGCTACGCCGCGGCAGGTCTGGGCGCGGCCGCCGTCACCCGACTCGGAGCCTCTCACCGGCCACTCTTCGCCCTCTTCCTGCTGAGTGGGTTCATCCAGCTCGTGGCGTACGGGCTCATGCGGCGCGATCCGCCGCGCCACGCCAAAGCGCGCGAGGCCTTGGGCACGCCGTCGCGGCCCTTCGTGCGCCGCATCGCCGTCATCTTTGCTCTCGATTCCTTCGCGGGCGGCTTCGTCGTCCAGAGCCTCATCGCCTACTGGTTCTACACGCGGTTCGGCCTCGGGCTGGGCGCCCTCGGCTGGATCTTCTTCGGCGTGCAGATTCTCTCCGGTCTGTCGCTCCTGCTCGCGGCCCGCGCCGCCCCGCGACTCGGCCTCGTCAATACCATGGTCTTCTCGCACTTGATGTCGAACGTCCTCCTCGTCGGAGTCGCGCTCTCGCCCGTGGCCTGGCTCGCCGTTGCCTTTCTCCTCGCCCGCCATCTCCTCTCCCAGATGGACGTGCCGACACGCCAGACCTTTCTCATGCTCGCGGTGCGGGATCACGAGCGGGAGCATGCCGCGGCTATCACCAACATGAGCCGAACCCTCGCCCAATCGGTCAGCCCCGCCCTGACCGGGTTCGTCATGCAGGGGCTGTCCCTCACCGCCCCGTTCTTTCTCGGGGCGGGGCTGAAGATCGTCTACGATCTCTGGCTGTACGCGACCATTCGCCACATGAAGACATCGTGACGTCGCGACCGGGGTGACGGGGGAATGCTGGACTGCCGCGAGTGACGATCCGCACGATGCGGCAGACCGTCCTCCTGCCCGCGCCGCCGGATGTCGTCTACCGCGCGCTTTCCAACTCGATCCGCTCGGAGGTGCCGGCCTCCCAGGTCACGCGGCATGCGAGCGGCTGGCCGGCCTTCGACTTGGAACCGCTTCGCCGCCACCTCGAGGGGCGCTCAGCGAAATAGCCGTCGCATCCCCAAGTCCACGAGGCGCGGGGCGATCACATTCGCCACCGCGAGCAGCCAGGAGGGCTTGTAGGGATAGACCTCCGCGCGCGGGCGCCCGACGCAGCGAAGGATGCAGCGCGCGACATGCTCGGCGGACTGGATGGGCCCGTGTGGTCCGGGCCCCGCGCGCCGGAACTCCACGTCGTGGAACTCGGTGGCCGTGCCGATCGGATAGACGAGGGTCACGTGTATGCCGGTGCCCGCGAGCTCCACGCGCAGCGCCTCGCTCAACCCGCCCAGGGCAGACTTGGTGGCGCTGTATGCGCTGCGGTAGGGCACGCCCCGTTGTCCGACAATGGACGAGACGTTGATGACGTGCCCCCCGCCCTGGCGCCGCATCCAGGGCAGGACGGCCTGGGTGGCCGTGAACACTGCCATGACATTCAGGTCGACGAGCGCGCGAAGCTCCCCGGGCCTGGTGTCTTCGAAGGAGGCGGAAAGCCCGCGCCCCGCATTGTTGACGAGGACGTCGATCCCGCCCCAGCGCGCGGCAACGTCGTCGATCATCGCGCGGACGGCGACAGCGTCGGTGACGTCGAGAGCGTAGACGGCCGCCTCGCCGCCCGAGGCCGTCATGTCGGCGGAGAGCCGGTCGAGGCGATCGCGCCGTCTCGCGCATACGGCCACGCGCATGCCCGCCGCGGCCAGCAATCGCGCCGTCGCCTCGCCGATGCCGGCCGAGGCGCCCGTGACGACGGCGACCCGGCCGGCCAGCCCGCGCGCTCCCGCCACCCCCTGCGTGCTCTGAGCGCCCGGAGCTACGTGCCGGTGACGGCCTTGACCGCTTCCTGGGTGACGGACACCATGCGATCCAGCTCCGCCTCGGTGATGACGATGGCGGGCGAGAAGAAGACGTGCTCCATGCGCGCGCGCGTGATGACCCCGCGCTTGCTCATCTCCTGGAGGATGCGCGCGCCGATCTTCTGGTCGGGACCATAGGGCTTCTTGGTCGCCTTGTCTTCCACCAGCTCGATGGCGGCGAGGAGGCCCTTGCCGGAGCGGATGTCGCCCACGTTGGGATGGCTATCGAACGCCGCGTGGAGCCCTTTGTGCAGTCGCGTGCCCAGGGTGGCCGAGCGCTCGACGAGCTTCTCGCGCTCCATGATCTCCACGTTCTTGAGGCCGACCGCGCAGCAGGTGGGATGCCCCGAGTACGTATAGGCATGCATCCACTTGTCCTCCGGCGTGACGGAGTCCATGGCTTCCTTCACGTCCTTGGAGACCATGATGCCGCCGAGGGGCAGATAGCCGGACGACACGCCCTTGGCGAAGGACATGATGTCGGGCAGGACATTCCAGTGCGTCATGGCGAACCAGTGGCCGGTGCGGCAGAAGCCGGTGATCACCTCGTCCGCGATGAAGAGCACCTGGTGCTTGTCACAGACCTTGCGCACGAGCGGGAAGTAGTCGTCGGTGGGATAGAGCACGCCGCCGCCCCCGTGAATGGGCTCGGCGATGAAGGCCGCCACCGTGTCGGGCCCCTCGCGAAGAATCGCTTCCTCGAGCAGGCGCGCCGCCGTCTGGCCCGCCGTCTCCCCGGGCTTGGCGCCCTCCTGGCGGTAGGGATAGCAGGTGGGAATGTGGACGAAGTTGGGTACGCGCGGCTCGAACATCTTCCAATAGGGCGACATGCCCGTGGCGCTCATGGCCTGGAGCGTCACGCCGTGGTACGCGAGCTGGCGCGCGATGATCTTGACCTTGTCGGGCTTGCCCTTGGCCTTCCAATAGAAGCGTGCCGTCTTGAACGCGGACTCGTTGGACTCCGCCCCGCCGCAGGTGAAGAAGACGCCCTGCATGTTCGGGTACGAGATCGAGATCAACTTCTCCGCGAGCTCGACGGCCGGGATATTGGACGAGCCCGCATAGGCCGAGAAATAGGCGAGGTCGCTCATCTGCGCGGCGGCCGCTTTGGCCAGCTCCTCGCGCCCATGCCCGACGTTGGTATTCCACAGGCCCGCGAGGCCGTCGATGTACTCCCGCCCCTGTATGTCCGTGATCGTGGCGCCACGGCCCTTGACGTACACCATGGGCTCGAGGTGATCGCTCGGATGGTGCAGCGGGTGGATGAGGTGGTCCTGGTCGGACTTGATCAGCTCTGCCGGCTGCACAGCCATGGGAAGCCTCCTCGAATGGGATCAGCGATGATGAAAAGACTTCACGGGCAGATGCGCCCGATAGTCGCCGCCGGGGATGGGCACGGCCCCGCCGAGAGGCGCGACGAACCAGTAGATGGACGCCGTCACCTGCCCGCCGGAGCTCATCCGGACCCCGACCTCCCCGCGATGATACTGGCTGCCCTCGGCGGAGTCCAGCGCCACCCACAGGCCGGCATCGGCCAGCCGATAGACTTCGCCTCGTATCGGTCCGCCCGGCCCACGAAGGGCGGCGGGGTAGGAGCCGAGATCGAACAGCAGTCCCGGCACCTCGCCCGCGCCGAGATACTCCGCCTTCCCGTCGAGGAGGCGGTGCAGCGGGAAGCCGCGCATGAGCGTCCCGTACACGAAGAGGAGGTCACCGGCCACGGAGGAGAGCCTCGAAGTCCCGCAGGGCCTGATCATAGCGGGCGCCGGCGACCCACATCAGATCGTTGTGGTGGGCACCGGGAATGGCCACGAACGTCTTGGGGCCGGGCGCCAAGTCGAAGAGCTGGCGACCGTGCCAGAAGGGCACGATCTCATCCGCCTCACCGTGCATGATGAGCAGGGGGCAGCGCACGCGACCGATCTTGTCCACATTGCGGAACCTGTCGAAGGGGAAGAGCGGCGCCCGGGTCATCACGCGGAAGGCGGTCAGGAACGGGCTCTCGAGGATGAGTCCGCCGAGAGATCGACGCGCGGCGAGGTCGACGGAGGCACCGGCGCCCAGCGAGCGGCCATAGGCCACGATCCGGGCGGGCGCCACACGCAATTTCTCCGTCAGGTAATCGTAAGCGCCGTCGATATCCGCATAGACGTGCCGCTCCGACGGCATCCCCTCGCTCAGACCATATCCGCGATAGTCGTACGCGAACACACTGAAGCCCAGGTTCGCCAGGCCGGGGAGCAGCGGGAGCACCGAGCCGAGGTCCTCCGCGTTACCATGGCTCAGGAGCATCGTGTAGATCGATGCCGGATTGACGATATATATCGCGGCGATATGCGCGCCATCCTTCGTTGAAACTTTCAGTATTTCCGGCGTGTCGCGGTAGCCAGGCGGCGGGGGAAGAAAGATCATCCGGTCTGAGTAGAGCCACGCCCACGCGGCGACGCCCACGTAGACGAGCACCAGCGAAAGGACGATACGGAGGAGCCCGGACTCAAGGATCAGCAGAGGCCTGAGCCGGGGCTGGACCACGACGTCAGCTCAGGGACGGCGGGTCTCAGTCGCCTTCGATGGCTCCTCACGGGAGCACGCGGTGGGCCCGCCTCAGCCGAGCCGGATCCCGTAACGCGGGAGGATGAGACGGGTGAGGGCAATCCAGGCGATCAGCACGCCCACCACCACGAGGGCCGCTGCCCAGTCCATCACGCTTCCTTGGTGGTGGCCACGGCCTGCAGCACCGCGTTGACGAAATCGCGCTCGGGAATGGCTCCCTCGAACTCGACCCGATCATTGATGATGATCTTCGGCACGGCCATGACGTGGTAGCGCTGGGATAGCTCGGGGAACTCGTTGGCCTCCACGCACTCCGAGCGAATCCGATCCGAAGCGATGGACATGTGCTGCGCCAGGCGCACGGCCCGCGGACAGTGCGGTCAGGTGGGGGTGGCGAACACCTTGATGGTGACGTCTTCGGTCAAGCCGGCGAGGGCCGTCTTCGTCTCGTCCTTGAGCTGCGCCTCACCGCGCGACACCGCGATGATGGAATCGATCAGGTTGGAGAACTCGTAGCCCGCGGGCACGCCGAGGAAGCGAATGCCGTAGTCTCTCGCCCCCTCCACCGCGACCGCGGGGGTGACCGACACGCCATAGACCGCCGTCTCGTCCCGCTCGATATGGGGGTTCAGCACCTTGACCGCGATCTTGTCGGAAAGGGCGGCGACTTCCCTGATCAGCGACACCGTCTGGCCGTTGTTCTCCGACCCGAGCTCGGAGGCGAAGACGGTCAGCGTCACCTCGCCCGTCAGCTTCTCGAACTCCCTCTGGACCGCCTGCTCGTCCTGCCCCGTGAGAAATGCCATGGGCTCAGTATAGCCTCACGCGCGCGGCTTGCCCCGCACGATCTCGAGCATCGCGCGATAGCCGGACGGGTCGATGCGGGCGTCGATGAGGAGCGGCCCGGCTTCGCCCTGCGCGGCGATGAGTGCGCCCGTGAAGCCGCCCTCGTCCGTCACCACCCGCGCCGCCACGCCGAATGACTTCGCCAGCGCGGCCAGGTCCGGCCCCGCGTAGCGCATGGAAGCGCCCGTATACCCCTTCTGCTCCTGCTTCACCTCGATCAGGGACAGCGCGGCATCGTTGAACACGATGACGGTGATGGGCAGGCGGAGCCGGGCCATTGTCTCGAGCTCTGAGGCGACCATCATGAAGCCCCCGTCGCCGGTGAAGCAGAGCACGCGGCGCTCGGGATGGACGAGCTGGGCGGCGATGGCGGCCGGCAAGGCGAAGCCCATGGTGGCGAGGCCGTTCGAGATGAGAAACTCTCCGGGGCTCACCGCCTGCCAGTACTCGGCGGCCTGGAACATGTGGGCGCCCGCATCCGCGGTGGCGATGGTGCCCGCGGGCGTGAACTCGCGGGCGATCTGGACGATCCGATGCGGCGCGAGTCCCGGCACCGGGATCTCGAGCGCACGCTGGCGCTCACGGCGCAGGCGGTCCACCTCGACCACGTCCCAGTCCGCGTGATGCTCCCGGAGACGAGGCGCCAGTTCCTCGAGGATGAGCCCGAGATCGCCCACCACCTCGAGCGCGGGGGTGAAGTAGGCGCCGCCTCCCGCGGGGAGGCGCTCGGGCGCGCTGGACGGGCCGCGCACGAGGCTCAGGACAGGCGCGTCATAGCTCCAGCGTCGCGGAATCATCTCCACCGTGTCGAGACCGAACGTGATGATGAGATCGGCGCGCCCCACCACCGGCTCCTCCAGCGCCCCTCCAGTGAAGCCGCCGAGGGCCAGCGGATGCGGGTCCGGGAGCGCGCCTTTGGCCTTGTAGGTCGCGAGCACGGGGGCGGGCAGCGCCTCGCAGAACGCCCGCAGCCACTTGGCGTCGCCTCCTCGGCATTGGAGCCCCACCAGCACCACCGGACGCTTGGCCCGCCTGATCATAGCCGCGGCGCCGTCCAGATCGGCGGGTGATGGCTGGGGCAAGGACGCGGGCAGCACGCTCGCGGCGAGAGGCACCGCGGGCTGGCTCGCCACGTCGGCGGGAAGATCGAGATGCACGGGCCCGCGCGGCTCCTTGAGAGCGAGCTGAGCGGCATGAGCGACCCAGTGGCTGGCCGACTCCGCGGTCACGGTGATGCTTCCCTTCACGATGGGAGTGAGGAAGGCGGCATGGTCGAAGGCCTGATGAGTCGTGAAATCGAGCGCCCCCGACGGGTGGCGGTCGGACAGATAGATGAGCGGGCTGCGGTCCAGGAAGGCGTGCGCGAGCCCCGTGGCGCTCGCGCTCACGCCCGGGCCGAGCGTGGACAGGACGGCGCCGGGAGCACCCGTCAACTCGCCGGTTACCGCGGCCATGACGCAGGCGGAGGATTCCTGGTGGCAAAGCACGAAGGGCAGACCCGCCGCCCGCGCCGCCTCCAGGAGCTCCAGGTTGGAGCCGCCGCCGGGGACGCCGAAGATTCGCGCGACGCCGGCACGGCAGAGTCCGTCGATCAGTATATCGGCGACGCTCGGCATGAGGAGGAGGCGAGCCTGTTCCCGCCTAGCCGGCGAAGCGGGAGAGCACGGGACGCATCCAGTCGAGGGCCTTGCGGATATTCGCCTCGGAGTTGGCGTAGGACAGCCGGAGATAGCCCTCGCCGTACTGGCCGAAGGCCGTCCCTCCAAGCACCGCCACGCCGCCCTCCTTGAGAATGGCCTCGGCCACTTCCGACGACGGCCGCTTGAGCGCCTTGATATTGGGGAAGACGTAGAAGGCGCCCTTGGGCGTCCGGCACGTCACCCCGGGCAAGGCGTTGAGCCCCGACACGATGAGGTCGCGCCGACGCTTGAACTCCCCCACCATCTGGCGCACGGGCATCTGATCACCCTGGAGCGCGGCGATACCCGCCCACTGGGTGAACGAGGCCGTGCAGGAGTTGGAATTGACCATGAGCCGCGTCACGTGCTCGGCGAGGGAAATGGGCATGACGCCATAGCCCATACGCCAGCCCGTCATCGCATAGGACTTGGAGAAGCCGTCGAGGACGATGGCGAGGTCACGCATACCGGGGAAGCGCGTGATCGAGACGAACTCCCCTTCGTAGAGGAAGGCCTTGTAGATCTCGTCGGTGAGTACGGGGATCTTGTAGTGGGTGGCCAGCTCGGCGATACGGCCGAGCTGGTCGAGGCCGAGCACCCCGCCCGTCGGATTCTGCGGCGAGTTGATGATGATGAGCTTGGTCTTCGTCGACACCGCCTTCTCGAAGGCCGCCATGTCGAAGCCGAAGTCGCTCTCTTCGCGCAGCGGGATGGGCACGGGCACGCCGCCCACGAAGTTGATCACCGATTCGTAGATGGGGAAGCCCGGGTTGGGATAGATCACCTCGTCACCCGGGTTCACGAGCGCCGTGATGACGAAGTACATGATGGGCTTGGCGCCCGGCGTGACCACGATCTCCTCCGGCGCCACCGGGATGTTGCGGGTCGCTCCGACGTCCTTGGCCACCGCCTCCCGAAGCTCGGGCAGCCCCGCCGAGGGACCGTAGTGGGTCGCCCCGTCGTCGAGGGCCTGCTTGGCCGCTTCGCGGATGTGCTTGGGCGTATCGAAGTCGGGCTCGCCGATCTCGAGGTGGATGATCTCCCGGCCCTGGCGCTCGAGGGCCTTGGCGCGAGCCAACACTT
>WNGB01000471.1_pt1 | contig 64637 bp, 66 predicted proteins | sample 5400681 | NCBI WGS metagenome assembly WNGB01 (sample SAMN13153367, study PRJNA577476) | soil metagenome | isolation source: 115 cm soil or saprolite under grassland replicate 2 | place: USA:California | collected 2016-06-15 | reverse complement strand
TGCCCGGCGCAATGATCAGCATGTAGGCGTCCACCGTCTCCATGCGCGTGTTCATCGCCTCGTTCAGCAGGTGCTTGAGCAAGCCGTGGCGCGAGAGCTCCCACGGCATGTCCTGCGGATGCACGATCTTGCGCCGCTTGGCGTTTCGCGCCGGCGCTTGCGCCGCATCGTCAAGCAGCCCCTGATACAGCGGCGCGTTCGCGCTGCCCGCCCGCCACGCTTTCGATTCGTCCCACGCCATGATGCAGTACCTTTCGCCTGGCTCGACGTCATTCCCGCGGAGCCTGCCCCCGAGTGGTGGAGTCAGGGGGCGGGAATCGAGCGTCGTTCGTCCGAAGACACTGGGTCCCCGCCTTCGCGGGGACGACGATCTTCAGTAATCCCCGTGATTGAAATCGTCCTCGCGCTCACGCACCCCGAAACCTTCGCCGCCCGGCGCAGGCTCGGTCGGCCGCGGGATCACCGTCTGCTGGAACAGCATGTTCATGAACATGTACATCGGCTTCGTCTTGATGACGAGCGCGCGCGCCGGCCTGGTCGCGCTCGCATTGAAGTGCTGGTGTACGCAGTTGTTGTGCACGATCGCGACGTCACCCGCCTTCCAGTCGTAACGCACGCCGTCGTGCACTTCGTAGCCCTCGCCGTCGAGGATGTAGAACGCCGCCTCGTTCACGTGCCCGTGCTTCTGCGAGCAGCCGCCGGGGCCGTATTCCTCCAGATGCAGATGGAACGTCTGCGTGATGCCGTCCTTCGGCTCGACGTAATGCCGGCTCCATGTCTGCGGGCCGTCGGTGAAGCGGATCTCGCGGCCCTTGCGCACGCGCGGCATCGCGCGCAACCGGGCGAGCTCCTCCTTCAGGCTGTACTGCCCTTCGATCGCGCGCACGAACACGCGGTCCTTCTTGCTGTGGTAATGCGATTCGTTGCCCATCTCACATTCTCCGTCGCGCTTCAGCGGCCGTAGGCATCGAGGTCGTAGCGGCGGGGCTTGAGCGTGCGGCAGATCTCGCGCACAAGCCCGCATTGCGGCAACGCGATCCCCGCATCGGCCGCCATCTCGGCGACGATCGCCATGTCGTCGTCGGCCCACGCCATCGTCTGCGTGCCCCATTTGTCCAGCGGTCCGTTGGCGGCGCTGCTCGCGAGAAGCGCCTCGCGCAGCGCGTCGACGTCGACGTCGTAGTGCCTGGCGAGCGCGAGCCCTTCGTGATCGGCGACGAGGCACGCCCACAGGATCAGGTTGTTCACGGCCTTCGCGACCTGCGCCGTGCCCACGCCGCCGGTGTGCACGACGTCGGATGAATACGCGCGCAGCACCGGCGTGATCTGCACAACGACTTCTGGTGGACCGCCGACGAACGACAGCAGCGTCCCTAGGTCGGCGGCTTCACCGCCGCGGCACACCGTCGAATCGATGACGTGGATACCTGACGCGGCCGCGTCGTGCGCGAGACGCTGCACCGTCTTCGGCAACACCGTCGAAAGGATCGCGACGATCGCATCCGCTCGCGCGGCGCGCAGCGGCCCACCCGGCTCGAGCAGCGCCTGCACGTCACGATCGTAGCCGACGCAGACGAGAATCGCGTCGGCGTCCGAAGCGAGCGCCGATGCGTCCGCCTCCCAGCGCGCGCCCTTCGCCTCGACCGCGCCGCGCTTGCCCGCATCGATGTCGCAGGCGCGCACGTCGAAGCCCTTTCGAACGAGGTGGCCGATGATCGGCAGGCCCATGCGGCCGGCACCGATGACGCCGATGGCTTTCATGTCCATGTCAGCGCTTGCGCGTGATCGTGTCGATCAGCGCCGGCTGCCCCGCTTTCACTCTGGCAATCGCACGCGTGAGCGCCGGCGCGACGTCGTCCGCATTTTCGATCGGCCCCTCCGCGTACCAGCCCATCGATCGCGCAAGCGTTGCGAAATCGGGCGCCGGATCGTCGAGGTCCATGCCGATGTGCGCGCGGCCGACCGGCGTTCCGCGCAGCTTGGCCATCCGGATCTGGTGCTCCCAGTCGTTGAAGTACGCACGGTTGTTGTACATGACGACGAGCATCGGGATGCGGTGCTTGGCGGCGACCCACAGCGCGCCGGCATCGAACATCAGATCGCCGTCGGGCTGCACGTCGACGACGAGCCGCCCGGCGTCGCGATGCGCGAGCGCGATACCCAGCGAAATCCCGATTTGCGTCGCCGTGCCGAGCGACTTGCCCGCATGCCGATACGGCCGGTCGAAGTCCCACAGCTTGCGTGTCCAGTCCTCGAGCGTGCCCGCGGTGAGCACCCAGTCATCGGCCTTGATCGCGTCCCACACTTCGCTCGCCAGTCGCGGCAGCGTCATCGGGCTCGCGTCCCAATCCTCGCGCGCTTCCTCCGCCCACTGCGCGCGCAGCGCTGCGTGCCGCTCCCCAATCTGTCGGGAACGCTCGCGAACGCGTGCGGCCAGCGCGACATCGGCGCGGATGAGCTCGCGCACGAGCGCGGTCAATTGCGGGATCGCAAGCGTCGTGTCGGCGACGATGCGCTGCTCGGCGTACAGCAAGCGCTGATAGTCCATCGCCCACGCCGACAGATTGAGATCGCCGAAGCCGATGTCGACGAAGCGACAGCCCTTGGGCGTCAGCGCGGCGAGCTCGCGGGTTGCGCTCGAAAGCGCGGTCGTCGGTCGCTCCCAGTCGCGCACGTCGAGCAGCAGCACGACGTCGGCGTCGCGGAAGACGTCCTTGTCGAGGCTCAGGTTCAGCGGATGACGGCTCGGGAAATTGAGCCGCGCATTGACGTCGTACACGGGTGCGCCAAGCGTCTCGGCGAGCGTCACGAGCGCATCGAACGCCGCCGGATCGCGTCCGGCGTATTCGGCGACGATCACCGGATGACGTGCGCTCGCAAGCGTCGCCGCAGCCGTCCCGAGTGCAGCGGGATCGGCCGCGAGCGGCGACGGCACGCGCGCGAACTCCGACGGAGGCAGCGGCACGTCGCGGTCGAGCTTCTGCTCCTGCAGCCACGCGTCGTAGCACAGGTAAACCGGGCCGCGCGGCTCGGTCATCATCACCGAGTACGCGCGGGCGAACGACTCGGGAACGCCGTCGATCGTCGTCGGCTGGTAGTCCCACTTCGTGTACTCGCGCACGGCCTGTCCCTGCGTTTGCGCGGTATGAATCCAGTCGATCCTCGGTCGCCGCCGCGTCTCGTCCATCGGGCCGGTCGCGCCGACGATGAGCACCGGCGCGCGGTCGATGTACGCGTAATAGATCGCCATGTTGGCGTGCAACAGGCCGACGAGGTTGTGCAGGATCGCGACCATCGGCTTGCCGGACGCTTTCGCGTAGCCATGCGCGATCTGCACGGCGGTCTCCTCGTGCTGGCACAGCATCATCGCCGGCACGTTGCCGCCGTAATTGACGATCGAATCGTGCAGACCGCGGTAGCTCGCGCCCGGATTGAGGGCGGCATAGCGAAGCTCGTAGCGCTGCATCAGGTCGACGATGACGTCGGACGCCCACCGCTCGGCCGGGCGCGCCGGCGCCGGCGTCTCGCTTGCCTTCTCGACGCCGTCGAAGCGGGGATCGGGTGCGGACATCGAATGTCCCGGAGCTTTCATGCCGCCTGCCGCAGCGAGTCGCTTGCGCGAATCGCCACGCACTTGTCGACATTGACGTGCGCGTAGATCGGATCGCCGATCGGCGTTCGCAGCGACGGATGCATCCGCGACTGCAGGATGCGACTGCCGATCTTCACCTCGAAGTCGACGGTATCGCCGAGAAAGACCTTCTGGTCGACGCGACCGTGCCATACGTTGACGCCTCCATCGGGCTCGCGCTCCGAGAGCAGCACGTCCTCCGGCCGGATCGACAGCACGACGGCGTCGCCGGCGGCGAGCGCCTCGATCGCGTGCGAGCGCACGGCGCCGATCTCGGTTTGGACCGCGTACTCGCCGTCGGCTTCGCGCGCGAGCACGGTGCCGTCGACGAAATTGGTCATGCCGACGAAATCGGCGACGAACTGGTTGTGCGGCCGCTCGTAGATGTCGCGCGGCGGGCCGATCTGCTGGATGCGGCCCTCGTTCATCACCGCGATCTCGTGCGACAGCGCGAGCGCCTCGCTCTGGTCGTGCGTAACGTAGACGGTGGTGATCTTCAATTCGCGCTGCAGCCGTTTCAGCTCGAAGCGCATCCGGGCTCGCAGCTTCGCGTCGAGGTTCGACAGCGGCTCGTCGAGCAGCAGCAGCTTCGGCTCCATGACGATCGCGCGAGCGAGCGCGAGCCGCTGCTGCTGGCCGCCGGAGAGCTTCGTCGCCTCGCGGTCGCGCAAATGGTCGAGCTGCACGGCTTCCAGCACACGGATCACTTTGCGCTCGAGCTCGTCGCGGCTGTAGCGCGCCGCGCCGACCCGCAACGGAAACGCCGCGTTGGAGAAGACGTCCATGTGCGGCCAGATCGCGTACGACTGGAACACCATGCCGAAGCCGCGCCGGTTCGGCGGCACGAACACGCCGCGCTTGCCCGAGTACACGATCGTCTCGTTGACCGCGATCTCGCCCTCGCGCGGCCGCTCGAGCCCCGCGATCGAGCGCAGCGTCGTCGTCTTGCCGCAGCCGGAGGGACCGAGCAGCGTGAAGAAATGTCCTTCCGGCACGCTGAACGAGATGTTCTGCGCCGCCTTCACCGGCTGGCCCAGCTCGTTCACGTACTCGGTGCAAAGCCCTTCGATTCTCAGCACGCCCGTCTCCGCAACGCCGTCAGTCCTTGACGCCGAACCTCTTCCCGACGAACTGCGCGAGCAGCACGAGGAAGAACAGCGCGATGATGAACAGAACGCCCAGCGCCGACAGCTCGACGTACTGGCCGTTCTCCCACAGCTCCCAGATCACGATCGATACGACCTCGGTGCCCGGGCTGTAGAGCAGGATCGAGCTCGACAGCTCCCGGACCGACACGATCATGATGTAGATCCAGCCGGCGATGAGCCCGGGCTTCAGCAGCGGCAGGATCACGTGACGGAACGTCGTCGACCATGACGCGCCGCTCATCGCCGCCGATTCCTCGAGCTCCTTGTGGATCTGCAGCATCGATGTCGTGTTGTAGCGCAGCCCGTACGGCATGAACCGCGTCACGTACGCGATGAACATGATCCACAGCGTGCCGTACACGCCGATCGGCACGTTCAGGTAGAAGATCATGATCGCGAGTCCCAGCACCAGGCCGGGGAACACCATCGGCAGCGACGCGATGCTGTCGAGCACCCAGCGGCCGGGCAGCTTCGTCTTGACGACGATCCAGCAGATCACCGACGTGATCAGCATGATCAGCGTCGCGCTGCCGAACGACAGCAGCACGCTGTTCCAGACCGACTCGACGAGCGTCGGGTAGGTCAGGATGAAGCGGTACGGATCGAGCGTCAGGTTCGCGAACGCCTTCATCGTCGGCACGCTGTAGAACTTCTGGAACGACGACCACAGCAGCACCAGGAACGGCATCACGACGATCAGCAGGAAGTAGACGACGAAGATTGCAGCGGTCACGAACCGCCACGGGCCGAGATCCATAGGCCGCGGCCGGAATCCCTTGCCCGTCATGGTCGCGTACTTGTTGCCCTGTCCGGAAAGTCGCGACTGGAACCAGATGCCTGCCGTCGTGATCACCAGCAGCGTCACCGCGTACGCCGACGCGAGCCCGATGCGGCTCGGGTACTGGTGGATCGCCTGGTAGATCGCCGACGTGAACACCTGGATGCCGACCGGCAGCCCGAGCAGCGCCGGCACTTCGAACGACTCGATCGCGCGCACGAACAGGATCAGCAGCGTGGCGAACACCGCCGGCCACGTGAGCTTCAGCGTGATCCGCCACGCCACCTGCAGCACGCTCGCGCCGCTCATCAGCGCCGACTCTTCGAGCGAGGGATCCATCGAGCGGAACGCCGCCGACATCAGCAGGAACGCCATCGGCGAGTAGTGCAATCCGTCGACGAAGATCATCCCCCACAGCGAATAGACGTTGAACAGCACGAAATCCGGGCCGAGCCATTGCTGCAGCAGCAGATTGATCAGGCCGATCTTCGGGCTGCCGAGCAGGATCCACGCAACGACGAACAGCACGCTCGGGATGATGAGCGGAATGATGGACAGTGCGTAGAACAGCCGCTTGAACGGCGTGTTCGTGCGCTCGTTCATCCACGCGAGCAGCGTGCCGACGACGAAGGCGAACACCGACGCACCCGCCGCGAACTGCAGCGAGTTGCCGAAAAGCCGCGCCGTCTCCGAGCTCGAATACGCGGCGCGGTAATTGTCGAGCGTCAGCTCGGAGGCGACGGTCGCCGTCTGTGGCGTGTGCACGCTCTGCCATAGCAGGAAGACGAGCGGGACCAGCGCGAGGTAGAGGACCACGGCGACGCAGACGCCGATGATCACCCACTTCCACTCGAATCCTCGTCGCTCCGGCGGCGCGTAGCCGACGGCGGGGCTGGTGCCCGCGATGTCCATGCGCTTCCTCGATGGCGCGACGCGTCGCCCGCATCACGCGGACCGCGTCGGCTTGCATCCCTCTATACGGAACGACGGTCCTTATAGCAAAACCACTCTAGCAAGCGCCTCGATTCGCTGTCAACGAAGACAGCACTGCCGATTGTGTCGTCCCCGCGAAGGCGGGGACCCAGCGTCGTTCGTCGTAAGACGCTGGATTCCCGCCCCCGACTACCCCCTCGGGGGCAGGCTCTGCGCGGGAATGACGGCTACCGAAGCAAACGTTTCGTCAGCGCGCGAGCTTCGCATGGTGGTAATCCCACACCTTGCGCAGCAGATTCGGCTTCCACAGATTGCCGGCGATCGTCGCCACTTCGTCGGCGTCGAGCACCTTCGGCGAGCCGAGCTCGCGCGCGAGAAACTGTCGCCGCGCGTTCTCCTCGAGATACACGGCCAGCACGAACGCCTCGACGATGCCTTCCGCCGCCGCGACCGCGCCGTGCGATTTCAGCATGATCACGCGATGCGGGCCCAGCGCCTGTGCGAGCTCCTCGCCGAGCGCCTTCTGGTTGATCGACGCGGTCTTGCCGAACCGCTGAATCGAACCGAGCACCGCCGCCTGCATGATCACCGGCTCGACGGGCGTGCCGGTCATGCTGAACAGCGTCGACCACAGCGGGTGCGTATGCACAACCGCGCGCACGTCGGCGCGCCGCCGGTAGATCTCGCTGTGGATATGGAATTCCATCGGCGGCACCGCATCGCCCTCAACCAGGCGCCCGTCGAGGTCGATCGTCACGATGTCGCGAACGCCGAGCGCGCTTCGCACCGACGCTGCGGAGTTGATCAGCAGATGAGGCGTGCCCGGCAGCCGCGCGCTCATATGGCCGTTGAAGTCGATGATGTCCGCGCGCTCGAGCATCGACAGCGCGTCGACGAGCATCTGCTTCAGCTGCGTGACATCGTCCATCGTGATCTCCTGCGTTAACGCCTGCGCGCCCCCGGCAGCGCGGCCGCGTGCGGGTGCGAATGCGGGTGCCGGTGCGCGACGTGCCGGCGGTAGCCGCGATGCGCGGCGCTCGGCGTTCGCGGATCCGCGTTGAACACGAGCGACTTGATCGTCACGGGCACGGTGTTCGACGGCATCCGGATGCGGCCGAGATCGATGTAGTCGAAATCCCACAGCATGATGCCGTCGATCGCAAGAATCTCCGAGCGCACGCCGAGCTCGTCGCGCAACAGCGTGCCGAGCGTCTGCGCGACATCGCCGTCGAGGATGAGGTAGAGCGGCTTCGCGCGCTCGATCGTTCGCGCGAGGGCGCTCGCGATGCCGTGCGCGAATGCCGCGAGCCGCGCGTGCGACGGCTCGCCGTGCCATCGGAACGCGAGCGCGGCATCCACTTCGCCCTCGACCAGGTCGAAGCGCTCGAAATGACGTTCGATCGCGCGCGCGATCGCATCGGCATCGATCGCGTCGCCGAGATCGATGTCCGGCTGCAGCACCTGCAGGTTGTGCCGCGGCAGCAGCGAGCCGGGCGCGCTGATGTAGCACGTGTTGCCCGACAGCTGCACGCTGTACTCGGACGCGCCGAGCGCGGTTGCGCGGATGCATTCGCCGGCGGGCAACATCGGCCACGGCAGGCGGCCGGCATCGATCGCCGCGGCGATCGCGGCGCCGAGCTCGCGGCCCCAATCGCCGAAGTCGCGCGCCTCCCGCCGATAGACGTATTCGGCGACTCCGCCCGAGAACATCACGCCTGCGATCGGCGATGCGGTATCGATCGGCTCGGTCAGATACAGCGCATCGAGCGCCGGCGCGAGCGGGCGCTCGATGATCGCGGCGATCAGCGTGTCGGCGAGAAACTGCGCAACCGTTGCAACATCCGCGTCTGACGCGACATCGCCGAGCGACCAGTCGAATCCGGCCGCGGCAGCAAGCTTCCTGCCGGCGGGCTCGAGTCGAACGATCCGCCGGTGCGCATCGACGACGAGCAGTCGTCCGCCGATGTGGAGCGCCGCCGTCGCAATGATCTTGCCTCGTTCGACGATCGCGAGCTTGGTCGTGCCGCCTCCGATGTCGACGTTGAGCAGGCGCTCGCCGCGGTCGTGCGAGGCCTTCGCGGCGCCGGAGCCGAACGCGGCGAGCATCGCTTCCATGTGATGGCCGGCGCTCGCGCAGACGAACTCGCCGCCGGCGTCGGCGAGCACGTCGGCGATCGTCTTCGCGTTCTCGCGTCGCAGCGCTTCGCCGGTCAGGATCACGACGCCGGTGTCCACATCGTCCGGATGCACGCCGGCCGCACCGTACGCGTCGTCGATGATCGCGGCGAGCGCGCGCTCGTCGATCAGCCGGTCGTCCTTGTAGGGCGTCAACGCGACCGGCGAGCGATGCAGCGTCTCGCGCGACACAACGTGATAGCGGCTCGACAGCTCCTCGGACATCCGCTGCATCGCAAGCCGCGAGAACACGACCTGCGTGCCGGCCGAGCCGATGTCGATGCCCACGCTCGTGAGCTCGACATGGTCCGCCTGCCACAGCGGATCGTCCTCGGTGCGGCCTGCGAGATCGAAATGATCGTGGTCGTGATCATGGTCGGCCGTGTCGTCGTCGTGCGTGTGATACATGTCCTCGCCGAGCACGTGATCGGCGAGCGAATGCGGCTTTTTCGAGGGCGGGTTGTCCGGCATGCGGCTAACACGTCATGGCGAGCGAACGGCGAGCGCCTGCGCTGCTAGATCTTGTACGACTCGAGCGTTTCCGGCGCGAACAGCTCTTCGGCCTGCAACCGCCGCTTCGACAGACCCTGCTCGTGGTGATAGCGCAGGAACGTGTCGAGCACAGCGCGGTTCGCGTGAAATCCGTACGGCCAGAAGTCGTCGCCCATTTCACGCCGCGCGTCCTCGACGTGCGCGGTGAGCCACGGCAGCATCGTTTTAAGCGCTGCGGTCTGCCGCAGGTCCTCGTAAGTGTCGCGCTGCGCGGCGGCGAACGCCTTGTACAGCGATTGCGCGACCCATCGATTCTTTTCGTAGACGTCGCGGCGGATGACGACCGTGTGCATGATCGGAAAGATCTTCGTGCGCCGGTAATAGTCGCGCTCGACGTCGACATAGTTCTCGAACAGTCGCTTCACCTTGTCCGGATGCCTGACGAACGACGAGGGCATCCTCGCGGTCTGCAACGCCGCGATCTCGCCGTCGGCGAGCATTTGCGACAGCGTCTGCGTGGGCCCGATCGGCTCGATCCGGAAGTTCGGCGGCAATTCGAGCTTGAGCTTTTCGGAGCGCCCGGGCTGTTCCTCGCCGCCCGTCACATACGTCACCGCATCGGGCGCCACGCCGTATTCGTCGGCAAGGATGCCGCGGATCCAGACCGGCGCCGTCATCTGATACTCGGGATTGCCGATGCGCTTGCCGACGAGATCGTGCGGCTCGCGGATGCCGGCTTGCGCGTTGACGTAGATGCACGAGTGGCGGAAAAAACGGGACGGCCACACCGGAATCGCGACGAACGGCTGCGGGTCGCGGAAGAGCGACATCGTGTAGGAGGACAGCGACATCTCGGCGACATCGAACTCGCGATGGCGCAGCATGCGGAAGAACGTCTCCTCGACCGGCATGTTCAGATAGACGAGGTCGATGCCGTCCGGCCGCACGGTGCCCTCGAGCAGCGCGCGCGTGCGGTCGTAGTTCCAGCAGGCAAGCGTCAGGCGGAGCTTCGACATGCGCGGCTCAGTAGAACGCGTCGAAATGGATCTGGCCGAGCGGCACGCGATGCTGCAGCAGCATCCGCTGCACCGCCTGCGCCATCACCGGCGGGCCGGCGAAGTAGATCTCGTGGTGGACGAGGTTCGCGCCGAGCGTGCGCGCCACGACCTCGTGCACGAATCCGGTCTCGCCTCGCCAGCGGCCGTCGACGTCGAGCTCCGGCATCGAGATCGCCGGATAGAACCGGATGCGATCGCCCCAGCCCGGCAGCTCGGCGAGCATCGCGTCGCCGCAGATGTCGCGCGGCGCGCGGCCGCCATAGAAGAAGTGCAGCTTCGTGCTCGCGAGCCGCGACTCGCGCGCCATCGCGCGCGCGATCGCGATCACCGGCGAGAGTCCCGATCCGCCTGCGATGCAGACGATGTCGCGCGGGCTGTCGGTGCGCAGATACGCGCGCCCGTACGGTCCGTCGACGTCGATCGAATCACCCGCTGCAACCGTATCGAACAGCGCGCCCGTGCCCGCACCTCCGGGCAGCCGCTTGATCACGAAGTGCCAGGCGCCGTCCGCGGGCAGGTTGCACATCGAATAGGCGCGCGGGCCGGCGATGTCCGCGAACGAGAGCAGCGCGTACTGCCCGGGCTCGAATGCCGGGGCGTCGTCCGTGCGAAAGCGGAACTCGCGCATGTCGTGCGTGAGATCGACGGTCGCGACGAGTGTGGCGCGAAAGCGCCGCGGCCGATGCAGCGGCCGATACTCGGACAGCACGCGCGCCTTGATCGTGCACGCGGTCAGCGGTTGTGACTGGCACGCGAGCACGCGGCCGCGCGCGCGGTCGCGCTCGTTCAATCCGGGCGCGGCCGGCCAGCGATTGTGCAGCTCGCCCTCGATCAGCTCCACCTTGCACGTGCCGCACGAGCCGACGTTGCACTCGTAGGCAAGCCCGAGCCCCTCGCGCAAGCCGGCGCGCAGCAGCGTGTCGTCGTCGGCGCACGAATAGCGCGTTTCGGTGGTGGCGAGCGTTATCGCATGCATGGAGGATCATCCGCGTCGGCGGCGAAACGGCAGCGCCGCGACGCGCAGGAGTATCGAAATGTCCGCGGTCAACGCGCCAGCATCGCGATACGGCCGGGCACGTACCCCAACCGCTGCGAGATCGCGTTCGCGGCGGCGACCACTTCGGGCACGTAGCTCTGCAGCACCTTCTTGCTGACGCGCTGCACCGGGCCTGCGATGCTGATCGCCGCGACGACCTCGCCGCGATGGTTGCGAATCGGCGCGGCGGCCGAGCGCAGCCCGACCTCGATTTCTTCGTCGTCGATCGCATACCCGCGCTGGCGCACCTGCGCGAGCTCGTCGCGAAGCGCCTGCGCATCGGTGATCGTCTTCGGTGTGCGCGCCGCGAGCCCCTGCGCGATCGCGGCGTCGATCGCGTCGGCCGGCTGGAAGGCGAGCAGAACCTTACCCTCGCTGCTGCAGTGGCTCGGCACCCGCGCGCCGACCGTCGACGACATCCGGATCGCCTGCCGGCTCGCGATCGTGTTGATGAAGAGCACGCTCGCGTGATCGAGCACCGCGAGGTGAACGGTCTCGCCCGTCTTCTCCATCAGCGCCTTGAGCTGCGGCCGCGCTTCGTTCGCGACGTCCATCTTGCGCCGCACCAGCGTGCCGAGCTCGAACAACGCGAGCCCCAGGCGGTACGTGCCCGTCTGCGGATTCTTCTCGAGGAAATCGGCCGCGATCAGCGTGGACGCGAGCCGGTGCACGGTGCTCTTGCCCAGACCGAGCCTGCGCGCGAGATTGCTGATGCCGATCTCGTACTCGTCCTCGGAGAACGCTTTGACGAGCCGGATCGCGTTCGCGACCGACGACAGCCGCGACTTGCCGGTGCGCTCCGTCGGCGCCACCGCGCGCACGCTCGAAGGCGCCGGCTTGTCGTCGCGTTCCGGCTTGCGCCGGGCGGTACGTTCCATATACGAGTACCCCTTTCTTTCATGCGGAACGAAGTCTAGCACCCGGTCAGCGGGCGAGAAAGAGCCGATCCCATTCGCGATTCCAGCGGTCCGCCTCTTCGAGCACCGTCGCGGGATCGACGACGACCGACGGGAAATCGTTGAGCGCGCTCTTGATCCGTATGGATGCCGGCACGCGGCCCATCGATTCGAACAGCGCCTGTCCCTGCGGCGACAGCACGAAGTCGGCGAACAGCAGCGCGGCATTCGGGTGCGGCGCGTTGCGTGCGACGCCGATGCCTTGCGGGCGACCGACGACCGGCTCGATCGGCGTCCAGTCGATCGGCGCGCCCTTGCGCTTCATCGACTCGGCGTTCGCGTTGTAGACGGTGAGGCCGACGGGAATTTCGCCGGCGCTGACGAGCTCGGCGAGCAGAACGTGTCCCTTACGCACATCGGGCTTCATCGCCGCGAGCCGCGCGAAGAAGTCGTTGCCGCGCGCAGGTCCCCAGTGCTTCACGATCGTCGCCATCCATTCGGCGTCAGTCGCTTCGATGCCGATGCGCCCCTTCCACTTCGGATCGAGGAAGCCTTCGAGGCTCTTCGGCAGCTCGTTCTTGCGCACCTTCTGCGTGTTGTACGCGACGACGAAGTAGTTCATCCGGTCGGGCATCCATTGCCGGTGCGGCGGTATCGCGCTCTTCGGCAGGTCGCCCAGGTGCGGCGAGTGGAACTCGGCGAGGATCTTTTCGCGCGCGACCATCTCCATTTCGGGGCCGTTCGTTTCGATGATGTCGACGGCGTGCCGGCGCGCCTGCGCTTCGGTCAGCGTGCGCTGCACGACCTTGTCGGAGAGCGCGCGCCACAGCTCGACCTTGATGCCGTACTGTTTCTCGAACGCCTGCGCGAGCGGCTGCGATTCGGTCGGCGCGAGCGACGTGTAGACGACGACGCGCCCTTCCTGCTTCGCGCGCTCGACGAGCCGCGAATCGCGATCGGCGCCGTCGTAGCGGAAGATCGCGTCGTTGGTGGCCGGCTGCGCGATCGCGGCGGACACAGCAAGCGCCGCCACCGCGATCGCGGCGCGACGAACAAGGACGGCGATGCGCATGCTGCGATCGATATCGATTGGATTCGCGCTGCGACGAACGTCCGCGCGTTGACCGGCCGGTCATTGTATGATCGAATGAATTCGACTGCAAGGAACGTCGTTCTACATACGGGAACAAGGGCGCGCATGCTCGACGCGCGCAAGACAACGCATGCCGCACGACAAGGACACGACGCACTGGCACGAGCCCACGGGGCTTGCGAAGGCGGGCTTCGGCGAATTCCGCAAGCAGCCGACGCCCTACGACGCGTTCATGGAATCCGAAGGCGTGCCGGTGTTTCGCGACATCGGCATCCGCCGCGTGCAGGATCTTCCGCTCGTGCCGTGGAAGCGCACCGGCGGCCGCGGCCACTACATCCAGCTCTTCGGCACCGAGACGAAATGGGGCTGCTACGTGATCGAGGTGCCGCCCGCGGGCGCGCTCAATCCGGAGAAGCACATGTACGAGGAGATCTTCCTCGTCGTCGAAGGCCGCGGCACGACCGAGGTGTGGCAGGAAGGCGACGCGCGACGCCATGTGTTCGAGTGGCAACCGGGCTCGATGTTCTCGATTCCGATCAACGCGTGGCACCGGCTCGTCAACGCAACGTCGGGCGGAGCGCTGCTGCTCGCCGGAACGACGGCGCCGAACGTGATGAACATGCTGCAGAGCGCCGACGCCGTGTTCGACAATCCGTATGTGTTCCGCGACCGCTTCACCGGCGCCGATGATTTCTTCAAGCCGAAGGACGACATCGAGCCCGATCCGGTGCGCGGTCTCGCGATGCGGCGGACGAACTTGATGCCCGATGTGGTCAATTGCGAGCTGCCGCTCGACAATCGCCGCTCGCCCGGCTTCCGGCGCGTCGAGCCGTTCATGACCGGCAACTGCTTCTACCTCTGGCTCGGCCAGCACGAGAACGGCCGCTATTCGAAGGCGCACGCGCACACGTCGGCGGCGGTGCTGATCTGCGTCAAGGGCAAGGGCTACACGTACACATGGCCGGAGCGACTCGGCACGCGACCCTGGAGCGACGGCCACGCGGGCGAGGTGCACCGCGTCGACTACGAGCCCGTCGGCATGGTGAGCGCGGCGCCGGGCGGCGCGCGCTGGTTCCATCAGCACTTCAGCGTGTCGAAGGAGCCGTTCCGGTTGACCGCGTGGTTCGGGCCGCACAACCCCGGCCGCGACCCCGGCCCGCCCGGCGCCAAGCACACCGACTACACGGCGATCGACATTCCGGACGGCGGCAGCGCGATTCCGTACTGGATGGAAGACCCGTTCATTCGCCGAGAGTACGAAGCGACATTGCGCGCGAACGGCGTGCCGAGCCGGATGGATCCGGGTTGGTACGTGCGGCCGGGGCCGGCGTTTGTGTCATCCTGAGCGAAGCGAAGGATCTGCTGCTCCGCTGTACGTATGTGACAACAGCAGATCCCTCGTCGCTCGCTCCTCGGGATGACACGATCGTGACCGACGACGCCGGCGGCCGCGTTTTCTTCAGCAGCGTCGGCCGCACGCTCGAGCGCGAAGACGAGATCCACCTCGCGAGCGTGGGTGTGGACATCGGCTCGTCGACGTCGCATCTCGTCTTCTCCCGGCTCACGCTCGAGCGGCTCGACAGCCGCTATGTCGTTGCGTCGCGCGAGATCGTGTACGAGTCCGACGTCCTGCTGACTCCGTACACGGACGCGCGCACGATCGATCCCACGGCGCTCGGGCGCTTCGTCGATCGACAGTACGCACTCGCCGGGATTTCGCCCGACGCGATCGACACCGGCGCGCTGATCCTGACCGGCGTCGCGGCCGCGCGGCGCAACGCGCGTGCGATCGGCGAGCTCTTCGCCGCACAAGCCGGACGCTTCGTCGCGGTGAGCGCGGGCGATGCGCTCGAGACGACGCTCGCCGCGCACGGCTCCGGAGCGCTCGCGCGGTCGATTCGCGATTGCGTGCGCGTGATGAATGTCGACATCGGCGGCGGCACGACCAAGATCGCCGTCTGCGAGAACGGCGCGATCGTCGAGATGACCGTGCTCGACGTCGGCGCGCGTCTCATCGCGTTCGACGCCCACGGCCGTATCGATCGCGTCGAGGATGCCGGGCACCGATTCGCCACCGAGCTCGGCGTTTCGCTCGAGTCGGGCGGCTCGCTCGATCAGCGCACCGTCACGCGCATCGCGGCGCGCATGGCGTACCGGCTGTTCGAGGCGATCAGCGAACCGGCGCCGAGCGCTGCGACTGCGGCGCTGCTGCGTCTGCCCGCGCTCGCCAACAGCAAGCCCCCGGACGTGATCACGTTTTCGGGCGGCGTCTCCGAATACCTCTACGGCCGTGCCGATGCGAGCTTCGGCGATCTGGGTCCCGCGCTCGCTGCGGCGATCCTCGAGCTCGTCGGCGCATGGGGACCGCGGATCGAGCGCTCGGAGCAGGGACTGCGCGCGACCGTCGTCGGCGCGTCGCAATACACGGTGCAGGTCAGCGGCAGCACGATCTTCGTCGAGCCGCACGATGCGTTGCCGGTGCGCAATGTGCCGGTCGTCGTACCGGATCTTCCGCTCGACGCCGACACGCTCGATCCGACGCGGATCGCCGATGCGGTTCGCAACGCGCTCGCGCCACTGGAGCTCGACACAAATGCGCGAGCCGTCGCGCTCGGCTATCGTTTCGCAGGTGCGGCGACGTACGCTCGGCTCGATGCCTTCTGCCGCGGCGTCACCGCGGGCCTCGCTGCCGCGCTCGAACGCGACTCGCCGCTGATCCTGATCGGCGACGGCGACCTGGGCGGCCTCGTCGGGCTGCATCTGCGCAACGACGTGAAGCTCGCGAACCCCGTCGTCTCGATCGACGGCATCGCGCTCGCGCCGTTCGATTACGTCGACATCGGTGCGCTGCTCGCGGCGTCGGGCGCAGTGCCCGTCGTCGTCAAGTCGCTCGTGTTTCCGGGTGGTTGATTCCGCTGGGCGAGCGCCGCCTTGAGCGCATCGAACGTGAACGGCACACGGCGCAGCCGCACGCCGGTGGCATCGTAGAGTGCGTTCGCGATCGCGGCGACCGTCGGACGGCTCGCCGGCACCGCGCGAGACCGCGTCCGGCCGGTTGTTCAACAGCACGATGTCGATCGCGTCGGGCACTTCGGTCATGTCGACGATCGGATACGTCTGCCAGTCGACCGAGAGCACGCGCGTCGCGTCGAAACGCACCTGCTCGTGCATCGCGCGGCTCATCGCCTGGATCAGGTTCGCCTCGATCGTGCCCTTGAGCGAAAGCGGATTGACGACGAGGCCGCAGTCGTGCGCGACGGTGAATCGCGTGACACGATAGCGGCCGCTCGTTCGCTCGACCGCGACGACGATCGCGACGAGCGCACCGTTGCGCGGCGCGTAGGCGATGCCGCGTCCGGTGAGCACCGGAGCGTCGTTGCGCGGATTCGGGCTCGCGCGCGTTTGCCAGTCCGCCGCCTCTTCGCGACGGCCTCGACTGCCGCGCGCTCGCGCGCATCGGTGAGATAGCGCAATCGGAACGCGACTGGGTCGGCGCGCGCAGCCGCGGCGAGCTCGTCGATGAACGATTCGCTCGCGAAGCACGTGGCAGGCCGTCGGGGTCGCCCAGATGAGCGGTGCGCACCGGCGTGCCGAGCGAGCGCTCCCACGCGATGATGTCGCTTTCGATTTAGCGCCGTCGCCTCGCCGCGTGTCAATCGAGCGAGCCGGCGTTCCGCGATGACCAACGCGCGGCGTGCCTCACCACAGCCGCTCGCCCCGCGCCGACTTCGCGAGCATCTCCTGCTGGAATTCCGGCGGTCCGAACCCGAGCTTCTCGCCGCGCTGCTCGTAGAAGAACGGAATGCGTTCGCGCACGCTCAATTCGCGCATCCACGCGAGCAACGCCTCGTCGGGATCACGCGGCGCGGCGACGAGGATGTACGCGAGCCGGCCGCGCCAGTGCGTCGGCACGATCATCGCGCCGAGGCGGTCGGGACGAAACGCGTCGGGAAACGGACTCGCCGGCGCAAGCCATCCGCAGACGAACGTACGGCACGGATTGTCCGGCCGCTTGTCGTAGATCGTGCAACAGCCGAGGCCGCGGAAATGGCACGGCATGCCGGGCTTCATCTCGTGGCCGCGGATCGTGCCGATGACCCAGCCGTCGCAGCACGCGGTGCACGTGCCGCACTCGCGACCGTCGGCTTTCGCGGCAACGGGCGCAGGACGCAACGGAATCGTCACGCCATGGCATTGCTTGTACTTCCTGCCGCTGCCGCACGGACAGGGATCGTTGCGACCGGGTGCGCTCACATCGTGTCGTCGTCGTTCGCCGCCAGTATACTGCGCGACTGTCGCATCGCCTGCACGCACATGAACGGTTCGTACCGACGCGCATTTCGCGTCGTCGTCGCCTTCGCATCGATCGCCGCGGGCGCGCTCGCGCAGACGCTGGTCGGCGCGCCCGAGCGCGGGCAGAAGCTCTACGTCGAAAAGATGTGCTACACGTGTCACGGTTATGCGGGCCAAGGCGGTGAGCGCGGCAGCGGCCCACGCATCGCGCCCGACGTCTGGCCGTTGGACGCTTTCGTGCAGCAGGTGCGAAGGCCTCGCCAGGACATGCCGCGCTATCCGTCGAAATACCTGAGCGACGCAGAGCTCGCCGATATCCACGCTTTCCTGTCGACGATCAAGCCCGGCCCGAAGGCGAAGGACGTCCCGCTGCTGCGCGAATAGCGCTGCGCCGCGTGCAAGTTTTGCAAGTCGCCGCGATCGAACGGTCCTGTAGACAAGCAGTTACCGCAGGCAGATTCCTTGCATGCGATCGCCTCATCGTCGGCCGCCGCTCCTTTCGCGGCGCCGGGTACTCAAAGGAGAACACGATGAGCAGCGCATTCAAGCGAACGTTGCTGGCGAGCCTCGTTGCATCAACGTTCGTCGTTGGGATGAGCGTGGCCGCGGCAGCAGGCACCGACGCCGCCTCACCGTCGTCGGACGCGAACGCCGCAGCGCCGGCGGCAGGCGCGCAGCCGAGCGGCGGCACGTCGGCGGCGGCAGGTACGGCGAGCACGGCGACGACACCCGACACGACCGGCGGCGCTTCGACGATCCCCGGCACGAGCGGCAAGGCGACCGATACGAACGCGTCGACGACGCAGGCCGCGAGCAGCGGAACACCCATCGACAGTCAGGTTCGCCGTGTGTTCGATCAGCTCGACACCAACCACGACGGCACGTTGAGCTTCGAGGAATTCTCGCGCGCGACGATCCAGCGCCCGTAGTCGTTGAAACGGCCGCTCGCACGCGGAGCGGGGAGCGCGCCCGCTCCGTTTTTCGTGCGTCTAGAAGATTTCGGGCATCGGCACCGGCTCGGGTTCCGGCTTGCAGACGCCACACCACAACGCATCGGCGATCACGACCGCCTTGGGCGTGTTCGCCGCGCCGACGTAGACGGTCGCAATGAAGGGCATGCGCTTGTCGGCGTGATCCTTGCACACGGCACGCCCGCAGAATCGGCAGACGCCCCTGGCCGTGTTGTCGTCGAAAAAGCAGTTCACCGGTCCCCCTGTGCTCGATGCACGAGCCGCCCCGCGAGCGAACGAAAGATGTGCGCGTTCGCCTGCTGCGACCGCGCGTCGATCGCGCTCTGCACGCGAGCATGCAAACCGTCGCCATGCGACGCCGTTGCACCGATCTTCGCACGCACTGCGCTCCACATGTCGGTGCGCGCCGGCGCAGCGTTCGACAGTGTCTGCGCGAGCCGCGCCCACAGCGACCACGCGGTCGCCGGAAAAATCGAGCGCACGTACAGCATGACATAGACACCGACGTCGCGCCGGCGTCGATCGACTTCGCTTTCGATATCGCGGACCTGTCTGATGAGCGCCGAGCGCAACGCCGGATCGGCCGCGTGCTCCTGCTGCGTCTCAGCGATTCCGAGTTGCGCCTCGAGGTGCAGCACATTCGCGACCTGCCGGCATTTCGCTTTGCCGAACCGCTGTGCGATCGGCGCGAGCAGCCGATCGAGGTCATCCATATGCTCGACAACGCTCGCTTCCTCTCCGGAGATTCCGATCTTCATGCCGAGCGATTCGTGAAGCTGCGCGCGCTCGCGGCTCAAACCCCATAGAATCGTCCCTGCCACCAACGCCGCGCCGGCAAGGCCCACACCGACCAGGATCCACTGCGTCGTGAAACGGTCGACCGGCGAGAAGAACGCGAAATTGTTCCACGCGTAATGCAGCACGAGCGCGGCCGCCATGCCGGGCACCAGCGAAGGCACGCGACGATCGGCGCGTGCGGAGATCGCGAGCCCGCCGAGGGCGATGCCCACCAGCGCCGTCGACGTTCCATGCGCGAGCGCGCAGGAAAAGTCGCGCACGACCACGAGCGCGAGCGGATTGTCGGGAAACAGCTGGATATAGCGGACGTTCTCGATCGCCGCAAAGCCGATGCCGGAAGCAAACCCGTAGATCGCTCCGTCGACGACGTACGTCAGTCGCGCGCGGCGCGCGAGGTCGACCAGCACGAGCGACTTGAACACTTCTTCGACGAGCGGTGCGATCCGGGTCCCCACGACCGGTTTCGTCATATGGAGGACGTCGACGAAGAAGTGATTGACGAGGAACGACAGTCCGAATGCCAAAAGCCCCCACGCGAAACATCGCACGACGAGCCGCGGCCGGTCGGTGCCGTACAGATCGAGCCAGTGCACGCCGTACAGGAACGCGACCGGAACGGCGATCGCGATGAAGACGCTCAGCAGCACGCGCCGTTTCGCGAGCGCAGCGCGAACGAGCGCGCCGAGCTACAGCGCGCGTCGCAGCGGGAGTCGTTGCCGATCGAACGCGATCCCGGCCGGACGGTCAGGATCGCGGGCACTGCGAATTGGACGCTCAGGCCTCAGTGGGCCGTGTTCGCCATGTTCGACGAGGAGTTGGCCATGTTCGACGACGTGTTCGCCATGTTCGACGACGTGTTCGCCATGTTCGATGAACCGTTCGCCATATTCGAGGAGCCATTGGCCATGTTGGACGAACCATTGGCCATGTTCGAGGAACCGTTGGCCATGTTCGACGAACCATTCGCGAAGTTCGACGAGCCGTTGGCGAAGTTCGACGAACCATTCGCCATGTTCGACGAGCCGTTGGCGAAGTTCGACGAACCATTGGCCACGTTCGACGAGCCATTAGCCATATTCGAGGAACCGTTCGCCATGCTCGACGAACCATTGGCCATGCTCGACGAACCGTTCGCCATGTTGCCGGCGGAGTTGGCCGACGAGTTCGCGGAGCTCGCCTGAGTCGCCGACTGCTTCTGCACGCCATTGACGGCGATCACCGCGATCGCGAGGACGGCGGCACCGACGACGGCTATTTTTATCGTGCGTGAATTCATCGCGTTGTCTCCTTGCGGACTACCTCGCCATCCCCGGGGAACGGCGTGGTTCGGATCGGGAATACCACTTTCCGGGAAGTGGTTCGAAGACTTCGACGGCACAAGCCGCGGATACTAACCCTTGCCCGCCGCTTGTCAACGGGAGGTTGGAGCGGTCCAACGGGCCGCGGGCGGCTGCGAGCGGCGCCTCAACGCGGTTGGCACACGGCGTCGATCAACGCCGGCTCTCCGCCTTTCACGATGGCCATTGCGCGCTGCAGCGCAGGACGCAGCTCTCCCGGGTCGCCGATCGGGCCCTGTGCCCAGACACCCATCGCATTCGCAAGCTTGGCGTAGTCGATCGCCGGCCGATCGATCGCATTGCCGATCCACGCCTGGTCGGGCCTTCGGTCGTGCAGCGCCGCCATTCGCTGCAGGTGCATCACTTCCTGGTGATAGGCGCGGTTGTTGTGCATCAGGAACAGCACCGGGATGCGATGGTGCGCTGCAGTCCAAAGCGCGCCCGGCGCGTACATCAGGTCGCCGTCGGGCTGGAACGTCACCGTGACGAGGCCGCGCGTCTTGTTCGCGAGGCCGGCGCCGACCGCGCCCGCAACACCGTAACCCACGCCTTGCGCGCCGGAGTTGCCGAGCATCTGATGAAATCGCGTCGTCGACCACAACCGGTTCGCCCACGGGATGCGATCGGACACGGCGAGCGACCACGGCTCGTCCTTCGCGACGTTCCACAACTCCATCGCAAGCCGCGCGGTCGAGATCGGCGACAGGTTCCACTGCGCCGCGGCCTCGTCGCGCGCCCGCGCGAGCTCCTTGCGCGCAGCCTCGCCGAGCGCCTGCGCACGCTGCTCGAACATGCGCGCGCGCTCGGGCGTAACGCTCGCGCGCACCCGTTCGATCAGCGTCGGCAGGCTCGACTCGACGTCGCCGACGATCGGCAGATCGATCGGCATGAAGCGCTGGAAGTCCTGATAGTTCGAGCGCACGTACGCATCGCTCATCCCGATGCTGATCGTGCGAACGTCCAGCCGCGCGAGACGGCGCTCGATCTTGTGCGGATCGGACAGCGAATGGAACTGGCCCCAGCGGTCGGCGACCTCGAGCAGCAGCACGACGTCGGCATCGCGCACGAGCTCGCGCCGCCGCTCGGTGTGGCACAGCCGATGGCGACTCGGGAAGTTCATCCGGCCGCCGAGGTTGATGACCGGCGCGCCGATTGCCTCGGCGAGCTCCACCAGACGATCGACACCCGATTGGCTGCGCACCGCGCGGTCGGCGATGATCACCGGATTCTGCGCAGCGACGAGAAGCTTCGCCGCTTCGTCGAGCGCGCCGCGCTCGCCCTGCGCCTGGATCGCCGGCGAGCGCTTCGGAATCGCGAGCTTCTCTTCGGCGCGCTCTTCCTGCAGATCGATGTCGGCGGTGATCAGCACCGGCTCCATCGGCGCCGTCGTCGCGATACGGTAGGCGCGCACCATCGATTCGGCGAAGTGCGTAAGTGAGGCCGGCGCGTCGTCCCATTTGACGAAGTCACGCACGATCGCCGCGCAGTCCTGCACCGAGTGGTACCACTCCGTTCCCGCGCGGCGCTTGGTCGCGTCCGCACCGTTGCCGGCGACGACGATGATCGGCACCCGATCGCACCACGCGTTGTAGAGCGCCATCGACGCGTGCTGCAGTCCGACGCTGCCGTGCACGATCGCCATCATCGGCTTGCCTGCGGCCTTCGCGTAGCCGTGCGCAATCCCGACCGCGCTCTCCTCGTGCATGCAGGTGATCAGCTCGGGATTGCGGTTGCCGCCGTAATTGACGAGCGACTCGTGCAGGCTGCGAAACGACGACGCGGGATTGGCGGCAACGTATTCGAGGTCGAGCGTCTTGATCACGTCGGCCATGAAGTCCGACCCCGGACGCGCGATGACGATGTCGCCGGGCCGCCTCTTCTCGCCTTTTCCCTCGGGCGCTGCGCTGGCGGATTCGGCGGCGGGTTTGCCTTGCTGGGCGCTCGCCGCCGACAGCGTCGATGCGGCGGCGACCGAGGCCCCGGCTGCCGCGGCGCCCTTCAGGAACGTGCGCCGATCGATACCAGTGTCATCTCGGTTGGTCGTCATTCGCGATCGCCTCCTTCTGTCGGCAGATCCTTCGCTTCGCTCAGGATGACATATCGAGCAACAACGAGCGAGGCGTAGAATCAGGCGATCGTCCTCCGCTCGTCTTTCTCCATGTCCGCCACGACGATCGCCGCGATCCGCGCCACGCCCGTTACCGTTCCGCTCGAGGCACCGCTGTTGCACAGCAACGGCGCGCACTGGGGTCGATTCGTGCGCACGATCGTCGAAGTCGAAACGGCGGACGGCTATGTCGGCCTGGGCGAGATGGGCGGCGGCGGCGAGGACGCGACGCGCGCATTCACCGCGCTCGAAGGCTACCTGCGTGGCCACGACGTGTTCCGGCTCGAGGCGATGCGCTACGCGATCTGCAATCCGACGGCGAGCCTCTACAACAATCGCACGCAGCTGCACGCGGCGCTCGAGTTCGCGTGCCTCGACATCATGGGACAGAAGCTCGGCGTGCCCGTGCATGCGCTTCTCGGCGGCAAGGTTCGCGACGCCGTTGAGTTCGCGTCGTATCTGTTCTTCCGTTACGCGAACCCGAAGACCGGTGAAGGCGAAGTGCGCATCGCCGAGCAGCTCGTCACGAACGCGCGTGCGTTGAAGGCCGCTCACGGCTTTCGCGTACACAAGCTGAAGGGCGGCGTCTACCCGCCGGCGCACGAGCTCGCCTGCTATCGCGCGCTTGCCGGCGCATTGGCCGGCGACCGCTTCCGCTACGACCCGAACAGCGCGCTCTCGCTCGCCGATGCGATCGATTTCGGCCGCGGCATCCTCGACCTGCGCAACGACTACTTCGAGGATCCGGTGTGGGGCATGCCGCAGCTCGCGCGGCTGAAGGAATTCGTGCCGCTGCCCACGGCAACGAATACGGTCATCATCAACTTCGAGCAGCTCGCGTCCAACGTCGTGACGCGCGCCGTCGACGTGATCCTGCTCGACACGACGTTCTGGGGCGGCATCCGCCCGTGCATCAAGGCAGCCGGCGTCTGCGAAACGATGGGGCTCGGCGTCGCCGTGCACAGCTCGGGCGAACTGGGCGTCCAGCTCGCGACGATGCTGCACCTCGGTGCCGTCGTGGCAAACCTCGGCTACGCCGCCGACGCGCACTATCACCACGTGACCGACGACGTGATTGCGGGCGGCAAGCTCGTCTATCGCAACGGCGCGATCGCCGTGCCCGATGCGCCCGGTCTCGGTGTCACGCTCGACCGCGACAAGCTCGCGCGCTATCACGAGCTTTTCCGTGAGCTCGGCGGCTATCCGTACGACCGCGATCCCGGCCGGCCCGGCTGGTATCCGCTCATTCCCAATCACGAGTGGGCCGATCCCGAGCGTTCGCTCACGCCGCGGCTCGACTGATCGCGCGAGCCGCATCGGCGACGCTTAACGAGTTGCGCGCGCAAGCGTAAACTTCGTCCGCGCCCTTCACTGTTTCTGCCGCGCGCCGAACAGGGCGCGGCCACCACCACCCCAATCGGAGCATTCCCACCATGAGCGATCGTCTCGCCGGCAAGACGGCCCTGATCACGGCCGCCGGACAAGGCATCGGCCGCGCCGCTGCGCTCGCGATGGCGGCCGAAGGCGCGACCGTGTACGCGACCGACGTCAATCCAAGGCTCGTCGAGGCGTTGCTCGGCGAGCGCAACATCGTGCCGAGCGCGCTCGACGTGCTCGACGACGAGGCGATCGCGAAGACGATCGACGTGCTGCCGCCGCTCGACGTGATGTTCAACTGTGCCGGCTACGTCCACAACGGGACGATCCTCGACTGCACGCCGAAGGACTGGGAATTCAGCTTCAACCTGAACACGCGCGCGATGTACATGACGATCCGCCGCGCGCTGCCGAAGATGATCGCCAAGTTCGAGCAGACGGGCCGCGGCTCTAGCATCATCAACATGAGCTCGGTCGCCTCGAGCGTAAAGGGGCTGCCCAACCGGTTCGTCTACGGCGCGTCGAAGGCGGCGGTGATCGGACTCACGAAGGCGATTGCGGCCGATTTCGTCGCCAAGGGCGTTCGTTGCAACGCGATCGGCCCAGGCACGGTCGACACGCCGTCGCTCGCCGATCGCATCAATGCGTTTCCGGATCCCGCCGAGGCGCGCAAGATGTTCGTCGCGCGCCAGCCGATGGGCCGACTCGCGAAGGCCGAGGAAATCGCGCCGCTCGTCGTCTACCTCGCGTCCGATGAAAGCGCTTTCGTCACCGGACAGATGTATCTGTGCGACGGCGGCATCACGATTTAGCGCGTTGCTGCGGCAAGCGAAGCTCTCAACACGAAGGACACGAAGGACACGAAGAAGGACAGAACAGGCGTTCGTTGTTTCGGTGGCTCGCCTTGCTGCGCACGACCGGATTCGCAGTGAGCACTGAACCGAAAAGAATTTCTTCGTGTCCTTCGTGGCCTTCGTGTTTAGAGGTGAATTGAACCAACAACAACATCAGGAGCAACAATGAAGCTCGTACGCTATGGCCCCGCCGGCAAGGAAAAGCCCGGACTCATCGATCCGGACGGCAAGCTGCGCGACCTCTCGCGCAAGATCAAGGACATCAGCGGCGCCACGCTCGATCCTTCGATATTGCGCGGTCTCGCCAAGCTCGACACTCGACGCCTGCCGCCGGTTTCGGGACGGCCGCGGCTCGGGCCGTGCGTCAGCGGCGTCGGCAAGTTCCTCGCGATCGGCTTGAATTACATCGACCACGCGAGGGAAACGAACTCGCCGATCCCCGAGCACCCGATCGTGTTCTTCAAGTCGGAGACCTGCATCGTCGGCCCGAACGATCCGATCATGCTGCCGCCCGAGTCGACGTCGACCGACTGGGAAGTCGAGCTCGGTGTGGTGATCGGCCGCCGCGCACGCTACGTCGAAGCGAAGGATGCGATGCGCTATGTCGCCGGCTACTGCCTGATCAACGACGTGTCGGAGCGCGAGTACCAGCTCAAGAAGGGCGGCGGCCAGTGGGGCAAGGGGAAAGGATGCGACACGTTCGGACCGATCGGCCCGTGGCTCGTCACCACCGACGAAGTCAAGAATCCGCAGAATCTCGACATGTGGCTCGACGTCAACGGCGAGCGCCGGCAGACCGGCAACACGCGGACGATGATCTTCGGTGTGACGCAGCTCGTCTCCGATCTGTCGCGCTACATGACGCTCGAGCCGGGCGATGTGATCACGACCGGGACGCCCCCGGGCGTCGGCCTCGGCATGAAGCCCACGCCGGTCTACCTGAAGGTGGGCGACATCGTCGAGCTCGGCATCCAGGGGCTGGGCGAGCAGAAGCAGAAGGTGATCGCGTTCAAGGGCCGGCGCGCGGCTGCCTGACGCGTCACGCGCCGACGAGCGCAACGCGGTAGCGAATGCAAGCAATGCCAGGCCGGACGCACTACGCGCGAAGCGGCAACGTCAATATTGCGTACCAGGTCGTCGGCGACGGGCCGCTCGACCTGGTGTTCGTGCACGGCTGGGTTTCGCACGTCGAGCTCGCATGGGAGGAGCCCACGCTTGCGCGGTTCCTCGAGCGGCTGGCGTCGTTCTCGCGGCTGATCCTGTTCGACAAGCGCGGCACCGGTCTGTCCGATCGCGTCGCCGTCGACGCGTTGCCCACGCTCGAGCAGCGGATGGACGATCTTCGCGCGGTGATGGACGCCGCCGGCTCGCAGCACGCGGCGCTGTTCGGCGTGTCCGAGGGCGGCAACATGAGCGCGCTCTTCGCCGCCACGTATCCCGAGCGCACACGCGCGCTCGCAACCTTCGGGATGTTTGCGAAGCGCGTCTGGAGCGCCGACTATCCCTGGGCCCCGACGCCTGCGCAACGCGAGGCGGAATACGCGCTGATCGAGCGCGAGTGGGGCAATCTGATGGACCTGTCGAGCCTCGTCCCGAGCATGGTCGGCGATGGAGCATTCGCGCAACGGATCGCGACCTATCTGCGGCGAGCGGCGAGCCCCGGCAGCGCCGTCGCGCTGCTCAGGATGAACACGCAGATCGACATCCGTCACGTGTTGCCGGCGATCCACGTGCCGACGCTGATCCTGCATCGCAGGGGCGATCACGATTCGAACATCGAGGAAGGCCGCTACATCGCAGCGCGCATTCCGGGCGCGCGGCTCGTCGAGCTCGCCGGCGAAGATCATCTGCCGTGGATCGGCGATCAGGACTCGGTGCTCGATGAGATCGAAGAGTTTCTCACCGGCACGCGGCCATCGGTCGAACCGGACCGCGTTCTCGCGACGGTGCTGTTCACCGACATCGTCGGCTCGACCGAGCATGCGGCGCGGCTCGGCGATCGTGAATGGCGGTCGCTGCTCGAGCGCCATCACGCGATCGCACGCCGGGAGATCGCGCGCTTTCGCGGCCGTGAGATCAAGAGCACCGGCGACGGCTTCCTCGTGACGTTCGACGGTCCGGCGCGCGCCGTGCGTTGCGCGTGCGCGATCCGCGATGGCGTTCGCGCGCTCGGTCTCGACATTCGCGCCGGCGCGCACACGGGCGAGATCGAGCTCGCCTCGAGCGATGTCGCCGGCATCGCAGTGCACATCGGCGCGCGCGTCGCGGCGGCGGCCGGTGCCGGCGAGGTGCTTGTCTCGTCGACCGTCAAGGACCTGGTGTCCGGCTCGGGTCTCGCGTTCGTCGATCGTGGCGTGCAGCCGCTCCCCGGCGTACCGGGCGAGTGGCGGCTGTACGCGGTTGGCTGAGGTCCTGACGACGGCCGGTTTTCGCGCGATTTTTGACGAGCGCAGCAGTCGTGCCGCCGCCGGCTTGCGCTGGATCAAGCCGCGCGCTCGCCGCTGGTCTAGATTGCTTGCCAAAGGCGCGTCCGAAGGCGCCGACGGGATTGGCGGTGCTGCAAAGCGCCGCGAAGCAGCGTAACGAGGGAAGCCGGGCGCGATCGTCCGACAAGAACGAAAACCGCGGCCCATCGGCCGCGGTTTTCATTTGGTTGTCGTCCCCGCGAAGGAGCCGCGAGCGAGGCAGGCGAAGCCAAGTGCCGCAGGCGCGTTGCCGAGCGAACGGCCCGGCCGACGCTGAACGCGCACATCATTGTGCCATCGCAAAGAGGCCGGGGACCCAGCGTCTTTCAGGAACGACACTGGATTCCCGCCTTCGCGGGAATGACAATCAAGGCGCCGTGTACGCCGTCTTGACGCTCGTGTAGAACTCGGCAGCGTAGCGACCCTGCTCGCGCGGCCCGTAGCTCGAGCCTTTGCGGCCGCCGAACGGCACGTGATAGTCGACGCCGGCGGTCGGCAGGTTCGCCATCACCATGCCGGCCTGCGCGTTGCGCTTGAAGTGCGACGCGTGCTTGAGCGAGGTCGTCACGATGCCCGAGCACAGACCGAATTCGGTGTCGTTCGCGAGCGCGAGCGCTTCGTCGTAGCCGTTCGCACGGATCACGCACGCGACCGGGCCGAAGATCTCCTCGCGTGCGATGCGCATCGCGTTGGTCGCATCGGTGAACAGCGCCGGCGCGAGATAGTAGCCGTCCTTCGCGCGCTTGACCCGCTCGCCGCCTTGCACGAGCGTCGCGCCTTCGCTGCGTCCGACGTCGATGTATTTGAGGTCCTGCGCAAGCTGGCCGTCGTCGACGACGGGACCGATGTCGGTGCCGGGCGCGAGCGCGTCATCGACCTTGAGCGTGGCGAGCTTCTCCTTCATCGCGGCGACGAAGCGGTCATGGATGCCGGCGGTCACGATCAGCCGCGACGACGCCGTGCAGCGCTGGCCGGTCGAGAAATACGCGCCCTGCGTCGCGCAGCTCACGGCGGTCGCGAGATCGGCGTCGTCGAGCACGACGAGCGGATTCTTGCCGCCCATCTCGAGCTGCAGCTTCGCCATGCGCGCAATCGCCTTCTGCGCGATCGCACGGCCGGTGTCGACCGATCCGGTGAAGCTGATGCCGGCCACGTCGGGATGCGTGACGAGCATCTCGCCGACGATCGAGCCGCGGCCCATGACCAGATTGAACACGCCCGGCGGCAGCCCCGACTTCGCGAGGATGTCGGCAATCGCCCACGCGCACGCCGGCACGAGATCGGCGGGCTTCATCACCACGGTGTTGCCGTACGCGAGCGCGGGCGCGATCTTCCACGCGGGAATCGCGAGCGGGAAGTTCCATGGCGTGATCAGCGCAATGACGCCGAGCGGCTCGCGCGTGACCTCGACGTCGATGCCCGGCCTTACCGAAGGAATCTTCTCGCCGGTCAGCCGCAGCACTTCGCCGGCGAAGAATTTGAAGATGTAGCCCGCACGCGTCGCCTCGCCGATGCCCTCCGGCAACGTCTTGCCTTCCTCGCGCGACAGCAGACGGCCGAGCTCGTCCTTGCGGGCGAGAATCTCGGTGCCCGCGCGATCGAGGATGTTCGCCCGATCCTGGATCGAGCCGGTCGACCACGCCGCGAACGCGCGCTTCGCGGCGGCGACGGCGTCGCGCGCCTGCGCCGCGTCGGCCTGCGCGAATTCGCCGACGACGTCGGCGAGATCGGATGGATTGCGGTCGACGGTCGCGCTCGCGCCCTCGACCCATTCGCCGCCGATGAAATTGCGATAAGCGGTCATGATCCCACTCCTGTTAGACGGCGTGACCCTCGAACAGGCGTTCGGACGGCGCCGGCGCGAGCAACCCTCGACGAGCGAGGTGATGCATCAGCGCACCGGCGCCGAACGTCCATGGCGCGATCGCGTCGGACGTGTCGACGCGATTGACGAGCGCGCCGAGCGATGGCGTCGACACGGTGACGATGTCGCCGACGACGTGCGTGAAGCCCTGCCCCGGCGCGAGCCGGTCCTTTGTCGGCGCGAACATCGTGCCGAGGAACAGCACGAAGCCGTCCGGATATTGATGGTTCGGGCCGATCGCCTGCGCGACGAGATCGAGCGGATCGCGGCTGATCTTCGCCATCGAGCTCGATCCGTCGAGTGTGAAGCCGTCGGGACCGTCGACGCGCATCGCGAGCTCGCAGCGGCGCACGCTGTCGATGCCGAAGCGATCGTCGAACAGGCGAATGAATGGCCCGATCGCGCACGACGCGTTGTTGTCCTTCGCCTTGCCGAGCAGCAGTGCGCTGCGGCCCTCGAAGTCGCGCAGGTTGACGTCGTTGCCGAGCGTGGCGCCGACGGTACGGCCGCGGCTGTCGACGACGAGCACGACTTCGGGCTCCGGGTTGTTCCATTCCGATTTGGGATGGATGCCGATATCGGCGCCGAGGCCGACGGAAGACATCGGCTGAGATTTGGTGAAGATCTCGGCGTCCGGGCCGATCCCAACCTCGAGATATTGCGACCACGCACGCTGCGCGATCAGCACGTCCTTCAGCTTGGCAGCTTCGGGCGAGCCGGGCCGCACGGCCGCGAGATCTTCCCCGATCACGCCGACGATCGCCCGGCGCACGCTTTGTGCCTTGGCGGGGTCGCCGCGCGCCTGCTCCTCGATCACGCGCTCGAGCATGCTTTCGACGAATGTGACGCCCGATGCCTTGACCGCTTGCAGATCGCACGGCGCGATGAACCACGGCGCGTTCGGGTCGCGCTCGCGCTCGGACGAATTTGCGAGCACGTCGGCAAGCGCGGCGACGCGCGGCGCCGCGCTCGCCGCACGAATGTCGGCGACCGGCTCGGCGAGCTCGAACAGATCGCGCGCGGTCGGCGCAACACCCGACAGGTCGACCAAATCGTCGCCGGCGATTGCGACGAGCATCGGTCCGCCGTCGCGCGGAGACCACACGCGGCCGATCAACGTCGCGTGCTCACGGTCGGCCGGCAGGCACGCGGCCGTCGTCAGTCGTTTTTTCATGGGGATTTCCACGACAGCCTTGCGGATTGGGATCCTGGTCGCGCCGAAACGGATGCGGCCGCAGCGCGAACGACGATTATAGGATCATTCCAACGCGACGCCACGATCATTGCAACACGACGCGGCGAAGCCAAGATTTTACTGCATACTTCGAATGGTGCCGCGTGCCGGAACCTCTTCCGGCTTTCATATCGCAACGCTTCCAATGGCCGCCGCAAGCTCCGCCCGCGACCTCGCGTCAGACGCCGCGCTCTTTCCCGAGATCGAGCCGTACGCGACCGGACGTCTCGTCGTCGATGCGCCGCATGTGCTGCATTGGGAAGTGTGCGGCAACCCGCTCGGCATGCCGGTCGTGTTCCTGCACGGCGGCCCCGGGGGCGGCTGCCTGCCCCACCACCGGCGGTTCTTCGATCCGGCGTTCTGGCGCATCGTGCTGGTCGACCAGCGCGGCGCCGGCCGCTCGACGCCGGTGGCCGGCATCGACAGCAACACGACGCCCGCGCTCATCGCCGACCTCGAGCGGCTGCGCGAGCACCTTCGCATCGAGCGTTGGCTGCTGTTCGGCGGCTCGTGGGGATCGACGCTCGCGCTCGCGTACGCCGAGGCGCATCCGTCGCGCTGCCTCGGCCTCGTGCTGCGCGGAATCTTTCTCGCGCGGCCGCAGGAGATCGAGTGGTTCATGCACGGGATGCGCAACGTGTTCCCCGAAGCATGGCGCGCTTTCGCCGAGTTTCTGCCGGCGCGCGAGCGCGGCGATTTGCTCGGCAATTATTACCGCAGGCTCGCCGATGCCGACCCCGGCGTTCACATTCCCGCCGCTCAGGCGTGGGATCGTTACGAGGTCGCGTGCTCGACGCTGTTGCCGCCGACCGAGCTGCCTGTGGCACTCGAGAACGACGCGACGGCGCTCGCGATCGCGCGCATCGAAGCGCACTATTTCGTCCATCGCGCGTTCCTCGACGACAACCAGCTCTTGCGCGACCTGCCGCGAATCGCGCATCTGCCGTGCACGATCGTGCAGGGCCGCTACGACATCGTCTGCCCGCTGGTTACCGCCGAGGAGCTCGCGCGCGTATGGCCCGGCGCCGAGTACATCGTGGTGCCGGATGCCGGGCACTCGGTGCGCGAGCCGGGTATCACGCGCGCGCTGGTGGCGGCGGTGGACCGGATGAAAAGCCGGGTCGAAAAGTAGCGTCGCTACTACTTTTCCTTCACGCCCTTCGCGTAAGCTCGCCGTCGACGAGCGCAAACACGAGCGCGCCGCATCCGCTACTGGCCGATCGCCTCGACGCTGAAGGCGATTTTCACTTCGTCGGTCAACGAATTCGGCTTTCGCATGCCGAAGTCGGTGAGCTTGACCACTGTCGAAACGTCGCCGGCACAAACCGGCTTGCGATTGCCCTGCGGCGGCAGGCACTTGAGATTCGCCACCTTGAGCGACACCGGCTTGGTGACGCCGTGCAGCGTGAGCTCGCCGTCGGCGCCGACGAGGTTCTCGCCGTCGAACGCGAGCTTGATCGCCTTGAACGTCGCCGTCGGGTACTTCGTCGTGTCGAAATAGTCTTCGCTCCTGAGCATCGCGTCGCGGCGCGTCGATCCGCTGCTCACCGTCGACGTGTCGATCGTCGCTTCGATCGAGCCGCTCTTCGCGGCCCGGTCGAGCACGACCTTGCCCGTCGTCTTCGAGAAGTTGCCGCGTTGCGTTGCGATGCCCATGTGGCCGATCTCGAACGTCGGTACCGTGTGCTCGGAATCGATCATGTACGTTTCCTGCGCAATCGCGGGCGCCGCGACGGCTGCCGCGGCAAGCAGGACAACGGCGTAGCGAATCTTCATTGCATCCTCCTGAGCCAATTTGTCATGTGATCGGCGGCAATACCATGCGCACGCGCACTTGCACCTCGGGGGCGACGACCTCCGGATCGGACCACTGGCCGTCGCCCACCTTGAAATCGAGCCGGTTCAGCGTGAACTCGCCCTGCGCGACGTTGTTGCCCGCGGCGTCCTTGCGCAGCGCGAGCGGCACGACGACGTTCTTCGTCAGGCCTTTCAACGACAGCCGTCCGGCGATCTCGTATTTGTCTGCACCGACCAGACGGATGCCGGTCGACGTGAATTTCGCGACCGGGAAGCGCACCACGTCGAACCAGCGCGGGCGCTTGACCTCGTCTTCCGAGTCTTCGCTCGCAAGGTCGATGCTGCCGAGATCGACCTCGATGTCGGCTTTCGAATGGGGCAGGTCGCCGGGTCGCAAATCGACGTTCGCCTTCCATTTTCGGAAGCGTCCCTCGACATTGGCGCCCAGCTGCTTCGATACGAAGCGGATCTCGCTCTTGTCGATCAGCACGCCCTGCGCGGCGGCACCGCCGGCGGCGAGCAGCATTGCGGCGAGCGTCGGAACGAACGAACGGAGTGCTCTCATTGTGTCCTTCAGGATCCTTTGCGCGACAACGGCAGCATGCGTGCGAGCATGCCGTCGCGGTCGATCACGTGATGCTTGATCGCCGCCGCGGTGTGCAACGTGGCGAGCGCAGCGAGGCCGTAATTCAAGGTGCTGTGTACGATCTTCAGCAGGTTGGCGAGTTCCCTGTCCTTGCCGACGAGGTCGGGCAGCGGCACGACGCCCAGATAGACCGTCTGCACGCCGGCAGCCGAACTGTACAGGTAACCCGATATCGGGCTCGCGAACATGAGCACGTACAGCAGCACGTGCGCGGTCTCCGCGGTGCGGTGCTGCCATTCGGACATCGCGACCGGCGGCGGCGCCGGATGTGCGACGCGCCATGCGAGATGCGCGAGCGTGATCAGTAATACGGTGATCCCCATCCACTTGTGATAAGCGTATGCGCGGAACTTGAGCGGACTGATCTCGAGCGGCACCATCCATAAGCCGACGAAGAACGCAACGACGATCAGGATCGCCGCCGTCCAGTGCAGTGCCATGGCTGTGCGCGTGTACTTGGGTGGCGCTTCGATCATCGCGCAGCGCGCCCCGCGGGCACCGCGCCGCGCAGATTGGCAAGGTCGCGCCGCATACGCTCGAGCCGCGCGGGCGCGAGCTGGGCGAACACGCGGCGTACGTACGCGAGATGTTCGGGGAACACGCGCGCGAAGAGGCGCCGGCCCACGGGCGTGAGCTCGACGAACGTGCGCCGGCCGTCGGCCGGGTCGTGCCGGCGGCGCAACAGCGCGCGATGCTCGAGCCGGTCGACCACGCCGGTCAGCGTGCCCTTGGTGATCAGCGTGCGCTCGGAAAGCTCGCGCAGCGTCATGTCGCCCGACGCGCCGAGGCTCGCGACAACGTCGAACTGCGCCAGCGTCAGGCCGAGCGCGCGCACGTGCCGCGCCGAATAGCGCTCGATCGCGTGCTGGCACGAGGCGAGCTCGTGCAGCATCGGAAGCAACGTCTCGTCGGGCATCGGCGTCGTTCGATTCGTACGCATTCGAACCATTTTGACTGCCGGTGAGAATGACCGTCAAGGCGGACGCGTTTGGATGCGCCCGGTATAATTCGCCGCCAGCGCCATGGTTCGACACGTTTCCTGCACCGCCTCCTCGCCATCGCCCGCCGGCCGCTCGCCGGCACAAATGGCCACTGGTCCGTACGCGAACAGTCGCTGCGCGTTTCCATTCCATCCGGTCGGGCGATGACGGACTCCCGCACGTCTGCGAACGCAAGCTGGCTCGCCCGCAGCCGCGCGGCCGTCTGGCATCCATGCACGCAGATGAAGGTGCACGAGACGCTGCCGCTCGTGCCGGTCGCGCGCGGGCGCGGCGCGTGGCTCTACGATTTCGACGGCCGTCGCTACCTCGACGCGGTGAGCTCGTGGTGGGTCAATCTGTTCGGACATGCGGAGCCGCGCATCGGCGCGGCGATCCGCGCGCAGCTCGACTCGCTCGAGCACGTGATGCTCGCCGGCTTCACGCACGCCCCCGTCGTGGAGCTCTCCGAGCGCCTCGCGAGGCTTGCGCCGGCGGGTCTCGGCCATGCGTTCTACGCGTCCGACGGCGCCGCCGCCGTCGAGATCGCGTTGAAGATGGCCGCGCATGCGGCACGCAATCGCGGCGAGGCGCGCAAGACGGAGTTCGTCAGTCTCGCCGGCAGCTACCACGGCGAGACGCTCGGCGCGCTCGCCGTCACCGACGTCGCGCTGTTCCGCGAGGCCTACGGAGCGCTGCTGATGCAAAACGCGGTCGTCGCCTCGCCCGCCGAGCGGCGCGACGGCGAAACGCCGCGTGCCGCCGCCGAGCGCGCCGCTGCAGCGCTCGACGCGCATCTCGCGCAGCACGCCGCGACGACCGCCGCGCTGATCATCGAGCCTCTGGTGCAGGGCGCCGCCGGCATGACGATGTACGATCCGCGCTATCTCGCGCTCGCGCGCGACATCACGAAACGGCACGGCGTGCTGCTGATCGCCGACGAGATCATGACGGGCTTCGGTCGCACGGGAACGCTGTTCGCGTGGGAGCAGTCCGGCGCCGGCGCGCCCGATTTCATCTGCCTGTCGAAGGGCATCACCGGCGGCTACCTGCCGCTTTCCGCAGTGCTGACGACCGACGACGTCTACGCGGCGTTCTACGACGATGACGTCGCACGCGGCTTCCTGCATTCGCACAGCTACACCGGCAATGCGCTCGCCTGCCGCGCCGCGCTCGCCGTGCTCGACATCTTCCGCGACGACGACGTGATCGCGCGCAACCGCACGAAGGCCGAGCGCTGGGCTCGCCTGTGCGAGCCGCTCGCGCGCCACGAGCGCATTCGCGGTTTCCGCCAGTGCGCAATGATCGTCGCGTTCGAGGTTGCGACCGAGCGACCCGATTTCGCGCGCTGGTGCTTCGCCGAAGGGCTCGAGCGCGAGCTCTTGCTGCGGCCGATCGGGCGCACCGTGTACTTCATGCCGCCCTACATTGTCACCGACGACGAGTTCGCGCTGCTCGTCGAGCGCACGCTCGCGATCGTCGACGCCGCATGAAGCGAGCGCTCGCCGTTTGCGCCGTCGCCGCCGCGCTCGCCGCAGCTGGCGCGAGCGGCGCCGTTCCGCGCGCGGTCGGCCGCGCTTTCCTCGACGCCGGCGTTCCGCTTTCGAGCGTGGCGATCGTCGTGCAGCAAGCCGACAAACGGACGCCGCTGTTCCGCCATCGGCCGGACCGCCCGATGAACCCGGCGTCGGTGATGAAGCTCGTGACGACGTTCGCTGCGCTCGATCTGCTCGGGCCCGATTACCGCTGGAAGACCGAGACGTATGTCGACGGCACGCTCGTCGACGGCACGCTCCACGGCAACCTCGTGATCAAGGGCTACGGCGATCCGAAGCTCACCGTCGAGCAATGGCAGGCGCTGATCGGCGCGCTCCGTACGAAGGGACTTGCGTCGATCGATGGCGATCTCGTGCAGGACCGCAGCTACTTCGCGATGCCACCCTACGACCCGGCCGCGTTCGACGGTGAGCCGCTCAAGCCCTACAACGTCGGACCCGATGCGCTGCTCGTCAATTTCAAGTCCGTCAGGTTCGTGTTCGCGCCCAACGCCGCCGGCGATGCAACTGCGCTCGCCGTCGAACCGGCGCTGGCACCGCTCACCCTCGGCGCGCCGCCAGTGCTTTCCAGCGGCGACTGCAACGACTGGCGCTCGGCCACCGGCGCGACGTTCATCGATCGCCACGCGAGCGCCGCCGCCGTGTTCCCCGGCCGCTATCCACTCGCATGCGGCGAGCGCGAATGGTGGATCTCGCTGCTCGATCATCCGCACTACGTGCACGCGATGTTCGAGACGTATTTCCGCGCCGCCGGCGGCAGCTTCGGCGGCCGCTTGCGCGAAGGACGCGCGCCGCGCGGCGCCGTGCCGTTCGTCACGCTCGAATCACCGCCGCTCTACGACATCGTCCGCGACGTCAACAAGCTGTCGAACAACGTGATGGCGCGCCAGCTCTTCCTCACGCTGTCGACCACGGCGGGAGCGCCGCCGGCCACACCGGCGGGCGCGACACGCGCTGTCCAGCGCTGGCTCGCGCAACGCAAGCTGAAGCTGCCCATTCTCGTGCTCGAGAACGGCTCGGGACTGTCGCGGCATGAACGGATCAGCGCGGGCGGGCTCGCACAGTTGCTGCTCGCCGCCGATGCGAGTCCCGTGCGTGACGAGTTCGCGAGCTCGCTCGCCGTTGCGGCGATGGACGGCACGGTGGCGCGCCGTTTCCAGAACGGCAACGTCGCCGGCCAGGCGCTGCTCAAGACGGGCACGCTCGACGGCGTACGTGCGCTCGCCGGCTACGTGATCGACGCGGAGGGACGCCGTTTCGTCGTCGCCGCGATCGTCAACCACGTCAATGCGAGCCGCTCGCAGCCGGCGCTCGATGCGCTCGTGCAATGGGTCTACCGCAACGGCGCGACGTGGACGAAGGAGCGCGAACAACCGCCGCTCTGAGCGCGCTACATCCCCGGCATCGGCTGGCGCTGGTTGAAGCGCAGGAAGCCGCGAATCACGCGGTAGAGGATCCACAGCGACGTCACGATCCAGATCACCGGCGAAATCAGCAGGCCGATCAGCAGGACGATCAGCAACCACCCGAGCACGGCCCACAGCAGCCCGAACCAGAACGTGCGGATCAGCCATTGGAAGTGCGACTCGAGCCACGTGCCGCGCGCGTCGTTGCGCTTGACGTAGGCGATGATCAGGCCGATGAAGCCGATCAGGCCGAACAGCGGCGCAATGGGCACGCCGGCCGACCCGATCGAAACCAGGGCGGCGATGCCGTACAGCACGTAGACGGCGAGCGCGGCACCCGTCGGCAGCGTTACGGGCTCGATAGCGGAACGGGCGGCGTCCGGAGCGGGGAATTCGGCCATCGGTGGCACCTCCATCGGCGGTCACGCGACCCGGTCGGGCCGCGTTCCTTAGATTCGGGCGGCGCGTCGGGATTCAACCGCCGGACCGCCGTTCGCGCCACCGGTGCGTCGTTTGGTCGCGATCAATAGCGCCGGCCGTCCTTGTGGGCGGCGAAGACACCGTCGCCGTCGTCGCACCACATCAGGTCGTCGTCGGGATAGAGGGCGTTGTCGCCTTCGATGCGGTTGCCGATCTCTAGGTATGTCGCCGGCGCGCCGCCGCGGTTGATGAAGTGGTGCGCGTCGCGCGAGCCGCCCGGATAGCCGGCGCACATGCCGGCCGTCAGCGTCTGTTCGCCACCGGCGGTGACAAGCACCACCTCGCCCGACAGCACATAGACGAACTCGTCCTCGAGCGTATGCCAATGCCGCAGCGCCGACTGACCGCCGAGACCGAGTGTGACGAGGTTGACGCCGAAGCGCGTGAGCCCGCACGCCTCGCCGAGCTTGCGCTTCGCGCGATCGCCCATCCGCGAGCGGAACGGCTCGGGATAGCCGGATCCGCGGACCTCGGCGACCGTCGCAGGATCGACCGCGGGAAGTTTTTTCTCGCTCATCCGGCGATTATAGGCAGCTATAATCGGCTCGCGTATCCCGCGTCCGCCTCACCGACGGACGCCGTCCGACCAAGAAGGGAGCACTCCGATGTCCGCCGATCGCACCCGTGACAACCTCATCGACGAATTCTCCGGCATGCTGGGCGAGGCCGAAGACATGCTGAAACGCGCAGCCGACGAAACCGGCGAGAAGGCGCGCGACCTTCGCTCGCAAGTCGAAACGAAGCTGCTGCACGCGAAGCTGCGGCTGCAGGAGCTGCAGGGCCAGGCCGCCGACCAGGCAAAGGAAGCCGCGCGCGCGACCGACGATTACGTCCACGATCATCCGTGGACGTCGATCGGCGCCGCAGCCGCGATCGGCTTCGTCGCCGGGCTGCTGATCAATCGCCGTTAGCGGCGGCTCGTCGTGGCCGATCGCGCGCCTTCGAGCGGGCTGCGCGACTCGCTCGGGCGTCTGGCGGAAGCGTCGTTCGCACTCTTCCGCACGCGCGCGGAGCTCGCCGCGCTCGAGTTCGCCGAGCAGCGCGAACACGCGAAGCAGCGCGCGCTGCTGCTCGCGGTCGCAGGCGTGGGCTTTACGATGGCGTGGATCGCCGGCTGCGCGCTGATCGTCGCCTATTTCTGGGACACTCACCGGCTGATGGCGCTCATCGTCATCGCCGCGGCGCATCTCGCGGTCGGCATCGGCGCCCTTTGGCGGCTCGATGCGCGTCGGCGCTCCGATCCGCGGCCGTTCTCGGCCACGCTCTCCGAGCTCGAGCGCGACCGCGAGTGGCTCGCCGAGCAGTTCCGCGATCGATGATGCATCTGACCGCCACGCAAGTCGCCGAGCGCAAGGCACAGCTCGCCACGCGCGCCGCGCTCGAGCGCATGCGCCTTACCCTTGCGCTGCACTCGGCGCGCACGGCGCTGATGCCGCCGCCTGCGCGTGAGTCCGCATTCAGGCGTCCGCTGGTTGCGATTCTCATCGGCATCGCGGCGAAGCGTGTCGGATCCGCGACGCTTCGCCGCTGGCTTCGGATCGCATCGCTCGCGACAGTCGTCTACCGGATTGCGCGCGCACTACGGCATTGACGTCCCGCCGTCGGAGCCCGGCGATCGCAACGCGCCGCGCGCAGGCGACTTCGCCGGTTTGTTCAAGCGATGGGCGGCGAGCGAACCGTGCTCGATTCGACCGGCCCGACCGCCGGAAGCAGACCGATCTGCTGGTAGAGCGACATGAAGTCGAATGAATTCCAGCCTTCGACGATCCGGCCGTTACGAATGTGCGCGATTCCCATTCCCCAGAAGTCGATCGGCTTTTGCGTGGGTGCAATGTCGAGACCGTGACCGAGATGGCGGCCGCTGACGCGGCAATGGACCGCGACGTATTCGCCTTCGGTCACGGTTCGGGCGATCGATATCCGGATATCGGGAAAGGCTGACCGGAATCGACGCCAGAAAGGCTTGAAGTCGCCCGGGCCGACGAGCGGCTTACCGTCCGGCGTGGGCAAGCCGTGCATGCGCGCGTCGGCGGCGAGGTACTGGTCGATCGCGGCCTCGGATCCCTCGTTCCACACTTTCGTAAACCAGTCGCGAGCGACTGCATCGGGCGTCGTGGACATGATGGGTGTTCTCCTTGAACGTGTAATCGTTGCGTCAAAGCCCCAGGTCGCGCCAGATCGCATCGACGCGCGCCGTGACGGCGGCATCCATCGTGATCGGCATGCCCCAGTTGCGCTGCGTCTCGCCCGGCCACTTGTTGGTCGCATCGATGCCCATCTTGCTGCCCAGCCCCGATACGGGTGACGCGAAATCGAGGTAGTCGATCGGCGTCGATTCGACGATCAGCGTGTCGCGCGCGGGATCGACGCGCGTGGTCATCGCCCAGACGACCTCCTTCCAGTCACGCACGTTCACGTCGTCGTCGGTCACGACGATCATCTTCGTGTACATGAACTGGCGCAGAAAGCTCCAGACGCCGAACATCACGCGCTTCGCGTGACCGGGGTACTGCTTCTTCATCGACACGACGGCCAGCCGATAGCTGCAGCCTTCGGGCGGCAAGTAGAAGTCGGCAATCTCCGGAAACTGCTTCTGCAGCAGCGGCACGAACACTTCGTTCAGCGCGACGCCGAGGATCGCCGGCTCGTCGGGCGGCTTGCCGGTGTACGTCGAATGGTAGATCGGGTCGCGGCGCATCGTGATGCGCTCGATCGTCAGCACGGGAAAGCGCTCGACCTCGTTGTAGTAGCCGGTGTGATCGCCGAACGGCCCTTCGAGCGCCGTCTCGAAGCCGGTCGGATCGCTCGCGTCGGGCTGCAAATGGCCTTCGAGCACGATCTCGGCTGACGCCGGAACGTCGAGGCCGTGCGTGAGGCACTTGACGATCTCGGTGCGCGCGCCGCGAAGAAGGCCCGCGAACTGATATTCCGACAACGTATCGGGCACCGGTGTGACGGCGCCGAGTATCGTCGCTGGGTCGGCGCCGAGCGCAACGGCGACCGGAAACGGCGTGCCGGGGCTCGCGCGCGCGTGATCGCGAAAATCGAGCGCGCCGCCACGTTGCGCGAGCCATCGCATGATGACCTTGTTTCGCGCGATCACCTGCTGCCGGTAGATGCCCAGGTTCTGCCGCGTCTTGTGCGGGCCGCGCGTCACGGTAAGCCCCCACGTGATCAGCGGGCCGGCGTCGCCGGGCCAGCACGTCTGCACGGGAAGGCGCCCGAGATCGACCTCGGCGCCTTCCCAGACGATCTGCTGGCACGGCGCCGAGCGGCGCTCCTTCGGCGCCATGTTCATCACCTGCATCAGCATCGGCCGCGTCGTCTGCCACGCATCGACGAGGCCTTTCGGCGGCTCGGGCTCTTTGAGTAACGCGAGCAGCCGGCCGACCTCGCGCAACGACGCGATGCTGTCCTGTCCCATGCCGAGCGCGACGCGCTGCGGCGTGCCGAACAGGTTGCCGAGCACCGGAATCGTGTGGCCCTTCGGCCGCTCGAACAGCAGCGCCGGACCGCCGGCCTTCAGCACGCGATCGCAGATCTCCGTCATCTCGAGACGCGGATCGACTTCGGCGCGCACGCGCTTCAATTCGCCTCGCGCTTCGAGCTGCGCGAGGAAGTCGCGAAGATCGGAGTAGGTCATCCGGGTCCGTGAATATTGCCGCGCCGCGCGGCGGCTTTGTCGCTATCGGCACGCGTCGAGCGTACCTATCGTTGAGCCCACATGCCCGAGCCGCATCGAGTCCGCAGTCTAGCGTGACTTCGGACACGGCGTCGACGCGTGCGACAACAGGAGATGAACATGTACGCGAATTTGGCGAAGAAGTGCGCGGTGATCGCTTCTGCGATGGCGCTTTGCGCAGCGGCGGTGAGCGGCAATGCGGCGGACACGTTCGCTGCAGGCAAGGATGGCGTGCACCCGCACGTCGTGGGCGTCGTTGCGCATTCCGACGCGTCGGACGTGACTCCCCGTGCCGCGGCCGATTACCAGGGCATATGGCAGAACGCGCCCGCCGGATCGGAGCCCGGCTGGGGGATCGCCTTCGCGCCGCGAGGCGACTCGGTCTATGCGACGTGGTTCACGTACGACGCCGACGGCTCACCGATGTGGCTCGCGCTCACCGCGCAGGACATCTCCGGCGTGCTCGACTCGGATTACGCGCCGCAGACCGTTTTCGTCGGTTCGCTGTATCGGGCGACGATGAGCGCCGACGCAGCAGGTCATCCGAGCGCGGACCTCGTTGCGTACGGGCCCGCCGTGGTCGAGTTCGATGCGCCGGACCTCGGCGTCTTCTACTACAACGTCGACGGCGCCTGGCGACACAAGGTCATCGAGCGGACGTTCTTCGCCGATCCGGTTGCCGCGTGCTCGTCTGCGCCTGGCATCGACGGCTTGTGGACGGACGCGGCGAAGGATGCCGCTCACGCGTACGCCAGCGGATTGCACGTCGCGCAGCGCGGCGACGTGATCGTCGCGACGTGGTTCACGTACGAGGCGCAGGGCAAAGGCGTCTGGCGCGTGATGTCGGCCGCTCGCAGCGGACCGAGCGATTACACGGGCACGATCTATCAGACGCGCGGGCCGGCCATCACGGCGCCGTTCGACGCGGCGCAGGTCGCGGTGAGCGCCGTCGGCGCCGGCACGCTGTCGTTCGCCGACTCAGGCGAGGGCGCATTCTCGTTCATCGTCGACGGCGCTCCGGCGGCGATGCCGATCACGCGACGGACGGTTGCGCCGCCCGCCGCGCCCTGCAACTGACGCGACAACGTCTCAACGGACGGCGGGCCGGCGCACGGCCCGCCGCCGCTACAATGCGGTATGCCGAGGATCGCCGCGAGCACGCTCGAAAATGCGCGCTTCGTGCGTACGCGTCGCATCGTCTTCGGCATCGTGCTCGCGAGCTTCGTGCTGTCGTTCTTCCACCGGACGGCGCCTGCGGCGATCGCGAGCGAGTTGACGCAAGCATTCTCGATCGGCGGCGCGCTGCTCGGCACGCTCGCCGCGACGTACTTCTACGTTTACACGCTGTTGCAGATTCCGGTCGGCGTGCTCGCCGACACGTGGGGACCACGGCGGCTGCTCGCCGCCGGCTCGCTCGTCGCGGGACTCGGATCCCTCGCGTTCGCGCTCGCGCCGACATGGGAAGTCGCGGCAGCGGGGCGCACGCTCGTCGGCGTCGGTGTGGCCACCGCGTTCATCGCGATCCTCAAGATCAACGCTGTCTGGTTTCCCGCCAACCGGTTCGCGACGCTGAACGGCGTGACGCTGTTCGCCGGTAACCTCGGCGCGGTCGCAGCAGGCGCGCCGCTCGCATGGGCCGTCACGTTCACGTCGTGGCGTGTCGTGTTCGTCGCGCTTGCCGCGCTCTCGACGCTGCTCGCCGTCGCGACGTGGTGGAAAGTGCGCGACCGACCCGATGAGCTCGGCTTTGCGCCCGTGAATGCAGCGGCTACGCTCGGTCCGAAGAACGTGCGCTGGACCGCAGCGCTCGTCCGCGTGCTCGCGAACCCCGCGACGTGGCCGTCGTTCATCGTGAACGTCGGCGTCGGCGGCAGCTATCTCGCGTTCGCGGGCCTGTGGGGCGTGCCCTATCTCGTCGACGTGCAGGCGATGTCGCGCGTCGCGGCCGCGCAGCACACGAGCTTGCTGCTGCTCGGTGTCGCAATCGGCGCGATCGCCGTCGGAATGATCTCCGATCGGCTTCGCAACCGGCACGCGGTGATGCGTGCGTACACGGCGCTCTATGCGCTGTCGTGGCTGCCATGGCTGTTGCATGCGAGCGTGCCGGCCGGCGCGAGCCACGCGTGGTTCCTGCTGATGGGACTGCTCATTCCGGGCTTCACGCTGACATGGACGATCGCGAAGGAAGTCAATCGGCCCGAGCATTCGGGCATCGCGACGTCGGTCGTCAATCTCGGCATCTTCCTCGGTACGGGGATTCTCCAGCCGCTCGCGGGCTACGTGCTCGACCGCGGCCGCGCCGCCGGTGACGCTGCCGCTGGATGGGATCGCGCGCTGTGGCTGCTCGCAGGCTCTGCCGCGATCGGCGCGCTCGCCGCTTGGGCGGTGCGCGAGCCGGCGCGTGCACACTGATCGCGTGCCGCACCGCGCGCGGCGGCCCTTGCACGCGCTCAGTCGCCGGTGCGACGCACGGCCAAGTTGTCCCCGCTCAGGCTTTCGTGCTTCAGCACGGCACCATGAAGCGTTTTCGAGCGCGCCTCGAGCTCGTGCGCCTTGTGGAAGTAAGTCTTTGCACGCTCGACCTCTCCGCCCACCTCGATGTGCTCTGCCATGTGCTTGATCAGCATGACGGCTTCTTCGAGGCTGCGCATCACCTGCCAAAGCATTTCGCCGGTGGACTCCATGACGGCTTCGAGCAACGCACTGTCGCTGTAGGCGTGCCCCGTGTGGCAACGGTAGCGCGCCATCTTGTCTTCCATCAGCCTGACGAGCACGCCGTGGCATTCCGGACACGTGAACGGTGTGAGATCGCCCATTGCCATGATGCCTTTCTGGAACGCTCCGCCTTCGGTCGCAATGGCGAGCTCGGTCTTCAGGCGCTTGCGAAGATCCGTTTCGCCTTTCGTGTCGCCGCGACGGCGCGCTGCCGCGAGGCGAGCCACCAGCGGCCCTATTTCCTTCGCCGGCAGCTGGTAATCCACGCGCACCTGATCCAACGCGCTCAAAGGCATGGATTCGAAACGCGCATCGTTCGGCTGCTGAACGACCGCGATGCCGCCCAGTCGTTTGATCGTCCACAGCCCGGACGTTCCGTCATCCAGCGCACCGGAGAGCACGATGCCGATCACGTTCGAGCCGTGGTTGTACGCAGCGGAGCGAAAAAGCGCGTCGATGGACGGCCGGAAGCGGTTCTCTTTGGGTCCCTTCTTCACCGCCATAGCCCACTCTCCACCAGCAGATGATGGTCGGGCGGCGCCACGTAGATGTGTCCGGCTTCGATTTTCGCGCCGTCCTCGGCATGCCGTGCGGGAAGCGTGCGCGAGAAATTCAGGATCTCCGGCAGCGAGCTTGGCCTCGACGGCGAGACGTGAAGTACGACAAACACCGCCGCGGGCAAGTCCTTGGGCAATCCGTCGACGACCTCGCGCAAGCTCTCGACGCCGCCGGCGGAGGCGCCGAGCACGACGACGCACTGGGTAACCGACATCGCATCCTCCTCGAGCGGCGTCGCGGCGCTTGCGACGGCGCTACTCCGCCATCAACTGACCGCGTTCGCGCCGCCGTCCATCGGCACGATCACGCCGGTGACGTAACTCGCCGCGTCCGACGCGAGAAATAGCGCGACTTGCGCAAACTTCCTCCGGGGTGCCGAGCCGACGAAGCGGAATGCGCTCGCGCGCCGCAGCAAGAAGCTCGTCGGGCGAGCGGCCGGTCATTCTTGCTTCGGCTGCGAGCACTAGCTCGACGCGGCCGGTCATCGTTTGACCTGGATTGATGCCGTTGATTCGGATGCCGCGCGGGCCGCAGGCTGCGGCGAGTCCTACGGTCGCGAGCATCAGCGCGGCGTTGGCCGCGCCGCCGGGAAGGTGGACCGGGCTTGCCACTTTGCCGCCCGATCCGATGATGTTGACGACTGCGCCGCTTGGCCGCCGGCGGAATTGACGAGCACGTATCATCCGCCCTGCCGTGAACCGCTCGACGTCCGCATCGCCTCGAGCGCCGCGTCGACTTCACGCAGCCGCCGGCTCACCTCGCGGCCCATGTTCATCTCGATCATCGCGAACTGCTCGACGTCCTTCTGGTAGACGTCGTACAGACACGCACTCGAGATCTGCAATGCCGTGCAGTCGTCGATCGCGCGAACCGACGCGCTGCGCGGTGCCAGATCGATCAGCGACATCTCGCCGAAGCATTCGCCCGCGCTCGCCGTGCGCACCACGTGGCCGTCGGCCTTGATCACGGCGACGCTGCCCGCCTGCAGTACGAACATCGAGTCGGCGGTATCGCCTTCGTGAAAGAAGAACTCTCCTCGCGCAACCGTCATGAGCGGCGCGCGGTCGACAATGAATTGCACGATGTCGTCCCGGATCCCGCCGAAGATCGACATCGCTTGCAGCAGCTGCATGCGCCCGTCTTGCATCAGGGGTGCCCGGCGAATGGCAAGTAGCCATCGTAGTAGGCGAACGATCCGATTTCAACCGCCCGTCTCAAAGCCATCGCGTGAGCACGCGCCACGCGGCGAGCTTCTCGGCGAACGGCCTCGTGTACGCGGGGCTCGTCGATGGCATGATCAACGTCGAATAACCGGCCTCGCGATACGCCGGCTCGCGCCGCGCAGCCGTCTGTCCGTTGAAGCAGACCGCGGCGAGCGTGGGCGCCGCGCGCGCCACACGCGCGATCTCGCCGTGCTCCGCGTTGCGGATCGACGCGTCGAGACTGCCGCGCCGCTCGCACGCGACGATGATGTCCCACAGTCCGACGCCGCGCGCGCGCAGCCGTGCAAGGCGTGCGCGGTACGGCATCTGGGCGAGCGGCTCTTCGAGCACCGCCGAGAGGATCGGCCAGAAGTGGTTGCGCCGATGCGCGTAGTACTCGCGCGCGGCAAGCGACGCCTCGCCCGGAAAGCTGCCGAGGATCAGCACGCGCGTGCCGCGGTCGAGGACCGGGGCGAGTCCGCGCTTGCGGGCTACAGCCGCGGCCATGCATGCAGACGCACGGCGAAGTCGAGCGCGATGCCGGCGAATACCGCGAGGCCCAGCCAGTGGTTGTGCAGAAACGCACGAAAGCACGCGTCGCGATCGCGCTTGCGGATCAGCCACAGGTGATACATCGCGCAGCAGGCCGCAACGCCCAGACCGGCGTAATAGAACGCGCCCATGTGACGCAGCAACCCGACATACGCCATGCCGCCGAGGTAGATCGCATAGCAGACCGCGACGGCCGCGACGTCGAAGCGCCCGAACGTGATCGCGGATGTCCGCAGGCCGAGACGGATGTCGTCGTCGCGATCGACCATCGCATACTCGGTGTCGTACGCGATCACCCAGAACAGGTTGAGCGCAAGAAGCCACCACGCGATCGGCAGGTTGCGATCGTAGACGGCGGCGAACGCCATCGGGATGCCGAACGAGAAAGCGATGCCGAGGAATGCCTGCGGCAGCGCGAAAAAGCGCTTGAAGAACGGATAGACGATCGTGATCACCACGGCGGGCAGCGTCAGCAGCACCGTCGTCCAGTTCGTCGCGAGCGTCAGCAGCAACGCGAGGAACGCGAGCACGGCGGCGACGACAAGCGCCTCCCACGGCGCAATCTCGCCGGTCGCGAGCGGCCGCTTCGCCGTGCGCTTGACGTGCGCGTCGAAGCGGCGGTCGGCCCAGTCGTTGATCGCGCAGCCGCCCGAGCGTATCAGCACCGTACCGGTGACGAACACGATCAGTTGCGTCATCGTCGCGCGGCCGCCCGACGCGAGCCAGAGCGCGGACAGCGTCGGCCACAACAGCAGCAGAATGCCGATCGGCTTGTCGAGGCGGATCAGCCGCTCATACGCGTCGATGCGAGCGGCGATTCGTTGCCAGCGCGTGGACGCGAGCGTGCCGGCGGACGGCTCGGGTTGCGGTGATGAATCCATCTTCGGCTCGCAGGCTTGTCTCGCTACAACGGCAGCGCGAGCTGGCGCTTCAAGTCACGCGGCGCGACTTCGGCGAGCAGCCGCTCGGGTGTCGCGTAGCGCAGCCGCACGCGCAGCTCGCGCTTCATCCGCACATTCGACAATCGGCGCGACTCGCCCATGAACGACAGCAGCATCGGCGCGATACGGTGCTCAGCCTCCTCCCACGTGACGCGCGGAGGTCGCGCGAGATGGAACGCGTCGGCGACCATGTCGAACCAGCCGCCCATCTTCATTTCCGCGTCGTCGGTGACGTTGTACGCGCGATTCGGCTTCGCGCGGAACATCGCGGCGACGACCGCGCGCGCGAGGTCGTCGGCGTGGATGTGGTTGGTGAAGACATCGTCGTCCGCGGCGAGCACCGGCGTGCCTTGCTTGATGCGCTCGATCGGCAGGCGCGTCGGCGCGTAGACGCCCGGCGCGCGCAGGATGGCGAGCGCCACGCCGTAGCGCGCCGCCCATCGGCGCAAGCGGATTTCCGCAGCGACGCGTCTTCGTGCGCGCGGCGTCTGCGCGCGTCGCGGCCGGCGCTCGTCGATGCGCGCGCCTGCGCAATCACCGTACACGCCCGACGTCGAAACGTAGACGAAACGCTGTGGTATGCTGCGCGCGCGCGTCAACGCCGCGATCAATCGTTGCGTGCGCGGATCGTCGTTGCCTTCCGACGGCGGCGGCGCAAAATGCAGCACTGCGAACGGCGCCGTGCGCAGCCGGGCGAGCGAGGCGAGCCGATCGAGGTCGCCTTCGATCGGCACGATGCCGTGCGTGCGCAACCGCGGCGCGTCCTCGGCGCGGCGTGTGAGCCCGTAGAGGCGCGCGCGGCCGCGCAACAGGTCGGCGGCGCGAAGCGCGACGTCGCCGCAGCCGATCAGCAGGACGCGAAGCACGCTCGAGCGACCCGCCGGGCCGGGCCGGCCTCTTCACCGATTTCCAGATGCCGCATCAGATCATTATAAAGCCGAGCGATCACACGTTCGCGTGCGACGACGGCGACACGGTGCTCGCTGCGGCGATGGCCGCGGACCTGATGATTCCCTATGGCTGCCGCAACGGCGCGTGCGGAACGTGCAAGGGCAGGATTCTGTCAGGCAACGTCGATTACGGCCCGTATCAGAAGTCGACGCTCAGCGAAGACGACAAGGCGCAGGGCCTCGCGCTCTTCTGCTGCGCGAAGCCGCTCACGGATCTCGCGATCGAGGTGAAGGAAGTACGCCGCGCCGGCGATCTGCAGTTGAAGCGGCTGCCGTGCCGTGTCGAATCGATCGCCAAACCGGCGGCCGACGTCGCGATCCTCAAGCTGAAGCTGCCGGCGAACGAGCGCCTGCAGTTCCTCGCCGGCCAGTACATCGACTTCCTGCTGAAGGACGGGCACCGGCGCAGCTTCTCGCTCGCGAATGCGCCGCATGACGACGCGCTGCTCGAGCTGCACGTGCGACACATTCCGGGCGGCTTCTTTACCGATCCGTTGTTCACGCAGTACAAGGGACGCGAGATCCTGCGGCTCGAAGGTCCGCTCGGCAGCTTCTACCTGCGCGAGGAGTCGGACAAGCCGATCATTTTCGTCGCCGGCGGAACGGGATTTGCGCCGATCAAGGCGATCATCGAGCACGCGTTGCATCACCATCTCGACCAACATCGGCCGATGGTGCTGTACTGGGGCGTGCGCGCGAAGCGCGATCTGTATTTGCCCGATCTACCGGGCCAGTGGCAGCAGCAAAGCCGGAATTTCACGTTCATTCCCGTGCTGTCCGCGCCGGCGCCCGATGACGCGTGGCCGGGGCGAACGGGCTTCGTGCACGAGGCGGTGCTCGCCGATTTCAATGATCTGTCCGGCTACCAGATGTATGCATGCGGAGGTCCGGCGATGATCGATGCGGCGCGCGCAAGCTTCACGACGCTGCGCGGATTGCCCGAGGACGAGTTCTTCGCCGACAGCTTCACGTACGGCGCGATCGCCGAAAAGTAGCCTGCGTCGTCCCCGCGAAGGCGGGGACCCAGTGGCTTTCCTCGAACGACGCTGGATTCCCGCTTTCGCGGGAATGACGAAGCGCCTATTTCTCGCGTGCGAGCTCGCCGAGCGCGAGCTTCAACGCCGCGGCGAAATGCGCGTTCGCCTCGTCGTTGCGGCCGAGCCGCGCGAGCAGCTCGCCGAGCGCGACGTGCGCCGCGTACGCGTTGTCGAGCGCGAGGCTCGCCTCGAGATAGGTCTGCGCCTTGCCCCATAGCTGCTGGCGCTGACAGAGGATCCCGAGCGCGTACAGCAGCGCCGGGTCCTGGTTGTGCGCGGTGAGCCATCGCTCGGCCTGCTCGAGCTGTTTCGTGGCATCAGGAACGCAGCAGTCCGCGTACAGCAGCACGAGATCGGAATTCCATTCGCGCTCGAGACTGCGCGCCGCGATCTCCGCGGCTTCGCGATCGCCGCCCAGCGTGAGGAAGCTCGTCGCGCCGGCGCGTGCGATCCGCGGCTGCCGCTGCTCGCCATCGGTAAGCTTGTTCCAGTACGCGCGAAGCCCGGCCGCATCGTGCACGCGCGCGCGTAATTCCTCGGCGTGGGCCGCGGCCTTCAGCAGCTCACCCTCGGCGGCGCCGTACACCTTGCGCTTGACCAGCTGATCGACCGCCGCCGGGATCTCCGCGTGGCGACCCGCGGCGTGCAGCGCCCGCAGCTCGAGCCGCAATGCCGCGGTGTGCGCGCCGGCCTCCTTGCGCAACGCCGAGAGCAGCGACAGCGCTTCGAGCGGCTGTCCCTGCTCGATCCTCATCTCGGCATCGAGCATGTAGCGCGGCACGGCGAGACTCTTCACCTGTGCATCCGCACGCGACAGCAGCGCATCGGCAGCAGCGAAATCGCGCGTCTCGATCGCCGCGCGCGCGCCGATCAGCGCGGCAAGACCGGATGAGCGCGGGATCGCGAGCGCTTCGTCGGCGAACTGCCGCGCCTTGCCGTAGCGTCCTTCGAGCAGCGCGACCACCGCCGCATCCTGCTTCATCCGCGCGCGCTCCTGCTGCTGGCGTATTCGATACGCGCGCACCTCGTGCGGAAGCTCGAGCGCGCGCCGAACGAGCCGCAGCAGCGCATAGCCTCCGACGAATCCGGCGATCGCCGCGAGCAGGAACAGATTGAGCGACACCTCGACGCGATACGGCGGCGCGACGACGAGCACATAGCCCGCGGTGAGTCGCGTCGCGAGCGCGACGGCGACCGCGGCGGCCGCGAGCAGCAGGAACCAGAAGAGGACGCGCACGGCGCGGCGTCAGCGCGGCCGTTCCAGCGGCCGCGCCGGAGCGCGATCCTGCGCGAGGCGCAGCACGCGCAGCGCTTCGAGGCTCGCCGTGAGGTCCGGCGCGCCACCCGGCATCGGCGAAGTCGCGAGCTGCTTCACCGTCGCCTGCGCGACCTGGACCGTTTTCGCGCGCGTATCGAAATACTTCGCGAGCCACGCGTCGGCAGCGGCAAGGTCGCTCTTGAAGCTCGCGTCGTCGCGCGACAGCAGCGCGATTCGCGCAGACAAGAGCCGCAGTCGCAGATTTTCGCGCAGATAGTATTCCTGCGTCGGCGCGATCAGCGGCGCGGCAGGGCGATCGGACACTTCGATGCGCACCATCTGCCGTACCTCGCCCCAGACGTCGTGCAGAAACCGGCGCCACGCCGTCATGTCGGCCGGCGGCGCGGCGACCGCCGCCGGCGGCAGCCGTTCGTCGCGCGCGAGCGGCAGCGTCGGCACGGCAGCCGACGCCTGGTCGAGCTTGACGCTGATGGCCGTGATGTCGACGAACGGCACGGCCTTCAGCCGATCGATGTCACGCGCGAGCGCGCGACGCAGCGGCAGGAACTGCGGGCGGTCGAGCCGCTGCAGCTTTGCGTCGGCGAGTTGCATCGCGGCGAGCGCCGATTGCACGTTGCCGGCAAGCTGCAGCTGCTGGCTCGCAACGAGCAGCACTTGCTCGATCTCGGTCAACGCGATCTCGTCGCGCGACGGCGCGAGGTCGCGGTACAGCGCTTCGAGCGCGCCCTGCTGCGCCTGCGATTCGGCAAGCCGCGTCTCGAGCAGCGCGAGCTTCGCCTGCGCGTCGCGGACGTCGCTCGCAAGCTGCGTCTGCGCGGCCTTCTGAGCCTGCGCCGACGACTCGATCGCCGCGAGCCGCTGCGCGACCTCGCTGCGCAGCGCCTGGTTGTCGCGGCGCGAATCGAGCCAGACTGCAGCGATCGCAATGACGGCGATGACGACGATTGCCACCAAAACTTGCCGGCGAACGCCGGGCGCCTGCACGGGACGCGCAGTGGCCGACAGGTCCGCAGCCGGCCGGCGGCCCGCGGTTTCGACGGAAGGTTCGGGATCCTGCATGGCGGCGGCGACGCGATGTCACCCGATTCTAGCAGGGGCTTGTCGGCGCGTTCGCGGCTATCCGCGTGCGCGGCGCTCGCATACAATCAGGCGCCGTGATCTGGATCCTGCTCGTGGTCGTGCTCGCCGTCTGCTTCGTGGCGGGATGGCTCTACGGCACGCAACGCGGACGAACGAGCGAAGCCGATGCGCCCGCGCTTGCGCCTCCCGCGCCGCACGACGATGCCGCACCGCTGACCGCCGAGCGCGCGCGGCTCGTGCGAAGCTACGAAGCGGAGTCCGCGCGATTGCGCGATGCGCTCACCGATCGCGACGCGCAGATCGCGCGCGAACGCGCCGAGAGCGCGCGTTACCGGCAGCTCGTCATCGATCTCGAGAACAACGCGCCGCCGCCGCTGCTCGACAGCCCGTCTGCGCCCGACGACCTGAAGCTGATCGTCGGCGTCGGCCCCGTGCTCGAGCGGATGCTCTACCAGCTCGGCATCACGACGTACCGCCAGATCGCGCGCCTGAGCGAGCGTGACATCGACGACATCGATGCGCGGCTTCCCGAGTTCCCGGGACGGATCCGACGCGACGCATGGGTGACGCAGGCGCGCGCGCTGCACCAGGGCAAATATGGCGAATCGCTCTGACGGCGGCGTGGTCGCGCGCGCCGCCGTCGGTGACAAGCCGACCGCGAGCGCGCTGTTTCCCGTCGCGGTGCTGACGCTGATCTGGGGCTGCAACTGGCCTGTGCTCAAGATGGGCGTGAGCGAGATCCCGCCGCTCACGTTCCGCGCGATCACGCTGTTGTTCGCGGCGCTCGGCATGCTGCTCGTGTCGCGGCTGTCCGGTGATTCGATTCGCGTGCCGCGCACGCTGTGGGGCAAGGTCGCCACGCTCGCGTTCTTCAACATCGCGGGCTGGAACGGGCTCGTGCTGTTCGGCGTGCAGCAATTGCCGGCCGGACGCAGCGCGATCCTCGCCTACACGATGCCGATCTGGACGGTGCTGTTCTCGCTGCCGCTGCTGCACGAGCCGCTGTCGGGACGCAAGATCGTCGGCCTCGCGCTCGGCATGATCGGCATGACGCTGCTGCTCGGCGAGGACGTTCGCCATTTGCAGCGAACGCCCGCGGCGGCGCTGCTGATCCTCGGCGCGGCGATCATGTGGGCGTTCGGCACGGTGCTGCTTCGCAAATGGAAGCTGCCGCTGCCGCAGAACACGCTGTCGGGCTGGATGATGCTCATCGGCTGGGCGCCGCTCGCGCTCGCGGCGCCGCTGTTCGCACCGCACTTTCCCGACGCGTTTTCGGGCCGCGCGTGGTTCGCGATTCTCTACAACATCTTCCTCGCCGGGACCGTCGCGCACTGGGCGTGGTTCACGCTCGCGCGCACGTTGCCGGTCGCGGTGTCGTCGATGTCGTCGCTGCCGGTGCCGATCGTCGGCGTGTTCTCCGGGATGCTGCTGCTCGGCGAGCGGCCGGGCGCCGCCGAATGGGCGGCGCTGACGTTCGTGATCGCGGCGATGTACTTCGTGCTGCGAACGCCGCAGCGGTAAGCGCGCACTATTACCGACGGCCAATCGCGCACTGTCCGCGCCGCGCAATCATCACCGGCTAAAATCGAATTCGAAAGAGCGCTGCAGCACAATTACGCACAGGCGTTCAAGCGTTCAGAGAGAGTCCATGCAGAGCCGACCACCCAGTTGCACTAAGTTAGCAAATTTGCTAACATCGCCGGACGGTACTCGATCGAGTTCTACAACGCGCGCGTCCTCGCCGCCGTTGAGGGCTGGCCGCGGGGAATCGCTGCGGACTTCCTGCGGCTTGCCGAGCTTTTGCAGGAGATCGGCCCGGACCTCAGATTGCCGCACTCGCGCGCCCTCGTGGTGGGCTGTTCGACCTGCGCGCACGCGAGCGGGAAGGCATTGGCCGGGCGTTCTATGGCTTTCTGGTGGGGCAGCGCATCGTGATCGTCCACGCCATCGTCAAGAAGACACAGCAGATCCCCGAACCCGAACTCGAGTTGGCGCGCAACCGAATGAAGGAGGTCTTGTCATGGCCGAAAAGATGAAATACGACCCGGTCGCGTTCGACCGCGACGCATTTCTGTCTCGACAGATGAAACGGCGCGGCTTTGCGAAGGCATACGCCGAGCGAGCGCCGGAATATGCGCTTCTGCGCGAGATTCTCGTCGCGCGCGCGCGATCCGGACTCACGCAGGAAGCGGTGGCGAGGCGAATGGGGACGACGAAAAGCGCGGTATCGCGCCTCGAGAGCGCAACTGCTCACCCGCCCTCCGTCGCGACCCTGAAACGCTATGCGGAGGCCGTCGGGCATCGGCTCGAAATCCACCTGATCCCTCAGAGCGACAGGAAGGGGAGTGCCGGCCGCCGGCGTGCGAAGTTGAAACCGGCCGAGCGCGACCATGCCTGATCGACCGGTCGAGGCGGCTGTTATTTTGCGTGCACGAAGCGGTCGAAACGCTGATCTAACCTGAACGAGATCCGCTGGTGACGCAGACATACGCCGCGTGACGTGATGACATCGGACGAAACGCTCGAATTTGGAATCACATCGCCGAAACGCTGTATGCGGGCAAAGCCTATCTTCCTGTGATTTACCAGGACGAAACGGGCGCTTCCCACGGCAACGACTGGGCGAGCGGATTCGTCGAGGGCATGTCGCTGCGCAACGCCGGCTGGAAGCCGCTGCTCGACGATGATGACCACGCGGGCTCGCTGATTCCGATCTTTGCGCTCGCGCACGAGCACGACCCCGACCCGCGAATTCGCCCCTACGCCGAGCCGATGTCCGCCGAGCAGCGCGAGAACCTGATTTCAGGCTGCATCGCCGGCCTCGTGCAGATTCATCGATATTTCCTCGCCCGGCGGTCGCGAGCGGCCGGTCACGCGCCGGCTCGGCGTAGCGGCGCGAAGGTCGGCCGCAACGATCCCTGCCCGTGCGGATCGGGAAAGAAGTACAAACACTGCTGCGGCGCATCACCGCTGCACTAGCGGCAACGAAAGCAATGCTCGCTCAATCCGCGAGCTCGGGAATCAGCGTCAGCGTCTTCCGCTCGGCAAACCACGCGTCGAGGTTCGCCTTGCACAGGTCGCCCATCGCCTTTCGCGTCTGCTGCGTCGCGCTGCCCACATGCGGCAGCAGCACAACGTTGTCCATCGAAAGCAGCGGAGCCGGCACGTTCGGCTCGTCGACGAAGACGTCGAGCCCGGCGCCCTTGATCGTGCCCTTCGAAAGCGCGTCGACGAGCGCCGGCTCGTCGACGATCGAGCCGCGCGCGATGTTGAGAAGTGTGCCCTTCTTGCCGAGCGCCTCGAGCACGCCAGCGTTGACGATGTTCTTCGTCGCCGGGCCACCGGGGCACGCGACGATCAGAAAATCGGATTCAGCCGCGAGGCCGGTGAGCGTGGGCACGAATCGATACGGCACGTCGGGCTGCGGCTTGCGGCCGGTATACGCGATCTTCATCTCCATCGCCGCGAGACGTCTCGCGATCGCCTTGCCGATGCGGCCGAGTCCGAGAATGCCGGCCGTTCGCCCGCCGAGCTTCGTCGTCAACGGAAACGGACGCTTGCCCCATTCGCCTGCGCGCACGTAGCGCTCGGCCGCGCCGAATCCGCGTCCCGTCATCAACACCAGACCGACCGCGACGTCGGCGACGTCGTCGGTCAGCACGTCTGGTGTGTTCGTCACCTTGATGTCACGATTGCGGCAATAGTCGACGGGCACGCCGTCGTAGCCGACGCCGAACACCGAGATGATCTCGAGCTTCGGCAGCTCATCGAGCAGCGACGTCGGCGTGAGCGTTCCTCCCCCTTGCACGAGACCGCGGATACGTGTGCCCTCCGCCGCGAGCAAGCCCGGCCTGTGACTCGACTGGTAGTAGTCGTGGCAGCGGTAATCCGCCTTCAGCGGGTCGTACAGGAACGGCGGCAGCGGCGCCGTGACGAGGATGTCGACGTTGGTCATGTCAGCTCGAAGTAACGCGCGGATGGGCGGCGAACCATTCTAGCAATCCGGCGATGAGCCCGGCGTCGCCGCCGGCGGTCTCGACGGCTGCAATCCCGAGCTCGCGGGCGCGCGACGCAATGCGCGGGTGCGGGACGAACGTCGGGCGCGCTCGCCACGCTTCGCGTGTGGCCGGCACAACGATTCGCCACAGATTGGCGAGGCCTTCGCTCGACGTGATCGTGATTGCGTCGATGCGCCGTTGCGCGAACGCGTCGTCGAGTTCCGTTGCGCCTGATGCGGGCGCCGCGCGGCGATAGCAGGCGACGGTATCGACGTGTGCGCCACGCGCACGCAGCGTGTCGACGAGCAGATCGCGGCCGCCTTCGCCGCGGAACACGATCACGCGCCGGCGCGCGACGTCGGTCAATTCGGGCAGCGCGAGCAGCCCTTCGCTGTCGAGCGTCGTCGCAGGAATTCGCGCGTTGTCGATGCCGACGGCGGCGAGCGCGTCCGCAGTGCCCGGCCCCGGCGCGAACGCGACGAGCTTCGCGGGCCAGCGTGCGCGGTCGGTCGCGCCATACTCGACCGCGTTAGCGGATACGAACACCGCGATGTCGTAGCGATCGAGCTCGGCGTGAACGCGATCGAGCGCCGCCGTGTCGGCGGGCGGAAGAATGACGATCGCAGGGAACACGACCGGTACTGCGCCGATCGCGGAGATCTTCTGCGCGAAGCCGCCGGACTGTCGCGCCGGCCGCGTGACGAGCACGCCTGCGCCGCGCAGCGGCCCTTGCATCAGCTGGCGACGAGCCGCGCCGCGCCGCGCGACAGGAACTCTTCGGCGAGATCCTCGCCGAGGTCTGCGGCCGCCTGCGGCTGCGCGATCGGCGCGCGCCGCTCGCCGCGCATCACTTCGCGGCCGTCGCGGCTCGCGAGCAGGCCGCGCAGCCACAGCTCGTTCAACAGGAACACGCCGTGTGCCGCGAGCGGCGTGTGGCAGCTTCCCGAGAGCGCACGCGAGAACGCGCGCTCGGCCGTCGTTGTCAACGTCGTCGCCTTGTGCGCGAGCGGCGCAAGCGCGGCGATCACGTCATCGCGATCCGAACGGCATTCCAGCGCGAGCGCGCCCTGGCCGACCGCGGGCAGGCTGTCCTCGGGATCGAGCAGCGATGCAATGCGGGCGCCGAATCCGAGCCGCTTCAATCCCGCGGCGGCGAGGATGATCGCGTCGTACTGGCCTTCGTCGAGCTTGCGCAAGCGCGTGTTGACGTTGCCGCGCAGCGGTTCGATGCGAAGCAACGGATCACGCTCGCGCAACTGCGCCTCGCGGCGAAGGCTCGACGTGCCGATCTTCGCGCCGCCCGGCAGCCCTTCGAGGTCGAGGTAGCGGTTGGAGACGAACGCGTCGCGAGGATCCTCGCGCTCGGTGATCGCAGCAAGCGTGAATGCCTCGGGCATGTCCATCGGGACATCCTTCAGCGAGTGGACGGCCAGGTCCGCGCGCCCGTCCGCCATCGCCTGTTCGAGCTCTTTGATGAACAGTCCCTTGCCGCCAATCTCGGCGAGCGACTGCTCGAGCACGCGGTCACCCTGCGTGGTGAGACCGAGCAGAACGACTTCGCACGTCGGATACAATTCGTTGAGCCGCGCACGAATGTGCTGCGCCTGCCACGTCGCGAGCGCGGACTCGCGTGTGGCGATCACGAGGCGACTCGGTGCTCGAGGAGCGGACGTCGGAGAAGACATGCGAGCGGGACGTTCGGTGCGGCGGCAGCGGGCTTGGTCGACACCGCGTGGCGTCGAAGGACGCCGCGCCGCAATCCGATCGATTCTAGCATGCACGGTCGCCTCGTTCGGCTGCCGTGCCCTCGGGGCGCGCGCACAACCGACGCATCGGTACAACTTGCCGACTGCGACGGATCTCGCCGCCGACGCGGCCGCCGCTACGCGGGCGCGCGTGCCGATCCTGCTGTTCTTCGATCGCGGGGACTGCCCGTACTGCGAGCGCGCGCTGCGCGAATACCTCGTGCCGATGACGCGCGACGACGCGTGGCGCGCACGCGCGATCTACCGTCAGATCGAAGTCGATCGGGAGCTCGATCTCGTCCACTTCGACGGCCGCGCAACGACGCATCGCGCGCTCGCCGCGCGCTACGACGCGTTCTTCACGCCGACGGTGATCGTCGTCGACAGCGCCGGCACGCCGCTCGCCGATGCGCTCGTCGGACTCGCGATACCCGACTTCTACGGCGCGTATCTCGAGCGCGCGATCGAAGTCGGCGAGCGCAAGCTCGGAAAGTAGGGTCAAAGAGCATAGGGTCAGACTCGATCTCGCGAGTATCGAGTCTGACCCTATACTCCGCGCGTGCGGAACCAACCGGTCACCGCGAGCCGCTGCCGCGTTGCGGGCAGCACTTCGTGCTCGAAGCGCTCGGCGAGGAAGCAGGCGAGCGTGCCGCTTTCGGGCAGCACGTCGCGATAAGCACTCGCGCCGAGATGAAGCCTCAGCGCGCCTCCATCCTCAGAGCGCCACCCTTCGTTCAAGTAGATGACGAACGAGACAATGCGCGAAGCGTTGTCCGGACTGTCATCGGCGAAGCGGTCACGATGGCGCGCATAGAACGCACCCGGCGGATAGATCGCATAATGCGCTTCGTAATCCCAGAGCCCGAGATAGAGCGCCGCATTGATGCGCTCGCGCAGTGACGCGAGCGCGGCGAGAAGCGGCCGCTCGGCGACGGCCGGCGATGCATCGTCCAGCCAGAGGATGCGATCGCTGCGAATGTCGGGCCGCTCGGCCGTTGAATCGCCGCGACCGACGCCCGCGGGCCTGAACGCGCCTTCGGCGTCGCGGGCGAGCGCGTGTGTGCGCAACACGCATGCAGCGTCGGAGGCGAGGAAACCGGAAACGACAGCGAATCCGTCATGCTCGAGCGACGCGACGTCCATCGCGGCTATCATAAACGCATCCTTCATCGCGGAGATCGACCATGCGGATCGTCATTACCGGCGGCGCCGGCTTCCTCGGCCAACGTCTTGCGCGCGCGATCCTCGCGCGGGGCTCGCTTACCGACACGCATGGACGCGCATACGAGGTCACCGAGCTCGTGCTCCTCGACATCGCGCCGGCACCCCGCATCGATGATGCGCGCGTTCGTGCGATCGCCGGCGATCTCGCCGATCCGGCAGTCGTCGAGCGCGCAGTGACGAGCGACACCGCGAGCGTGTTCCACCTGGCCGCCGTCGTCAGCGGGCAGGCGGAGGCCGAGTTCGACGTGGGCATGCGCGTCAACGTCGACGCGACGCGCGCGCTGCTCGAGCGGTGCCGCGCATTGGCCTCGCCGCCGAAGTTCGTGTTCGCGAGCTCGCTCGCGGTGTTCGGCGGCACGCTGCCCGACCCGGTGCCCGACGGCGCGCCGGTGACGCCGCAAACGTCCTACGGAACGCAGAAGGCGATCGGCGAGCTGCTCGTCCACGACATGGCGCGCAAGGGCATGATCGACGGCCGCAGTCTCCGGCTGCCGACGGTGACCGTGCGTCCCGGCAAGCCGAACAAGGCTGCGTCGTCGTTTGCAAGCGGCGTCATTCGCGAGCCGCTCGCCGGTGTCGACGCGATCTGCCCCGTCGCGCCGGAAACGGCGATGTGGGTGACCTCTCCCCGCACCGTCGTCGACAACCTGCTCGTCGGCCATGAAGCCGAAGGGGCGCACTTCGGCCCGCTGCGCGCCGTCAACGTGCCCGGCCTGTCGGTCACCGTCGGCGAGATGGTGGCGGCGCTGCGCCGCGTCGCCGGCGACGAAGTCGCCGCGCATGTCAAATGGCAACCCGATCCGGCGATCGAGCGCATCGTCTCGACGTGGCCGCCACGCTTCGATTCGGCCCGCGGCCGCGCGCTGGGTATGCGCGCGGACACGGGTTTCGAGGCGATCGTGAAAGCCTATATCGCCGACGACATGCCTCGACCGTAGTCGAATCGCCGAATCGAATTCGCCGCGCGGCTGCGCCGCACCTATAATCCTTTCGGCATCACGGTATGCTGCCCATGCCCGCGCCCGCCACCCTCGCCGACGCCACGCTCTACGCCGCCGCTGCCCTCGCGCTGGCGCTCGCGGCGATATGGATCGCGCGGCCGCTCCGCCGCGCAATGCTCGCGATGATCGTCGTGCTGCTCGTCGGGCTCGCGATGCTGGCGGGACTCGAGCGGTTCGGCCCGGACGACCGCTTCGACCCTGTGGCCATCGCGGTGCGCGAGTTTGCGCTGGTGCTGATCGCGCTCGGCGTCCTGCGCGTCGCGCTGATATTCGTGTTTCAAGGATTGCTCGTGCGTGCGCGGATTCCACGCATCCTGACCGACGTGCTGTTCGCGCTCGCACTGGTCGCGTACGCGCTCTACCGCATGCGTGTGGGCGGCGTCAACCTCGCCGGCATCATCACGACAAGCGCCGTCATCACCGGCGTGATCGTCTTCTCGTTGCAGGAGACGCTGGGCAACTTGTGGGGCGGCATCGCGCTGCAGCTCGACAACACGTGCCGGCTCGGCGACTGGATTCGGGTCGACGCCATCACGGGCCAGATCGTCGGCATCCGCTGGCGCTGCGTGGCCGTGGCGACCAACGACGGCGAGACGGTGATGATCCCGAATGCGCAGCTCATCAAGAACAAGGTGACGGTGCTCGCGCGGCGAGGCGACCAGCGGACCGCGTGGCGCCGACACGTGCCGTTCCGTGTCGCGTATTCGGCGCCGCCGCCGCGTGTGATCGCGATCGTCGAGGAGGCGCTCGCTCGAGCCGAGATCCCGCACGTCGCGCGAACGCCCGTCCCGCTGTGCGTCACCGAAGCGACCGAGGACCACGGCATCCGCTTTGCCGTGCTCTACTGGCTCGACGATCTGCTGCAGGACGTGCAGACCGACGCCCGCGTGCTGGCGCATGCGCTCGCGGCACTCGCCCGACAAGACATCGAATGGCCGCTGCCGCGCCGCGTCGTGCTGACGCCGTCGGCCATGACCGAGCAGAGAGCGGCCGCCGCTGCCCAGAGCGCCGGCGAGCGCAGCAACGTGCTCGCCCGCATCGGATTGTTCGCGGCGTTCACCGACCGGGAGCGAGGCGCGCTCGCGGCGCGTCTCACCGACGCGAGCTATGTCGACGGCGACGTCATTTCGCAGCAGGGCGACCCGTCCGATTCGCTGTTCGTGCTCGCGCGCGGCCGGGTCAAGGTATTGCGCGACGGTCACGACCCGCGCGGCGCGCGCCGGCAATTGGGCGTTCTGGAAGCGCCGACGTATTTCGGCGAAATGGGCTTGCTCACCGGTCAGCCGCGCACGGCGACGATCGTCGCGCAAGGTGACGTGCTGTGCTACCGGCTGTCGAGCGCGGCATTCGACTCGGTGCTCAAGGCCCGGCCCGAGCTCGCCGACGCGCTGTCGAACGTCGTCGCGACACGCAATGCGGAAAACGACGCGACGTTGCGCGCGCTCGACCAGGAAGCGCGTGCACGCCACGCGTCGAGCGCGGCCGCCGAGCTCGTGCGGCGCATCCGCTCGTTCTTCGATCTGGGCTGACGCACGCACCCGAAGCGAGCCATGCCACGCGCGACCGACGTCCTGATTGTCGTCGACGTCCAGTATTCGTTCATGCCCGGCGGAAGCCTCGCCGTCCCCGCCGGCGATGAAGTCGTGCCAATCATCAACCGGCTGGCGCCGCGCTTTGCGAACGTCGTGCTGACGCAGGACTGGCACCCCGCCGGGCATCGCTCGTTTGCGTCGTCGCATGCCGGCCGCCGGCCGTTCGAGCGGATCGCGCTTCCGTACGGCGAACAGATCCTCTGGCCGGACCATTGCGTTCAGGGCAGCGAAGGCGCCCGACTGCACCGCGATCTCGCGATCGACCACGCCCAGTTGATCGTTCGCAAGGGCTATCACGCCGACGTCGACAGCTACTCGGCGTTCGTCGAAGCCGACCGCGTTACGCGAACCGGATTGGCCGGCTACCTGCGCGAGCGCGGCATCGACACCGTTTACGTCTGCGGGCTTGCGACCGATTTTTGCGTCGCGTGGACAGCGATCGATGCGCGCGCGTCCGGATTTCGCGCTTGGGTGATCGAAGACGCGTGCCGCGCGATCGACACCGAAGGATCGCTCGCAGCGGCGTGGAACGCGATGCGCGATGCCGGCGTCGAGCGCATCGTTTCCGCCGCCATCGACTGACTACGCCGTGACGGCGTCACGCTCGACCGCGCCGAGCGCCTCGAGTAGCAGCTCCGGTCCCGCCGATCTCAACCGGAGTTGATCGGACAGCATGCGCCGCCACGCACGCGCGCCGCGAACTCCCTGGAACAGCCCCAGCACGTGCCGCGTGATCGCGCGTAGCGGCACGCCGCCGCGCATCTGCGCCTCGGCATAGCGAACGAGCGCGTGGACGACATCGGTTCGCGAGCGCGAGATGGGCGGCTCGCCGAACACGCGTGCATCGGCGTTCGCCAGCATCCACGGATCGTGGTACGCGACGCGACCGAGCATGACGCCGTCCACACGCGCGAGCTCGCGATCGATCGTCGTCCAATCGGTGACGCCGCCGTTCAGCACGATCGTCAAGTCCGGGAAATCGCGCTTCAACGCATGCACGAAGTCGTAGCGAAGCGGCGGGACCTCGCGGTTCTCCTTCGGCGACAGGCCTTTCAGCACCGCATTGCGCGCGTGAACCATGAACGTCGTGCACCCTGCTGCCGCAACCGTGCCGACGAAGTCGCGGACGACCGCATAGCGATCGTCGCGATCGAGTCCGATCCGATGCTTGACGGTCACCGGCAGCGCAACCGCATCGCGCATCGCTTGCACGCAATCGGCGACGAGTGCCGGCTCGGCCATCAGGCACGCGCCGAAGCTGCCGGTCTGCACGCGCTCGGATGGGCACCCGCAGTTCAGATTGATCTCGTCGTAGCCCCAGGCCTCGCCGAGCTTCGCCGCATGCGCGAGCTGCGCCGGATCGCTTCCGCCGAGCTGCAGCGCGAGCGGATGCTCGGCCGGGTCGAAGTCGAGATGATGCGGCACGTCGCCGTGCACGAGCGCGGGCGCGGTGATCATCTCGGTGTAAAGCCGCGTGCGCCGCGTGATCAGGCGCAGGAAGAACCGGCAATGCCGGTCGGTCCAGTCCATCATAGGCGCCACGCAAAAGCGGTGCGACAAGTTGTTCATTCGTTCGAGATTTTCGACGTTCGGTCGGTCCAATAAGACATTGGATCGCTTGAGCATTTTACCGCCCCGCGAGCACGACCGCACTTGCTCCATTACGGCGTGGTACTCGCAGATTGGAACGCGAATTCGCCCACGTGAGCTGTCAGTGCACACGGAGCGCACACGCATCGGCCTTCCCGTGCGGCGTGTGAAAACGTGTTGTACAGCAGTCCTGCGAAATATCGACCTCTCAGAACGCGCTGTATTCGATTATTTTCGTGTGCGGAAGGGTGAGAGGACCCCCGAAAACGAAATGGACTTACGTTTTCACACAGCCTCGACCCGTTGCCGCCGTTGGACCTGCTCAAAAGCGGCCGGTCGCGAAGCCCGGCAAGCGGTGGCTGGCCCCGTCGGCTCAGGGAGGTGGGGAGGATCTCGCACACGGACGATGCGTCGGCGACGAAGGCGATAATAATGCGCATCGCGCCGTCGCAGGTCGTACGCAAGAGCGGGAACGCTTCGTCAATGCGAGCGAGCATCCGTGCCCAGGTGTTGCGAGCGGCACGCCGAGGGCCGGTTCGGCGCCGGATGAGTCAGCGTCGGGAAGGCATTCCGCGTCCGCTGACTTTCGCGACACTCATTCGATCACGCGGTTGGCGCGCGTGAGAATCGAGACCGGGATCGCGATGCCGAGCGCCGCTGCCGCCTTCTTGTTCACGACCAATTCGTATTCCGTTGAGGTGTCCACCGACAGCTCGCCGGGCTTGGTGCCCTTCAGCACGCGCGCGAGTTGGTCGGCGGCGCGGGCGAGCTCCCGGGTCATATTGGCCCCGTAAGCAAGGGTCGCGCCCCGCTCGGCCGCCTCGGCTTCCCAGAACAGCGAAGGGATGCGCTGTTCGGCGGCGAACCGGATGATCTGGTCCGCGACATGCTCCGCGCCATAGATCATCCAGGTGTCCCCGCTGTAGATCGCGTCCGGCGTCCCGTAGGCGGACAACCTCGGCGGGGCATTGAAGCCTGAAGCCCAATCCGCTGTAATCTCGACGATCTCGAGCCCCAGGCGCGATGCCGCATCGCGCAGGTGAGGCAGCGTATCGAACTCCCCGCTAGCGAGATAGCGCGCGACCATCACGCGCCGGGCACCCGGGAGCAGCTCGCGCAGCAGTTCCAGGCGCTTGGCGCCGATCTCGAGCTGTGAGAAGTGCACGCCGGTGGCGTTCCCGCCCGGACGGGCGAAATCCTTGATCAAGCCGGTGCCGATGGGATCGCCCACCCCGGTGAAGACGATCGGAATCGTGCCGGTGGCCTCGCGCACCCGCGACGCCAGGCGACTCGTGTCGACGAGGATGACATGCGGCTGCGACGCAACAAGCGCCGGAACAATATCGGCATCCTCGACACGACTCCAACCGCCACGCCGCACTTCGACCCGGAGGTTCCGACCCTCCACGAAGCCGTGCCGCTCGAGGCGCTCGACGATCACCCGGCGTTGGCTTGCGACCGCTGCCTCGGTGAACCCGGTGAGCAAGAGGCCGACGCGCCAAGTCTGTCCAGTGTGTGTGGTACGTCCGGTCTGTTGCTCGCACGCCCCGAGCGGCACGGCTGCGCCGAGGGAGAGCATTGCGGCGAGTGCGTCGCGTCGCCTCATGCTACGAGTGCGCGAACTTGCGGCGCGCCTGCGCGCTCACCAGGATGCAGATCCCGATGAACAACGACAGCAGCAACCTGCCGCCGGAGGAAACGAACGGCAGTGGCACGCCCATCACCACCAGCGCAAGGATCGACATGGCCACGGAGGATAGAAATCAAGCGCACGACGCGCGTCCGAGGCAGCGTATCACTTCTTGACTCGACCGGGGCCGATGGCAGATTGCGTGGCCTTAGCGCGGCAGTGCCGGCAGGTCGCTGAAATACTCGGGATTCGACTTTTCCACATCCGCGAGATACGACGACGCGAATTGCTCCGGGATGCTGAGCCGGGCTGCGCCCTTCAGCGTGTTCTTGAGAACATCGTCCTCCGCGGCTTCGAATGCCTGCATCACCGGCCGGGAGACTCGCGGGTCGTAGCTGATGTGTTGAATCGCCTTCTTCCCCACGGCGACATCGAGGCCCGGCACCCATTTGGCGAAGA
>WNGB01001072.1_pt1 | contig 64672 bp, 48 predicted proteins | sample 5400681 | NCBI WGS metagenome assembly WNGB01 (sample SAMN13153367, study PRJNA577476) | soil metagenome | isolation source: 115 cm soil or saprolite under grassland replicate 2 | place: USA:California | collected 2016-06-15 | reverse complement strand
CTGCGGACGCCAGCGTGCGGGTGTACACGGCTTCGGCCGGGGTCACGAGAATGCTCCCCAGCGCCGCGCCGATGAGGGTCCCTTCGACCCCGAAGAATGACGCGACGACGGCCCCGGTGACCGCCGCGAGCGCGCCAGCGAGCAACCTGGGAACGCGGAGTTGTTCCATACCACCACACCTGCAGGTTGGGGTTGGGGGACGGCGGCGCTGCCGAGGGGGGCCACAGGCGCAGCCGGATGGGAGCCCCGCCGCACCTGCAAGAGCCCGGATCCTACCGACCAAGGCCGTCTCGCGCCAGCTACCTTCAGGTCAAGAGGGAGACCGCGCAGCCTGGGATGGCTGCAGTGCGGGCGACCAGGTCTTCATCGCTGAGGTGCTCCAGCGACCCCAGTTCAAGGCCGCTCAAGGGCCGGAGGGACCGATGGTCGCCCACGACGACCCCGAGCTCGTCGGCCCTCGCCGAGTTCACCAATCCCAAAGGGGCTGCGCTGTTTCTGCCAGGCGTGCGGAAATCCTGCTCGGGGGCCAGGAATCCTGCAGCAGCAGGCGAGCCTGTCGCGCGCGCTGGCTGAGCAGGGACAACGCTCGAGCGGCCCTCTCGAACGCTCTAACGAACTCTCGGCAGATCCAACACTTGGCGCCCAGAGCGCTTCCTTATCAGCTATCCCGCCGGTACCGCCATGCGACCTGTGGTTCCCCTGCTCGCTGGACTCCAGAAGCCGCGAAGGCATGTTCTGTCGCCACCTGTGCCCCGGGGCAGGCTGTCAAGGTCGTTCGACCTCGCTGCGCTGCGGGCGCTCCATCTCGACAGCTGGGCAGGGAGTCGGGCTGGGCGTGACTCAGATCTGGTAGCCACGGGCCGTGCGCCTTGGATGGTGCGGACAAGCTCTTAGAGCCTTCGGCCGGGTTTGCGATTCGCCCTTGCTGTGGGCGTGAGCGGCGGCCGTGACCCGGCTGGGCCGGTTGCGGCTGGGCCGGGTGCGTCGCTTAGCTGTGGTCTCGCAGCAGCGGGCGCAGGCGCTCGGCCACCGCCGCGGGTTCGGTGAGGTAGGCCATGTGGGCGCCGGGGACCTCGACGAGGTCGGTGCCGGCCTGGTGGGCCAGCCATGACGCCGCCTGGTACAGGAAGTGGTGGGGACTGGCCGGGTCGCGGCTGGCGTGGGAGCCGGCGGCCACGATGGGCCCTCGCGCGTCCCCGATCGCCTCGACGGCGGGCGCATAGGCCATGAACGGCGGCAGCTCCACCCCACAGAACACCTCGCCGTTGTCCAGGTAGCGGTCGCGATCGGCGGGGTCGAGGGACGCAAAGGCAACATCCCCGGCCGCCCACCGCAGGAACAGCTCCATGGCGGCCCGCGGGCCGCCGGCCGCCATGCCCTGGGAGATCAGCGCGCTCAGGTCCGCGGTGACCGCCTGGGGGTTGCTGGTGCCCGCCAAGATGGGGGGCTCATGCACGATGGCCGCCCGGACCGCATCGGGATGGCGCAGCGCCACCTCCAGCGCGATGCTGCCACCGGCGCTGGTGCCAACCACCACGGCGGGGCGCTGGCCGATGGCGGCCAGCAGCGCGGCCGCGTCGTCGGCCTGCTCGGCCAGCGAGGTCTGAACCCAGCCCGCCGGGCGGGGGCTGCGGGAGTTGCCGCGCCGGTCGTAGGTGGTGACGGTGAACTGGTCGGCGAGCGCGGCGGCCACCCCGGCCAGCTCCTCGGCGTCGCCACCGGCGCCAGCGATCAGCAGCACCGCCGGGCCGCGGCCGCGAGTCTCGGTGTGCAGGACGATGCGGTTCGCCTGGATCCGCTGGACGTCGACCAGGTTGGTGGGCTCGGGCATGGGACCGCCCCCCGTCAATCGAGCAACAGTATGTTGCGCTGATTCTGGGCGACCAGGACCGCCCTGTCAAGATCGCGCTACAGTGTGTTGAGCGATCATGACGCGACGATACGAGCTCAAACAACGCGCCCAGGGGCAGGCCGACACCCGCCGCCGCATCCTTGAGGCCGCGGTGGAGCTGCACACCGAACGCGGCCTGGTGGCCACCCAGATCACCGACATCGCCCAGCGCGCCGGCGTGGATCGCGTGACCGTCTACCGCCACTTCCCCGATGCGGCGTCGCTGTTCAAGGCGTGTGCGGCGCACTACTACCGCGCCCATCCCGTCCCCGACCCGACCACCTGGGCCACGATCGCCGACCCTCAGGCGCGCCTGCGCCACGGCCTTGGGGAGCTGTACGCCTACTGGGCGCAGAACACCGCCGCGGTCGCCAACATCCTGCGCGACGCCCAGGTCCTGGGCCATCTTGGCGTGGGCCGGCGCCTGCTGGCCCTGCAGCGCGACGCCGTCGAGGTGCTCGCCAGGGGCTGGTCGCCCCCCCAGCAACAGCCGGCGCTGGCGGCCACGATCCGGGTCGCGGTGGACTTCCAGACCTGGCAGCGCCTGGTTCGCGAACAGGGCCTGTCCGAGCAGGCAGCGGTCGAGCTCGCCGTGAGCTGGACCCGGTGCCTGGCCAGCCCGCGGTGAGCCACCCAGCACCCCCGGGGGTCGGTCCCACAGCTAGGACCTGAATGGCCCGGTGGCGTTGGGCTGGTTCAGCGACTTGAGGCAGATCAGCGCGCAGGCCAGATATGCGAACCCCAGCGGAGGTCGGCGCGCCGCTCATAGCGCACCTGCAGTTTGCCGATAGCCCACCAGCCAGGCCGGCGACCGCTCCACCCCATACCGATGGCGCCCAGCCGCTCGCTCGATTCGATGCTGCGCCGGGCAATCCGCGGGGTGATCCCCCGCGGACGCAGCGCCCGCCGGCAACGCGGGTACTCGTACCCCTTGTCGCAGTGCAGCTTGGCCGGGCGCTTGCGGGGGTGTCAGGAACAAGGGTCTCGATAGTGGTCATGGCCGCGGATCATGGGCATGACCAGCGCGAGCGACAAGAGCCGATCGAAGGTTGGAAACAGGCTCTCAGACTCCCCTGCCGATTATGGGTGAGGGGCACCCGGAGGCGCCCCTCACCGACAGCGGTGCGGCTAGGGGGTGGGATCGGAGTAGGTGCCGCCGTAGATGTCGTTGTTGCCGAACTGCGCCGGGCAGTCGGTCAGCGGGGCGGGTCGGGTTATCGGTGTGCCGTCGATCAGGGACTGCCGGTAGGCGTTCACCGCGTCGCAGGACGCGGCGTCGCGCACGTCCATCCACACCGCCGCCCCATAGGTGCGGGTCGCTGCGGCGAAGTTGTAGTCATAGACCGCCTCCCGGTTCAGCGTCCTGGTCGTCCCTCGCGCGTCGCCGGCCGCCCCGCGGTGCAGCGTTGTGAAGCTGCCGAGCGCACCACCCGCTCCCACGTCGGCGTGGCGGACTACGCCCTGCATGTTGCGAGGATTGGCCGTGCTCGTCTGGAATGGCTGCAGATAGCCGTTGTAGACCAGGTACAGGTCGGTGCCATTGGGAGAGATCGCCACCGCCGGGTTGTCCGGCCGGTCTCCGGCCTCGGCGGCGTTGACCGGGGTGGACCAGCTCAGACCCTGGTTGGCGGAGGTTTGCACCAGGGCCTGCTCGTGGTTGAGCCCGGCGCGGGCGTCGGGCCAGGTCAGCACTAGCGTATTGGTGGCGCCGGTCCCGGTCGGGGCGCCGTTGGCGATGCTCAGGCTGGGGAAGCTGTCGGTGCGGGTCCCCGCGAACCCGTCGAAGACGAACCGACCCGACACGCGGTCGAACACGCCGACGTCGACCACGGTGGCGATGATCCGGGGCTTTTCGAAGTTGTTGCCGCCGTCGAACGAGCGGGCCAGGTACATCACGCTCTGGCCGGTGCGGACGTCCGAGCCTGCCCAGACGACGTAGACCACGCCCGTGCTGTCGCTGCGGACCGCACAGCCTTGGCGCCCGCCGGTCTGGTTGTTGTTGGTGGCCGAGGTGAGCTGGCGCTGGCGCCAGGTGTTGCCGCCGTCCGAGGAGGCCGAGACCACCACCGGCTCGGGAGCGCCACCGAGACTGCGGAAGGCGACGTTGCAGATGTAGACGTTGCCGAAGAAGCGGCTGGAGGCGGCGTTGTCCGCCCAGATGTCCTCCTTGTCGCTGAACAGCGCGGAGTTCTGGCGGCTGACGATCACCGGGTCCATCCAGGCGCTCTGGTCGCCCGCCGCGGCCGCGGCCGCGTTGTCGGTGCGTGATAGGGCGACCGCCGAGCCGCCGGCGAAGGCGGGGCTGGTAGTGAGGTTGAAGGCGAGGTTGGCGTAGTACAGCCGCGAGCCGTTCGCCCACGAGAACCCGCCAGGTCCCGGCTTGGGCCCGAACGCCAGCGCGGGGTCGCCGTGCGAGGACAGGCCGTTCTCGAAGTAGTTGGGCAGGGTGTGGATCGGCCCGACGTGGGTGCCGGTGCCGTCCTGTGCGGTCAGCCCGGTGTAGGTGGGCTGGATCCACGTCGCACCCTCGTCAAGGGAGAAGTAGATCCCCGAGATCCCGATGTCGGGGGTCAGGTCACAACTGCTGCCGTTGCACGGGGCGCTGTCGACGAGGTCGTTGGCGCCGGCGGCCAGCACCGCCGGGTGGTTGACGTCGATCGCCAACGCGGGCTCGTTGACGGCGTTCGGGAGATAGGGACTGGTGGGGCCGGCGACCGAGACCTTGGCCTCGGCGGTCTGGGCGCCGGCAGTCGCCGGGATGGCCAATGCCACGACCATGGCGAGCAACGCCGCAAGTGTCACGAGGCGGCTACTACGCATCTGGGCTCCTTCCTTCATTGGAGGGCAAGCGAAACGATATCTGGGCACTCGCAGCAGATCTAGAGAAGCGGCCAAATCCGCTTGGCAGGTACAGCGCGTCAGGGTCTTTGACCTGTCTGTCACACGCGGCACCCGTACCGCCCGGCCCAGTACTCGCAGTGGGGCTCGACGGTTCGGCTCGACGTCCCGGATAGTGCACACTCACATCCCGCCATCGCCATATCCGGGCGGAGCGCCGGATCCTCCAGGTCGGTCTGGGGGTAGACGGGGGCGTAGCCGGCGGCGAGCAGACGAGTCGTTGCGCTCCCGCAACGGCAGCTCGAGCGACTCGGCAAGGCGCAAGACCATCTGGCGGCCCGCACCGACTGGCCCCGCTCGATGAAGCTGACGTACCGCTGCGTGGTCCCGGCCCGTCGCGAGCTCCAGTTGACTGAGCCTGCACCGCGTGCGGAGGTCGCGCAGCGCCCCGGCGAAGCTCCCCTCCATGCGGTCAGTTGTAGCTGATACACCCACCCGCTCTATTCCCTCGAGGGAATTGCTGCTATGGCATGCCGCGCACAGGGTGGATGGCCACGAACGTCCCCATCCGCCCCCAACGTCGGAGAGTCATGACTAGCCGCAGGATACCTATCGTCAGGCTGTATGCGGATCAGGCAGGCGAATCACACTTCAGCGATGAACAGCTCGAAACGGTGGCGGCCGACTTTGCACCCCCAGCGCCCGCTGTCTATGTCTCAGCGCCCGCGGAAGCGAAGCGGTCGCTGTTGCTCCTCCTGCCGGACGGCTGGTATGGAGACCTGCATCCTGCACCGAACCGCCAGCTCATGGTGATGGTGACCGGAACCCTCGAAGTGACGGCAAGCGATGGTGAAGTACGCCGGTTCAAGTCGGGCGATGCGGTCCTGGTCCAAGACACCTTCGGCAGGGGGCATGCAACCAAGAGCATCGAGGGTAACTCCATCGTCGCCGTCGTGCAGAGCTAGAGGATCGGTTTGGCCAGGCGCTCGGCGGGACAACGAGACGCCCTCGTTGACGGCAGGTATGACCAAATCTGCCCGACTTTCTTCCATGTAGGAGGTAGCCGCTTGCGGCCTATCGAACCGTTTCGGATCGTCGTACCGGATCAGACGCTCGATGACCTTGCGGCTCGGCTCTCCCGCGCCCGCCTCCCGTCCCCTCCGATCCTCGAGGGAGGTGAGACGCCAGAGACGATCAGGCGGATCGAAGAGCTCCTCCATTACTGGCGCAACGGATACGATTGGCGGGCGCAGGAACACCGGTTGAACGAGCTCCCCCACTACCGCGCCACCGTCAGCGGAGCGGGGATCCACTTCGTGCACGCCGTTGGATCCGGACCCGACCCGCTTCCGCTGTTGTTGGCGAACGGTTGGCCGAGCTCGTTCGTCGAGTACCTCGGTGTGCTGGGACCGTTGACGGATCCGGCTGCCCATGGAGGGGATGCCGCAGACAGCTTCACGGTCATCATCCCCGCCCTACCGGGTTACGGCTTCTCTGATCGATGCCTCGATCGAGACGTCGGGCGATTCTGGATCGCAGAGCTCTTCAACCGACTCATGGTCGAGCATCTCGGCTACCGTCGCTACGTCGCGCACGGGGACGACATTGGTGGCGGTGTGGTCAACCGGATCGGCATGCGCCACGCGGACGCCGTGGTCGCTCTGCAGAAGGCCAATCCACTCAGCCCGCACTTCGACGGATACGCGGAGCCATCGCTCCCGGCAGAACACGACTTTCGGGCGGGGGAGGAGGCCTGGGATCACACCGAGGGCGCCTACGCGCATGTGCAGGCCACCCGGCCGCAGACCCTCGCCTACGGCCTGAACGACTCCCCGATCGGGCTGGCCGCCTGGATACTGGAGAAGCTGCTGACCTGGAGCGATCCGGCTACGCGCGGGAAGCTCGCCGCCGACGACCTGCTCACCACCGTGATGATCTACTGGGTCACCGAGACGATCGGCAGCTCGATCCGCCTCTACGCGCTGCCTCCCGAACCGTTCGGCCCTGACGATGTCGTCACCGTTCCCACCTCCGTGCTGGCGCCTCACGAGCCCAAGCTCCCCGCGCCGCCCGAGACCTGGCTGCGCCGTGTCTACCCAAAGCTATCCAGGTTCGTCATGCTCGACGAGGGTGGGCACTTTCTGGCACTCGAATCACCCGAACGCTTCGTCGAGGAGGTCCGCGACGCGTTCCGACCCTATCGATGAATCGCCCAGCGCTTCCGCTTTGAAATTGCCCACGATCCGCCCGCGTGTCTGCTTCAAGGCGCGTAGGGCGGCCTTGATGGAGTCTTCCAAGCCGTCGATAACCAGGTACGAGAGAGGTTTGTTATGAGTTCACAAGGCCCTGGCGTCGATGTCGCCGTGATCGGCGCTGCGGGGCAGACCGGCCGACCGATCGTCCGCTCCCTTTCCCGCCTCGGGGCGAAGGTCAGGGCCGTTGTCCACCGGATGGACCAGGCTGAGCACACGCCAGAGGCCGTGGCTGCCGAAGCTGCGGAATTGGGCGACGTGGCGGGCCTGACGGCGGCGTTGGAGGGAGTGGCTGTCGCCTACTACATCCCGCCGGCCTTCAACGCGCGCGAGGAAAAATTCGGTGCGAATGTCATTGCCGCCGCCGTCGCGGCGAAGCTGCCACGGCTGGTCTACCATTCCGTCCTGCATGCTCCGACTCCGTCGATGCTGCATCATCAGCGCAAGGCGATGGTGGAGCTTGCGTTACGCGAGTCCCCGCTTACCTGGACCATCTTGCAGCCGGCGATGTATGCGCAGACACCGCTGGCGTTCCTCAATGCCGAGTCCTCGACTGCGCCGAGTGCGCTACTCCTCCAGCCACGCAGCGGGACCCGCGGCGGAGGGGCGTCCAGCATCGAGGTTGGGGTAGAAACTGGCAGTGAACCGGCATTTGAGAGCAGCGAGGAGAACGATGACGACCCAGATCACCCACCACAATCCAGCCGGCCTGCCTCGCAATCCAGCGTTCTCGCAGGCGGTCTCGGTGCAGGGTCCGACGCGGACCATCTACGTCGGGGGCCAGAACGCGGTGGAGGCCGACGGCACCGTCGCCAATCAGGACCTGGCGGCACAGACCGCCCGGGCGCTGCAGAACCTCGAGTTGGTCCTCGCCGACGCGGGCGCGCGCTTGGAGCACGTGGCGAGCTGGTCGATCCTGGTGGTCGCCGGCCAACCGCTCGGGGAGGCCTTCGGCGGGTTCCAGCAGGTCTGGGGCGCTCGCGGCGAGCCGCCAGCGATCACCGTCGCGTTCGTCGCTGGTCTGGCCAACCCTCAATTCCTGGTCGAGGTCAGCGCCGTGGCCGTCGTGCCGCAGGGAGCCTGATCCTCACGGAGCCGCGCGAGCGGGCCGCAGCAGCCCGACAGCCAGACCAGCCTCGAAGCGATCCGGAGAACACGCCTAGCCCTCTGACCACGCACGATCTTCCACACGGCAGCACCCAGGAGCCTGAAATAAGCAATATTGTCGCAGCAGAATACTGTCGCTCGACGATGTGAGCGAAGACGCAGGCTCCAGTGGAGCGGTCGAGCTCGCCTAACGCGGTAGGGACATCTAGCCGGGAAAGCACCGGGGCCGATCCTGGGCACTACCGAACCATCGATGCCCGGCGCTCGTCAGAGGTCTCGAGATCTTGTCTCATGGACGGCGCCCGACCGGGGGTCGCTTGACGAGGAGACCGCGCGTGGAGGAACCGGAGCCGGCTGTCCTGCGGGCGGCGATGGCGGGCGACCTGGACGCGTTCGAGCGGCTGGTCCGTATGTACCAGCCCCTCGTTTGGCGTTTCCTGCGCCACTTCCTCAGGGACGAGGCCCTCGCCGAGGACGTCACCCAGGAAACGTTCATCCACGTCTTCCAGCGTCTCCCTTCGTTCAGCTTCCGCTGCAAGTTCTCGAACTGGGTCTTCAGGGTGGCAAGGAACGCCGGGATCGATGCGATCCGGAGCCGCGAGCGACATGACCGGCTCGCTCGCGCGCTTCCCGCGCTGGCGTCCGTGCCTGCGCCCGAGACGAGGGCGGAGGTGCAGGCCGCGGTGGAGAGCCTGACCACCAAGCTGCGCGAGGCCCTGCTGCTGATCGAGGTGTTCGGCCTCAGCTACCGGGAGGCCGCGGAGGTCTTGCGCGTGCCTGAAGGCACCGTGAAGAGCCGGGTGTTCCAGGCGAGGCAGCGACTCACCGCCTGGCGGAGCGAAGGCGGTCGAGCCCATGAACTGTGACGAGGCCCAGGCCGGCCTCTCGCTGGCCATGGACGGCGAGCCGCCCGCAGACCTGGCTGAACCGCTCGCCATTCACGTGAGCGCCTGCACTCAGTGCACAAGGTTCAACAATACGCTTCGCGCCATTCGGCAGGGGCTCCGGCTCGAGGCGCTCGGCGAGGTGCCGGATGTCGCTCCCAAGGTCCTCTCCGCGATCCGTGAGACCACGCGGCCAAGGCGCCGGCGGCGGGCGCCATTGGCTGCCGCCTTTGTCGCTGGTGCGCTGGTGGGGGCCACGTTCATCGGCGTCGGCGGGGGCCGCTCCACCCGCGTCGCGAACGCGGACATTCCCGATCGCGTGGTTGCCGCGCAGCAGGCGGTTAGCTCGGTGACGGCCGACCTGCGGCTCATCGAGCGCGGCTGGCACCAAGGGATCCAAGAGCGGTTATTTACCGGGAAGCTGCGCTACCAGGCCCCGGAGTCCCTCCAAGTCGAGCTCCTCGACCGCACCCGATACCCCTCGGCCGCGTGGGCACGGAGCGACATGGCGCTGGTGGTCACCGGAGACCGCTGGTGGATTCGGGCCGCACGGCCCTGTCCCGTCGAAGGGGTGCCCGAATGCAGCCAGGGGAAGCCTGTCGTCCGGCTCGTCACCCGCCGCGAGCCGTTCGCGGACGACACGCCGGTCCCACTCGACCTGGTCACGCCAGTACGAAGCTTCGCGCTGGCCAGCGCACCGGTGGCCGTGGGGTCCAAGCACATCGGCGGACGCTCCGCGATCGGGATCCTCACCACAGTCGCTCAGATCCAGCCGCTGCTCGCCGGCGTCGACCCGGCCGGTAACCTCCGTGACCTCTATTCCTCGGACCGAGCCGAGCTCTGGCTCGACGAGAAGGCTCTGGTCCCGCTGGCGCTGTGTGTGACCGCCACGGCGGGCGCTGAACGCGACGAGTGGGCCGCGAGCCACGGTTACCACGACGCCCCCGGCACCGTTGTACTCGAGCTGACGCTCAACCGTGTCGCCCTCAACCGCTCCCTGCCACCAGGCAGCTTCCCGTACCCGGCCGCCGACGCCACCCCTGAGGACGACAACTTCATCGACGGGCTTCCAGGCTCGTCCACCGGCCCGGCGCCGAGATGGCTACCGGCCGGCTTCCGCCGCTACCGCGATGGCATGGTTGCGACTGAGGGTGGCCCCAGGGTTGTCGTGCGCACCTGGACCGATGGCCGAGCCTGGGTAAAGGTCCGCGCCACGCGGGACTGGCCCGGCGGCCGTCTGTTCGGCGATCTCGGCGAGATCGTACGGCAGGTGACTCTCGGCCGCGGAGTCGGCTACGCGAGCGAGGATGGGACCCGCATTGGCATCCATGGTCTGGGCATCGACGTGCTCGTGACCGGCAGCCTCGCCGCCGGCGACCTCCAGCGGGTGGCTGGGAGTCTGGGGTTGGCGGGGCTTCCCGTGCCGAGCGGCTGGGCGGAGGCGCCGACCGCGACCCTGGCGGAGGCGGTGGCGGCGACGCCCGGGCTGTTGCTCCCCCACAACCTTCGCGGATTCGGCCCACCGGCGGTCCGGGTCGACGGGAAGGTAGTTTCGCTCGCCTTTGCGGGCCCCGGGACACGGGCCTTCCTGCTGGTGGAGGCTGCCGGCATCCGCCTCGACCCGCCAGTGGATAGCGACGTCCAGGGCGTGCGCGTCCGCGGCTTCGACGGCCGGTACACCGTTGGGCGCGGCGAACTCGAATGGGTGGAGCGTAGCCGCATCGTCAGCCTGCGCAGCAGCACCCTCTCGCTCGGTGAGCTGCTCGCCATCGCCCAGTCGCTGGAGCGTCCGTGAACCGCCGCGCCAGCACGACCTGGCTGAGCCTGGCGGTAGCTGCCCTGCTCGGCCTGACCATCGGCGCGGGGGCGATGCTGGAGACGCAACGCGTTCCCGTCCCGCCCGCTGGCGTGAATGAGCCGACCACACCACGGCTGGCCGAAGCGGCGTCCGCCCCGTCCGAGCGCGTCCTGCTGGTATGGGCCTCTCGCCGGCTGCAAGCCGGGCTCGCGGCACGCCTGCGCTCGGTGCCCGGCATCAGCTCGGTCACCACTATCCAGGGCGACCTGGTCGGCTTGGCGAAGTCGACCACCGCCGAGCGACGGCCGGTGGACAACCCGCGGAAGGGGATGGTGATCCCCCTCGACGCGATCGCGTTCGATCCCGCCACCTATCCGGGCTTCCTGCCCGTCTCGACCAGAGCCGCTTTTCGGCACCTTGGCCCTCGCGAGGCGCTGCTTGGGGCGACCTCCGCCCGCCTGCGCCGGCTCGGACCTGGCGGCCGGCTGCTCATCGGTGGGAGTCGATGGCTGACTGTTGCCGGCGTTGTGGAAGACTCGCTGGTCGGAGGGGCGGAGCTCGCGCTCACCAGCTCCGGTGGCAGCGCGGCCGGAATCCGCACCGACCGCTACCTGCTGGTCACGTACCGAACCGAGCGGGCCAAGATCGAGACGGCTATCCGGGCGCGACTTCGGGCAGGACTCGGGCTCCGGTTCCGCGGCTCTGGCGAGACGCCCTTCTTCCGCAACGGCGACGCGGTCCTGCCCCAAGCGCTGGTGAAGGAGCGCTTCGGCGAGTTCGCCTACCGACCGGGCCCAGGACGCGCCTTCACTGAGGACGCGGTCTGGGAGGCCGCCAACATCTTCACGGCCAGGATGCCGATCCTCGGCCGAGTCCGCTGCCATCGCGCCCTGATGCGCGCACTCCACGGCGCCTTGAACGAACTCCAGCAACGCAATCTCGGCGGGTTGGTCGATCCGTCCGGCTTCGGCGGCTGCTGGAACCCCCGCTTGATCCGTGTGGGCGCCGGCATCTCTCGGCACGCATGGGGAGCGGCGGTCGACCTGAACACACGCGGGAACCCTACCGGCCTCAAGTCCGCACAAGACCCGCGGCTGGTCGAGATCATGCGGCGGTGGGGCTTCACCTGGGGCGGCAACTGGCTGATCCCCGACCCAAGCCACTTCGAATACCTGCAGGCCCCGGCGGGATGAGCCACGCGACGCACGATGCGCTCCGGGCGGCATCGCTGGAGGACCTGCGAGACGACTTTGCGGGGCTCGCCGCAATCGGCACGTCGGCCAGAGCGCGGCTGGCTCGCAGCCTGGCCGATCTCGACCGCGCAGGCCCCCACGTGCAACCCGCCACGCGGCGAGAGGTCGCGCGAGCCGTCCGCGCCGAGATGGACCACTACGTCGCGCAACTTCGCGGCTTGGAGCAGCTCCGGCGGGAAGCGGCGGGCGCACCGTCGGCGCGGCTCCTTCGCCGCCTCACCACCCAGAAGTACGCCCACGCCGAACGGCTCCGTGCCCGCCAGGCGCTTGCTGCCGCGCTGATCGTGGCCACCGACTGGCACTCCCCGTCGATCAGCCATGCCGTGCGGTCGGCGGCCGGTCGGCACACGGGCCGAGTCCACGCCTATCACGACGAGTACAAGCGTGACCGCCACCCCGACGCTGGCGAACTCGAGCGGGCCTGGCTGCGCGAGTACGTCGACAATCCCCACGGCCACGACGTGCGAGCTCTCGCGACCAGCTCGGGCATGGCTGCGTTCACGACCATCCTTGGGTGTCTGCTCATGGAGCCCGGTCCGCATGGGCCGGTGTTGGTGGGCGCCTCGAGCTATCACGAATGCCGTCAGCTCATCGCACGCAGCCCGTTCGGCGCGCGAGCCGTGCTGGTCGAGGAGACCGAGACGAAGCGGCTGTTGCGCGCGATCGACGAGCACCGGCCAGGGGTGGTCTTTCTCGACTCGCTCTGCAACGCCGCCGGGCTCGCCCTGCCCGACCTACCTCGCGTGATCTCCCACCTGGTCAGGTCGGGCCGAATGGTCCGCCTCGTCATCGACAACACTGGTCGATCGGCCACGTTCCAGCCGCTCGTGCTGGCGCCCCGCACGATCAGCGTGGAACTGGTCGTGTTCGAGAGCCTCACCAAGTACGCGCAGCTGGGCCTGGATCGAACCGCAGCGGGGATGATCGTCGCGCCACGGACGCTCGCCGACCGGCTCGATGAGTGCCGCGAGCACCTCGGCACAAACCTGACCGACCTCGCCGCCCACCAGATCCCGGAGCCCAACCGGCCGCTGCTCCAGGCGCGGCTGGCCCGGCTGGGCCGCAACGCCCGTGAGCTGGCGGTCTTCCTGGCCGAGCGGTACGAGCATCGCGGCCTTCCGGTCCGAGTGGACCACCCCGGCCTGCCCGGACACCCATCGTTCCCGATCGCCCGCAGACTCAGCTTCCAGGGCGGCACATTCGGCCTCACCCCGGACGTCGATACCCACGCCATTCGCGCCCAGCTCGTCAAGGCGATCGTGTACGAAGCCCGACGCCGCCGGGTGCCGTTGGTGGAGGGAACCAGCTTCGGCTTCGACACCACCCGGGTCTATCTCACCGCCGCGGGCAATGCTCACGGGCTCCCGTTCGTCCGGGTCGCAGCCGGCAGCGAGCACCGGCTCGGCGTCGAGGCGCTCAAGCGGGTGCTCGTGGCGGCAACGGAGGGACAGCGATGAGGCTCCGGGCCTCCGAGGTAGCCGCAGCGGTCGGCGGTGCCTTACACGGCCGCGACGCCGATGTGGAAGGGGCGGGCATCGACTCGCGCCGGCTGCATCCCGGTGAGCTGTTCGTCCCGGTCGTTGGACAGCGCGACGGTCACGACTACATCCCCGACGCCCTCGCCGCCGGCGCGGCCGCGTACCTGACGACGCGGTCGCCCCGCGGCGGGACGGCCGTGATGACCGATGACACCGCTGCCGCTCTGAACAGCCTGGCCCGCTGGGCGCGCCGGGGGCTGCCGGACCGGATCGTCGCCGTCACCGGCTCGGTCGGCAAGACCACCACCAAGGACCTGCTCGCCGCCGTGCTCGCGCGACGCTTCCTCGTCGGAGCCAGCCCCCGCTCGTTCAACAACGAGCTCGGCGTCCCACTCTCCCTACTTGGCGTCCCAGGCCATGCGGAGGCGGTGGTGATCGAGATGGGAACCGGCGGAGTTGGCGAGATCGCCCGCCACTGCGAGCTGACAAAGCCCAACGCCGGGATCGTCACCAGGGTCGCCCCGGCCCACCTGGAGGCGCTCGGTGACCTGGCGGGTGTTGCACGAGCCAAGGCGGAACTCGTCGAGGCCCTTCCCGCAAGCGGGCTGGCGGTCCTCAACGCCGACGATACCTGGGTGGCGGCGATGCGACGCCGCACCCGTGCCGCCGTGCTGACCTTTGGCCAGCTGGCCCAGGCGGAGGTGGTGGCCACCGCCGTCACCGTCGGCGACGACCTGCGGCCGCGCTTTTGCCTCCGCTCGCCCTGGGGGGTGGCCGACGTTCGGCTCGCCGCCCGAGGTGAGCATCAGGTCGGCAACGCGCTGGCCGCGGCGGCCCTGGCACTCGCCTGGGGCGTCCCCCTGTACGAGGTGACCACTGCCCTCGATCGGGCGCCCCTGTCCCCCGGTCGCATGCACCTCGGGCGCACACCATCCGGGGCACTGCTGCTCGACGACGCCTACAACGCCAGCCCAGCGTCGATGACCGAGGCGCTGCGGTCGCTTGCCCGCCTCCCGGCCCAGCGGCGCGTAGCCGTCCTCGGCGCCATGGCCGAGCTGGGCGCGCGCTCCGACGGCTACCACCGCGCGGTCCGGTCGCTGGCGCAGGCGCTTGGCATCCGGCTGATCCAGGTCGGTCCGGGCGCTTACGGCGCCGAACGGGTGCCCTCGGCCGAGGACGCCGTGGCCGCACTCGGCGCGATCGGCGACGGCGACGCCGTACTCGTCAAGGGCAGCCGCGTCACGGGCATGGACCGGGTCGCGCGGGCTCTGCTCACCGGCCAGCCCGCTGGCCGGCGGGAAGACCCCGTCGTGGCCGATGCCGCCGGGATGGGGCGGAGGACCCGACCTCCACCAGGCCGAGTCCCGAGGACTTGTGATGCAGACCAAGCTGCACCAGCGGGCGATGGCCGACCCTGACCGCGCTACGCGGACACACGGCCGAGAGTGTCTTGTCTGCCTGTGCTCGTCTCGTCAAGGGAGGAGTCTGGTAGATCCTTGACCGTAGCGGCCAGCAAGACAGGCTCTCGACCGCGCTCTATAGCCTTTGACCTGCGGAAATGGCGCGCCGCGAGGGCTCGAACCCCGAACCGCCAGATCCGTAGGCGGGCGCTCAGCGTCTGACTGGTCGGCTCCAGTTGGCTCCAGGCTGGTCAGGTGGGGACGTCGTCTGGCGCGTTGGGTCCTGGTGGGGCCAGTTGGATCGTCTGGATGATCATCGGGATGATCAAGCGACAAGGCGGCGAGCCTTCGTTCCCAGCCAGCCTCAGCTGCGCCGAGCACCAGATGTCGTTTCTGGTGGCGGCTGGTGGACTGACACTCGCCTGAGCGGGCCGCCAGCGAAGCGGTAGCCAAGCTCTGATCCGGCCTCAGGCGTCTGGATACGCCCTGGCCGACCCCGACCCGTGCCGGGTCGCCTGAGACGTTGCCACCAACGTGACGTGCGAGAGGCTCGTCGTCGGCCTCTCGCACGTCCCGTTGCGCTGATAGCTCAGGCTGTGACCGCCCGGAGGGCGTTCACGATTCCGTTGCCGTAGAACCCGTTGTTCTCTGCCGGACCCTCGCAGACCTGCGTGGACGTAACAGTCTCCCCGGTGGGGAGATGCCGGGTGTAGGTGTAGGCACGCGGCTCGGGGCAGGCATGCGGCGTCGCCGTGGACCGCAACACCTTCTCGGTGACGTCGGGGGACAGCCCGAAGCCGCCGTTCAGGCTGGAGCCCATCTGGCTCACGATGAGCGCGGCCACACCGACGGCGTGGGGCGAAGCCATCGAGGTGCCCTGCAGGTACTGGTAGAAGGCACAGACACCGTTGTGGCAGTCGCGCACCACCGAAGAGGACTTCGGCTTGCCGCTCGAGGTGATCAGCTTCTCCGCGCGGAGCACGGCCTCAGGGGCGGCGGCGAGCACCGCCCTGGTGACGTCGCGGGTGTTGGTCGGCGTGTCGTACACGTCACCGCCGGGCGCGGACACGTCCACGTACCCGTAACCGTAGCTGGAGTAGTAGGCCTTGCGGGTGCTGATCCCGGTGCTGCTCACCGCGATCACGTGGTCGCCCTGGGCCGGCAAGCTGATGCAGTCGGCCGGGTCGATGTTGCGCGAGTAGGGCGCCTCCCCCGGGACGTCGGCGAAGTCCGGGCTGGTCTCGTCCACGCTCGGCTTGGTGTAGTCGATGGCCTCGTTGCCGGCGGCGGCGATCAGGGTGACGTTGTGGTTCCAGGCGTAGCGCAGCGCCCGCTGCGTGGCCTCGATAATGGTCCGCTGCTCGTCCTGGTCAGCCGGCGAGTCCGCCGGGTTGGCGGTGCAGTTGAACAGCCACGGGTCCGTATAGAAGCTCATGTTGACCACGTCGAGCCCGACATCGCCGGCATAGGTCAGCGCGTCCACCGTCGGCTGCAGGAAGAAGAAGCCGGAGTCCTGACCTGCCCGGATGTTGACCAGGGTGACGTTAGGGGCCACGCCGGCCACGCCAAGCCCATTGATGGGCGAGCCGATGATGGAGGCCACGTGGGTGCCGTGCCCGTTGTCATCGACGTTGGCGGGATCGGTGCAGGACCGGTCGTCTTCCTTGTTGCAGGGGCCGTCGATCTCGACGCCGTTGGCGTCCACCGGGATGTCCACGGTGAAGTTGCGGCTCAGGATATTGGAGAAGTTCGGCGCGATGTCGGGGTGGTTGCCGTCTATGCCGGTGTCCATGATGCCGACGCGCACGCGGCGGTCACCGGTCTGGACCGCGTAGGAGCCGGTGGCGGTGGCGTCGATCTGGGCCATGTCCCACTGCCGGCCCGCCAGCGGCTCGGCAGTGGGCGCCGCGGCGCTGTCGAGCTGCGCGGCGGTGCCACCGGCGCCGCGGCCCTCCGTCTCGACCGCGTGCTGCTTTACCTTGACGCCGTCCTTTGGTGCGACGCCGATGGGACGGTTGCTGGCGATCCCGGCAATGGCATCCTGACGGGCCGCTGCCCGCCTGAAGTTGGCGGCCGAGGCCCGTACGGTTGCCAGACCAACGGCGGTGTTCTCCCTGACGATGGTGCCGCCGGCCGCCTTGACGGCCGCCCGTGCGGCAGCGAGCGAGACGCCCGCCTTGTACAGGACGAGGAATTCCCTCGTCGCGCTCTGCGCGCTGGACGTGCCGGCGCTGGCCGGTGCGGTCAGCACGCCGACCACCACCGCAACCAGCACACCGATAAGAGTTCTTCGCACGAGCCACCTCCGGGGCTGCCAGGGCTCTCCGTTGCGCCCGACTTGGCGGGAGGTTACGGGGCGAAGGTGCCCAAGTCCAGACTGCCCAGAAGATCACGCCGATCAGCATTCACGCAGCTTGCGCTGCTGCCCGCCGTCGTACTCCCTGGAAGCCGCGAAGGGATGCGAAACAACCGATCAGGGTTGTTCGGCGGCGCTTGCTCGCTCCTCTTGACCATCCACCAGAGCCGACCAGATCGATCTAAGGACGATCAGGACAAGCGTGGGCTAGTAGAGATATGCCTGCTGACCTGGGGCGATGGAGCGCTCCGCGCTCTCGTCGCCGAGGAAGCCGACGTAGGCGCCGGGTTCACCCCCTGGCGCAGGGTCGCGGCGAAGTTGGCGACCCAGGCCTCGCGCACGGGCTGGCACTGGGGTCGCTCGTAGAACGCGGCGACGTTGGCCATGCTCCGCCGGTCGCGGTCCGCGAAGGCGGTGGCCTGGGCGGGCACGCGGGCCATCGCCCCGCCCAGCACCCGCAGCTGCACGGCGCGCATCGTCGCGCCGGAGGCCTGCAGGTGCTCGACGATCGTCTCGGTCACCTGCCGGTCGACGGTATGGAACAGGAACCGATTTTGATGTCCGACCGGGCGCGCTTCGCCGGCTGCTGGTCGGCGTGATCCTCGGGGCGGTCGCGTGCGGGGCACGGTAGAGGGGGCGAGGTCGAGCTGGTCGACCCACGTCGAGGATGAACCAGACGAGGTGGCCGTGGGGGAGCCAGTCGCGCAGGCCGGGGGGCAGCAGGAAGGGCTGGTCGCGCTCGGCACGCAGGACGTTGTGAGCCATGGTTCCTTGTACTGCTTGTATCTTTCATTACAAATAGGCCGATTCTTAAGGTGTCGACCGGCGCGGCCGAACATACGACCCGCTTGATCACCACCCCTGCTCGTCGGCAAGCGCAGAGGCGCGGATCACCTCGGGCCGCCGTGTCCGCCTCATTCAGGGATCCACTGTTTGAGCCAGTGGGCCTTCAGCAACCCCTCCTGCACGAAGGGATCGGTGTCCACAGCGCGCTTGGCCTGCTGGTCATCGTCGGCCTGGAAGGTGATCAACCCCCCGGACCGGTCCGCGAAGGGCCCACCGAGGTAGCCGGTCAACCCAAGGTCGCGCCAGTGTGCGACATGCCTGGGGACCGTGGCACGGACACGGTCGGGGTCATCCTCCATGAGGTAGAAGTACGCAAACCGAGCGCCCAATTCTGCCTCCCTCCCTTCCGCAGCCAGGTAGTGGCCCCTCCGATGGGGTCATTTGAGGAGGTCGCCGCGAGCGTGTGCGCCAGGGGCGTTCCGGTCCGGGTGCAGACGCCGCCGCGGCCAGCGACTACCGGTCAGTGCCCGGATCAGCGCGCCATCCAGCACCGCACCCAGGGCGACCGGCGGCTGCCAGAACAACAACCCGGGCAGCGCGACCATGGCGCCGGCCGCGACGAGGAATGGCCGCCACCATTGCTCGCGCTGGACCAGCACCCTGGCCGAGGCGGCAGCAAGCACCCCGGCCGCCAGCAACCACAGCAGCGGTTCGACCACATCGGTCAGTGAAGGCGACCAGGTGCCCTCCGCGCGCTGCTTGATCCCAAGCATCGCCTTGCGTTGCATCACGAACTGGATCGGGCCTTGGACGCGGCCCATCAGCGAGCTGCCACGAGACCGGATCAGCAGCCGGGTGGTGTGCTGGTCGACTGGCTGGACGATGAACGCCCAGGTGCTGCGGGGGCGCCCGGCGGCAAGGGCAGCGTCGGAGTCGTGGACGTCACCGAGGACCAGCGCGCGGCCCGGCTCCAACAGCGCCACCGGATTGTAGGGAGCGTATCGGGCCATCCGGATCATTCGGTCGCCGACCTGCAACGGTTGCTGGAATTGCGGCAGGATGCGGTCGGCGCTGTGGATGTCGCAGCCGATCAGGTTCTCCAGCCAGTCGTAGCTGTACAGCCCTCCGCGTCCCTGCCCTAGCTGGACCAGCCAGGGCCAGACCTGCTCGGCGGGCCGCTGGATGGTGATCGCGTTGGTCCAGACGTAGCCAGGCCGCTCGAGGAGCCGGTCGCCGGGCCAGGTAGCCTGGTGTTCCTGGTCGGTGGCACCCCACCGGTTGATCCGAGGTCGCGCCACCACCGCGTACAGCACACCCGCGGCCGGGAGCAGCACACCAAAGGCCAGGAGCCGGCCCCGCCGCGGCGGCTTGATCGAGCTTGCCATGGTCGCCTCCGTCGTCCGGCCACTGTCCAGCCCACCGCTTCCACCGTCTCGGCCCTGTGACATCTGACCGTCCTCGTCGGCGATCAGGCAAGGCCGACCAGGTGGGCGCTGACCGTCCACAGGCGCTCGGCCAGCGCCCGGTCGTAGGACGCCTTGCTGGTGCGCGCCTCGCGGCTGTTGCTGAAGAATTTGCCCGACACGCCCTCCAGGTCTGCAGGATGGCGAGCCAGGATCACTACCGACGCGCCCATGCCCGCAAGCGCCTGCGCTGTGGCCCTGCCGATCCCTGACGTCGCCCCGGTCACCAGGCAGACTCGCCCGCCCATCGGCATCTGGATCGCCTCCCATCGCAGCGACCTGAACGAGCCTACTGCGCTGGTCGAGGGCAAGCGCACCAAGCCCGCCGGGGTCCTGACCGCCGTGCAGCCTCGGGCCAGGCATCCGGAGCTGCTGCACTCCCGCGTCGTTGGCCGGGTCCCCGGCGGCCGACCGACGTCAGAGCAGGTGCCGCCCGAGGCCTGGTGGGTCGCCGGCCAGGGGTATAGCCTGCCGCGGTGGCGATGGGCCGCGTCAAACAGGCCGCAGCGGAATTCTTGGCCAACAAGCGGATCGCGGTGACCGGGGTCTCCCGCAACCCCAAGGGGGGTCACGGCAGCAACATCGTCTACCAGCGGTTGCGGCAGCGGGGCTACCAGGTCTTTGCGGTCAATCCCAACGCCGACACTGTCGAAGGTGATCGGTGCTATCACGACCTGGGTTCGATCCCTGGCGGCGTGGATGGCGGTTGCCCGTTGATGTTTGATCCCACCGCTGATTTCGGGCACAAGGCGATGCGGGTGGTGTTCACCCTGACCGGCAACGTCCCAGGCAGGTGTGAGGGACGGCGTGTTTCGCTGGCGCGGCCGCAAGGTCTTCGGCACGGCCTGGCAGCACGACATGCTCGCCCGCGGCCGCACCACAATCCCTGTCCCGGGGTTCAAGAACTCTCGGTCATGCGACGGCAGTGTCCGTCGAGCGCTGCTGGTTCAACCGTTCGGCACGGACCTTGATGCCTCTCAGCACCCTGCGCATCATCGGGAAGTCACCGAACTCGAGCAGGATCAGAGTGAGGATCGCCGATCCAGGCGTCTCCCACGCGTACCGTGCCTTCAGACGCGAGATCAAGCGGGTGCGGCCACCGTCCAGCCGGGTCAGCTTCCACGCCCAGGTGCTGTCCGGCTTCTCCCACAGGAGCCACTGGTTCGTCGCGAACGCCTTCACCTTGAAGGCCGTGGTCTCGTTGACCTTTTTGGCCATCGGCATCCAGTCGCCGATCCTGGGCGGCTGGTACTCCTCCAAGACGCGGTCGGCGCTCTGGTAGCCGGCGTTGTCCAGCAGGGCGTAGGTGTAGAAGCCAGCCCGCCGGTAGCCCATCTGCACGATCCACGGCCACACCAGCTCCGGCGGGGCGTCGATGGTGATCGCGCGCGTGGCGTTGAACGACGCCTTGGGGACGATTGCATCGCCGGGCATCGGCGCGCACACCTCGCCGTTGGTTGCACCCCACCGCAGGTGCCAGTGCCGGTACAGCGGGGTGGTGGCGAACAGCGGCAGGCCACTCAGCGCATCCAGGATGCCGTGACCGATCCGCCGATCCGTGTCCTGCGGCATCGGTCACCTGCCTGCCAGGACGTGACCATCCACCCAGTGCTCCAGCCTCGGCACGAGCAGCAGGACCAGCACGCCGATGTTGCCCAGCGCGTGAATCAGGACGTCGAACGCCGGATTGACCACGCCGGCGTGGCTGGCCGCGATCCAGTAGGGGACCAGCACGACGAAGCCGGCGGCGGCGGCAACGACCGCCACCGATTCCCACCATCCAGCCTTCTTGAACAGGCCCCAGGTGGCCACGGTGAACAGGGCGATCGTCGCCAGCGCGAGGACTTGGGTGATGGACCACGCGACCCCGGTTGTCGACACCCCCGGGCTTGCCAGCGAGGGGGTCAGCCACAGGAAGGTTGTGCCGAACAGGAACAGGGCCACCCCGCCAGCATTTCGAATGGTGAACATGGCGAAATCACCTCCCAGCCGGAGTCTGGCCCGCCAGCACGCTGCAACCAGGGGTCGGCCGGCCCGCGACAAGCGGGACCTTCGTGCCCGAGCATCCCTCCGCGTCTTCCTTGATCCCTTTGGCATGCTGCGGGCCGCCATGAAGTCGCTGTTGGGTGTCGCCGGGTTGGGTCGTGACGGCCGTCGCATGCTGGGTAGCAAGCAGCATGCAGATCCTCTGGAGCACAACCGGTCGACTGCTCCCCCTCGGGAGACGGCGTACCGTCCCTGATCAAGCCCTGTCGCCCGCCGTGATCATGACCCAAAGGCGATGGGTGACCGCACGCACGGAGGTCTTTGGCATGACCGTGCTCATCGACCAGCTGCAGCCCCGCTATGACGCTCGCCTCCTCCACCACGCCGACCTGCCCCAACCTCCAGCGGTCGTGCGCCAAGCAATGGAAGCGGTGACACTCGCAGACCTGCCCGCACTCGGCTTGCTGGTGCGCATCCGCGGCCTCGGCTGGCGAGCGGAACGCAATCTGGAGCCGATCTTCTCGGGGATGCGCCACGCCGACTTCGTCCATGTCGAGGAGGCCGGCGGCGAGATCGCTGCTGCTATGGCCGGCCCCCTGTGGCGGATCCGGCAGCCGTTCGTGCCGCTGCCTGATCGCGACCGCGTCCTGCACCCCGACCCATGTTGGGCGCTCACCGTGAGCTCGTATCGGATCCAACCTCGTGACGCCGGCAGCCGGTTTGTGTGCGAGACGCGGGTGACCGATCCCAGCGATCCGCGGTGCGCCCGCAAGTTCCGGCCCTACTGGAGGCTGATCGGCCAGCTTGGGGCCAGGGTGTACGCCCGTAACCTCGTCGCTGCCATCCGCAAGCGGGCCGGCTGAGCTTTGGGCCACGGGCGCGTGCGGTTCACGCCATCGTTCCTTGGAACTGCAAGCATGGGTTCGGCTACTTCGGCTCGACGCTCCCGGAGGATGCCAACCCAGCCGATCAGGCGGACGCCTACGCGCTGCTGGCGGTGCCGACGCTGGTCCTCAGCGTCAGGGACGATCCCCTCATGCCCTCTCAGTTGGCCGTCATGGCGGCAGCGCCCATCCCGGGAGCCACGCTGGTGAACGTCGAAGGCGATGGCCACTTGTTCGGGCCACGACGTCCGAGGTTCCAAAATGGAGATCGGCGCGTTCGTCTCAGGGGTGACCTGAACCGCCGTCATGGTCCTGCTCAGGGCCCGGTCGTTGACGTCGACGGCCAGTCCAGCCCTGCGACGCCAACGATCAGGGCGAGGTTGACGGCCAGGATGAACAGGTACCAGCGGTTGAAGTAGAGCACCAGCAGGACTGTCGACACGCTCAGCCCGACCACGGCGGTCGGCCGCCACCACCCGCCTTGGGCCAACAGCGCGATGCCCGCCACGATCAGGATCGCCGCGGCCAAGAACGCCAGCACCCGCGCGAGCGGCCGCTGGTCACCAAGCAGCCAGGAGTGCGCCGCGTCGAACGACGCCTTCTCGGGATCGTATTTGGGTGCCCAGATCGCCACGTGGACCAGCCCGTGAGCGATGAAGAACACGCTCAACAGCACCCGCAGCAGCATGCCGCTCACCTCCTACCGATCACCACCGACACCCGAGCGCTCCCAGTCCCAGCGCTCGGCCAAGACGGCCGCAAGCAGGCCCGCATTGGCGATGACTGCATCAGCGCGACGGTGCACCCGCAGCCGAGCCGGGAGGTGGCGGCCCGGCTCCTTCCAGCCTGGCCTTGATGGTGGCGATGTCGCGCTCCAACTCCGGTCGCATCCGGCCCCTCCAGCCGAACGTCATGGCCCTGGACCGGCCGACCATCTCCCACACGCTCGGGCGCTCGAAGCGCACACACTCGCTGATGACCGCAGGCGCCGAGGTGAACTGCATCCGGTAGCGGGTGCCGACGCCGATGGGAGTGTCGGTGAGCTTGGCGACGTCCTTCATCTTGCTGTTCCACTCAGGTTCGTGGGTGTGGTCGCTGCAGTAGTCGAAGACAGCCTCTGGCGACCTTTGGATGTCGACTGCGGCCTCGATCACCACCAGGCGCCCGCGCTTGGAGGTGATCACCGATGACTGCAAGGCCACCCCCTCCCACGCTGCCGCACCATCACCAGCTGCTCGGCGCATCGTTTCACGTTGAGCAACAGCCTGCGCAGCACAAACGGGTCGCCGATCTCCTTCAGCATCGGCCGACCGGCCAGATCGCGCCCATCCCGCGAATACTGGTTGCGACCACGGCAGATCCACGCCCGGCCCCGAGCGGATCTGGCCATGGTTGGTGCAGCTTGGCTCCTACCGTCGAGCTGGCTGGTACAACGACGATCTCCTGGACCACCTCGGTCGGCGCCGCGCCGATCGCATCAATCCGGAACTGAACGCGCGCTCATGACGTGCATCGCTGCTCTGTTGCGGAAGCTCACGCCCTGCTCAAGAGGCAGCCACCAGCACCGACTGGGCCAGCTCGTCCAGGGTGGCTTGCACGCCCTGGGCGAACACCTCCACGTCGGCGCAGCCGTCCCGGTCGGCAACCGCTGTAAGGTTGAGCTGCCCGGCGTAGGACAACACTCCCACCGACAGGGTCAGGTTGCCGATGCTCGGCACCACCGGGAACACCTCCAGCAGCCGCGCCCCGGCAAGATGCAGCGGCACCGGCGGACCCGGCACGTTGCTGACCGACAGGTTCACCACGCGCTGACGCATCAGGAACCGGCAGAACGCGCGCTGGGCGAGGGCGAACCGGAAGATCCCGCTGCTGACCTGCGGATGGGCCTTGTGCTTGCGCGCGGCGGTGTCGGCGGCGATCAGCCGCAGCCGGCGAACCGGGTCGGCCTCGCCCAGCGGCAGCGGCACGGCCATCCCCGCAGCACCAGGTCCTCGGCGTGCTCGTCACGTCGTGCCAGCAGCTGGCGCAGACCGCCGGCGACGGCGGCCAGCACCACGTGGTTGACCTTGGCGTGGTGAGCGTGGGCGGCCTCGAGCTGCATGAACGCATTTGCGCACCCTACGCCCTCACGCGGGCCCGTCCGGAACGCGGGCCGACCAACGCGTCGGCGGCTCACTCCTCCGCGAACGGCTGGCGAATGATCGTCCTCCACTTCTCGGGCGGGCTGCGCCGTGGATCGCTCAGATAGATCTCGTGGTGCTTCTGGCGACTTCCCTCGAACGAGTACCCCCGCTCTCGGATGAAGGCGTGAAGGCGGGCGATGGTCGGCCCTTCGTCGCTGAATGGACCGAGGTAGAGGACCTGGGCGCATGGCCCCTCCTCGAACCGCTCGAGGCGGGCCTTCAGGAGTGCAGGCAGGTTCTTCTTGCGGGCGACGTCCACCCGAGCCGCCTCGAACCGCTCCGGGGTCGCCTCGTCGGGCTGGGCGATCATCATGGTCCAGCTCCAGTCGCCCTTGCGCTCCTGGCTGAACTCCGCCATGTCGTCGGCCCACCACAGGCCCTCGAGCGGGGCGACGCGATACTGCAGACCCAACTCCTTCTTCACGGCGAACTTCAGCGTGTACGACAACGAGTAGAGGGCCTGGATGGCGTCCGCGTATTCGGGGGAGGTGTTGGGATCCCCGTGCCCGTCGATCATCACGAACCCCATCTCGGGAACGCGGACGATCTCCGGCCTGCGTGCGGATGCCTTGTACAGAAGATCTCGATCTCGCGCAATCGTCGCGGTCGTCATGTCGTACTCCTCTCTTCGTTCGTCAGAGAACCCGTCTGGAGAGAACCCGTCTGGCATCGCCTCTCCCTGCCAGGCTGTCGGTCCACAGGCCTCTCCGCGTAGGGCCGTCCCGCCTGGCGAGTCCGGGGACCCAGCGTGGTCCTTACCAATGCGGGATTTGTGACGACTTGCACCGCCTGCTGGGTGTGATGCGCCCTCCCTGCTTGATGGGCGGAAGCCGCACTACTCATCAGCCCCCTGCGCGCCTTGACCACCGGTGGCGCGACTTTGGCAGGACGCCCACGCCCCGACTCGAGGATGTTCCTTGCCTGCAGCATCACTGCTCCGGCGAAGATCGGCCCGGTGATCTCCGGCAGATGGGCCTCGATCCAGTGCGGCAGGTAGATGTCGGCGACCGAGCCGCGTTCCGATCCCAGCCGCTCCGCGAGGTCCGTGAGCGGGCAGCGAAAGCCGTTCAGCGCATACACGAGGGCCTCGCCGGTGACTACCACACCGGCGATGGCGGCTCGGCGGTCCGAGCGCCTCGCGAGGCCCGAATAGGCGAAGTACCCCAGACACGATCCGATGCCGAAGAAGGCGATCGTGTGCACGGTCTTGATCGCCGCGAGGCTCGCTCGCCTCCACCCTCGGAGAGCCTGCCGGCCCGGCACCCCCAATGCTTCACTCACCACCCTCACGCCGCGACCAGCCGGCCCTCGGCGCGCGCCTTGATCCCCTTCAGCATCCCGACCTCCATGTAGTGGTGAAGCGGGTCGCTCACGAAGAAGTCGAGCCCCCGAGTGAGGAGATCAACGCCTGGAACGCGCACGACGACAAAGGCGGCGGCCCGCGAAAGGAGCGGAGCGTTCGGAGCGATGTTGCGAACGGCGGGTGCGATGAGACCCATCCCCCGGTATCTCACGATCAATCGCGTCCGATCGCCCGGCAGCGCCCTCAACACGAACGCCTCCGCGTGGACGAGATGGCTGAAGGGCTCGATCTCCTGGACGGGCACGAGGTTGCCACCCCCGTAGTCGACGAAGTCCCCGACTTTGAGGTCCTGGAACTCGGGGTGGATCCGCGTCGCCGAATGGCCCTGCGCATAGTGGCCCCCGAGCGGACGCTCCACCCACTCGTGCGTATAGAAGCCTGCTCGTCCCATCCCCATCTGGACGATCCACGGCCACACCTGCTCGGGCGGCGCGTCGATCGTGATGACCCGGGTGCTCTGCACCCGGGGATGGGGGGTCCGTTCGTCGCCGGGGAGCGGTTCGGCCGCCTCCCCCTGGGTCGCTCCCCACCGCAGCATCCGGGGCCGCCACGCCAAGTAGGCGAGCACTGCGGCCGTTACGGCCGCACCTGCCCCCAGGTACGCGCTGCGTCGCCCGTTCATGGTCCCTGACCGCCTCACACCAACGATCGGGGAACCTCCCCGGACCGACCAGGGTCGAAGGCCCCTTTCCCGAGGGGGCCTCTCGGGGGTGGGGCGGCGAGCACCAGGAAGGGTCGGCGCCGATCCAGACCACTCCCTGGCTCACCTGCCAGTAGGGCCCTGAGGTCCCACCGGAGCGGGCCTAACGGCTCCTGTCCCGACATGTCCTCGGGTATAGGGGTGGAGGTGGTCGCCGGGTTTGGTGGCGGAGCCGGGCACCGGGCACACTTACAGCAGCCACGGGTTCGCCACGCTGGGCCAAATCGTCGAGGACGTGACCGGCGAGCCGCTCGGCCGCTACTTCCGCGAGCACATCTTCGAGCTGCTTGGCATGGAGGAGACGGATCTCGTCCGATCCGATCGCGTCAAGCAGCGGCTCGCGACCGGGTACGCGTTGCGTTCGCCTGGCGCGCGGCCGGTGGGTGACTGCGATCTCATGACGGTCGGGGCGGGCGGCGTCTACTCGACCACCAGAGACATCGCCCGATACGTCGCGACTCTCCTCGGCGGGGGCACGAACGAGAACGGGACGGTCCTCAAACCCGAGACGCTCGCGAGCATGTTCGCGCCTCAGTACCAACCCGACCCGCGCTTGCCGGGCATCGGGCTCGCGTTCTTCCGGCACGACGCCGGCGGGCTTCTGCTCGTCCAGCACGAAGGGTTGATGCCCGGCTTCAGCTCGGAGATGTTGGTGGCTTCCGACGACGGCGTGGGTGTCGCGAGGGCTTGTTGGCTTCAAGGAGGGGGAGCAGCTCGCCGGTCAGCGTGGAGGGCCCGACGAAGTTCATCGCCAGGGTGGCGGCAAGCCGATGGTCATCCGGCTCACCGGCGGGCAGGCCCACGAGGCGGAGCGTGCGGCGCCACCTGCGCCGTCGTGGGATCGGCGCGGTCATCCCGACCAGGTCCAACCAGCGCCGCGATCCGCGCTTCGATCGGGATGCCTATCGCGAGCGCAACCGGGTGGAGCGGACCTTCAACCGGCTCAAACAGTACCGGCGGGTCGCCACACGCTACGAGAAGCGTGGGGTCAACTACGAGGCGATGGCGGTCATCGCCGCGATCGTGCTGCTGTGGCTGTGACACTTCGAACACACCCTAGCGAGCTGTCCCCGACGCGATTGCCCAAGCACCGTCGGAAAGCAACGACATCGCGATGCAGATCGCGCCGAACGTGGCGATCTGAAGCGTCGCGTGACCAGCGGCGCGGTCCATGAACTGCGGCAGCACGGCCGTGAGGATGATGAGCCCCTTCGGGTTCGTCGCCCCGACGAAGAACCCCTCACTGATGATCCGACGCAGCGGCTTCGGGGCGACGGTGGTGGTCCCGAAGATCTGTGCCAGCGTTCGGCTCGTGTGCGCGGCCGCCTTCGCGGTGCGAGCAAGCTGCACAGGAACTGGTCCTGTCGCGTTCTTGGGCAGCAGAGGCACGACGAGGGTGTCCGGCTGATAGCCGAGTCGGACGCCCTCGTCGAGTTGGAGGCGCAACCGTGCTAGCTGGGCGAGTGGTTCGTGCGTGCGGGCGGGTGCGGCTTCGGCCCGTCGGCCACCGTGATTGCCGAATAGGTGGCTGGGAATCCCTTGCGCCACGTGGGGTAGCGGGGGGTCCAGCCGAGCTCGCGCTTGGCCTTCGCGTTCGACGCGCCGCGCGCCTCGGTGCCCATCACGACCGCGGCTTCGCCGGCGAACAGTCGCGCCAGCCACTTCGGGAAGTGACGGGGTGGCTTGGCCCCAAGCGCCTGGGCGAGCACGGGCAGCCACTCGCGCACCGGCGCGGGCTCGTCGTCGACGATGTTGTAGATCGCGGGTTCGTCGTGCTCGAGCGCGAGCACCGCCGCTGCGGCGCCGTCCTCGAGGTGAACGAACGACATGATCCCGCCGCCGTCGCCGACGATCGGGACCTGCCGCTTGCGCACCGGCTCGATCAGCCCGTCGTTGGCGGCGCCGTAGAAGCCGCCGTAGCGAAGCGCGATCCCGCCGAAGTCGGTGACCACGTTCTCAAGGTAGGTCATCGCGCCGTAGGTCTCCTGCGTGTTCGGCGGCGGGGTTGGGTCGAGCGGATCGTCCTCGGTCTTGACCGGCCCGCCCTCCCGCGCGTAGCGGTACGGGGCGAAGCTTTGCGCCACGAACCGGCGCACGCCTGCCTCCCGCGCGGCGGCCAGCAGCGCGTCGGTGCCCTTGGTCCGCAGCTCGTTGGTCTTGGCAAACGTCTTGTCCAGGCTGCGGCCGAACTTCATGTTCGCCAGCGCGGTCGCCTGGTGGACGATCGCGTCGGGCTCGCTCTGGAGCACGGCCTTGCGCACCGCGCGCGCGTCGAGCAGGTCGACCATCACCGGTTTTGTGCCGAGCACCCGCAGGAGCTCGGCGCTGGCCGGCGAGTTGTGGGTGCCGATCACCTCGTGCCCTGCATCGATCAACTGGGGAACGAGCCGGCTACCGAGCGCGCCGCTCGCCCCTGCAACGAAGACTCGCACTGTGTGCTCCTTTCATTACGGGTTGTCGGGCTCGTTGCAGACCCGACCGCTCCGATGAGGCGGGATGTCTGTCACATCCCTCGGATCTCGCGGGTCTAGTCCTATGACACGCCGCGAAGGAAGAACGTGACAATGGACCGGCAGGAATGGCTCGCAAGGCAATTCGAGGAGCACCGGCCGCATCTGCGGGCGGCCGCCTACCGGATGCTCGGCTCCCTCAGCGAGGCTGACGACGCCGTCCAGGATGCCTGGCTGCGGCTCAGCCGCGCCGACACCCGCGAGGTGGAGAACCTCGGCGGATGGCTGACGACCGTGGTCGCGCGCGTGGCGCTCAACATGCTGCGCTCACGCAACACGCGCCGTGAGCAGCCGCTGGACGTGCACGTGCCCGACCCGATCATCGATCCCGCCGACGGGACCGACCCCGAGCACGAAGCGCTGCTTGTCGACTCGGTCGGGCTGGCGCTGCTGGTTGTGCTCGAGACGCTGACGCCGCCCGAGCGGCTTGCGTTCGTGCTGCACGACATGTTTGCCGTCCCGTTCGAAGAGATCGCCACGATCCTGGAGAGTTCCCCCGAGGCCGCACGCCAGCTCGCCAGCCGCGCCCGCCGCCGCGTCCGCGGCACCGACCCAGCTCCCGACGCCGACCTGAGCGCCCAGTGGGAAGTCGTCGACGCGTTCCTCGCCGCCGCACGGGATGGTGACTTCGACCGTCTGGTCGCCATGCTCGACCCCGACGTGGTGCTCAGAGCCGACGGTGGGTTGTCAGTCCTGACGCGCGAGGTCCGCGGGGCGGAGGCGGTCGCAAGCCAGGCGCTCATGTGGTCGCGAGTCGAGCAGACCATGCAACAGGCGCTGGTCAACGGCACCGCCGGACTCGTCTCGATCCGGCACGGAAAGCTGTTCTCGGTCATGGGCGTCACCATCAAGGACGGGAAGATCGCCGAGATCGACATCCTCGCCGACCCCGAACGGCTCCAAAAGCTCAATTTCACCGTCCTCGACGACTGAGGGCCTGTTCACATGCTCGGATGTAGGCGACGTCGGCCGGCGCGGCTCCGGCACGACTGCGTGCGACATGCCATGCGAGCCCGGTCAACGAAAAGCGCCTCGTGGCCAAGTACGAGCAGGTATACCGGGACACGATCAACATTTCGAACACGCCCTAGCTGGGATCGCCCCACCCACCTGGTGCTCGACCTCGACCCGCCGTCCCGGGAGGGTTTCGGGCTGGCGGTCCGCGCCGCGCATCTGGTCGGCCAGGCGCTGGCCGACGCCGCGCTGGCGGGGGTGGTCAAGACCAGCGGCGATCGTGCAGCCTCCAGCGGGCGAACGGCTGGGCCGCGGCGCTGCCTGCCGGGCTGTCACTTGAGGTGCCTGTCGCTGCTCCCAGGGTCCAGTGAGATGGTCTCGTACCCCCCACTGGGCGTGCGCCGCAGGCGCACGCCCGCCGTGGGGGCGGCCGGGTGCAGGTGGGTGGCCCGTAGCGAGCGGCACACCCAGAGGGCCACCAACCAGGTCACCACCGGCCCGATGAAGAACGCGTACCGCAGGATCCTGGTGATCGTCTCGACCGGCACGTGCAAGAGCACGGCCATGAGGTCGTTGCCGCCGGCCAGGAACGGGATGAAGAACAGCAGCAGCCCGGCCAGGCCGGTGGCGGTGCGCGCGGGCGCGTCACGCGGCCGGTCCAGCAGGTGATGCTCTGCCCGGTCCCTGGTGAAGCGCCGCTCGATCCAGGGCCACAGCGTGAGGACGCCGAAGAGGATGCCTGGGAGCAGGATCGCCGGCCAGAAGTTCTCCGAGACGGTGTAGCCGAAGAGCTGGAAGCTCCAGGGGCCGCCCAGGCGCAGCAGCCCGTCCACCCAACCCAGGTACCAGTCGGGCTGCGCCGGCGCGGTCACGTTGGCCGCCTTGAACGGTCCGTACTGCCAGACCGGGTTGATCTGCGCCAGCCCGCCGAGCCCGGCGCACACGGCGGCGACCAGCAGCAGCAGGCTGACCGACACGAAGGTCTGCTGCGGCCAGAAGCGCTTGCCGACCACGTTGCGCTCGGTGCGCCCCGGGCCGGGGAACTGGGTGCGCTTCTGCAACAGGAGGATGGCGAGGTGCACGCCGACCAGGCCGAGCAGCAGCGCGGGCAGCAGCATCACGTGGAATACATAGAACCGCGGGATCATGTCCGGCGCTGGGAACTCGCCACCGAAGAACAGATACGCCACCCAGGTGCCGATCACCGGGATGGCAAATATGACCGAGTAGCCGATGTGGATGCTTACGCCGGACAGCAGGTCGTCGGGCAGCCAACCGCCGGTCAAGCCCTCCGCCATGGCCAGCAGCAACAGGACTACCCCGATGACCCAGTTGAGCTCCCGCGGCCTGCGGAAGGCGCCGGTGAAGAAGACCCGGCACAGGTGCACCACGATCGCGGCGACGAACACCAGCGTCGCCCAGTGGTGGGTCTGCCGCATGAGCAGGCCGGCTTTGACCTCGAACGACAGCCGCAGGGTCGAGTTGTACGCCGCCGAGACCTGCTCTCCCTTGAGCGGCGCGTAGGGGCCGTTGTAGACCAGCCCGCGCGTGTCCGGGGTGTAGAAGAAGGTCATGAATACCCCGGTGAAGATCAGCACGACCAGGCAGTACAGTGCGATCTCGCCGAGCAGGAACGACCAGTGGTCAGGGAAGACCCTGCGCAGGGCTACACGCGCGAAGCTGGTGGTGCCCAGGCGCTCGTCCAGCCAGTTCTGGGTGCGCTCGAAGCGGTCGGCGGCGCCGCGCTCCTGCCTGCCCCTCTTGTCGGCGGTTGCCATACGCCCGCGTCGTAGCCTCATGACGTGCTCCGATCCCAGAATGCCGGGCCGACCGGCTCGTGGAAGTCACCGGGTGGCGCGCGTTTCTTGCATGCTGCTGAAGCACGCGGACCGATGCGGCGATCGGTGTTCCGGCATGGAGTGGTTGTGGTCGCTTGACCTTGTGCTTGGATGCTCATGCCGCCTTGCTGGGCTTGGCCCCCAGCAGCCCGCCGGGGTTTGACCAGGCTGGTGGCGAACGCGCCCTGGCCGCACAGATCCTGGCGCCGTCGATGCCGTCCATGCGGGTACGGTCCCAGCCGAAGTGGTGCTTGCGGTAGCTGAGGCGGGCGCTTGCCGCCGGTGTGGCCACTTGACCAGCCGGCGGAAACCGCACTGCGCTGAACCGCCTGGCGAGCGGCGCCGAGAGCCCTTGCGGGTCCGCAGCGCGTTGGCCCTGGTCCGCTCTGGGAACCGGCTGGCGTCCATGTTCCAGCTGCAGCATGTGGTCGGTGTGGTTCGGCAGCGCCTGGCAGGTGCCGCGGAAGAACGTCTCCTCCCGGGTGGCGTACCCGTAGCGCAGCTCGCGCTCCAACGCTTCATCGTCCAGCCGATGAGGATCGAGGCCGAAGTTCCCCGCCACGCGAGTCCCCTTTCCGCCCGGCCGCTGGTCCAGCCCGACCCCCAGCGTGGTGCCGCTAACGTGTGGGTTCATGTTCTGCCTCCTGTCACATCGGTTGAGCTCCGTTCGTTTGAAGTCCGGTTTCTGCCACCCTCCTGCAAGGACGCTAGGGGCTGCCACCGACCTCGAGCAGCCGCGACGGGATCGGGCCCTGACGGGCGTTCGGACGCGCGACGCCGAGCGGGACGGCGGCGGCTCGTACCAGGCCGAGCTGCACCGCCTGCCGGGCAAGGACGCCGTCCAGCAGCCAGTCGCAGGCGATCCGGACCCGGTTGCCCTCTTCCACCACCCCGACGGCCAGCCCCCTCGGGCTCAGCCTCTGCGACGGCCAAGGCAGGAAGGCGATCTGGTGGGTGCGTCCGGCCGGCTGCCGGCCGCGACCGCGCTGCCCGCTCCAGGCCCATACGACCAGCAGGACCTGTGGTACTACGCGCCGGCTCCTCACCCACGAGGTGAACAGCAGGCCGGCGTAGGCGAGTATGTAGCCGTCGACGATCCACTGCGGCTGGCTGGGGGTGGCGTGCAGTTTGGCGAGCCAGCGTCGGCAGCGCCACGTTGAGGATCAGGTTGTCCATCCCGATCACGATCAGCACCAGGCTCAGCACCTCAAGCACCCACCAGCGGCGCCGGTATACCTCTGTCGGGGCACCTCCACGGCCATCACCTCCCGAGTCCATGCCCCCCGTCGGTCGAACGGCTCGCACATGGTCGTGCCAGGAACGTAGGAGCCGACGGGCGCGGCGGTCATCATCCGAAGGTGGATGCCGGGTGGAGTCTCGCCGCCGCCCGGGTCGGCTGCGGCGCTGCCAGGTGCTAACGCGAGGTGGTGAAACATCGCGGGCCAGATCGACGCCGGCCGGCTCGGGTCGAGGCCCGTCCCCCGGTCGTGGGCCCAGGGCCAGCAGTGCTGACGCCGTGCCCGGTGCCGGGCACGGCGATGCGAAGCCGTCGGGCGGGTCAGCCCGCGGGAGCGCCCTCCAGGTTGGCGGTCATGCGCTGCAGCACCTTCACGGTGGCGAGGTATTCCTCCTGGGTGACGCCGTCGACGAGCCGGCGCCGGGTGATGTCGACCTGCTCGGCGAGCTTGGCCCGAGTGGCCTTTCCCGCGGCCGTGAGCGTGTAGCGCCCCCCATCGTTGACGACCATCCCCCGGCGCTCGAGGTCGCCAAGGACCTCATCCAGCGTGATCGCACCCTGACCCCAGAAGGGCCGCAACGCCTCGGCCAGCGCCGGCGCGTCGCTTGGCCCCTGGTGGAGAAAATTCATCGTCTGCCAGTGCCGGCGCGTGAGCTCCTCGGCGGCGAGCGTGGGGTCCAACGCGCCCTCGATCGCACGGTCCAGCCGCTTGAGCCAGTATCCGATCGGATATCCGGTGGGCCCTTGGGTCGTCGGACCTCCTAACGAATATCCGGTGGATCCTTCGGTCATCATCGGACCTCCTAGTCGTAAGGGCCTCGAGTTGGTGAGGCAGGTCTTGCGGGCGTCAGTCATTCGCGCCAACGGCTGCGGGGGGCTTGGTTGTACCCGCGGATGTCTGCGTCGCCGCTTGGTCTGTCTGGCCGTGTGTGTTGGTGGCGCGCAGCGCGATGAAGGCGGCTGCGAGGAGGAAGATACTGCCGGCCAGCAGCGCCCGCTGGAAGCCCGCGACCAGCGCCTGCGGCGGGGCTGTGTGGATGGCCAGCAGGTGGTTGGTGCGGCTGGTGGCCAGCGCGGAGAAGATCGCCAGGCCGAGCGCGCCGCCCAGTTGCTGGGAGGCGTTGAGCAGCGAGGCGGCCAGTCCGGCCTTGTCGGGCGGCACGCCGGCGTTGGCGGCGGTGGTGACGCCGACGAACACGGGGCCGGTGCCCAGCGCCACCAGGAGCATCCCGGGGAGCAGGTCGGAGAGGTAGGAGCCGTGGACGGGGATTCGTGAGAGCCAGTAGACGCCGCCGGCGGCAAGCAGCGAGCCGGCGACGATCATTGGTCGTGTTCCGGTGCGGGACAGCAGTTGCGAGGAGATGCCGGCGGCGATCACGGTCACCACGGTCAGCGGTAGGTAGGCGAGGCCGGTCCGGATCGGTGAGTAGCCCAGCACGTTTTGCAGGTAGAGGGTGAGGAAGAAGAAGATCGCCAGAAAGCCCGCGAAGGTGATCAGTTGGGTGGCGTCGGAGAACCCCAGCCCGTTGATGCGGAAGATCGACAGCGGCGCGAGCGGGTTGCGGTGGCGCAGTTCGTTGACCACGAAGACCGCCAGCAGCACCAGCGCTCCGGCGAGCTCGCCGATCGTGCCGGCGGTGCCCCAGCCGACGGTTGGTGCCCTCACCAGCGCGTAGACCAGCAGCAGCATCCCGGCGGTGGCCAGAACCGCGCCGCGCAGGTCGAAGTTGTGCAGCGGCGTGCGGCGCCGTTCGCCGCCGATCAGCCGGAAGATTCCGGCCAGCACGAGCACGCAGGCCAGCGGGTTGACAAACATCACCCAGCGCCAGCCGGGACCGGCGGTCAGCAGGCCGCCGATGAGCACGCCGGCCGCGGCGGACAGTCCGCCGACCGCCCCCCAGGCGCCGATTGCGGTGTGCCGGTCGTTGCCTTCTTTGAACGTCGTGGTCAGGATCGACAGCGCGGCCGGGAGCATCATCGCCGCGCCAATGCCTTGCGCAAGGCGCGCGCCGACCAGCACCCCCGCGCTTCCGGCGAATCCTCCGACCAGCGATGCCAGGCCGATCAGCACGGTGCCGGCGACCAGGATGCGGCGGCGGCCCAGCAGGTCGGCGGCGCGGCCGCCCAGCAGCATGAACCCGCCGTAGGTCAGCAGGTAGGCGCTTGGCACCCACTGCAGGCCCTGGACCGAGAAGTGTAGGGCCAGGCGGATCGAGGGCAGCGCCACGTTGACGATCGACGCGTCGACGAAGTCGACAAACGCGATGGCGCACAGCAGTAAGAGCGTGAGCTTGCCGCGGCGGGTCGAGAGGACGGACGGTTCAGGAGCTAGGGTTGCCATGAAGGAGCCTTCCGCGTTCGTGCCGGTGTCTTGTGGGCGTCAGAACGTCGACCGTGGCGGCTGGGCTGCAGGTTCGCGCTTGGGCGCTGCAGCGCCTGGAACCAGGCCGCCCGGCCGCTGTCAAGGCTCTGCTCGAGCGGAGCGGGTGGCGGTCCGCTCTGCTGAGGGGAGCTCGCCAGAGCTCCACACACGAGTCGCCTCGACTCGGGAGAAGCGCCAGCCGCGGGTGGTTCGGACCGCCTCGAAGCGGTCCGTCAGTTCCTGGAGCCGGGTGAGGTCCGGGGTCGTGGTCATGACAGTCACCTGCAATCTGCTAGTCCCACTAATATTTATCTCACTAACGAATGTACATCGTTAGTGAGACGAACGCAACGGGTTAGAATCACCAGAGTGGGACCAACGCAACCGGGGAGGATCACCAGCATGAGCACCAGGGCCGACACCGAGACGGCCGACAGACCGGCACCAGGGATCACCGGGCCACACCCGCCCGCCTGCGGAGCCTGCCGCCGCCACCTGCGACAGCTCGACAAACTCATCGCCACCATCCAGGACGACCTGCTCGCCCCACTGACCCAGCCCGAACGCGACCAGCTGGTCCAGCCCGAACGCGACCAGCTGGTCCAGCTCCTGGCGCGCCTCCTGGACCACCACGCACGCGCAGCGCCACAACCCACCGGCGATCAACCCGCCTGACAATCGAGAAATAGTGCCCAGACCACGGTTTGCGATCGCGAGGCAGGGCGTGCGGCCTCGTCCACGCCGCATCACCCGGAGTGGCAGCAGGGCAGGGCGGCCGGGCTGATGGGTCGCTCGTTCGGTTCGCGTGGTTGTCGGAGGCGGTGGTGTTCGCGAGCACGCGGGCAAACCTCGACCCTTGACTTGCCGAGCCCCGTATCGGGGCTACTGATCGGTTACGGCACACCAGAAGGCGACGACGACATCGTCGTACGCCGTGCCGGGAGCGAGCTCGAGCTGCCAGGTCGTTTCGGGTGCCTGTGCAGCGACCGCGACGGGAGCGAGGCCGGCGTCCGGCAGGTCGGCGTCGTAGCGGGTCAGGCCCTCGATCGGGGCGCTGTCGTCCAGCTCCAGCTCTAGCTCGGTCAGCTCCACCTCGCCGTCCTGGTCGATCTGCGGACATCGCACGGTTACGCGCGCAGGATCCTCGGCAGCGCCGGCGTGCTGGACGAACACCGCGACCTTCCAGATCGCCAGGGCCGCATCGCGCAGCGCGTACGGCAGCTCGGACTCATCGATCGTGATGTCCTGCGGTGTGCCGGGCTCGGCGGTGAGCCTGTGCCACTCCGTCGGGTGCTGCCGGCGCATGCTGATCGTCCTGACCAGGGCGCCGGTCTGCGCGGCCGACGCGAGCAGTGCGCGCAGGTTGGCCGTGGCTGCGTCGGCGAGCGGCCGGCCGCCGTCGCGAGCGGTGTAACGGACGTGCAGGATCAGATCCGAGATGGTGCGGTAGTCGAACGGCCGGAAGTCGTAGGGCAGCTCGAACCGCCAGCGGGAGATCGCCCCCAACCGCTCGAACGGCAGGTAACGCTCGTCGCGGAAGTCCAGCTCGAACAGGCCGGCGTCGTTTTGGCCGGAGCTGGTCGCGATCGACTGGACGCCGCCCTGCTCGACGACGAAGCGCGGGTCGTCGGCCGTCTCGGCGTACGGGCGCGGCGCCGCGCTCACGCGGGTGCGGCTGGCGAGCAGCGTCAGCGTGCCGGCGGCGCTGCGGTAGGGCCCGACGACGCACGGCACCGAGACGCTCACGGCGCGCAGGCGGCGGAAGTAGTGACCCGGGAAGTCCATGTCGTACGCGGTCTCCGGCACCTCGAACTCGCACGTGCCGGTCTGCCGGAGCCGGAGCAGCTCCAAGGGGGCCAGCTCGCTCAACGGCAGATGCTTGGTGATCTCCAGCTCGCGCTCGTCGCCGTGGAGGTATGCCGACTCCAGTCGCTTGAGGTCGACGGACAGCAGCTCGCCGGCCAGCAGCCCCTGCCGCGTGTTCTCCCAGCTCCCGTACCGGACGATGCCCGGAGCGCGGATTCCGAGCTCCCGGGCGAGCGCCCGCTCGGCGGTCTTGGCCAGCTCGTACGCCAGCTGGAACGCCGCGGAGTGCGCCTGGCCGAGCCGTTCGCACATCCACTGGTACAGCTCCTGGTTCGTGAACTTCCGGCGCAGGAACTCCTCGGTACGGCGCGCGCTCTCGAGCTGGGTCAGATGAGCCTGGAGCGCGCGCCGGGCGATGTCGACGCGAATCTCGGCGACCAGCAGCTGCCGGTCGGCCTGCTCGATCTCCCGCGCCGCCAGGTTGGACTGCAGCACCCAGTCGTCGTACCGGCGCTGGTGGCCGGCCACGATCGCGCTGCGCGTGCCTTGGAAGTCGGCGTTGCTGGCGAGCATCGAGAAGAACTGCCCGACTGCGCCCAGCCCCCAGCCGACGTTGCTGCCGCCGAAGGTCACCTCCTGCTCGAACCAGCTGGTGGTGAAGTCGGGCACCATGTGGGCGATCCCGGAGGCCACCTGGAACCCACCGCCGACGAGCGAGAAGGTGTTCCCGACGGTGAGCCAGCCCAGCTGCTCGACTTCCTCCATTGTGAGCCCGTAGCCGCGCAGCGAGGGGTCGAGCTGGTTCACCGCGCTGCCGGCCAGTTGCAGGCGCGTCGGCTCCGTGGCGAGCTGCTCGTGCTCGGCGGGCACCGTCACCCGCTCCTTGCCGAGCAGCCGCTGGTAGTGGACGTAGCGCGTCAGCGCCGCCTCGCGCGTCTGCCGCGCGGCCTCCATGGCGGCGTTCGCCTCGTCGAGCTCGCGCCGGCGGGTGGCCGTCATGAGCTCGAGCAGCGCGCGTTCGTCGACCGCTCGCAGCCGTGAGAGCTCTTCGGCGTCCCGCTTCTCGAGCGCGCTCAGCAGCGTGGCTCCCAGCGACCGAACCTCGCCGGCGAACTCGTTGGCGCGTTGCAGGGCGGCGGTGAACCGGCGGCGGGGCGAAGGCGCCGAGATGTCGTTGAGCACCGTGTCGATGTCGAGGCCGGCGGCAACGGCGCGGACGAGCAGCGCGGGGTCGATCGCCGGCTCGTAGAGAGCGGGCTGGCGGGAGACGCCGTCGATGCTCTGGCTCGACCGGATCTTCGTGAGCCGATCCGCGACGGTGGCCCGGTACGCGTCCGTGCGATCGTTCGCCGGCACGCAGAACACCAGCGACCCGATCGATTGCAGCCGGTGCAGGGTGTCGGAGAGGTCGGTGCCGCCGTTCGGCCCGACGATACCGTGCTCCGCGAGCCACTGCAGGAATGCCAGCCACGCCTTGAAGAACGGAAGGTCGGCCAGCGAGACCCAGGCGTTAGAGAAGTCGTCCCAGCGGTCGGCGAGCGCCGCGTACGTCAGCGGGGAGATCAGCGGAGGCCGCTCGGGCAGCCGCGGCGGCGGCGGCCCGAGGAGCTGCGCGGCGAGCAGGTATTGCTGGGTCGCCCCGTTCATCGACTCGAGCGTGTCCCGGCGGAATAGCAGGTCGCCCCAGGCGATGCGGATCTCGACGTACTTGTAGAGCACCATCCACTGGTAGGCGCGCAATCGCAGCCGCGCGATGCCGTGCGGCTGGAACGGGTGCTCCCGCCAGAAGTCGATCTGGGCCCGGAAGGCGTCGTGCGCCGCGGTGTCGAGCGTGCCCCGGGCGTACTCGGTGAGCAGCTGCTCGATGCGTGGCGAGGCCTCGATGCGGAACGGCCGGAACCGCCAGGCGTCGGCGGGGGTGGACCCGGCGAGAGTCGGATCGAAGATCAGGTGCAGCCAGCGCAGCGCCTCGGCGTAGCGTTGCTGGGTGGCCAGGGCCGTGGCGATCAGGTACGGGATATGAAGATAGACCTCCCAGTCGTACGTGCTGGCTGGGTTGGGGAGAGCGAACTGCGCGTCGGTGGTGGCGTGGGCCACGGACACGCCGGCGGCCGGGGCGATCCGCGCCAGCATCGCCTGTACCCGCGTCGGCGTGTCTTGCGCGCCCAGGTCGAGCGTCTCGTCGCCGGACGTGATCGCGGCGAGCGCATCGCCGGCGACGTACTCGGACGACGGCAGCAGCGCCCACGTGTTGTCGACGTTGCGGCGGACCAGGAACGCTCCGGCGCCCTCCTCCTCGACGTATACCGGCGGGCCGAACCGGATCCGGTCGGTGCCCGCGCTGCCGACCGCGAAGAACCGGACAAGGCTCGTCGCCTGGGTCAGCGTCCGCCCGTCGAGGACGAGCGCGGTATCGGCCGGCCCCTCCCGAAGGCCGGACGACTCGTGCGTGGTCGTGGGGATCTCGGTCGCGAGCTCGCTGCCGTCGCCTGGCGGGCCGCCGCGGATCCCGACGCTGTTCTCCCAGTCGAACGACGCGAGGTGCATGAGTCGCACCGGCCGGGAGGCCTGGAAGCGGGGATCGTTCGGCGAGATCTTGTAGCGAACCCCTTGCCGGACAACGTTGTTCTGCAACGGGTTCAGCGCGATCGGCCCAAAGCTCTGGGCAACGCCTGCGACCGTCACCCGGATGTAGACCTTCGCGCTCCGGTCCAGGGGCTGGAAGATCAGGACGGTGCCGTCGTCCTGGATCTTGTAGACGTAGAGCGGCACGTTCCAGGTCGCGCTGCCGGCCCCGTCCTGCATCGTGAGCGACTGCGGCGCGGCGGCTGCCGGCCAGCCGGGCGAGTTCTGGGTGACCGTGTTCCCGGCCACGTCATACCTGATGGACCAGTCGCCCCAGATCTCCACGCGCGCATCGTTCATCGCGAAGTACGCGGTGCCGGTCGTGGTCTCGAGCTCACCGACGACCTGCACCTCGATCTTGTGGCTGGTCGAGGTCGCGGTGGAGGCCCGGGCCGTGAACGACATCTGGGTGCCGACCGGAATCGGGTTGACGGCTTGCTGCGTCTCGCCGATCTCGCGGGCGCCATACACACGCAGCTGCGGCACGCCGCCGTGGTCGTGGACGCGGAGCGCGAAGCTCACGCGCTCGTCCTTGTTGACCAGGACGGAGTGGCGCAGCCTGCTCCGCCACTTCTGCGGCGCCGACCAGCCGTCGTTCGTCCGGAAGCACCAGAGCAGCTCGACATCCCAGCTCGCCGTCTGGGTGGTCGGCCCGCCCAGCTGGTCCACCGCCCTGCCCACCTGTAGCCAGGCGATGTACGGACGCCTGCCCCGGACGAAGCAGACCGCGTGCTCGGTGTTCGTCACCGAATCGACTGGCTCCCACGGGGTCCATTGCCGCGACGTCTCGGCGAGCATCCACCGCCGGTAGAAGAACCGCAGGGGCTGGTCCGAAGTCCGGGCGAGGACGTGCACGACGGTCGACGTGGCCGTCAGGGTCTCCTGGTACATCGCCCGTATGGTGAGCTGTGCGATGTCCTGCAGCCCCACGAGGTAATCGCCGAACAGCGAGATCGCCCGCTCGGTGGTCAACTCGCCCTGCAGCAGCTCCCCCTCGAGCTTGCGGAACAGGTGCGACTTGTCGTCCCGCAGCGAGGGCTCGAGCCAGTTCTCGGGATACAGGAACACCCTCCGGTTCGCCTCCCAGACCTGCTCGCTGCCTGCCCAGGCCGCCTGCCGGGCCAGCGTGGACAGCGCGGTCGGCGACCCGCCTTCGAGGTTGAGCAGCAGGCGCTGCATGAACAGCTGCGCCGAGCTGATTGCCTGCTTGATCCGGCTCGTGCGCAGGGTGGGGCCCATCTCAACGTCGAGCAGATAGCGGGCGTGCAGGTCGGCGGCGTCGCGCGCGCTGTCGCGGTCCACGAGGTACGCGACCAGCGCGGCGCGTTGCCGGTCGCGGAGCCGCCCCGCCGCGGCGACGGAGCCGGGCGCGGCCGCGAGCGCGTCGGGCCGCACGAGCACGAGCCCGCGGGCCGCAGCGGCCGCGGGCTGGTCCAGCAGCTGCGCGCAGAGCGGGACGAGCGCGTCCGCGGGCGCCCGCAGCCGGCGGAGGGTCTGGCAGGCGTCGACCACCCGGCGCAGGACGGCCGGATCGCGGAGCTCGGCGAGCTGGCCGATCGGCGTGTCGATGGCGAGCAGCGCCGTGACGTCCGCCGTGGCCACGTCGAAGGCCCCGGCCAGGACCCCGATCCCGGCCGCGACGGATGCCGCCGTGCGGACCCGTTCCAGCGTCGCCCCGGCGCCCGGGACGATGCCGCGCAGCTCGTACAGGGTGGCGGCGGCGCGCCACCCCGCGTACGCCGCGCCCGGACCCGCGGGAGCGAGCCCGAGCGGGTCGAGGCCCGTGAACCCGGTGGCCCCGGCGAGCCACGCCGCCTCGGCGGGCAGCACGCCGAGCCTGCGAATGAACAGGCCGGCGCGGTCCCACCGGTCCAGCGCCGCCAGCGTCTGGGTCAGCGCCTCCGCGGCACGCACGTCACGGATCGCGACCCCCAGCAGCGCCTCCGACGCGAGGTCGCCCAGCAGGTCGACCGGCTGCGCGGCGGCCTCGGCGGCGGCGTCCAGCGCGTCGAGCAGCCGCCGGTCGATGCCCGTGCGGGCGCTGATCAGCTCGCCGGCGCGCTGCCGGCGCATCGGCGCGACGAGCGCGTCCTGCACGGCCGCGTAGCGCTGCTGTGGTACCGGGCGCTCCACGAACAGCCGGAGGACGGCGTCGCCGTCGAGCAGCCGCCGTCCCGGCCTCTGCTCCACGTATGCGTCCGCGGCCGCGACAAGCGCCTGAACCGTGGCGGCGTAGTCGGCGTTGTCCACGATGGCCGCGAGGACGGGGAGGTCGGCGGTCGCCGGGTAACCGACCAGCGTCAGCTCGCGCAGCACCGGCTCGTAGCCGAGCGGCGCCCCGGCCACTCCGAGCGCGGGCGGGACGCCGACGAGCGGCGCGATGGCAGCCCGCACCGCACCCTCGTTCGTCGCGCCCGCGGCCCAGGCGCGCAGCCGCCGCGCGTCGCCAGCGGTGAGGAAGCCGCTGATCTCGACATCGCCCGCGGCCGTGAGCCGCATCGCGGAGCCGAGGCCGTCCGGCGGCAGGGCGCGCGGGTTCTGGCCGTCCCGGGGCGCCGGCACGGTGAAGCGCAGCGGCCGGGAGAGGCGCGGCAGCGCGACCGACTGCAGCCAGCGGGTCAGCGAGCCGGTGCTGGCGCGCAGGTCGTCCCAGAGGTCGCTCAGCCGCGCCGCCGGCGACGTCGCGGTCGCGAGCGGGCCGAGGCCGGCGACCTGTCCGAGCGCCGTGAAGTCCGCCGCGGTCGGCGGCCGGGTCAGCCCGAGCACGTAGCGACCGGACCCGGCGGCGGTCAGAGCGAACGGTCCACCCTGCGGTAGGGCGGGCGGCGCGGCTGCGGAGACCGTCACCTCGAGCGTGAGCCGCGACCCCAGCCCGAGCTCGTCGCCGTCCCCCTTCAGCACCCGGTCGACCAGCGAGTCCGGCCAGCCCGCCGACCGGAGCAGGGCCCCGAGAGCGGTGCCGGTGACCTCGCCGTCAGCCGCCGGCTGGATCTCGCGGAGCGCTGCCTGCAGGTCGACCAGCCAGCGCAGCTGGTCGAGTCGGCGCTGGGCACGAGCGGCGCTGTCGACCTCCGTCCCTTCGAGGCACCAGGCCAGCTCGTCCGCGGTGAACCCGGAGCCGCGGACGGTGTCGACAGCATCGAGGAACTCCAGGATCCTGCGGCCGGCCTCGTCGACGGCGGGGGGCTGGTTCGGGAGCGGAGCGCTGCCGGTGAGCTCTTGCAGGATCCTGCTCCGCCGGACGGAGATGCCCGCGGCGCGTGCCAGTGAGGTCTGCCGCAGCAGCGTGCACAGGTTGGCCAGCGTGAGCCGGTCGGCGACGACTGCCAGCGGTCCGGTCCCGATCAGCCCGGCGAGCTCGGCCGGCCGCAGACGAAGCGCGGCGGCTGCGTACGCGAGCCGGTCAGTCAGCGCGACGTAGTTCGGGTTCGGCCCCTGGTCCGTGACGTACGCCAGCTCGGCTCCGTTCGCGTCGAGGGCGAACTCGGCCGAGTCCGGCCCGCGCTGCCGCGGATCGGCGAACACCTCGTCGTAGAGCGACGACCGGGTGGGAGCTCCGTTGGTCTCCCGGTCGACGTACTCGGCTGTCTCGACCGCGCCGAGCCATGCGGCGACGAGTCGGACTGGGGCATGCGTACGGGTGGCCAGCTCCTGCACGTGGCCGAGCGCCCGGACAGCCGCGTCGCCGGCGAGCGGGCCCGCCGCGGCCCGGGTCAGGGCCCGCAGCACCAGGTCGGTGTCCCGGACCGGCCAGCCGGTGATCCGCCGCAGCCGCAGGAGCCGCTGCAGGCGGTCCAGGCTCTGCTGGTTGAGCCCGACGACGGTGACCCGGCTCAGCCGGCACTCGGACACCGGGTCCAGATGGATGTCCGCCGCGACCTCGGCGAGGTAGCGGGTGGCGAACATCGCCTGCAGGGTAGGCAGCTCGACGCGGGAGCGGTCGAGCAGGACGGACGCCCGGCTCAGCGCGCCCACCCAGTCGGCAGGCACGGGCGGGGCTGTTCCGTCGAGCGGGTCGGTGAGCGTGTTGCCGTTCTCCGCGAGCCCCCACAATGCGGCCACCCGGGCGGCCGCGCCGGGCGCCTCGGTGACGATCGCCAGCTGCGCGGGAGCCGCGTCGAGGACCTCGCAGGCTTCGTCCAGGCTGGCGTACCGGCGGCTGGGCAGCAGTGTGCGCAGGAGGTCGAGACGGGAGCCGCCCGCAATGGCCAGGCAGGCCCGCACCTCCTCGCGGAACAGGTCGAACGGCAGGTCGAGCGGGTACGCGGCCGAATTCAGCAGGCGGTACGCCTCCGGGTCCCGGTTCTCGGGGAACAGCGCGTCGTCGGTGCGGTCCGAGGACCCGTAGGTGAGGCCCTGCACGACCACGCGGTCGGGCGTGAACCGGACGGTGGCCGTGACGTTCGCGGTCAGCGTCCACCGGCCGAGCGCGTTGGCCGGCCGCGGTTCCTGCGTCACCGTGTACTTCAGCGGCGGCAGCAGGTCCGCCAGGTACGGATGGATCTTTCCGGCCGCGAGCTGCTGCGCGATCGGGATCAACAGGTACCGCACCTGGACGGCCGAGATCTGCGCGCCGCCGACGGTGAGGAAGCGGATGGCACCGACGTTCGCGTTTCCCACGAGCTCGACTGCCATCGACCGGACCAGCACGACGGTGTGCTCGTCCTGGTCGTGGGGCGGCGGGGCCGCGGTAACGACCGGGACGCCGACGACGGGCGCCTCCGGCTCGGGGGCGATCAGCCCGATCAGGTTGGCCGGTGCCTGGCCGGCGGCCAGGGCCTGGCGGGTCGCGTCGATGTCGGCATCCGGCACGCCTGCCGAGGCGGGGATCACACCGACGGTTGGCCATCGAATCATCAGTTGCCGCCGCCACAGCCTTCCCGGCCAGCGGCGCTTGCGGTCCCGGACGACGATCCGCCGGAACGGCGGGAAGATCAGGAGCTGGGTCGTGGCGACCTCGACGGTGAGCGGCCCGACCTCGTCCGCGGCATGCCGGGCGAGCTCCGCGCGCAGTGGCGCCGGCACCGCGCCGCCCTCCAGCTGGTTCGCCTGGGCGGGCGTCAGCGCGACGTCCGCGCTGGGGAACGCCACGGCCGTCTCCAGGATCTCCAGCACCAAGTCGACGTACGGCAGGGTCGTGTTGGCGTTCGCGCAGGTCAGCTCCAGCTCGGCGAGGTCGGGCCGGCGGTCTTGCAGCTGCCCGCCGAAGCCTGTCCTGTCCAGCAGGTGCAGCAGGTCGACGAGGTACGCCGAGGGGCCCAGCACGCTGCGGCAATGCCCGCAGCTGCAGGCGGACTGGTCGCCGAAGAGCTGCTGCAGGCTCGGGAAGCCGGCCGGCGCCGAGGAGGTCGGCGCCAGCCCGCCCGGGGCGGGCAGCGGCTCGAGGAACCGCGGCGAGAACACCGTGGTGGCGCCGAGGGCTGCCGTGAGCATGTACTGCGCCCGCTCGTGCATCGCGACCAGCCGGTCTTCCGGGATCGAATCGCGGAGCTCCGCCACGAGGTCCCGCCGGTCGCGCAGGGCCAGGGCCGCCGTGTCGCCCAGACCGGCGGCCATGAGGACGGCCAGGTCGGCCTGGCTCGCGCCGACCCGGAGCATTCGCTGCGCCGTGAGCAGGCCGTTCCGCAGCTCGTCGTCGGCCAGCCCGGCGTCGTCGAGATACGGCTCGACGGTGGTCTCCACCAGGTCGAAATCCGGGTGGTCACCGAGGAAGCCGGCCACCCGCGCCGCGGGAAAGCCGGTATGCCGAAGCAGGCCAGCGTCGAGCTTGGCCCTGAGGGCGGCCGACGGGTGCAGCCGCTCGACGCGTTCGGCCAGCTCTGCCGCGTCGGCGGGTACGACGCCGACGTCGGCGTCGGGCTCCGCCGCCTCGGCGACGATCTCCATCCAGCGGTTCGGGCCGAGCTCGGCGAGGTGCGCCGTCGTCCCGTCGTGGGTTTCCGGGGAGGCCGCCTGCAGCGCATCAACGAGCCGCAGGTCACCATCGGCCAGGTCGTTCAGGGTGATGGCCAGGCGGACGTCGCGGATCTGCCCGTCGGCGAGCCCGGTCTCGGGCAGCCGGCGCCAGAACCCGTCGCCCGGGCCGCCCTCCTCGGCCAGCAGCCGGCTGACGGCCAGCGCGTCGGTGTCGTCCAGGCGCCGTCCGGCCGGGATGGTGCGCAGGACGTCGCCGGTCGAGGGCGGCTCGCCGGGCGCGCCCGGCCGCAGGAGCCGGCGCGCCTGCAGGTCGACGACGGCACCGGCCACCGCCTCGGGATCCGCGTCGGCTGGGATCAGCCCGTCGCGGACGGCCTCCGCCAGGCGGCCCGCCAGCTCGGCCGGGGGCGTACCGAGCACGGTGCCGAGGTCGGCCGCGGGGTCGGCACGGACCCATGCGTAGAAGGCCGGGACGGTACGGGCGGCGGCTGTCGCAGCCTCGCCTGCCGGATCGCCCTCGACCAGGCGGTCGGCCTCGGCAGCCAGCTCGGCCGCGCGCGCCAATGACGACAGCTCGGGCTGCGATACACCGGTCGTGCCAGCGAGGTACTCCAGGTCCGCCGCGGTGTCGACCTCCGCGAGGCTGGTGCCGTGCAGCGCGGGCGCGACCCGGCGCAGCAGCAGTTCGTACGACGAGCTGGGCGCCGCGGTGCCGACCACGAGCGGCACGAGCTCCACCGGCCCGGCGCCGTATACCACCGCCGACGACGCGGTCGGGGCCGCGGCCGCGTCGTCCGGGAACGCGCGCACTACCAGGTCGGCCGCCGTCTTCCCGGGCCGGCCCAGCGCGGCCGTCGAATAGACCAGCTCGTAGCGGCCGTCGGCGTCGGTCACCGCGGTGCCCGCACCGTCGCCGTCCGGGATCGGTCGGTCGCCGGCCAGGTTGGCGTCGAAGGCCCGGACGACGAGCCCTGCGATCGGCCGGCCGTCCGGGGTGGTGACCCGGCCGAGCACGATCCGCCTCGGCTGCTCAGTGAGCGCGGCGCGGGCCCGCCCGTCGGTGCGCTCGTCGAGCAGGCCGGAGGGTTCCAGCCCGACCGACTCCTGCCAGCCGCGCAGCGCACCCGCGGTGCCTTCGCCGAAGGTGCCGCGCGCCGACTCTTCCTCCGGCACCGGCGTGCCCAGCAGGCGCAGCGTCGCCTGCAGCCGGCGTACGTTGTCGCCGCGGTCACCGAAGCGAGGAGACGTCGATCCGTCGTCCTCTGTCGTGGTCATCACTGCACCTTCGTCGCCAGGGTAGACGTGGCGGACGGCGTATCTCAGCCCAGTACCGCGACGGCGTTCATCCGCCGTCTACCCGCCTGTCGTGTCGCTGAGGGCGATCGGATCCGAGCGGAAGCATCGAGCGGCAGTGCGGGCACTGTCAAGGTCGGCACGAAGAGGTTGCCGGAAAGGGCGGACCGGTCGCGTCGCGCTCCCGACGCCTGTGGCGGCGTTGACTTGCTCCGGAGCCCGGAATAGGCTCGCGGCAAGTCGATCGCGACCCTTGGGAGGGTTTTGTCAGCCCTGTCTGCGGATCGGCTGAGTCGCAGTCGGAACACGATCTTCAGCGTCACATCGAGCCCCGCCCGCCTGCGTCGCCGGGACGCTCGTCGCCTGTGTCGGAGGTCGCTCGGTGTCTGAGGTCTTCGGTGGGCAGCAAGCGCCGCGGGCGGCCGACTCCATGGGCGGAGAGGGGAGGGCTCCCGCGCAGGGCGCTGCTCCACCGCCCCAGGCGCCTTCGATCACCCTCCCGAAGGGAGGGGGCGCGATTCGCGGGATCGGTGAGAAGTTCGCCGCGAATCCGGTCACGGGTACCGGCTCCATGTCGGTGCCCATCGCCGCGAGTCCCGGGCGCTCGGGTTTCGGGCCCGAGCTCTCGCTGAGTTACGACTCCGGTGCCGGAAATGGCCCTTTCGGCTTTGGCTGGGCTCTTTCCCTTCCTTCGATCAGCCGCAAGACCGACAAAGGTCTTCCCAAGTATTTGGACGCCGAGGATTCGGACGTCTTCATCCTCTCCGGCGCAGAAGACCTTGTACCCATGTACAGGCAGGACCCCGACGGCACCTGGGTCGCCGGCCGACCAGGCTTCCGGCGGGACGCGGACACGTTCTGGGTGCGTGATCCATCCGGTCGCCTGGTCGTCCACGAGGACGACCTCGACGGCTACCGCGTCCGTCGCTACCGGCCGCGCATCGAGGGTCTGTTCGCGCGCATCGAGCGCTGGACCAGGCTCGGAGCAGCGGGCGACGTCCACTGGCGCTCGACAACCAAGGACAACGTCCTCGTCGTCTACGGGCTCAACGCGAACTCGCGGATCGCCGATCCCCTGGATGCAGAACGCATCTTCAGCTGGCTGATCTGCGAGATGCGAGACGACAAGGGCAATGCCATGCTCTACCGCTACAAGGCGGAAGACGGCGTCGGCGTCGATCTCGGCAGTGCGCACGAACGCAACCGCGGCTCCCGGAACGACCCGCGGCGCACGGCCAACCGCTACCTGAAGCGTATCCACTACGGCAACCGCGCGCCGCTCCTCGACAGCGCCGGCCGCCGCCCTCGTTTTGTGAACAAGGCGCAGATCGATGCGCAGATCGCGAATGCCGACTGGATGTTCGAGGTCGTGTTCGACTACGGCGATCACGACGCGGCCGTCCCCGGATCGAATGACGACAAGGCGAGAGACGCCGGAGGAGCGCTGAAATACCCCTGGAAAAAGCGCCCCGACATGTTCTCGAGCTACTGCTCCGGGTTCGAGGTCCGAACGACGCGCATTTGCCAGCGCGTATTGATGTTCCACCACTTCCCGGGCGAGGCAGGCGTGGGGCGCGACTGCCTTGCGCGCTCGACAGACCTCACGTACTCGGACGAAGTCGATCCCATCGATGTCAGCAACCCCGTCTACACCTTCCTGCAGTCGGTTGTCCAGACCGGCTATCGCCGCAACAACGGGGGCTACGAGAAGCGCGCTCTCCCACCGGTCGAGTTCGAATACACCCAGCCCGTCGTGCAGGACGTGGTCGAGGAACCGGACGAAAGCAGTCTCGAGAACCTTCCCGCCGGCCTCGACGGCAGTGTCTACCGCTGGACCGATCTGCACGGCGAGGGCATCGCCGGGATCCTCACCGAGCAGGCTGGTGCCTGGTACTACAAGCGTAACCTCAGCCCGATTCCCGAAGCGCCGGCCGCCGGCCGCCAGCAGGTGAAGGCGCGGTTCGCCCCGTTGGAAACCGTCGCTCTCAAACCCAACGTCGCGCTGGCCGGTGCCGCGGAGCTCATGGATCTTGCCGGTGACGGCCAGCCCGACGTCGTGATCATGGACGGCCCTACCCCCGGTCTGTACGAGCACGACGAGGCGGAAGGCTGGGAGCTCTTCCGCCCTTTCACTTCGCACCCGAGCCGTGACCTGCGCGATCCGAACCTCAGGTTCGTCGATCTCGACGGCGACCGCCGCGCCGACGTGCTCGTCACCGAAGACGACGCGTTCGTCTGGCACGCCTCGCTGGGCCAAGAGGGTTTCGAGCCCGCACAGCGGGTCGCGCAGGCGCTCGACGAGGAGAAAGGCCCGCGCATTGTCTTCGACGACGGGACGGAGTGCATCTACCTGGCCGACCTTTCAGGCGACGACCTGACGGACATCGTCCGCATCCGCAACGGCGAAGTCTGTTACTGGCCCAATCTGGGCCACGGCCGATTCGGGGCCAAGGTGACGATGGACAACGCGCCGATCCTCGACGACGTCGACCAGTTCGACCCCGAGCGTCTCCGTCTGGCCGACATCGACGGCAGCGGCACCACCGACATCATCTACCTGCACCGCGACGGCGCTCGCCTGTACTTCAACCAATCGGGCAACAGTTGGAGCCTGCCGTATCTCCTCGAGACCTTTCCGCCCGTCGACGATGTCGTGAACGTCGTTCCCACCGACCTGCTCGGCGACGGCACGGCCTGCCTGGTCTGGTTTTCGTCGCTGCCGGGTGATGCGCGGCGGCAGATGCGCTACGTCAACCTGATGGGCGGCCAGAAGCCCCATCTGCTCGTCAGGACGACGAACAACCTCGGCACCGAGACCCGCGTCGATTACGCACCCTCGACCAAGTTCTATTTGCAGGACAAGCGCGACGGCAATCCGTGGATAACTCGACTGCCGTTCCCCGTGCACGTGGTCGAACGCGTCGAGACGTTCGACCACGTCAGCCGTAACCGCCTGGTTACGCGCTACGGCTACCATCACGGCTTTTTCGATGGCGAAGATCGCGAATTTCGCGGCTTCGGCATGGTCGAGCAATGGGACAGCGAATGGCTTGGCGCGCTCACCCCCGACGGCGCCCACCCGCGGGCCGACAATGTCTCCGACGCGTCGCATCTGGCACCCGCGCACACGAAGACCTGGTTCCACACCGGCGCCCATCTCGGACGGGAAAGGGTTTCGCGACAGTATGAGCGCGAGTACTTCCGCGAGCCTGGATCAACGGCCGAGACCGCGCGGCTCCTGCTGCTCGATGACACCGATCTACCCGGCGGTTTGACCGCGGAAGAGGAACGCGAAGCCTGCCGGGCGCTCAAGGGTGCCATGCTGCGCCAAGAGGTCTATGCCGATGACGACGGGCCCGGCGCCACGGCTGTCCAGAAGCAGCGCGCCCGAACGCCTTACATCGTCACCGAGCAGAGCCTCGTCATCCGCGCCGTGCAGCCGCGAGGCTTCAACCGGCACGCCGTCTACTTCTCCCACGCCCGCGAGGCCATCAAGTTCCACTACGAACGCAATCCAGCCGATCCTCGCATCCAGCACGCGCTCACACTCGAGGTCGATGCCCACGGGAACGTGCTGAAAGACGCCACCATTGGCTACGGTCGCCGCCCGACCATCCGCGTCGTCGATGCACAGGGGCGGGTGCAGGAAGTTCCGAATCCTGGCCTAGCCGCACTCACAGCTGGCGATCGAGCAAAGCAGACCACCGCCGTGCTCGCGTACACCGAGAACGTCGTTACGAACGCCGTCGAGTCGGCTGACGCCCACCGCAATCCGCTGCCGTGCGAGGCGGTCACGTTCGAGCTGACCGGCTACGCGCCCACCGGGCCCGCCGGCCGCTTCCGGGCCGCGGACCTGGTGGAGGCGGATCCCAATGCCGTCGGCCGTTTGCGCCACAAGTTCACAGATCAGGTCGCCTACGAGGCGGTGGCAACCGGCAATCCGTGTCGCCGGCCGATCGAGTGGCTGCGAACGCTCTACCGCCGCGACGATCTGACCGGTCTGCTGCCGCTCGGTCAGCTGCAGCCGCTCGGCCTGCTCGGCGAGAGCTACAGGCTCGCCTTCACGCCGGGCCTGCTCGCGCAGGTCTTCCGGCGCCCCCGTTCGGGGCAGCCACCCGAGGCCCTGCTCCCCGACCCGGTGTCCGTGCTCGGAGGCCAGGCCGGCAATCAGGGCGGGTACGTGCGATCGCAAACGCTCAAGGCGGACGGCCGTTTCCCCGCGCGCGACGCGGACGACCTCTGGTGGGTGCCCTCCGGTCGGTCGTTCTTCACCACGACCCCCGGCGATCCGGCTGGCACCGAGCTGGCGCAAGCCCGGCGGCACTTCTTCCTGCCGCGGCGCTACCGCGACCCCTTCGGCCAGGACGCCTTCGTCGACTTCGACCGCAACGACCTGCTCACGGTCGAGACCCGCGACGCCCTCGGCAATCAGGTGAGGGCGGACGTGAACGACTACCGCGTGCTTCAACCCCGCCGCGTCAGCGACCCGAATCGCAACCGGACCGAAGTTGCCTTCGACGCGCTGGGCATGGTCATCGCGACTGCCGCCATGGGCAAGCCGCCGCCCTCAGCGGTGGAAGGCGACTCGCTGACCGGCTTCGTCGCCGACTTGACGCAAGCCGAGCTCGACGCGTTCCTCGAAGCCCCGGACCCACGTGTCCTCGCACCGGCCCTGCTCCAGGGGGCGACCACGCGCGTCGTCTATGACCTCGATCGCTTCCGTCGCATGCAGCAGGCGAATCCGGACGATCCGGACCAGTGGCAGCCGCCGTGCGCCGCGACGCTGGCGCGCGAGACGCACGTCAGCTCGCCGTTGCCGCCGCAGGGGCTGAGGATCCAGCTCGGGTTCTCGTACTCGGACGGTTTCGGGCGTGAAATCCAGAGGAAGGTCCAGGCCGAGCGCGGGACGGTCGTCGACGGGGCCCCGGTGGTAGATCCGCGCTGGGTCGGCAGCGGCTGGACGATCTTCAACAACAAGGGCAAACCGGTCCGGCAATACGAGCCCTTCTTCAGCCCGACCCACCGCTTCGAGTTCGGCGTGCAGGTGGGTGTGAGCCCGGTGCTGTTCTATGACCCGGTTGAACGCGTCGTCGCCACGCTTCATCCGAACCACACGTTCGAGAAGGTGGTGTTCGACCCCTGGCAGCAGACCGCCTACGACGTCAACGACACGTGCGCACCTCTGAACGCCCAGACCGGCGATCCGCAGACCGACCCTGACATCCAGGGCTACGTGGCGGGCTATTTCGCGGGTCTGCCGCCGGCCAGCCAGCCCGCCCCGGCGTGGCAGACATGGCGCTCACAGCGCGTCGGCGGAGCGCTCGGCCCGCACGAACAGGCGGCTGCGACTCGCGCCGCGGCTCATGCCGACACTCCTTCCACGGCCCATTTCGATGCGCTCGGCCGCCCCTCCCTGACGGTCGTGCGCAACCGCGTGTCCTGCGCCGGCCACGACCTCGACGGCACGGAGGCGACCTTCCTCACCCGCGTGGAGCTGGATATCGAAGGCAACCAGCGCGCCGTGCGGGACGCGGACCAGCAGGCCGGCGACCCGCTCGGTCGCATCGTGATGCGCTACGCGTACGACCTGCTCGGCAACCGCATCCACCAGCTCAGCATGGAGGCCGGCGCGCGCTGGATGCTCAACGACGTGGTGGGCAAGCCCATCCGCGCCTGGGACGACCGCGGCCACAACTTCATCACCACCTACGACGCGCTGCGCCGTCCGGTCAGGCAGTACGTCCGCGGCACGACGGCGGACTCCGACCCGCGCACGCTGAACCGCAATCTCCTGGTCGACAGGATCGAGTACGGCGAAGGGCTGCCGAACGCACAGGCGCTGAACATGCGCACCCGTATCTACCGGCATTTCGACTCCGCCGGCGTCGCCACCAACGCGCGCCTGGCTGCCAATGGGAACCCGCTCGAAGCGTACGACTTCAAGGGCAACCTGCTGCGCAGTACGCGCCGCCTTGTCCGCGACTACACCGCGATTCCCGATTGGCAGGTCAACCCAGCGCTCGACGACGAGATCTTCAGCGGCGGTACCCGCTACGACGCGCTCAACCGCCCGATCCAGTTCATCGCGCCGCACTCGAGCCTGGCCCGCTCGAAGCGCAACGTCCTCCAGCCGATGTACAACGATGCCAATCTCCTCGAGCGGCTCGACGTGTGGCTGGAACGCGCGTCCGAGCCCGCCGCACTCCTGGACGCCGCGGTGGACGTCCCGTCGACCGTCGGTGTCGCCAACGTCGAGTACAGCGCCACGGGCCAGCGCCGGCGCATCGACTACAAGAACGGCGCGACCGTCTTCTACGACTACGACCCGCTGACCTTCCGATTGGTTCACCTCTACACACGGCGCGGCGCGGCATTCACCGAGGACTGCGGCAACCCACAGCCGCCCCCTCCCACGGTCGCCGCGCCTGACATCCCGCCGGCGAGCACGGCGTGCGGCCTGCAGAACCTGCATTACACCTACGACGCGGCCGGCAACATCACGCACATCGAGGACCGGGCGCAGCAGACCGTCTACTTCAGTAACGGGCGTGTCGAGCCGGACAACGACTACACCTACGACGCTCTCTACCGGCTGATCCAGGCCAGCGGCCGAGAGCACCTGGGCCAGCAGGCGAACGGCGTTCGCAATCCGCCGACGACCCCCGATGCATTCAATGCATTCCATACCCGGCTCGATCATCCGAACACACTGAATGCGATGGGTAGGTACATCGAGCGCTACGTGTACGACGTCGTCGGCAACTTCGTGGCGCTGCAGCACCGGGGTAGCAACCCGGCGCATGCGGGCTGGGTATGTGCCTACGAGTACGCGGAGACCAGCCTCATCGAGGACGGGAGCGGCGGATCGTTGGTGAAGACCAGCAACCGTCTCACCCGCACGATCCTGAATCCGAGTGGCGCCAATCCGACGCGCGTGCTGTATCAGCACGACGCGCACGGCAGCATCGCTCGCATGCCGCATCTGGGGGGCGGGGCACCCGGCCCGAACATGCACTGGGACTACAAGGATCAGTTGCGGCGGATCGATCGCGGTGGCGGCAGCGTCGCCTTCTCTACGTACGACTCCTCAGGGCAGCGCGTGCGCAAGGTATGGGAGAAGGCGCCGGGCCTGACGGAAGAACGCATCTACCTCGGCGACTTCGAGATCTTCCGCAAGCACGGCGGTCGCATCGGCGTGAACACTGCCACGCTTGAGCGCGAGACGCTGCACGTGACGGACGACAGCCGGCGAATCGCGATCGTGGAGACGCGGACGCTCGACACGGCGGGCAACGACCCGGCACCACGGCAGTTGATGCGCTATCAGCTCGACAACCACCTCGGCTCGGCCAGCCTGGAGCTGGACGACCAGGCGCAGATCATATCCTTCGAGGAATACGCGCCTTTTGGCAGCTCGACCTACCAGGCGGTGCGTCGCCAAACGGAGACGCCGAAGCGGTATCGGTATACCGGCAAGGAACGAGACGAGGAAAGCGGGTTGTACTACCACGGCGCGAGGTATTTCGCGCCATGGTTAGGGAGATGGACGAGTTGTGAACGGCGAGTGCTCGAGGACGGCCTGAATCTCTATCGCTTCGTGCACGACAATCCGATCGCGCTTCGCGACCCAGATGGAAGCAACGCCATTCCGGGCGTCACCGAAGCACAACGGCGCGAATACCAGAAAGCCGCGGAGCTCGTGAAGGCCATGGAGTTGCGCCACTACGGAGGGCTTCTGGACATTCGAATCGAACCGGAGAAGGAAGATCTCACGCCTGTCCTGCTCTTGCTCCCGGATGGCACCGGGTACGTGGCTCCTCGTTCTCAGGCGCTGAGAGAGAAGCGCGAGATGCAGCGCCAGATGGCCGTCCAGAGAGCGTTGAGAACCCTCGGCAACATTGCCGGTGGCATCGGAGGAGCGATCGGCTACGGCCTCGGCGGAGACGAAGGATCCGATGTCGGCGCGCTGGTCGACGCGTTCGCACCGTTGGCAGCGCCGGTCGCGCGACAGATCAAAGACAGGGTGCAGCAGTCGCCTCCTGCCGCCACACCGGCACAGAAGCCTCCTGCCGCCACGCCGGCGCCGAAGCCTCCGACACCCGCGAGCAAAGATCCGAGTCGCCCGAAGGACACCCAACCCAGTCAGGCCGCACCCGGTTACGACCCGGAGACGGCCCTTGCGGGGAACAGGCGGGCGAGTATCGACTACAACTCGCGCGAAGGCGCGAGCTTCGAGAAGTTTGCGATGGACAAGCTACGGCCCGGAGCAAAGGCCGAGTGGGGCGACTACTACGTCGAGCAGGAGCAGCTCGGCGGTTACTTCGGTCGTGGTGCCCAGCCCGAGGCGGCCGTATGGAGCAGGGCTGTCCCCGGTGAAGTGGACGTCATCATCGACGCCAAGAGCGGTGGCCTCACGGATGCGCAGACGAGGGTGTACATCGACTACCTGTCGTTGCGCGGTCCGACCAGCGGGAAGGGGATCCTCGTTTTCCTCACTCCAGAGGGAGCGCCACCCAAGCTGTCACCTGCCATCCAGGAGTACATGAAGGGCAAGCCCGTCGGGATCGTGTTCCAGGAGGTGCCGGGCTGGACTCCCGAGTATCCTCGAAACAAGTCTCGGTGAGCCATCCTGACTGTGGTGGCGCGGTGGCTGTGGACTCCGTCGTTCCCGTGTCACCGTTGGTAGCTGCGATCAAGCGCCGATGCCTCGGCCAACGACGCTTCGACGCGCGATGGCGAGCTCGACCGGCGACCTGGCTGCTTCCCCATGAAGGGTGGAACAGACCCGCCGGTTTCGGCGGATGCGCAACTAGCGGGTCGGCATCGTGGTGGGACGGTGGGGGCGCGGTCGGCCAGCGGCGCCGGCGGCAGACGGTGCTGACCGAGCAGGCGCATGGGTTTCGTGGGGTGTTGGGCGCCGGGTTCGGAGGCGCGGGCCGATCTGCCTGACCACCAACCGGTCGTTTGCCTCCTGGGGCGAGATCTTCGAAGACGACACCCTCGCCGCCGCCATCCTCGACCGCCTGGTCGGCAACGCCGTGGTCATCAACATCCGCGGCGAGAGCTACCGCATGCGCACCCACCGCCGCCTCACGAAGAGACCCGCAAGGGAGTGATCACCAAGCCCTGACCGACCTTGACCTGGATCCATCGATCAGGGATCGCGATTTGGTGGCTCGCAGCCGTCAACAGACTCGCTCGTCTGAGCCGCACGACGCCGCGCTTGGTGACGGGCCTCGCGCCGGCCCGCCTCGCTCGTGCGGCCGGGGCCGGCATCCGCGCGCAGCGCGGCGAGGTGGTGGTCGACGACCGCGAGGGCGAGTTCGGGTGGAGCGTGGCGGGGGGCGCTGACCATGTGGACCACAAGCCCGTCGATCAGGGCTTGGAGCCGAGTCGCCTCGCGCTCGGCGTCGAGCTGCGCTGGCAGCTCGCCGCTGCGGATCGCCTCGGTGATGCGCGCGACCAGCGGGTCGTGAAGCTGGCGCCAGACGTCCTCGGCCATGGGGGCGAGGGTGGGGTCGGTCGTGGCACGGGCGATGAAGGCGAGCCAGACCAGGGCCTCCTCGCGCCGCGCGGTGTCCAGGGGCAACAGCTCGGCGACGACCGCGCGCAATTGTCCCAGCGCCGTGCCGGATGCCGGCAGGCGCCCGATCCGCTCCTCGATCCGTTGGCCGGCATGGCGGAGGGCGAAGACCAGCAGTTCGGCCTTGCTGGCGAAGTAGTGGCGGAGCGAGCCGATCGACCAGCCCGCCTGGTCGGCGACCAGCTGCAGCGAGGTGCCGTCGAGCCCTTCGCGAGCGACGACGCGCCACACGGCGTCGGCGAGCTCGCGCCGCCGCTGCTGGTGGTCCACGCGCTTGGGCATACTCTGTTTTAGCATAAGTATGCTAACATGGTCATGCTAACACCCGTTGGGAAGAGAGGAGGCTCCATGCGGAACTCGGGCCCGCGCTGGCTGCGTCGCACCCTGATCGCCGTGCTCGTACTGGTGGTCGTCGGCGGTGGGGTCATCGCGGGGTTCGTCGTGACCTACGGGCTCGACACGAACACCACGGAACGGGTCTCCGCCGGTGGAACCAAGGTCATCCCGGTCACGCTCACAGACTTCGACGTGACCCCGGGCACGCTGATGGTGAGCCGCAGCACGCACCTGCTGCTCGACGTCGTCAACCGCGGCGATCAGGTCCATGACCTCACCGTGGCCGGCGGGCCGAGCACGAGGATGCTGGGTCCCGGCGACTCCCAGCGGCTGGACCTTGGCGTCGTCACCCAACGCCTCCAGTCGTGGTGCACGGTGGACTCCCACCAGTCCCTCGGCATGATCTTCGAGGTGCAGGTCGTCCGACCAGCCGCCAGTGGGGCCTGACCCTGGCCGATCGACTCGGCGCGGCCCCCGCGAGGCGCAAGGTCATGACCGTCCAAGCGATGGTGAACTGAGCTTGACCACCCGCCGCAGGGTGGGGAGGTTCGATGGCCTGCCAGAGCCTCGACTGGTGTTGCATCCACGTCGCCAGCTCGGCTTTCTCCCGAGCAGTTCGGATCACCTGCCCGTCGATGCCCGCCGTCTTGCGGCCAGCGTTTTGCTCCGTGACCCGCCGCACGCTCAGCAGCGCACTGGCGCGGCAACGAAGCTTGGCGGGCCTGCAAGCCCGCTACGACCACATCCTCGCCACCGCGCGCCGCCAACCCCTCGCCGTCACGCCCACCCGGCTGGCGGCGCTGGCCCCGACGATCACCGGCGGTGCGCCTGCCGGAGCGACTGGACGCCCACCGTGACGAGGTCTGCCGTTTCCTGGAGGACCTGCGGGTCCCCACCGACCAACAACCAGACCGAACGCGACCTGCGCATGGTGAAGCTGCAGCAGAAGACCTCCGGCCGCTGGCGCACCCTGGACGGCGCGGCAGCGTTCCTGACCGTGCGCTCCTACATCGCCACCGCCCGCAAGCACGGCCACAACCCCTTGGACGCCCTGCGGCGGCTGTTTGACGAGCACCCCTGGCTGCCACTGCCAGCAGCGACCTGAGGCGTCCCATACGGTAGCCTTGCCGGTCATGCGCCACCGCAACCGGTACCGCGGCCCGCCGACCCCCGACCGCCGGCCGTTCGACACCCTGGCCGACCACTACGACCGACTGCACGACCTGCAAGCCGACCCCATCGGCACCTGGCTGCCTAGCGCCCTCCCGCAGCGTGGACGCCGCGCCCTGGACGCCGGCTGCGGCAGCGGCCGCCACACCCTGGCACTGGCCGACCGCTTCGACCAGGTGATCGGCATCGACCTGTCGGCGCCGATGATCGGGCTGGCCACGGCCCGCCGGCCCCGCCCCAACATCGCCTACCACCACACGGATCTGCTGGAGTTCGACGACCCGGACGGCTTCGACCTGGTGCTCAGCGTCAACACCCTGCACCACCTGCCCGACCTGGACGGCGCACTGGACCACCTGCGACGGCTCACCCACCCGGCAGGGCTGGTGGTGCTGGTCGATTGTGTCGCCCGCCGCCCGGCGCTTCCCCGCTGGTGGTTTGTTGGCGGCGCGATTCGCCACCTGCTGGTCGACCTTGCCCACCGGCCCACCCATGCCCCGGAGTTGTGGCGGCTGCGCACCGATCCCGCCTGGCTCGACCACTTGACCGGTGACCGCTACCTCAGCCGCGCCGCCTTCGAACGCCGCTACGCCCGAGCGTTCCCGGGAGCACGCTTCTGGCCGGTCGGGGGCCTGCACGCCATGCTCTGGCGTGCCCCAAGAACCTGACGGCAGTCCCGCAGTGGGCCTCAAGCCAGCTCAGCGCCGCGGACCTGAACAGTTACATCTTGGCCGGCATGGATTGCGCTACGGCGGACACGCCGCCGACGGGCCCTGAAGTCGGCCTGTGCTCGTCTTGCCGGTCAACGAGGAATCTGCAAGATCATTGACCGCACGCCCAGCGAGGCAAGCTTGCACAGCACACATAGGGCTCTGACCTGCTGAAATGAGCGCGCCGTGAGGGACTCGAACCCCCAACCGCCAGATCCGTAGGCTGCTGATCAGCGTCTGACTGGACGGTTCTGGTCGGAACGACCCTGCTCACGTGGCATGCGTTGTCCGTCGCGTCGGATCGAGAAGGAGCTACTTGGATCGCCCGGGTGATCATCGGGATGATCAACCTCGACCCACCGAGCACCAAACAAGGAGTCTGGCGCTCCGGCCTATCGACGGCGCCGAGCCCGTTTGGGGCGGAAACCCAGACGTGACCGGAGTTGCGGTTCGCACGCAGGCGCGGCTCGGCACCGTGACCCTTCGTCGGCCCGACTGTCGGAGGCTCTCTTGCGGTGCTGCCGAAACTCGCCTATTTCGCGCTGTGCCGTTCGATCCAGGCACTCGCGCCGCTCGCCGGCGGTGACGCCGCCAAAGACCTGGAGATCCTGATGCTCCGCCACCAACTCACCGTGCTCCGCCGCCATCGTGGGTCGCGGGCACCTGGACCACGTACTCCGGGTGTGCGTCGAGCACTACAACGCCCATCGCCCGCATCGGACGCTCCAGCTGAACCCACCGGCCCCGTCCTCCGGTCTGACGCTCACCGACGAGGACCAGCGCGGCCGCATACAGAGGCGAGATCGGCTTGGCGGGCGCCTCCATGAGTACCGGCGAGCCGCAGGACGCATTTATGCACCCTACCGGCCGGCCATGTCCAGGACGCGGCGGGGGTACACGCCGTGACCTGCCTCGGTGCGAGCAGCAACGCGTCGAACCCGTCAGAGCGCGGCTCCAATAGCACGTCACCCTGTAATTGGTGGCGCTTTTGCCTCTTCAATTCCATTGACAGCCATTCGATCAAGCGTGTCGATCAGCACCTGTGTATCGAGGTACGCATGGATGCTCACAACCTTGCCCCAACGCATCCGAATCACATGCACTCCCGAGTTCACGTAGTCTGTCCCGTCGGCGGGAGTGGCGCGATCAGTCCACTCAACCACAACGGTGGTATCCCAGGGGCCACCGGATACCGCGATCGAATGCCTTTCGAACCGCAGATTCGGAAACAGTCGGTACAGGCGTTCAAACCAGTGGCGCATTTTCGTGGTACTTGTGCGCGTACCGCCCAGGGAATGCTCGCCGGCAAAACGGTGCTCGATCGTGGTTCCGACATCAGAAAGAGCGTACTCGTAGTCGCCCTTACTGAGTCGTTCAAAGACCGAGATGATGCGCTTTTTGACAATTCTATGGTACATGGGTACCTCGCAATCGGAACATCAATGCCGTATTGAGCGGCGCGGGGCGAGAATAGAACCGTAGGCCGCCATTGTCTCTCCACGTCCGCCTCAACCATAGTCGCGCATCGGGGCGCCATCGAAACGCGAGCGACCTACTACGACCTCCCGCCGCCAGCGTAACCCCCGCTTGTCCATTGGCTGCTGTCTCATGCCGGTGTGGTCCCGTGGAGGTATCCGGTCGGTCACTCTGGTCTGTCGACCCGGATCGGATGGCCCGAGCCTTCACGGTGCCTTCCCTTCTTCCTCACGGCGCAGCTTGTGTCCCGGGTTTGGCTCTGCTACGGGCTGCAATGCTGGAGCAGCGGTGATGCCTGGCTGGCCGTCGGGCCGCGGCGCTTCGACCCGAATCTGGGGCAGCCACTCCAGCCACCTGGGCAGGTACCAGTTCCGTTTGCCGAGCAGCTCCATCGCGGCCGGGACCAGGACCGAGCGGACGATCGTGGCGTCGATCAGCACTGCCGCCGCAAGGCCAAACCCCATCTCCTGCAGGAACACCAGCCGGCCCGAGGCGAACCCCCCGAACACCGCCACCATGATCAGCGCCGCGCCGGTGATGATGCCGCCGGTGGTGCGCAGGCCGAACGAGACCGCGCCGCGGTTGTCGAGCGTGTGGTCGTAGCGCTCCCGGATGCGGCTGAGCAAAAACACCTGGTAGTCCATGGACAGCCCGAACAGCACCGAGAACAAAAACAGCGGCAGCCATGCCTCGATGGTCTCCACCTGCTGGAACCCGAAGATCCCCGTCGCCACGCCGTGCTGGAACACCAGCACCAGCAGGCCGTAGGCGGCGCCGGTCGACAGCAGGTTCAACAGCACCCCAAGCAGCGGGATCACCACCGAGCGGAACACCATCATCAGCAGCACAAACGACAGTCCCAGCACGAACGCGAACACGATCGGGGTGTAGTGGGCGGTGAGATCGAAGAAGTCGACCGCGCCAGCGGTCGGCCCTCCCACCAGGACCCGGGCGTCCACGCCGGCAAACGCCGCCGGGATGGTGTCGGTCCGCAGCTGCCGGATGGCGGCGAAGGCGTCCTCGCCGTTGGGATCGCCCGACACCGGCACCGACACCAACGCCAGGTTCCCGGCCGCGTTGACCTGCACCGTGCTCGAGCCGAAGGCCCGGTCGGTGGCCAGCGTCCGCTGGAGTCCCACGATGGCCTGCTGGACGGGCCGGGTGCTGACCGGGCCGTCCACCACGATCTGCGCCGGCTGGGTCAGGCCACCGGAGAAGTCCCTGGCCAGCACGGTGAACGCCTGCTTGGACTGGACGTCGTTGGAATAGGTGCTGACGCCGGAGAACCCGGTCTTGATGCCCAGCAGCGGGACGGCCGCAGCCAGCAGCAGCCCCACGCCGAGCCCCAGGCTGATAGCGGGTCGCGCCATGACCCGGTGGGCCGCGCCGGCCCAAAAGCCGGTGGCGTGCTCCACGTCTTGCTTGCCGCGGCGAATAAACGGCACGCGCAGCGCGTTCACCCGGTCCCCCATCACGCTGAGGAGGGCGGGGAGCAGGGTGAGCGACGCCAGCACGGCGACCAGAACCACCGAGATGGCGCCGGTGGCCAGACTGCGGAAGACGAGGTTGGGGATGAGCAGCATCCCCACCAGGGCCAGCACCACGGTCATTCCCGAAAAGAACACCGCCCGGTTGGCCGTGGCGCCCGCGGCGGCGATCGCATCGAGCTTCTCGTAGCCTCGGGCGCGCTCCTCCCGGTAGCGGGACACGATGAACAGGGAGTAGTCGATGCCCACCGCCAAGCCCATCATGGCCAGCATGTTGGTGACAAAGAACGAGAAGTCGAACACCAGGCCAAGCAGCGACACCAGCCCGAGGGCGATCACGATCGAGGCGATGCCAAGCACGAGCGGGACGACGGCGGCGACCAGTGTGCCCAGCACCAGGATGAGGACGACCAGGGCGAAGACGATCCCCACGGTCTCACCCTGCCGCAGGTCGCCCTCGGCGATGGTGTTGGCGTCCTGGTCCGCGGTGGCCTCGCCGGCCACCAGCACGCTGAACTCGCCCGGGTGCCGCGCGTGCAGCGTCACCCCCAAAAGCCGGTCGACGTTGTCGGCCGCGTCGTCCAGTGACCCGGCCATGGTCACCGGGATCAGCGTGGCGTGCCGGTCGGCCGAGACGAGCTGGGGGTTCTTGGTCTCGAACAAGTCAGCCGACTGGCTCACCACGCCTGGTCCAAGCGCCTGGATCTGGCGGTGGAGTGCCCCCACGTAGGCCCGGAACGCCGGGTCGTTTGTCGTCAGCGACGCGGACCGCACGATGACGATCTCGGTGGAGTGCCGGGGCCCGCTCAGACGCTGTTGGAGCAGCGTCTGCGCCTGGTCGGACTCCGGGTTGTTCGCGGACCGGGTCTGGGTGGTGAGCGCGCCGCCAAGCAGGCGGGACGTGAGCAGGCCGCCGATGACCAGCAACACCAGCCACCCGCCGATGACCCACCACGGGTGACGGGCACTGCCTCGTGCCATGGACTGCGCAGATGCCCTCACGATCTTGCCCCTTTCCCCGCAGCACTGCTCTCAGGCAACCCTGCCTGGTATCGCCAGTTCGCCGCTGTTGCCCCGAGTCGGCAGTGCGGGCGCCACGGTGCTGGCGTGACGGCTGCCTGCTCGCCCAGGCCGCCACCACCGCGACCCGTCGGCCGCAACGGCCGCACGAAGGCGGTCACCGGCCCGGGCCCAGGTCCCGGCCCGGGCCCGGGGTCTGGAGCCGCTGGCTGCTGCGTCTGCACGGCATCGCTTCCCGAGTTGGGTCCACTGCGGTACCCTGCTGAGAAGGGTACGTTACATGTTCGACTATTCACAGTGAGAATAGCAAGTGAGCAAGAGCTCCCTGCCGACCACAGCGTTCGCCGTCCTGGGCCTGCTGTCGCTGCGCGACACGTCGGGCTACGAGCTGGCCGCGTTCGCCGACGAGTCGCTCGCCTACTTCTGGCCGATGCACCGCAGCCTGGTCTACCGGGAGCTGCGGCAGCTGGAGGACGGCGGCTACATTGTGGGCACCGCAGTGGCCCAAGAACGCGTCCCCGACAAGCGGGTCTACCGGTTGACCGAGCGGGGCCGGGCCGCGCTCGACGAGTGGCTGGCGACGCCCGGCTTCCAGCCACCGCGGGTGCGCAGCGAATTCCTGGTCAAGTTCTTCTTCGCCCGCCGGCTCGGCCACGAACAGCGCTGGGCGCTGCTGCGTGAGTACCGGGCCGCGGTCGAGCTGGACCTGGCCGACCTGCAGGCCACGGCGGACCGGCTCAACGATCTCCCCGAGGGGGCCTTCTGGCGGCTGGCGGCGCTGCACGGCGTGCGCACCCGCCGGGCGCTGCTGCAGTGGATCGCCGACGTGGAGCAGGCGCTGGCGGCCATGCCCGACACCGCCGAGGCGACCCAGGAGGTCGACCAGTGACCGATGCCGTCGTCTTCGTGAGAGGGTGAGCCGGCACCAGACCCAGACGCGCTCCCACGCGTACCTCGGAGGCTGAGGACGCGATCGTTTCGGTGACGAGCCAGCGCGCTCCCGATGCGCAAGGCAAGGGAAGGAAGTCTGAGATGATCGAGGAGATGGCCTGCGTCGAGCTGGGCGAGCGGGTCACCGTGCTATCTGGAGGGATGCGGCCACCCGAGGAGCTGGCGCGGCTGCAGGCGCACCTGTCGTCCCGCGACGGCTGCACCTGGAGCAGATGCGCACCGCGGTGCGCATCCTGGAAACCATGCCCAAGCAGCACCTGTCGGGTGGTCGGCCGGAGCACGCGGGAAACTGCCGTGGGGCAGGTCAGCGGTCGACCCGGAGCGGAACGGACGATACGGTAACGACCATTTGGTTCACCTCCTGATCTCGAACTTGCCGAGGGCCACGGCGTTTTCGAGCTATCGAGTGCGAACCTGAGCACGCGGACGAGCTATGGGCCACAACCATTGGGGTGAGCCGGTCGAAGGGGACAGCCCCTTCCCCCCGATCGCCGACTACGGCTTCCTTTCGGACTGCGAGTGCAACGCACTGGTGGCGCCGAGCGGCGCGGTCGAGTGGATGTGCCTACCTCGACCAGACTCGCCAAGCGTGTTCGGGGCGATCCTCGATCGCAGCGCGGGCATCTTCCGTGTTGGCCCTTCCGACGTCCAGGCCCCGGAGTCTCGGCGCTACCTTCCAGGGACGCTCGTGCTGGAGACGACCTGGAGGACGAGAACAGGATGGATGACCGTCCGCGATGGGCTGCTCGTCGGTGATTGGTTTCATTCCGTGGCCC
>WNGB01000779.1_pt1 | contig 64704 bp, 56 predicted proteins | sample 5400681 | NCBI WGS metagenome assembly WNGB01 (sample SAMN13153367, study PRJNA577476) | soil metagenome | isolation source: 115 cm soil or saprolite under grassland replicate 2 | place: USA:California | collected 2016-06-15 | reverse complement strand
TGGGTGCGGGCGCGGCGCGCGAGGAGGTCCCCCGCCTCCTCGCAGCGGAGCGCGGCGGCCGGGGCCGCGATCTCGCGGCGCGGGGCGTGGGCGCAGCCCGCCGCGAGCGCGAGGGCGAAGAATGGAACGATGCGGCGGATCCCCATGGCCCTCCCTCCCGCGCTCCAGCAGCTCACCTTTGACGGGACCTCTGCACGCGCGGCGCCAACGAACGATCGCGCGGATTGCGTGGGGCTGCACGATGTTTCGCGCGCCCGGCGTGCCGCCGGGGCACGCCGTGGCGCTGGGTGTCACCGCGCCGCGCAGGCCAGCGCCGGCACCGCGAGCTCGACCTCGAGCTGCGCGAGCTGCCGGAGGACGCGCTCCGTGTTCTCCTGCCCAGCGCGAACGAACACGAAGACGCTCACCTTGCCCTCGGCGAGGAGCGGTGCGCGCTCGCCCCCGACCGTCGGCATCGTCCGCTGGCGAATGGGCGTGCCCGGGGGCGCGTCCCGGAACGCAGCCGCGAACCGCGGCGCGGCGAGCGCCGCGATGGCGAGGACGGATGCGGCAAACGGTCGCACGGGCCCACGGTAACAGGTCCGATCGGCGCCCGTCCTGCCGGGCAGCATGCCTCCCGCGTCCGCACGGCGCCTCGCCGCCGCAAGCGCCGCGGCGGGGGACGGGCGGGGTGGTCGCGCGGTCCGCGCATCCCCAAGGTCCGAGGGGACCGGGCCTCGCCCGGCGAGGAGGGTGCCATGTCGGAGAGCCGCGACTCGAACGACCCGCGGGACGCGATGCGGGCGCTGCGCAAGGAGGCGCGAGCCGAGTTCGATCGCTCGGAGCAGTCGGACACGGGAGGGCAGGAGCACGCGAGCCGCGCCGACCGCGAGGGGATTCCTGCCAAGCACCGCCCGCTCGAGGCGGCGGCGCAGGATTGCGACCGCGCCACCCGTCAGCAGACGGACGCGGGGGCGCTCAGGAAGCCGCGCGGCGACGCGGTGACGGGCGACGGCGGTAACATGACCCGCGGCCCGACGCCGCCGGGGCCCGGGGAGCCGGGCGACGACGATCCGTGATCAGCGCGGGATGAGGCTGCCCCGGAGTGTCCCGCCGCCTAGAGGTTCGCGTCCGCCAGCGCAGAATCGGGGACGTGCCGGAGCGCGATCGAGTTCATGCAGTAGCGCAGCCCGGTCGGGGGCGGACCGTCGGGAAAGACGTGGCCGAGGTGGCCGTCGCAGCGGGCGCAGCGGACCTCGACGCGGCGCATCCCGTAGGAGTGGTCCACGTGCTCGGTCACCGCGTCGGCGGAGATGGGGTCCGTGAACGACGGCCAGCCCGTGCCGGACTCGAACTTCCCGCCCGAGCGGAAGAGCGGGTTCTCGCAGCCGGCGCAGACGTAGATCCCGGGCTCCTGCGTCCCGAGGAAGCACCCGGACCACGCGGCCTCGGTGCCGTGGCCGCGCAGGACCTCGTACTCCTCCGGGGTGAGCCGCTCCCGCCACTCGGCGTCGGTGAGGACGACCTTCTCGACCATGGCGCGCCTCCTCGCGCCGGAGATGTAACGCGCGCGGCGCGCGGCGTCCGGGCTCGTGCGAGGCGGCGCGTCAGGCCCGCTTCCTGCCGGGGAGCACCTCGCGGAGCACCGGCTGCGACGAGCGGAGCATCTCGACCGTCGTGTCCCAGCCGACGCAGGCGTCGGTGACAGAGCAGCCGTACTTGAGCTTCGACAGGTCCGACGGGATGGGCTGGCTCCCGGCCTCGATGAAGCTCTCGACCATGAGGCCGACGACCGAGCGGTTCCCCTCGCGGATCTGGTGGACGACGTCGCGCATCACGAGCGGCTGCAGCTCCGGCTTCTTCCAGGAGTTCGCGTGCGAGCAGTCCACGACGATGTTCCTCGGCATCTTCGCCTTCTCGAGCGCCTGCTCGGCGAGCGAGATGGAGACGGTGTCGAAGTTCGGGCGGCCGCCGCCGCCGCGGAGCACGAGGTGGCCGTACCGGTTCCCACGCGTGCGCACCACTGCGGAGCGCCCCTGGCCGTTGATGCCGAGGAAGCTGTGGGGCCGGCTCGCCGAGACGATGGCGTTCACCGCCGAGTCCACGTCGCCGTCCGTGCCGTTCTTGAAGCCGACCGGGGAGGAGAGGCCGGAGGACATCTCGCGGTGCGTCTGCGACTCGGAGGTGCGCGCGCCGATCGCGGTCCAGGCGATGAGATCGCCGTAGTACTGCGGCGCGATCGGATCGAGCGCCTCGGTCCCGGCGGGCAACCCGAGCTCGTTCACGTCGAGCAGGAACCGGCGGGCCTTCTCCATACCGACGTCGATCCGGAACGAGTCATCCATGAACGGATCGTTGATGAAGCCCTTCCAGCCGAGCGACGTGCGCGGCTTCTCGAAGTAGACGCGCATCACGAAGTAGAAGACGTCCTCGAGCTCGCGCGCGAGGCCGGCGAGGCGCCGGGCATAGTCGAGCCCCGCGACGGGGTCGTGGATCGAGCAGGGGCCGACGACGACGAAGAGCCGCGGGTCCCTGCCGTCGAGGATCGCCTCGAGCGTGCGGCGCCCCTTCACGACCGTGTTGGCGGCCGCCTCGGTGAGGGGGAGCTTCGCCTTCACCTCGTCGGGCGAGGGCATGATGTCGAGGGTCGCGACGTTCAGGTCTTCTGTGCGCTGGGGCATGGGAGGGTCCGTCCCGCCACGGGCGGGGGGTACGGGAAATATCCCATCTGGGCGCGGGATGCACCCGCCGGACGGAGGCGGCCCGCGGAGCGGCGGAATCAGGCGGGGCGGGCGGGACGGTGGCGCGGGTTCCGGCGCGTCCGAGTGCACTCGATCTGCAGCTGCACGGAGCGGCGGAACGCGTCGGCCATCGGCGCGAAGCGGGCGGGATCGCGCTCGAACGCGCCGAGCGCGAGCGCCACCGCCTCGATCGTGGAGAGGTGTCCCGGGGCGGGCTCGCGGCGCAGTCCCGTATAGCCGCTCTCGCGCGACGGGGAGAGGCCGATGCGCGGCAGCGCGGCGAGCGAAGGGTTGTCCCGCAGCATCCGCTCCACCTGCAGCCAGGTGCCGTCGATGACGACGAGCGCCGCGGGAGGGGGCGCGACCTCCTCGACGGGCGTCGAGCCCGGGCCCGGGAAGAGCAGCGCGGTGCCGGGCGCGGCGGCGACCTCATGGACGCGCGGGTGGTCCTCGAAGCGCACGCCGCGGTGGAGCTCGACGTTCTCGAGCGCGATCCGCGTGAGCCACGCCGAGCAGATCGCGAGCCGCGCCTCGCGCGGGTGCTGGAGCAGCACGATCCGCGTCGCGGCGCGCGCCGGGCGGAGATCCGCGCAGACGCAGAAAGGGGTGGGGCGGAGGCAGCGGAAGCAGGTCGAGCGCATCGGGAGGCGGGGAGGAGAGCACTTCGGGGGGGGCGGGTTCAACCGGGGGCGAAGCGGCGCGTCTTGAAAAGACCGGTCACGGTCTCTCACCTCCGCAAGTACGCGCTCGCCCCATCGGAACGGCCCCCGTGCTCCTCCGCCCAGGGGGCCTTCCCTCGCTCCCCTGCGATCTCCACACTCTCGCGCGAGAAACTCCCGTGCTCGCGAGCTGCCTCCTCCTCGTCGTCTCGCTCGCGGCCGCCGCCGGCGCGCCGCGAGCGCGTTCCGACCCGCATCCCGAGCTGCGCGCCGAGAACGCCGCCCGCGCGCGCCGCGGCCTCCTCCCGCGCAAGCTCGCGAAGGCGCGGGCGCCGAATCGCTCGCGACGAATCGTCCTTTTGCCACCCGCGCCGACCTTCCTCGGCGAGCCCGTCATCACCCCCGCCGCCGCGCTCGAGCGCGCCGAGGAGGCGACGGAATCACCTCCGCTCTGGGCCGTCCTGGACGGCGCCGAGGTCCAGATGGTGATGGTGCGCAGGCGGGTGGCCCCCGCCCCGTGAGGTGGCGTCTCGAGCGCCCGACGCGGCAGCAGGGGCGCCGCCGGACGGATCCGTTCAGCCGGCGATCGCGCGCCCCGCGAGCGCCTCGAGCGCGCGCACCATCGCCGAGTGGTCCCACCCCGCGCCGCCCATCGCCTTCACCGCGTTGAAGAGCTGCTGGGCGTTCGCCGTGCCCGGGAGCGCGACGCCCATGGCCTTCGCTCCCTGCAGCGCGTTCTCGAGGTCCTTCTGGTGCAGCGCGACCCTCGCGCCCGGCTCGAAGTTCCGCTCGATCATCCGCTGGCCGTGGACCTCGAGTACGCGCGAGGCGGCGAAGCCGCCGAGGAGCGCCTGGCGCACCTTCGCGGGATCGACGCCCGCCTTCGCGGCGAAGAGGAGCGCCTCCCCGATCGCCTCGATGGTGAGCGCGACCACGATCTGATTCGCGACCTTGGCCGTCTGGCCGGCGCCGTTCGGCCCGACGTGCGTGACGTTCTTCCCGAGCAGGTCGAGGAGGGGCTTCACCCGCGCGAAGCCCGCCTCAGAGGCGCCGACCATGATGGTGAGCGTCGCGGCGCGCGCGCCGACGTCGCCGCCCGAGACCGGCGCGTCGACGTACTCGCACCCGAGCGCGTTCACTCGCGTGGCGAGCTCCTTCGTGCCGATCGGCGACACGGAACTCATGTCCACGAACGCCTTCCCCGCCGAGAGCCCCGCGCCGACGCCCTCCGCGCCGAAGAGGACGCGCTCGACGTCGGGCGTGTCCGGGACCATGCAGAAGACGAGCTCGGAACGCTGCGCCACCTCGCGGCCGTTCGCGCAGGCGATCCCGCCGGCTTCCACGAGCTCCCGGGGCACGCCGCTGCGGCTGAACAGGTGCAGCCGGTGGCCGGCCTTCATGAGGTTGAGGGACATCGGGCGCCCCATGATCCCGAGCCCGACGAAGCCGACGTCAGCCATGTCCTGCCTCCCGTCAACCCACGAGGAAGAGCGTGCAGGAGCGGGCGCCGTGGGCCCCGATGACGAGCGCCTGCTCGATGTCCGCGGTCTTCGACGGCCCCGCGATGAAGGTGCCGAACCCTGCGCCGTCGAGGACGATCCGGCGGTAGGCCTCGTGCAGATCGTGCACGACCTCCGAGGCGGGGACGACGAGTGCGAGGTGCTCGGCGATGACGAAGGCGCCGCGCGGCCGGAACGTCTCGCCGCGCACCCAGACGGCGCCGTTCTCGGCGACGGCGAACGCGCCGGGCAGCACCGCGAGCCCAAGCCCCTCGAGCGCGTGGGCGTCCTTCGCGCGGGAGAGGTCGACGGTGCCCGGGACGCCCTCGACCGCCGAGGCGACCTGCGCCGCGCCGACCTCCGACGCGAGCGCCGCCACCGCGGCCGGCAGGGCCGCCGCGTCCGGGACGCGCACGAGCCGCCCGGCGACCGCGAGCACCATCTCGGAGAGCTTCTTGACGGGATCGTCCCAGCGCACCCCGACGCCGGAGAGATCGGGCGCCCGCGGGGCCGGGGGCGACGCGGCCCGGAGGGCGTCGAGGATGCGGCGGCGGCTATCCACGCGCTCCTCGCGTCCGGCGCCAGGTCTCGCGGAAGCTCTCCTCCGGCGGGGCGGGCAGCTCGCGCCGCCGTCCCCACACGTTCCAGGGGCCGTACAGGAGGCTGCGCGGGAGCCTCCGGAGCGCGAGCCGCAGGAGCCGCCCCGCCGCCTCGTAGAGCGCGCGGTGTGCGAGCACGAACGCGACGAGGCGCATCCCGAGCCGCTTGCCGGGCGAGACGAGCCCCCGCGCCGCGAGCGTGCGTCGCTGGACGAGCAGCTCGCCATGCAGGTCGATCTTCACCGGGCAGATGGCGTCGCAGGAGCCGCAGAGCGTCGACGCGAAGGGGAGCGTCGCGTGCGCGGCAGGATCTCGCGCGCTCGCGAGGATGGAGCCGATCGGCCCGGGCACCACCCACCCGTAGCTGTAGCCGCCGCTGCGCCGGAACACCGGGCAGGTGTTCATGCACGCGCCGCAGCGGATGCAGGCGAGGGCGCCGCGAACGGACGGATCGGCGAGGAGGGCCGAGCGGCCGTTGTCCACGATGACGACGTGCAGCTCGCCGCCTTCCATCGGGCCCTGGAAATGCGAGGTGTAGGTCGTGATCGGCTGGCCCGTGGCGGAGCGCGCGAGGAGCCGGAGCAGCACGGCGAGGTGCTCGAGGCGCGGGACGATCTTCTCGACGCCCATGCAGGCGATGTGGAGTCTGGGCAGGGAGGTGCCCATGTCCGCGTTCCCCTCGTTCGTGCAGACGACGACGCCACCCGTCTCCGCGACCGCGAAGTTGACCCCGGTGATCCCCGCCTCGGCGGCGAGGAACCGCTCACGCAGGTGGCCGCGCGCGGCCTCGGTGAGCGCCTTCGGATCGGCGAGGCCTTCGGCGGTCCCGAGCTTCTCGTGGAAGAGGGCGCCGATCTCCTCGCGCTTCTTGTGGATGGCTGGGAAGATGATGTGCGAGGGCGGCTCGCCGGCGAGCTGGACGATCCGCTCGCCGAGATCGGTGTCCACCACCTCGATGCCGCGCGCGCCGAGGTACTCGTTCAGCCCGCACTCCTCGGTCAGCATCGACTTCGACTTCACGACGCGCCGGACGCCGCGCTCGGAGAGGAGCCGGTGGACGATCGCGTTGTGCTCCGCGGCGTCTGCCGCCCAGTGGACCTTCGCGCCGCACGCGACCGCCTTGGCCTCGAACTCCTCGAGCAGGTCGGCGAGCCGCCCGCGCGAGTGCGCCCTGATCGCCGCGGCCGCGTCGCGCAGCCGCTCCCAGTCGGGGACGAGCGACGCCGCGCGGTCGCGCTTGTCGCGCACGAACCAGAGCGCCTGGTCGTGCCAGCGCGCCCGCGGCTCGTTCGCCACGAACTCCGCCGCGGCGGCGGGGTGGCCGCCGGTGGCGCGCGCTCCGGTCACGCGAGCGCCTCCGCGAGCACCTCGGCGACGTGCATGAACCGGAGCGGGCGGCGCTCCCGGCGCGCGACCCCCTCGAGGTGCATGAGGCAGGAGACGTCGGTCGCCGTCACGATCTCCGCGCCGGCGCGGGTGTGGTCCTCGATCCGGTCCTTTCCCATGAGGACGGAGACCGCCTCCTCCGCGACGGCGAACGTGCCGCCGAACCCGCAGCACTCGTCGGGGCGCGCGAGCGGAACGAGGTCGATGCCGCCGAGGGTCCGGAGCAGCGCGTCCACCTTGTTCGTGCGCGGCAGGAGCCGCTCGCTCGGGACGCCGAGGCCGAGCTCGCGCAGGCCGTGGCAGCTCTGGTGCAGCGCGACCTTGTGCGGGAAACGCCCTCGCGCGCCGCGCACGCCGAGAACGTCCACGAGGAACTCGCACAGCTCGAAGGTCCGCGCCTTCAGCTTCTCGAATCCCGGCGCGCCGGCGAGGAACGCGTCGTAGTGGTTCCGCACCATCGACGTGCAGCTACCGGAGGGGCAGACCACCGCCTCGAAGCCGCCGAACACCTCGAGGAACCGGCGCGCGAGCGGCTCCGCCGCCGCCGCGAGCCCGGCGTTCGACATCGGCTGGCCGCAGCAGGTCTGGTCCTCGGGGAAGACGACCTCGACGCCGTGCGACTCGAGCACGCGGACCGCCGCGAGCGCCGCTCTCGGCCAAAGCTGATCCACGTAGCAGGGCACGAACAGCGCGGCGCGCACGGAGCGAGCATGCCAGAGTCGGAGCACGGATCAGAGCGCTCGCGCGCGGCTCATCGGGGGTAGGGGGCGGGCGTCTTGGCGTCTGCGTCCCGCCGCGGGAGACCTGGACGTGGACTTGGACCTGGACGTGGACGGATTCAGTGACGTGGACGGATTCAGTGACCCTGAACGGGTAGTCAACCAGGCAGGGAAGCGAAGCGGGCGCTGGCCCTCCACGCACCCCGGAACCGGCTCAGGGATCGTTGGCGCGGTCGCGATCGAGCTCCTGGTCGTCGAAAGAGACCGGGTCCTCGATCGCCTCGAGGTGCGTGACGACGCTGGCGTGCGGGATGGTCGCGCAGATCTCGAGCTCCACCTGCTCGCAGAGCGCGTGCCCGCGCTGCACGGTCCAGCTGCCGGGCACGAGGACGTGCAAGGTGACGAACCGCCTCGCGCCCGCCTGGCGCGTCCTCAGCGCGTGGAACTGCACCTCGGGCGAGGTGTGCCGGGCGAGGATGCCCCGGAGCGCGTCCTGCTCGTCCCGCGCGAGCGCGCGGTCGAGCAGGCCGTGCGTCGAGCGGCGGACGAGCTTCGCCCCCGACCACAGGATGTGGGCCGCGACGGCGAGAGCGACGAGCGGGTCGAGCACCTGCCAGCCGGTGAGGGCAACCGCACCGATCCCAGCGAGCACGCCCGCGGAGGTCCAGACGTCCGTCATGAGGTGGCGGGCGTCGGCCTCGAGCGCGATGGAGTGGTAGCGGCGCCCGGCGCCGAGGAGGACGCGCGCCACTCCGAGGTTCACGAGCGAAGCCGCGACGGACACGAGGAGGCCGAGGCCGACGTCCTCGAGCGGCTGCGGCGCGCGCAGCCGCAGGCTCGCGGTCCAGCCGATGGCCGCCGCCGCCACGAGGATGAGGATCCCCTCGGCGCCGCTCGAGAAGTACTCCGCCTTCCCGTACCCGAACGCGTGATCCTCGTCGGGGGGCCGTGCGGCGAGGCCGATCATCCCGAGCGTGAAGAGTGCCGCCGCGAGGTTCACGAGCGACTCGAGCGCGTCGGAGAGGAGCCCAACCGAGCCGGTGAGCCGGTAGGCGAGCGTCTTCAGCGCGATCGTGACGATCGCCGCGGCGATCGAGAGCCACGCGAACCGCGCGAGGGATGGGGCGCCGGAGGACACTCGCGCCCCATTATGACGAACCCACCCGCGGGCCGGGGGTCTCGCCGCAGCGCCAGGGAGAACGGTCGGTTACCGCCGGCGCCGCAGGGCCCAGGCCGGGACCTCGTGGACCTGCGCCGGCGGGCGGAGCAGCGCGAGCACGAGCGCCTTCGCTCCGAGGACGACCTCGCCCACGAAGCACGAGGCGAGCACCGTCCCGAGGACCGCCGCGGGCATCGCGCCGGCGAGGAAGAACCCCCAGGTGGCGATCACGACCGTGGTGATGATGATCCAGCGATCGCCGATCTCGAGCGGCGCGAGCTTCGGAGTGAGCTCGGTGACGCCGTCGGGCCGATTTCGGATCCAGACCTCGCGCATGGCTGCTTCCTCACCACCTGTATACGTGCGCCATTGCGCCGCGCAACTCCCAGGGCCGCGGGACTCGGGTCCGAGGTAACCTCCGGGTCTGCGCCGGCTCGCGCCCGAAGGGCAGCGACCCGTGAGGAGGTCACATGGGGGGACTGCGCGCCGTTCTGGCTCCGTTCGCCGTGCTCGCGGCGCTCACCACCCTGGCGGCGCGGGTCGAGGCGGTCGAGACGGGGCAGGTCGTCGCCGAGACGACGCTCGAGACCGTGGACGGCGGGAAGGCGCCGCTCGTCGACCCGGGCTCTGGTGCCACGGCGATCGTGTTCTTCCGCACCCAGCAGGAGCGCTCGCAGGAGACGCTCCGGATGATGGCCCGGTGCCAGCCGCAGCTCGCCGGGAAGCCGGTCCGCTGGGTCGGAGTGGTCCCGGGCGACACCCCACCCGCCGAGGCGAAGGCGAGCGTCGTGGCGAGCGGGATGAACCTCCCCGTCCTCCTGGACGAGGGCGACGCCGTGTACGCGTGGCTCGCGATCCGGATGCACCCAGGCATCGCGGTCGTCGATCGCGGGCGCCGTGTCGTCGCATACGAGCCGTACCACCAGGTGGACTACTGCGGCATCGTCGTCGCCCGGATCCGCCGCGCGCTCGGCGAGATCTCCGACGTCGACGTCGCGAACGCGATCGCCCCGCCGTCCTCGCACCTGCCCGGCGACGACCCTGCCGGCGTCGCGGGGCGCCACCTCTCGTTCGGCCGCAAGCTCCTCGCGGCGAAGGCGTACGCCCAGGCGCACGAGAACGCGCGCAAGGCGGTCGCCATCTCACCGTCGCCGGCGGGGTGGTGCCTCGAGGGCGAGGTGTTCGCGGCGGAGGGGAAGTGCGCCGACGCGAAGAAGGCGTTCGACGCGGCGCTCGCGCTCGACCCGGACGACGCTGCCGCCGCGGCGGGCAAGCAGGCCTGCAGGCGCTGAGCGGTCCGCCCTCGCGGTCCTTCCCGCGCCGGAACTAACTTGAGCGGAGGGCCCCCATGCGCCTCCGCTCGCGCCGCCTCGCGAAAAGAAAAAGGCGTCGGAGGCGGCGCGCCCGGGCTCGTCCGCGGAGGCGGTCGCGAAGAGGAGCGCGCGGGCGCCCGGGCAGCAGGTGCACGAGGTGCCCGGCTTCGTCGCCCAACTCGGCTCGCTCGGCCCCTTCCTCGTCGACCGCGTCCAGGTTCGCGGGGGCGAGGTCCTCTGGATCGACGCCCGCGAGCCCTCGAACCCGCGGCTCTGGTTCCACGCCGTTGAGGCGACGCTCGAGAATGTCGCCACCCGGCCGGCGCGTTCGCGCGGTGAGCCGACGGTGCTCGCCGCTCGCGGCACGATCCAGCGGACCGGCCGCGCCTCGATCTTCGCGACCGCCGATCCGCTCGCGAAGAAGCGGCCCCGGGCGACGCGGCGGCGAAAGGCATTCCGCCGCGGGGCGGCCGGCCGCCCGTCCCCGCAGCGCCCGAGGCGGTCCTCACGGAAGGGGCGATCGGCAATATCCAGCGCGCGCTCGCCTCGCGCGGCCTCCTGCACGCCCACCGCGACGGCGCGCTCGACGCCTCCACGTCCGCCGCGCTCCAGAAGTTCCAGCGAGACGAGGGGCTCGCCGCGACGGGGTTCCCGGATCGCGAGACCCTGAGGCGGCTCGGGATCGATCCCGAGGAGGCGTACCGGAAGGCGGGAGAGAAGGGCCGGTGACCGCGTCGGATCCTCGGGCGGTGCTCGCCGCGCTCGAGAACCGCCAGGCCCGCGTGTACGGGAGGCGGACGGGCCGGGCGGCGTGGTATTCCCGGTGCCATGGGGTTCCTCGGGAGGCTCTTCGGGAGGAGCGCGGCGCCGCAGCGGGCGGGCGGCGCGCAGCAGGCGGTGCTCGTCCATCTCGACGGCCGCGGGCTGCCCGAGCACGTCTACCGCGAGCACGATCTCGAGTCGCTCGAGGAGCGGCTCCGCGCCGCGATCGAGGAGGGCGGGCTCGGCGAGTACGACGGCAACGAGACCGATCCCTCCGAGACGACCCTCTTCCTGTACGGTCCCGACGCCGGGCGGCTCTTCGCGGGCGTCGAGGCGACCCTCCGCGCTCACCCGCTCTGCCAGAACGCGCGCGTGGAGATTCGCCCGGGAGGTCCCGGGGCTGACGCGCGCGTGATCAGCCTCTAGCACCAGGCCGCGCGGCCCGAGGCGGGCCGACCGCGGAGCTCACGCGTACGCGCCGTCCTCGGTTGCGCCGTGCGCGCGTCTGGCATATAGGACGACCTTCCGTCATGACAGACACGGGAGATCGTATGCCCTCGCGCCCGCCGCTCCGCCGACTGTTCCTCGCCGCGCTCCTCGCCTTCGCCGCCGTGCTCGCGCCGCCCGCGCGCGCGGCGGCCCAGGCTCCGGGTCCCGTGGAGGTGACGCTCGTCTCCTACGCCGTCGCGAAGCCGCTCTTCGCGAAGGTGATCCCGGAGTTCCAGAAGGTGTGGAAGGCGCAGACTGGCCAGGAGGTCCGGTTCAAGGAGTCGTACGGTCCGTCCGGCGCACAGACGCGCGCGGTCGTCGGAGGGCTCGAGGCGGACGTGGTCGCGACGAACCTCCAGTCGCTCGTCACGCCGCTCGTGGCCGCAGGGCTCGTGAAGCCGGACTGGGCGACGCGGCTCCCGAACGGCGCCTCGCCGGCGTCATCCGTCATCGCCGTCATCGTCCGCGCCGGGAACCCGAAGAAGATCCGGACATGGGGCGACATCGCCGCGCCGGGCATCGAGGTCGTGGCGATCAACCCGAAGACCTCCGGCAACGCGCGCTGGGGCGTGCTCGCCGGGTACGGCGCCCTCCTGCGCGAGAAGGACCAGAAGGCGGCGAGCGCGTGGGTCGAGGCGCTCGTCCGGAACACCCGCACGCTCGCGAGCGGCGGCCGGGAGGCGACGGACGCCTTCGTGAAGAACGGGATCGGCGACGTCCTCCTCACCTTCGAGAACGAGGCGCTCTTCGCGTCGAAGGCGAGCGGCGAGCCGATCGACTATGTCGTGCCGACGACCAACGTGCGCACGGACTTCCCGGTCATCGTCGTGGACCAGGTCGTCGACCGCCACGGCACCCGCGCGGTCGCCGAGGCGTTCGCGAAGTTCCTGTTCGGCACGCGCGCGCAGGCGCTCTATGCGGAGGCGGGCTACCGCCCGCTGGACGACGGCGCGCGCAAGGCCGCCGCCGGCAAGTTTCGCGAGGTGACGGCGCTCTTCTCGGTGGACGACCTCGGCGGCTGGGCGAAGGTCGACGCGGCGCTCTTCGCGGACGGCGCGCTCTACGACCGGGCGCAGGCGGCTCGCGGCGGTCGCTGATGCGGGCCCCGGCGGAAGCGGCGCGCCCGCTCGGGGTGCGTCCCGCCCGCCCGGCCTGGCGGCCGTCGCGGCTCGAGCTGTTCGTCCTCGCCTACCTCGCGCTCACCGGTGCCGTTCCGCTCGCGGCGGCGCTCGTCCAGCTCGCCCGGACGTCCCCCGCCGACACCTGGCGCGCCATCACCGCGCCCGCCGCCGTCGCGGCGATGTCGCTCTCCGTGAAGGTCGCGCTCCTCGCCGCGGCGCTCAACGTGCCGCTCGGGCTGCTCGTCGCGTGGGTGCTCGGACGCTACCGGTTTCCCGGGCGGCGCCTCCTCGACGCGCTCGTGGACCTGCCGCTCGCGATCCCCGGCGTGGTCGCCGGTATCTCCTTCATGTCGCTCTTCGGCCCCGCCGGGAAGGTCGGGCGCGCCGTCGGCGCGGCGTTCGCGCCGGGCGGGCTCCTCGCCTGGACGGGGCTCGACGCGCCCCGGCTGGTCGGCACGCGCGTGGGGCTCGTGCTCGCGGGGCTCTACGTCACGCTCCCCTTCGTCGTCCGGACGGTCCAGCCGGTCGTCATCGCGCTCGACCGCGAGGCGGAGGAGGCCGCCCACGTCCTCGGCGCGTCCGCGCTCCAGCGCTTCGTGCGCGTGATCCTGCCGGAGCTCGCCCCGGCGGTCGCGGCAGGCTTCGGCCTCGCCTTCGCCCGGTCGATGAACGAGTACGGCGTCGCGGTGCTCGTCTCCGGCAACGTCGCGTACGAGACGCTCGTCGCGCCCGTCTACGTGTACCAGCGCGTCGAGGGGTTCGACTTCGCCGGCGCGACCGGGGTCGCGGCGACGCTCCTCGCCCTCTCGCTCGCCGTGCTCGGCGCGACCCACGCCGTCCAGCGCCGGAGCGCGCGCCATGTCGCGTGACCGGCTCCGCCGGCTCGGCCGGACGCTCGGGCGGACGGCGCTCATCCTCGCCGCGGCGAGCTACCTCGCGCTCCTCGTCGGCCTGCCGCTCGTGAACGTCTACGGCCAGGCGTTCGCGCGCGGCGTCGCCGGCTTCGTGGAGGGGCTCTCGGCGCCGGAGGCGCGCCACGCGGCGAAGCTCACGCTCCTCGTCGTCGCGATCGCAGTCCCGGCCAACACCGTCTTCGGGCTCGCCGCGGCGTGGGTCGTCGCGCGGCGCCGCACCGCGCTCGCGCGGCTCGTCCGCGTCGCGCTCGACCTGCCGCTCGCGGTCTCCTCGACGGTGATCGGGCTCCTCGTCGTGCTCGCCTGGAGCCCGACGATCGGTCTCCTCGCCGCCCCGGTGCGGGCCGCGCACGTGAAGGTGCTCTTCGCCTGGCCCGGGCTCGTCCTCGCGACCGTCGTCGTGACGCTCCCCTACGTGGCGCGAGAGGTCCTGCCCGCGCTGTACCAGCTCGAGCGCGCGGAGGAGGAGGCGGCGACGGTGCTCGGCGCGAACCGCTGGCAGACGTTCTGGCGAGTCGTGTTCCCGGCGCTACGCCGAGTACGAGACGATCTCCGCGTTCGCGGCGGCCTCCCTCCTCACCTCGGTCGGGATCCTGACGGTCGCGCTCGACGCGCTGTGGCGCAGGCGGGGGCGGACCTAGCTCGGACCTGCTCATGATTGGTCATATCGCGGCCGAGGCGTGTCCGCGAAGAGGAAGCGCCGTGACGAGATCGGCTTGCGGCCGCCCGCGAGCTCCTCGTTGGACGGTGCGCCCCAATTTCCCGGCGCCGAGGTGCTGTTGCCGGCCTCAGCGCCCCCGGAGCCAGGCGGAGAGCCAGCTCGGGATGAACGTGCCGGTCGGCTCCGGGCGCGTCTGCAGCTCGCGGGTCATGCGGATGAAGACGCTCTCCTTCCCCCGGAGCGTCCGCTTGCCCATCCCGCGCACCTCGAACCCCATCCGCTGCCAGAAGCGGAGCGCGCCGGGGTTCACCTCCTCCACGATGAGGTGGACCGCGCTCCCGCCCTGCGCGCGCACCCAGTCCTCGAGCCGGTGATAGACCCGATCGCCGAGCTTCTTGCCCCGGAGCGTCGGCTCGAAGAGGAGGAGCCCGAGGTACCACTCGCGCTCCTTCGGGAAGTCGCGGATCACGTCGAGCACGCCCACGAGGTGCCCGGGCGCGTCGAACAGGCCGATGACGAACTTGTCGTCGCGGCTCTTTCCCCGTGGCAGCGCCGCCACGAGGTCGGCGGCCTCGGTCCGCGACGGCGGCTGCCCGGTGACGAGCTCGAAATAGTCGCGGCAGCCCTCGTAGAACGCCTGCAGCTCCTCCGTGCGGCGCTCGTCGAGCCGGACGCCGAAGCAGCCGGTGAGCTCGAAGACGCGCTCGGACGGATCGCGGGGCACGGCGCAGATCGTAGCGCATCGCCCCTGGCATTGTGACCTCCCCGGGCAGTAGGATGCCGCCGCCGTTTGGGGGACGAGCGAGGCGCGATGCGGGGAATCATCACCGGCCGGGACGTTCTCCGGCACTCCTTCACGATCCTCCGGCTGTGGGGGCCGGGCACCTACTGCCGGTGCCTCTACGCCATGGTCACCCGCCGCTCGGTGACCTTCCTCCAGGTCATCCACGAGGGCGACCGCTACCCGACGGCGTAGGCGGCGCGCCGGTCGGCGCCCCGGCCCCCAACGCCGCGGCGATCCGCGCCCGCGTCTCGCCGCGCAGCCGGTCCACGTCCTCAACCCGCAGCCCCGCGGTCGGGATCGGCGCGAGGATCCGCACGCGCACGTCGGCCGGGCGGATCCGTGCGCCGTCCGGTGGCATCGCGTCGCCCGCGCCCGAGATCGCGACGGGGACGATGGGCACGCCGGCGTCGATCGCGAGCTTGAACGGTCCCGCCCTGAACGGCCGGAGCGTCCCGTCGCGGCTACGCGTCCCCTCCGCGAACAGGCCCACCGCGATGCCCGCGTCGAGGTAGTGCCGCAGCCGCGCGAGCGCGGCCGATCCGCTCACCCTGTCGCTCCGGTCCACCGGCACGTGGCCGGCGACGCGGAACGCCCAGCCGAGCCACGGGATACGGAAGGCCTCCTGCTTGCCGATCCACTTCATCTCGCGCGGCAGCCGCGCGACCGCGAGCGCGTCCACCGCCGAGCGGTGGTTCGGGACGACGACGAACGTCGAGGGGGCCGCGGGGAGGCTCCCCTCGACCGTGACGCGCCAGTAGGGGAACGCGGTGACGATGACCTCGCCGAGCGCGCGCAGGACGCGGCTCGCCGCCATCCGGTGGCGGTCGAAGGGGAAGGTGACGAGCCGGACGAGGAGCGTCAGCGGGAACGACAGCGAGAGGACGAGCGCGGCGAAGCCATAGAACAGCACGGTGGCGAGCGCGCGCACGGTCACCAATCTGGCGCGCGACGCTCCGCGCACACCAGCATGAAGTGGTGCTCGGGCCGGCGCCGCGCGCGGACCAAAAGCCGCTCCCTACCCAGGATCGGAGCCCGGCTCGTCCGCCTCGCCGTCCTCGACGTCGGGACCGGGCGGGAGCTTCTCTAGCCGCTGCCGCACGAGGCGGATGTGCTCCCGCTCCTCGCCCCGCAGCTCCTCGAAGAGCGCCTTCACCTTCGGGTCCGCGACGTGTGGGAGCGCGCGGTCGAAGAAGTCGTGCGCCTTCTCCTCGGAGGCGAGGGCGACCTCCATCGCCTGCCGCGCCGACATGAACACGCGCGGCTTCCCGCGGTCCGGCGCCTCCACGTCGTCGAGCGCCTCCTGCGTCACCCGGCGCGGCGCGTCCCCGAACAGCGCGCGCCTTCGCGCGGCGAGGTCCGCCCCGTGCTTCTCCTCGTACCCAGCCATGAGCCGGAACATGTCGGCCGCGTCGCCCGCGTACCGCCCACCGCCCACCTGCCGGACGAACTCGTCGTACCGCCCCTTCGCCTCCTCCTCGATCGCGATCGCGAGATCCAGCGCGTCCTGCAGCGAGAGGGTGCGGAAGTCGATGATCATCGCTGGACTCCTCCGTCGAACGGGTGCGGTGAGAACGTCCCCGAGGAGGTAATGCCGGGCGGGTCGGGGGGAAGGTCCCCGGCGGGGAGCGATGGCTCGGCCGGCGGCGCGCCCGAAGCACGAAATCGTGGACCGATCTGTGCCTCGACCCGGCGGCGGGAGGTGTGGTTTGCTGTCGGCCCCGCATCGACCCCCTCGCACCGAGGAGTGCGCCCGACATGCCCACCCCCGCCTTCCACTACCAGGACCAGTTCCCGCTCTCGAAGGACGACACCCGCTACCGGCTCGTCACGAAGGAGGGGGTCTCGACCGCGACCTTCGACGGCAAGGAGGTCCTGAAGGTGGACCCGTCCGCGCTCGTCCGCGTCGCCCGCGAGGCGCTGCGCGAGGTCTCCTTCTTCTTGCGACCCTCGCACAACGAGCAGGTCGCGAAGATCCTCGCCGACCCCGAGGCGTCGCAGAACGACAAGGGCGTCGCGCTCGCCTTCCTGAAGAACGCCGAGATCGCCGCGAAGGGCGAGCTGCCCATCTGCCAGGACACCGGGACGGCGACCATCGTCGGCAAGAAGGGGCAGCAGGTCTGGACCGGCGTGAAGGACGAGCAGTTCCTGTCCGAGGGCGTCTACCAGACGTACACGGGCGAGAACCTCCGCTATTCGCAGACCGCCGCGCTCGACATGTACAAGGAGGTCAACACCGGCACGAACCTGCCGGCGCAGATCGACCTCTATGCGACCGAGGGCGCCGAGTACAAGTTCCTCTTCGTCGCGAAGGGCGGCGGCTCGGCCAACAAGACGATGCTGTGGCAGGAGACGAAGGCACTCCTCAACCCGGCCACGCTCGAGAAGTTCCTCGTCGACAAGATGAAGTACCTCGGCACCGCCGCGTGCCCGCCGTACCACATCGCGATCGTGATCGGCGGCACGTCGGCCGAGACCTGCGTCAAGACGGTGAAGCTCGCCTCGGCGAAGTACCTCGACGGCCTCCCGACGCAGGGCAACGAGCACGGCGTCGCCTTCCGCGACCTCGAGCTCGAGCAGAAGCTCCTCGAGAAGGCGAACGCGCTCGGCATCGGCGCCCAGTTCGGCGGCAAGTACTTCGCGCACGACATCCGGGTGGTGCGCCTGCCGCGCCACGGCGCCTCCTGCCCGGTGGCGATGGGCGTCTCCTGCTCCGCCGACCGGAACGTGAAGGCGAAGATCACGAAGGAGGGCGTGTTCGTCGAGGAGCTCGACCACTCGCCCGAGCGGCTCATCCCGGCCCAGTACCGGACCGGCAAGCACGCGCACGGCGTGAAGATCGATCTCGACAAGCCGATGAAGGAGATCCTCGCCGAGCTCTCGAAGCACCCCGTCTCGACTCCGCTCCTCCTCACCGGGACCATCGTGGTCGGCCGCGACATCGCCCACGCGAAATTCAAGGAGCTCCTCGACGCGGGGAAGCCCGTGCCCGAGTACCTGCTCAAGCACCCGATCTACTACGCCGGCCCGGCGAAGACGCCGAAGGGCAAGGCCTCGGGCTCGTTCGGCCCCACGACCGCGGGCCGCATGGACTCGTACGTGGACCTGCTCCAGTCGAAGGGCGCGTCGCTCGTGATGATCGCGAAGGGGAACCGCTCGCAGCAGGTGACCGACGCCTGCAAGAAGTACGGCGGCTTCTACCTCGGCTCGATCGGCGGTCCGGCCGCGGTCCTCGCCGAGGAGAACATCAAGAAGGTCGAGTGCATCGACTTCCCGGAGCTCGGGATGGAGGCGGTCTGGAAGATCGACGTCGTCGACTTCCCTGCGTTCATCCTCGTCGACGACAAGGGGAACGACTTCTTCAAGAAGCTCGGCGTGTAGCCCGCGCCGACGCTCCTCGGCTCCTGCTCCGAGCCCCGGTCGCCCTCGCGGCGGCCGGGGCTCGTTCCATCCGGGCCGACTCGGAATAGGCCCAATCGGGCGGCAGACCGCGCGGACCCCCGGTGCGAGACTGCCGCTCCGGATGGTAGCCGTGGCTCAGCAGCGCGAGCGGGGGGACTGGGGGAGCGCGAGCTCCGAGGAGCGGAGCGAGTTTCCCCCCGCTCCGATCGACGACGCGCTCTGGGAGGAGCGGCTCGTTCCGCTCGTCGAGCGGCTCATCCGCGCCCGCTACTTCTCCTTCGACGTCGAGGGGCTCGAGCACGTGCCCCGCGACGGCCGCGCGATCTACGCCCAGAACCACGCCGGGTGGTTCCCGCTCGACGCGTTCTTCGTCGGACTCGCGGTGCGGCGCGCCATCGGGCCGTGCCGCACGCCGTACTTCGCGACCGCGGAGGCGGCGCTCGCGCTTCCGGTCGTCGGCGCGTTCATCCGGCGCGTCGGGGCGGTCCCGGCCTCCTGGTTCCGCCGGCCGGAGCGCCTCCCGCGGCAGATCCGCGCAGCCGCGTTCTTCCCGGAGGGCGTCCCAGGCAACACGAAGCCGTTCTGGCAGGCCTACAAGATGCGCCCGTGGAACCGCGGATTCGTGCGGGTCGCCGCGGCGCTCGACCTGCCGATCGTCCCCGCCGCGGTCCTCGGCGGCGAGGAGTGCCTGCCCGTGGCGTGGACGGTGAAGCTCCTCGAGCCATTCGTAGGCTCGGCGTTCGGCCTGCCGCTCTCGCTCCTGCCGCTGCCCGCGCGCTGGCGGATCGTCTTCCACCCGCCGGTGCACGTCGAGGATCGCCGGGGAGTCCTCTCGGACGGCGAGCGCTCCGGGAAGATCGCCGACGGCGTCCGCTCGACGGTGGAGGCGACGCTCGACCGGCTCTCCGGCGGGTACCCGCTCGCCCACGTCTCCTCGTGGGTGTCGGCCGCCCGGACGAGCACTTCCTAGTTTTGGGCGATGACCGCCCGAGTCGCCGCCGTCCTCGCGCTGTCGCTGGCCGCCTGCGCCCGGAACCCGGTGACGGGCAAGCGCCAGCTCGCGCTCATCTCGGAGAAGCAGGAGATCGAGCTCGGGCAGCAGGCGGCGAAGCAGGTGACCGAGCAGATGAGCCGTTATCCGGACGCGAAGGTCCAGGAGTACGTCGACCAGCTCGGGAAGCGGATCGCGGCGGCATCGGAGCGGCCGAAGCTTCCCTGGTCGTTCACCGTGCTCGACGACCCGGCGGTGAATGCCTTCGCGCTCCCCGGCGGCCCGGTGTTCGTGACGCGCGGGCTCCTCACGCACATGACCTCGGAGGCGGAGCTCGCGAGCGTCGTCGGCCACGAGATCGGTCACATCACCGCGCGCCACTCCGTCGACCAGCTCTCGAAGGCGCAGCTCGCGCAGGTCGGGCTCGGCATCGGCTCGATCCTCAGCCCCGAGGTCGCCCAGCTCGGGCAGGTCGCCGGCGCCGGCTTGCAGCTCCTCTTCCTCAAGTTCGGCCGGGACGCGGAGCGGCAGGCCGACGAGCTCGGCTTCAAGTACATGACGGCCCAGCGCTACGATCCCCGAGAGATGGCGCACGTCTTCACGACCCTCGAGCGCTCGAGCGCGCAGCAGGGCCAGGGGCAGGGACGGACGCCGGAGTGGCTCTCGACGCATCCGGATCCGGGGAACCGCGCGAAGACGGCCACCGACCGCGCCGCGGCGGTGAAGGACGCCGGCACGACGATCCGCCGCGAGGAGTACCTCGCGCGCATCGACGGAATGAAGTTCGGCGAGGATCCCCGCCAGGGCTTCTTCCAGGGAAACGCCTTCCTCCACCCCGATCTGAAGTTCCGGATCGACTTCCCCGCCGGATGGCAGAAGGCCAACACGCCCGGCGCGGTCGTCGCGCTCTCGCCGAAGAAGGACGCTGCGCTCCAGCTCTCGGCCGCGGGGAAGATGTCTCCCGAGGAGGCGGCGAAGAAGTTCTTCTCGCAGCAGGGAGTGCGCCCCGCGAGCTTCGCGGCCGGCGGCGGCTTGCCGGCCGGCGCGCGCTACTTCGAGGCGCAGACGGAGCAGGGGTCGCTCGGCGGCGTTGTCGCGTTCCTACCGCACGCGGGCGAGACGCTCGCGGTCGTCGGGTACACCTCGAAGGCGAACCTCGCCGCCTACGACCCCGCGTTCAAGGCGACGCTCGCGAGCTTCGGCCCGCTCACGGATCCCGCTGCGCTCGCGGTCCAGCCGGCGCGGATCGAGCTCGTGAAGGTCCCGCGCGACATGACGATCGCGGAGTTCATGGCGGAGCACCCCTCGACTGCGCCGGTCGAGGTCATCGCGACGGTGAACGGTCTCCCGAAGGACGGGCGGCTGCAGGCGGGGCAGACGGCGAAGCGGATCGTGGGCGGGGTCGCGCCGCCGAAGTGAGCGGCGGAGGGGTGTGCGGCGGCGGCGCGAGCCGGCCGCCGGGTGTGTATACTCCCACCCCCTATGGTCCAGATCTACGACACCACCCTGCGCGATGGGACGCAGCGCGAGGGCATCTCGCTGTCGTGCGAGGACAAGCTCCGGATCGCACGGCGGCTCGACGAGCTCGGGGTCACCTTCATCGAGGGCGGCTGGCCCGGGTCGAACCCGAAGGATGCCGAGTTCTTCGAGCGGGCGCGCGGGATGAAGTGGCAGCGCGCCCTCGTGGCCGCCTTCGGTTCCACCTGCCGGGTCGGCGGCGGGCCCGAGGACGACGCGAACATCAAGGCCCTCCTCGACTCCGGCGCGCCGGTCTGCACCGTGGTCGGGAAGACCTGGACGCTGCACGTGACGGACGTGCTGCGCACGACGCTCGAGGACAACCTCCGCATCATCGAGAAGAGCCTCGCGTTCCTGAAGGCGAACGGGCGGCGGGTCATCTATGACGCCGAGCACTTCTTCGACGGGTACCGCGCCGACCCGGCCTACGCGCTCGAGACGCTCAGGGCGGCCGCGCGCGGCGGGGCCGAGACGCTCGTCCTCTGCGACACGAACGGCGGCTCGATGCCGTGGCAGATCGCCGAGACGGTCCGCGTCGTCGGCGCCGCGGTGAAGACCCCGCTCGGCATCCACGCGCACAACGACAGCGAGACCGCGGTGGCGAACTCGCTCGCCGCGGTCGTCGAGGGCGCGGTCCAGATCCAGGGCACCATCAACGGCTATGGCGAGCGGTGCGGAAACGCGAACCTCTGCTCGGTCATCGCGTCGCTCGAGCTCAAGCTGGGGAAGAGGTGCCTGCCGGAGGGCCACCTCCAGACGCTCACGGACGTCTCGCACTTCGTCGCCGAGGTCGCGAACCTCGCGCCCGACGAGCACCTCCCGTACGTCGGGAAGTCCGCCTTCGCGCACAAGGGCGGCATCCACGTCGCGGCCATGCGCCGGACGGCGGTCTCGTACCAGCACATCGTGCCGGAGCTCGTGGGGAACCAGCAGCGCGTCGTCGTGTCGGAGCTCTCCGGCCGCAGCAACCTCCTCTCGAAGGCGGAGGAGTACGGGCTCACCGGCGGCGACGTCGGCGGCGTGCTGAACGAGATCAAGGCGCTCGAGGCGAGGGGCTTCTCGTTCGAGGCGGCCGAGGCGTCGGTCGCCATGATGATGAAGCGCGCCGACAAGGGGTATCGGCCGCCGTTCGAGCTCGTCGACTTCCTCGTGAACGTCCAGCACCGCACCGGCCGCGGGATCTTCTCGGAGGCGATGGTCAAGGTCCGGGTGGACGGCGCGGTGCTCCACACTGCCGCCGAGGGCGACGGCCCCGTCGACGCGCTCGACCATGCGCTCCGCAAGGCGCTCGTCCCGCGCTACCCCGAGGTCGCGGAGCTGCACCTCGTCGACTACAAGGTCCGCATCCTCGACGGGTCGAACGGCACCGGCGCGACGACGCGCGTGCTCGTCGACTCGCAGCGCGGCACGCGGCGCTGGAGCACCGTGGGCGCGAGCACCAACATCATCGAGGCGAGCTGGCGCGCGCTGGTGGACGCCGTGGAGTACGGCCTCACCGTCGCGCAGGAGCCGGAGCGCCCGCTACAGGGGAGAGAACCGTGAAGGCGAGCATCGTCGTTCTGCCCGGTGACGGCATCGGCCCGGAGGTCACGGCCGAGGCGCTCCGCGTCCTGAAGGTCGTCGCGCAGAAGAAGGGGCACGAGCTGAAGTTCACCGAGCGGCTCATGGGCGGCTGCTCGATAGACGCGCACGGCGTCGCGCTGACCGACGAGGTCCTGAAGGAGTGCCAGGCCTCGGACGCCGTGCTGCTCGGCGCCGTCGGCGGGCCGAAGTGGGACGACCCGAAGGCCAAGGTCCGGCCGGAGCAGGGGCTCCTCGCGCTGCGGAAGGGGCTCGGCGTCTTCGCGAACCTCCGCCCCGTGCGCGTCCACGAGAGCCTCATCGACTCGTCGCCCATCAAGCCGGACCGGCTCCGCGGCGTGGACATCCTCGTCATCCGCGAGCTCACCGGTGGCCTCTACTTCGGCCAGCCGAAGGGGCGCGACCGCAAGGACGGCCACGAGCGCGCGTTCGACACGCTCGAGTACAGCGACTTCGAGGTGCGCCGCGTGGTCGAGCTCGCGTTCCGCCTCGCGAAGCCGCGCACCAAGAAGGTGACCTCGGTCGACAAGGCGAACGTCCTCGAGTCGTCGCGTCTGTGGCGGCAGATCACGACGGAGATCGGCGCGCGGAACCCGGACGTCGCGCTCGATCACATGCTCGTCGACACCGCCGCGATGCGGCTCGTGACGAGCCCGGCGACGATGGACGTCGTCGTGACCGAGAACATGTTCGGCGACATCCTCACCGACGAGGCGTCGGTGCTGGCCGGGTCGATGGGTATGCTCCCGTCCGCGTCGATCGGCGAGAAGGGGCCGGGGCTCTACGAGCCCATCCACGGCTCCGCGCCGGATATCGCGGGAAAGGGGATCGCGAACCCGGTCGGCACGATCCTCTCGACCGCGATGATGCTCCGCCACTCGCTCGGCCTCGCTGCGGAGGCGAAGCTCATCGAGGACGCGGTGGACCGCGCGATCGCCGAGGGGTGCCGAACGCGCGATCTCTCGGGGGCGCTCTCGACGACGCAGATGACGGACGAGATCCTGCGCCGGCTCGCGTAAGGGTTTCGCCCTCTCCGCTCCGCTCCGCCGGTCCTCGCGGGCCGGCGGCGCGGAGGCGAGAGAGCTCACCCCGTCCCGTCGTCAGGGCGACGCGTCGAAGCGGTCGAAGCGCATCGTGAACACGGCGCGGCCCTGGGTCGCGGAGCGCAGCTCGGTCGCGTAGCCGAACATCCGCCGCAGCGGCGCCTCGCTCTGGATCGCCTTCAGCGCGAGGCCGCGGTCGGCGACGTCGAGGATCGTCCCGCGCCGCGCGTCGAGCCCACTCATCACGGCGCCGAGGCTCTCGCCGGGCGTCAGCACCTCGACCCGGACGATCGGCTCGAGCAGCACCGGGCTCGCGCGCGCGGCGGCGGCCCGCACCGCGTCGGCGGCGGCGACCTTGTACGCGAACGGCTTCGACTCGCCCTCGCGCCACTCGGCGCCGGTGACCACCACCTCGACGTCCTGCAGCGTGTAGCCCTCGAGGACGCCGCCCTCGGCCGCCTCGCGCGCGCCCTCCTCGACGAGCCGCCGGGCCTCCTCGCGCAGGAACGTGAGCGCCTCCGCCTCGGGCGCGAACCGGAACTGGACCCCTCCGCCGCGCGGCAGCGGTCCGACGCGGACGAGCACGCGGCCGAACACCGGCGCGCCGTCGATCTCGCGCGCGAATGTGCCCTCGCCCTCCGCCTGCGCCGTGAGCGTCTCGCGCATGAGGACCTGAGGCTGGCCGGTGCGGACCTGAAGCCCGAACTCCCGCCGCAGCCGCTCGGCGACGATCTCGAGGTGCAGCTCGCCCATCCCGGAGACGAGGAGCTGCCCGGTCTCGGGGTCCTCACCGAACCGGAAGCTCGGGTCCTCGTCGGCGACGCGCGCGAGCGCCTCGAGGAGCAGGTCGCGGTCGCGGAGCGAGGTCGTCTCGACGGCCTGCGAGATGACGGGCTCGTACCCCGAGATGCCGCCGAGCCGCATCGGGTGGGCGGGGTCGGAGAGCGTGTCGCCGGTCCGCGTCTCCTTGAGCCCGACCACGGCGAAGATGTGCCCCGCGCCGAGCGCGGGGACGCGCTTCTTCTGCGCGGCGTGCATGAGCAGGACGCGCCCGATCTTCTCCTTCTTCCCGAGATCGGCGTTCCAGATCTCGTCGCCCTCGGCGATCCGGCCGGAGTAGACGCGGACGAAGACGTGGCGCCGTTTCTCGTCGAGGAGCGAGACCTTGAAGGCGAGGGCGAGCAGCGGCGCGTGGTCGTCGGCGGGATGGACTTCCTCCGCGCCGGTCGCGAGGTTCACGCCCGTGAGCTGCGGGACGTCGAGCGGGGAGGGGAGGTAGTCGCAGACGGCGTCGAGCATCTGCGGGACGCCCTTGTTCCGCAGCGCCGAGCCGCACAGGAGCGGGACGAGCCGGCCCGCGACCGTGGCGCGCCGGATCGCGGCGCGCAGCGTCGCATCGTCCGGATCGCGGTCGGCGAGCACGAGGTCGGCGATGGCGTCGTCGAGGTCCGCGACCGCGGTCACGAGCGCCTGCCGGTCGGCCTGCGCCTCCGGCGAGAGCCCCTCCTCGACGGCGACGGCGCGCGGGTCCTCCGGGTCGGGGAAGCGGATCCGGCGCTGCGCGACGAGGTCCTCCATCCCCTCGAAGGCCGCCTCGCGCCCGATCGGCCGCTGGACCGCGACGATGACGTGGTCCGGGAAGTGACGCCGCATCGAGGCGAGCGTCGCCTCGAGGTCGGCGCCGACGCGGTCCATCTTGTTCGCGAACGCGATGCGCGGCACGTGCCAGCGATCCGCCTGGCGCCAGACCGTCTCGCTCTGTGGCTCGACGCCGTTCACGGCGTCGAAGACGGCGATCGCGCCGTCGAGGACGCGCAGGCTCCGCTCCACCTCGACGGTGAAGTCCACGTGGCCGGGGGTGTCGATGAGGTGCAGCTCGTGGCCGCGCCACTCGAAGCTCGTGACCGCCGAGGTGATGGTGATCCCGCGCTCGCGCTCGAGCTCCATCCAGTCCATCACGGCGGCGCCCTCGTGGACCTCGCCCATCTTGTGGGTGCGCCCCGCTGCGAAGAGGAGGCGCTCCGTGAGCGTGGTCTTCCCCGCGTCGATGTGAGCCATGATCCCGAGATTGCGGATCGCCCGAATCCGCCGTCGCTCCGCTGGCTCTCTTCGCTCCTCGCTCATTCGCGCCCCGCACCGCTCCTGCGCCCGAGGAAAGCATCGATCCCCGTGCCCGTCCACGCCGGCCGCGCGCGCGCGGTGGCGTCGTGTGGGATACGCACCTCCTGTGCTCCGGCGCACAGCGAGCCCTTGGAGGACCGCTGCCGCTCGTGTATTCATTCCTGGCGTTACGCCGGCTCTTCAAACGCTGCTCAAGGGAGGATTTCCATGAAGTTCCGCTCGCTCGTCGCACTTGCGCTGCTCGTCCCCGCCGCCGCCTTCGCCGCTCCGGCCAAGAATGCCCCTGTCGCCAAGTCTGCTGCGAGGCCCGCCGCCGCCTCGTCCACCACGGCCAACCCGCTCGACAACCTCCAGGTCGGCGGGTTCCTCGGCTACGAGACCGACGACGTCTCCGGCGTCTCGCTGCGCGTCGACGGCGAGGTCCCGTTCCGCGCGCTCAGCCCCCAGCTCAACCTGTCCTGGGTCGGTTCGCTCGGCTATTCGCGCCTCACGAAGTCGGTGAGCGCATTCGGCATGACCACGGACTTCACCGCCAACATCCTGAAGGCCATTCCCGCTGCGCGGTTCACGTTCCCCGTGAACCCGCAGATCTCGCTCTTCGGCGATGTCGGCCTCGGGCTCGCCTACGTCTCCGCGACGATCGAGGAGTCGGTGCCGGGGTTTGGGTCCGCGTCGGTCTCGGACAGCACCATCAACTTCATGATGCGGATCGGCGCCGGCGCCTTCTACCAGGTGAACCCGAAGACGAGGATCGGCGCGATGATCGAGTTCGATCCGTACCTCGGCGATTTCGGCTTCTCGGGCGCGTCGAGCCAGTCGCCGTTCCTCATCCAGGCCGGCGCGATGTTCAAGCTGTAGCCCCTCGCTCCGCGCTGTGCTTCACCCGGGCCCCGGCCGCGCGAGCGGTCGGGGCCTTTTCGATCGCGCCCGCGGGTCTTCCGTCCGGGGCAGGACCCGGCGCGGAGCGTGGTCTCCCCCGCACCTCGTGGCGATCGTCTCCGTCACCGTCGCGACGCTCGGCGGTGTGAGCCCGTCCGATGGCGATCGCGAAGAGCGCGAAGAGGATGTCCACGACGATTCCATTCCTCGTCGGCGTCGCCCTGCTCGCCCCTGCGGCCGTCCTGGCCGAGCCCAAGGACGAGCCCGCGCAGGCCGCACAGCCCGCCGCCGTGAGGGCGCCCGGCCCGGCTTCCCGCCTGGGAAAGATGCTCGACGGCGTCCAGATCGGCGGGTCCCTCGGATACGAGGCCGGCTCGCTCGCGGGGGTCGCCCCCCGCGTCGAAGGCGAGCTGCCGGTCCGCCCGCTGTTGCCCCCGCTCCAGCTGTCGTGGGTCGGCTCGATCGGCTTCTCGCACCTCACCCGCTCTCAGGACCTCCACGGGTTCAACGTCGCGACGACCGCGAACGTGCTGAAGGTCCTCCCAGCGGCGCGCTTCTCGCTCGCGCTCACCCCGCAGGTCACGCTCTTCGCGGATGCCGGACTCGGGCTCTACTACGCGTCGATCACGACCGAGGACAGCACGCCGTACTTCGGTGGCACCGGCCGCGATCGCGCGTTCGGGCTCATGACCCGCTTCGGCGCCGGCGCCTGGTACCAGCTGCGCGAGAAGCTGAAGGCCGGCGCCGCGCTCGAGCTCGACCCGTACTTCGGACGTTTCGATCACACGACGTTCGTCATCCAGGCGGGCGCGATGTACCGGATGTAGCGCGCGCCGCGCGTTGCACCCCTCTCTCACCACGGGATCGCGCGGCCGTCGCGGAAGAACCCGCCGGTCGGCCCGTCCGGAGGGAGCGTCGCGGCCCAGACGATCCCGGCCGCACCCTCCTCGATCGAACGCGGCGCCCCCGCGCCGCCCATCTCGGTCCTCACCCACCCCGGGCAGACCGCGTTCACGAGGACGCCGCGGGGCGCGAGGTCCGCCGCGAGCAGCCGTGTCGCCGCGTTGAGCGCCGACTTCGAGACGGCGTAGGCGAGGTACCTGCCGCCTCCCATGCCGCGCTCGGCGCGGCGGACGAGCGCGTCGCGCAGCCCCGCGAGGTCCTCCCGCGTTCGGATCCCCTCGATGGCTCGGCGGAGCTCCACCGGGACCTCCGAGAGCTCGCCCATCCCGGAGGAGACCATGACGATGCGCGCGCCCGGCGCGAGCAGGGGCGCGAGCGCGTCGGCGAGCCGGACCGGGCCGAGCGCGTTCACCGCCATGCTCTCTCGAGCGGAAGCGGGGTCGAGCCGTGACAGGTACACGCCCGCGTTCTCCACGAGCGCGTCGATGCGGAGCCCCTCCGCCCGAGCGCGCGCCGCGAACCCGTCCACGCTCTCAGGGTCCCCCACGTCGAGCGGCCAGGCGACTGCGTCCCGCCCCTCCGCCGCGAGCGCCGCCGCCGCGCGCCGCCCCTCCGCCTCGCGCCGGGCCGCGAGGATCACCCGCATGCCGCGCTCGGCGAGGGCGCGGCTCGTCTCGAGCCCGAGGCCGCGGTTCGCGCCGGTGACGACCGCGAGGTGCGACGCCATCCCAGGAGCCTATTCCTTCCGGGCGGGGCAGGCCCGCCGCGGGCGTGGACCGCCGGCGCCCGCGTGGTGATCGTCCGCGCTGCCGCACGGTGGGACCGCGGGCGGTGGAGCGTCAGATGGCGATCGCGAAGCGCTGGGGTTCGGCAGGGGTGGTCCTCCTCGTCGGTTGGCTCTCGCTCTCTCTTCGCGCGCGGGCCGACGGCGCCGGGTCGGCCCCTCTCGCCGACGACCCGACGCTCATCGCCCTCGCGGTCGCGCTCTCGTGCGCCGACGCCCCGGACGGCGTCGAGCGCGCTCCGGGCGACTCGCCCGGCGCCGGCGCGGAGCCCGAGATCGAGCTCATCGCGACGATCCGTGCGAAGGCGCTCCGGTTCGATGCGGTCCCGGACGGCGAGGTGGTGCTCCGCGCAGCCGGCAAGCGAAGGACCGTCTGGAAGGCCGAGCGGGTGAACCTGCCGGTGCACCCGGAGCGCGGCGTCGTCTACCGCGACGTCCAGGTGCGCCTCTCGATCGCGACCGACGCGGACGAGCTGGCCGCGATGCTGCGCGAGGCGCGCCGCGCCGCGCGCGGGATCCGCATCGATGGTGACGCCCCGGCGGGCTCCGCAGCGCAGGCGGCGCCCGCCGCCCCAGTCGCGGCCCCGGCGCCGATCACGGCGCCTTCCCCGCCGATCGCCCCACCCGCGCCCGTCGCGACCGCTCCCGTCGAGGTCGTCGCGCCGCCCGCGCCGGCGGAGCAGGACCCGGCTGGCGCGCTCCCGCCGCCTCCCCCGCCTCCTCCGCTCCCTGAGGCGTCCGTCCCGTCCGCGACTGCTTCCACTCCGCTGAGCGCGGACATCCCGCCCGCACCTCGGGCCGACGCGGCGACGGTGCTCCCTCGCTGATCGCTTCGGATGGTTGGGAACCGCACCGGGCGCCGGCGCCAGCCGTCAGCGCGCGCGGTGGGCGAACCGGACGACGTTCCGGCCGGCGAGCTGGAACCGCTCGGCGAGCGCCTGCACTCCGTGCTCACGGGCGAGCGAGAGCTCGTCCGGCGCGAGAAACACCGCCGCGGAGATGGCGAACGCGTCGTCCTCGAACCGCACCGCGTCCGGCAGCTTCGGGAAGAACCGGGTCGCCGACGGTGGCAGGAGCGCCACGCCGACGCGACCGTTCGAGGCGAGGTACGGGTCCTCGAGCGCGAGGACCACGTCGGCCGGCGCCGACGGGCCCGCGGGCGCCTCCCGCTCGACGCGGGCGAGCAGGGCCGCGATCCGCGCGGGCTCGGCGTCGGTGAGCGTCACGAGCACTCGCCCGCCCCGGTTGCCGAGCGTCACGACGACGGCGGCGCCAGGATCGACGGTGAGCCGCGCCGCGGCGACGACCTGCGCCGGGCCGTCGGGCGGCTCGCGGAAGGTCCACGTCCAGCCGTCCTCGGCGGCGGGGACGCGTTCGAGGACGTAGACGAAGACGCGCGCGTTGAGTCGGCTGAGCGCCTCCATGCGCCGCACTGTCGCACGGATCGGCCGCGCGCGCGCGGGCGCCCGGCGCCGTCACTTCGCGACCGGGCGCTCGAACTCGCGCACCTCCTCCGCGCTCGGCGGGTCGTCGGGTACCGCGGGCGGGGGCGCGGCGGCGAGCGCGCCCCCGGTCCCGACCGCGGGGGCGAGCACGGCCGGCGGGATGAGGTGGGTGGTGGGCTCGTCGGTGCGCGAGCGCGAGCAGGCGGAGAAGGCGACGATGAGCGCGAGGACGGGGATGGGGAGGAGGGGAAGGTAGACACGCGGCATGGCGGGACCTCGGTGCAACGGGTTCGAGGTCCTCGTTTGCAGCGGCCGTGCCCGCGTCGAACTCCGCGCCCGACGCGCGATCCGCCAGGGCGTGGCCGCAGGGACACGTGGCGGGCGTGGCGCCGCGGACGCTCGGTCCACGGGGCCCCACCCGGGCGCGGTCTGCACGAGCGACGACCGAGTGGTCGACGGGGGGCGCACCCGGAGACGCTGCCGTCGCTTCGAGCGCGGCGCCGAGCGGGTAAGCGCTATCATGCGCGCGTGTTCATCGCCCTCTCGAAGCTCCTCGACTGGCTCTTCGCGCCGCTCACCTGGACGCTCCTGCTCCTCCTCCTGGCGGCGCTCGTCCGCAGCCGGCCCCGGCGCGCGTTCGGGCTCGCCGCGCTCGCCGCCGCGGTCCTCGTCGCCTTCTCGATGGAGCCCATCGCGAACCGCCTCCAGGGTCTCGCGGAGCGCGGCGCGCGCACGACGTTCCGGCCGGATGTCGTGTACGACGCGGTCGTGGTGCTCGGCGGGATGGTGGACCTCGCCGCGACGCGCGGGAGCGGCGAGGTCGAGCTCGACGCGAACGTCGAGCGGGTCCTGCGCGCATGGGAGCTCCTGCGCGCGGGTCGGGCGCGCGCGGTCCTCCTCTCCGCCGGCCTCACCTTCCCGCAGTCCGGCGACGTTCCCGAGGCGGACCTGCTCGCCGGGAAGCTCGTCGCGTGGGGCGTCCCGCCCTGGCAGGTGGTCGTCGAGGCGTCGAGCCGCAACACGCGCGAGAACGCGATCGAGTCGTCCCGCATCGCCGCTGCGCGCGGCTGGAAGACGCTCCTCGTCATCACGAGCGCCGCCCACACGCCGCGCGCGCTCGGCTGCTTCCGCGCGGTCGGGCTCGAGCCGGACTTCTTGCCCGTCGACCACCGCGCCGGCGACGGGCGCGGGCAGGGCTGGCTCCCGCGCGCCGGCGCGCTCGACAGGAGCACCGACGCGCTCCGCGAGCTCGCGGGGCGGCTCGTCTACCGGCTCGCCGGGTTCTCCCGCTAGCCGCGCGTCAGCGCGACGACGCGGCGGGCACGGTGGCCGGCGTCGCGGGCGAGCCCGAGGCGGCGGCGGGGATCACCCTCGGCGGCGAAGGGGCGGTCGAGGGCGCAGCCGGCGCCTGGGCAGGCGAAGCGCTCGCGAGCGCCGCGCCTTGCGGCGGGGACCAGTCGCGGCCGTGCTCGGGGTGGAAGGGCCCCGCCGGGAACCCGGGGCCCGGAAATGCGAGCGCGGTCCCGTTCGCGCGGCGCGCGAGCGGCATGTAGTTCGGCGCCGCCTTCGTGATCGCGGCGCCGATGATCGCGCCGAGGAGCCCACCGCCCCCGTCGCCGGACGTGTAGTTCATCGACTGGCGCTCCGCCCACAGCGTCTCTCCGGTCCGGCCGTCCCTGAGGACGTACGAGAACTCCACGGTCACGCTCGTCGAGACGAGCACCCACTTCGCGTCCCACCGCTCGATCGTGACGTAGAGGACCGCGTCCGCGCCGAAGATCGACGCGAGCCGTGCGGGGTCGGCCGCGTGCACGAGCCCCGGATCGGCGAGGCCGTCGTCCTCGAGGAGCCGCTTCACGAGGTTCACCGGGAAGACGTAGTACCCGCGCTCCGCGACGGGGACCGGGACCGTCGAGAGGAAGTAATCCGGCGCGGTGACGTCCACGCTCCGGTTCATCACCGGCACGATGAGCACCGAGCGGACCTGCGCCGCGACGAGCTTCGAGTGGTCCTTGTCCTGGACGATGCCGCAGCCCGCGAGCGCGGCGACGAGGACGAGTCCGGCGAGACGGCGTGTCATCGGATCCCCTCCGTGGCACCGGCAGGGCCGGTCGTGGTCGCGGGCGCCGGGCCGGCCTTGCCGCCGGCGCGGAGCTGGGCGTTGCGGATCATCTTGCTCATGAGCAGCTGCGACTCGGGCCACTGCTGCCGCTCGCGATCGAACCAGGGGATCGCGTCCTGGGGCCGCCCCTCCTCGTAGAGCGCGTAGCCGAGCTCCGCGGCGACCCCGGGCGGCGTCCGGAGCCCGCGCTCGTCGGCGTCGAGCACCATCCTGCGCAGCGACTCGACGAACCCCTCCCGGTCCTGCGGGTTGCGGTAGTGGTGGTACAGGACGTCGTCGTAGCCGTTCCAGTGGTACATCGTCCCCGGCGCGCAGCCGCTCGCCACGAGCGCGACCCCGCACAGCGCTCCCCACGTCGCGCGGGCCATCAGTGGACCTGCACCGTCTTGAGCTCGCTCTCGACGAAGACGCGCTGCGAGAAGACGACGCCGCCGCGGTGGTCGCGCAGCTCGACCTGGTGCGTCCCCGGCTCGACCCGCAGCGAGTTCGGCTGGCCGTCGTAGGCGTTCGGATCGCCGACCGCGGCGCCGTCGACGTACAGGACGGTCCCGCCCGGCGCTCCGGCGATGGCGATGGCGGGCCGGGTGTCGACCGTCCGCACGACCGTGGTGGGCCCCACGCACGCGGCGAGCGCGAGCGTGGCGGCGAGCGCGAGTCTCCTCATGGCTTCGTCCCCCCTGCGGCCGCCTCGGTCACGAACAGCCTCTGGAGCGCGGCCTTGTCCACGGTCCCCGAGGTGATCTGGCACACGGCGCCCTCGTTCGTCTCCGCGTCACCGAAGGTGGAGACGACGCGCAGCGCCGCGACCTGCCTCGGCGGGAGCGTCACCTCGAACCCGGTCTGGGCGCTCTTCACCGTCTGGCCCGCCTCCATGACCGCGAGCTCGTCGCCGCCCTTCAGGCCCTGCCCGCGCCCGCCGGTGACGAACACCTGCGCGCCCTGCACGTCGAGGATGTCGGTCCGCCACGGCCGATCGCCGAGCCTCGCGACGATGCGGTCGATGAGGTCCGAGATCGCTGCGGCGATCGCGCGGTCGTTCAGGGTGGCGTCGTAGTCGGAGCGGCCGCCGAAGCCGGCGACCTCGCCCACCTCGGTCGTCGCCTCGCCGGCGCCGGTCGCGGAGAAGTAGGCGTGCCCGGTCTTCACGTCCACGAGCCGGACGTCCACCTTCGCCTTCGCGAGCTGGGTCTTCGTGCTCGACAGGAACCCCACCTTGCCGCCCACCGATCGCCCGAACTCGGTGACGGAGCCCATCACGAGGGAGTCGGCGCCGACGAGGTTGCCCGCGCCGCCGATCCCCTGCTCACGCTGGATCTTCGCGAGGTCCGGACGCTCGAGGACGATGAACTGGCCCGACATGACGAGCCGCGAGGCGAGCATGTCGGAGGCCTGCTTGCCGATCCGGTCGAGGTCCGCGTCGTTCAGCAGCGACCGGCCGTAGGTCGTCTCGTTCGTGAACCGGCCGACCGCCACCTTCCGCTTGTAGCGAGGCGCCCCGGCAGCCTGCGCCGCCTGCTGCGCCAGGAGCTGCGTCGCCTGCGGTACCGGGGACTCGGCTGTCACGGGCCGCTGCGAGGGCGTCGCGCACGCGGTAGCGAGGAGCGCGGCCCCGCTCGCGATGATCGCCTTCTTCATCTTCGTCCTCCGGTTACAGGTGGTAGGTGAGGGTGACCGCGGCGCGGAGCCCGTCGAAGCGGACGCCGGTCCCGGAGAACTTCGGCTCGAGGAAGCTTCGGCGAACGTCCGCGCCGACGAGCATCGTCGGGGAGAGGTTGAATCCCACCCCGAGCCCGACGTGGAGCCCGAACGCGACCGAGGTGTCGGACAGCCTCGTGGCCGAGCTTCCCGGCAGGATCTCGCTCGAGAGCGACGCGACGTGGAGCCCGACGCCGCCCGTCGCCGAGACCTCCGCGAACCGGTACGGCGCCCGGAGCCGCAGGCTCGCGGTGATCGGCACGTCGGAGACGCTGAGCCTCGCCCCGCCCTCGTTCCCGGTCGCGCGGAGCCAGCCGACGCCGCCCTCCACGCCGAGATACGGCGAGAAGCGCGCGCCGCACGTCCCCCCCACCGCGTAGCCCGGATCGACGCCGTCGAGGTCGCGGTGCTGCGGCACGTACGCACCGGCGTGCAGCTCGATGTAGGTGTCGGGCCCGGGGCCCGACAATGACGAGACGGGCTGGGCGCGGGCGGCGCCGGGCGCGAGCAGGGCTGCGGCGAGCACGGCGGAGACGGCGGAGCGCATGGTGATTCCCCCACGGAGAGCGAGCGATGATACTGCACCGGCGCACCGTGGGAAGCGAAGAGATGGCGCCGCGTCAGCGCCGGGGCGAGAGCGGGTGGAGGTGGTCCGGCACGCCGCGCCCGCGGCCGACCGCGTACGAGCGCCGGAGCCCCTCGGTGAGGTAGTCCTTCGCGCCCCGGACCGCGTCGAGCAGCTCCGCGCCGAGCGCGAGCCGCGCGCAGATCGCCGCGGAGAGCGTGCACCCGGTGCCGTGGACGTTCGGGGTCGTGACGCGCTCCGCGGTGAGCTCCACGAGGCGCGGGCCGTCGCAGAAGACGTCCACCGCGTCGCCGTCGAGGGCGCCGCCCTTCACGAGGACCGCGCCGGCGCCGAGCGCGCGCAGCTCGCGCGCGGCCTCCCGCATGCCCGCGACGTCGCGCACCGGTCGGCCGAGGAGCGCGGCGGCCTCGCGGAGGTTCGGCGTGACGAGCGTCGCGCGGGGCAGGAGCAGCTCCACGTACGCGCGCTCGGCCGCCGCGTCGAGCAGCCTGTCGCCGCTCTTCGCGATCATGACGGGGTCCACGACGAGCGGGGCGATGCGGAGCCGCAGGACGGCGTCGGCGACCGCCGCCACGATCGCGGCGCTCGCGAGCATCCCGGTCTTCGCCGCGGCGATCGGCATGTCCGTCGCGACCGCCTCGAGCTGCGCGACGACCATCGCCGGCTCGAGCGCCACCCAGGCCTGGACGCCGACCGAGTTCTGCGCGGTCACGGCGGTGAGCGCGCTCGTGCCGTGGAGCCCGTGCGCGGCGAAGGTGCGGAGGTCCGCCTGGATCCCGGCGCCGCCGCCCGAGTCCGAGCCCGCGACCGTGAGCGCCACCTTCATGCGCCCGAACATAACGTGAACTTCCGGGGCGTGCCCACGTGGGCCACGGTGGGCGGAGCGCCGCCGATACAATCGACACGATGCGCCTCCTCTGCCTGCACGGTCACTTCTATCAGCCGCCGCGCGAGAGCCCGTGGCTGGAGGAGATCGAGACCCAGGACTCGGCCGAGCCCTTCCACGACTGGAACGAGCGGATCGCTACCGAGTGCTACGGGCCGAACGGCGCGGCGCGTCTCAAGCGGGCCGGCGACCGCATCGTCGACATCGTGAACAACTACGTCCACCTGTCGTTCAACTTCGGCCCGACGCTGCTCGCGTGGCTCGAGCGGTGGCGCCCGGAGATCCACGCGCGCGTCGTGGAGGCGGACGCGCGCAGCCTCGAGGCGCGTGGCCATGGCAACGCGCTCGCGCAGGGCTACAGCCATGCGATCCTGCCGCTCTGCTCGCCGCGCGACCGGCTCACCCAGATCCGCTGGGGCCTCGCCGACTTCCGGCGGCGATTCCAGCGCGAGCCGGAGGGGTTCTGGCTCCCCGAGACCGCCGCCGACGCCGCGACGCTCGAGGCCGTCGCCGCGGAGGGGATCCGCTTCACGGTCCTCTCGCCGTATCAGGCGCGGCGGGTCCGCCCCCCGGGCGGCGAGTGGCAGGACGCTGCGGGCGCGCGCTTCGACCCGACGCGGCCGTACCGGGTGCGCGCCGGCGCCCGCGAGCTCGTCGTCTTCTTCTACGACGGCCACATCGCGCGCGACCTCGCCTTCGGCGACGCCCTCTCCTCGCCCGAGCGGCTCGTCCGCCGGCTCGAGGGCGGCTTCGACCCCGCGCGCGGCCATCCGGAGATCCTCACCGTCGCGTTCGACGGCGAGACGCTCGGCCACCACAAGAAGGGCGGCGACGAGGCGCTCGCGGCGGCGCTGCGCGCGCTCGCGCCGCGCGGCGACATCGAGGTGGTGAACCTCGCGCAGGCGCTCGACCGGATACCGGCGGAGTGGGAGGCGGAGATCGCGGAGGGGTCCTCTTGGTCCTGCGCGCACGGCGTCGAGCGCTGGCGCGGCGACTGCGGGTGCCAGGTCGGCGCCGAGCCCGGCTGGCGCCAGAGCTGGCGCGCACCGCTCCGGGCGGCGCTCGACGGGCTGCAGAACCGGCTCGGCGAGGTGTACGAGCGCGAGCTCGGCGCGCTCGTGCGGGATCCGTGGGCGACGCGCGATCGCTACGTGGAGGTGGTGCTCGATCCCGCGCGACGGGACGCGCCGGACTTCCTGCGGCGCGAGGCGGGGCGGGAGCTCCCGGCCGACGCGCTCGTGAAGGCGCTGCGCCTGCTCGAGATGGAGCGGCAGGCGCTCCTCATGTTCACGAGCTGCGGCTGGTTCTTCGCCGAGATCTCCGGGCTCGAGACCGTGCAGGTGCTGAAGTACGCCGCGCGTGCGATCCAGCTCGCCCGCGACGCGACCGGGCTCGACCTCGAGCCCGCCTTCGAGAACGCGCTCGCGCGCGCGCCCTCGAACCGGCCGGAGATCGGGGAAGGACGCCGCGCGTACGATCGGCTCGTCCGCCCGAGCGTCGCGACGATCGAGGGGATCGCGGCCCACCTCGCCATCGCGAGCGCGGCGCGCGAGACCTCCGCCGAGGGTACGGTCTTCTGCTACGGGTATCGGCTCGAGGCCCGGCGCCGGGCACAGTCCGGCCCGGCGGCGCTCACCCTCGGGCGGATGCAGCTCGAGAGCGCCATGACGCGCGAGGGGCTCGACGTCCTCTACTGCGTCCTCCACTTCGGCGCGGCCGACTTCCGCTGCGGCCTCGCGCCGTGGCGCGGTGAGGCGCAGCACGCCGAGGTCGAGGCGGCGCTCTTCGGGCGGCTCGAGCGCGCCTCGTTCGCGCGCGTGCTCCACGAGATCGACCGCTTCTTCCCCGGGCGCGACTACACGCTGCGCGACCTCTTCCTCGACGAGCGGCGTCGCGTCGCCGAGGCGCTGCTCGAGGGGACCCTGCGCCGGCAGGAGGACCGGTTCGTCGAGATGTTCGAGGACAACCTGCGGCTCATGGAGTTCCTGCGGGAGATCGACTCGCCGATCCCGGGCCCGCTGCGCGTGGCGGCGGACGTGACGCTCGGGGCGCGGCTCGGCGCGGCGCTCGCGCGGGCGCGATCCGGCGAGCTCGATCTCGACGCGGCAGAGCGCGAGCTCGGGGGGATCGTCGAGCTCGCGCGCCGGCTCGACGCGCACGTCCGGCTCGGGCCGGTGCGCCGCCAGGTGGAGGCGCTCGTCCTCGAGCGGCTCGGGGCCCTCCTCGCGGCGCGCACGCCGGCGGCGCGCGCCGCCGAGTGCGCCGGGATCCTCGCGCTCGCCGAGCGCCTCGGCCTGAGGCTCGACCTGTGGGAGGCGCAGAACCGGCTGTGGGCGTGGGCCGGCTCGCCCGGCGCGACGCTCGATCGCGACGTCGCGGCCGAGCTGGCGCGCAGGCTCTGGTTCGACGAGGACGCGCTCCTCGCCCGCGCCGGCTACGCCGCGCGCGCCTGACGCGCCGCCCGCGCCGCGGCTCGAGGTCGCTCGAGCGCCTCGCCGCCCGGGAATCAGCGCGGGTAGAGGGATCCGACCGCCTCCGCCCACAGGCGGGAGGCGGCGATCGACCCCTCGGCGTCGGGGTGGAGCCCGTCCTCGAGCCGCTCGGGGCGGGCACGGAACCAGGCGTCGAGATCGGGGCCGGGGAGCAGGCCGCGCGCGCGGACCACCTCGTCGAGCGCCGCGTTCTTCGGCTTCACGAAGTCGGCGCCGTACCTCGTCTGGTACGGCAGCCGCGCGACGATCGCGATCCGCCCCGCCGCCTGGATGCGCGCAACGAGCGCATCGAGGTCGCGCCGGAACGTCTCGGCGTCCGGGTCGTTCGCGCCGAGGGTGATCGCGAAGACGCGCGCGTCGGGGTTCCAGGCGAGCACGTCGTCGATCCGCGCGAGCACCTCGCCCGTGCGCGCCCGGCAGAAGCCGGCGTCGATCATGGCGGGCTCGTAGCCCGGGTGATCGCGCGCGACGCGGTCCGCGAAGCTCGGCCGGTGGGCGGGGGCACGATCGAAGACGCCGGCGCCGATCGAGTCGCCGAGGAAGACCCAGACGTCGTCGCCGCCGAGCGAGAGGTCGTGCACGTCGATCTCGTCGAGGAAGAGCCCCCACTCGTTCCGCTCGGGCGCGAGGGCGGTCACGGCGAGCCTGATCCAGCGCTGCCCCGCGAAGTCCACCGCGTGCGCGCGGCTGCGGACGGGATTGCCGCGCACGGTCACCGCGGTCCTCCAGGTCCCGTTCGCGCCGTCGGTCGAGTCGGCGGAGGTCTCGATCCGGTAGTCCACCGGTGCACCGTAGAACCGCTCGCGGTAGTCGTGGTTGTGCGACGAGGTCCAGGAGAGGAGCACGCGCGTCGGGCCCGGCCCGATCCGGATCGCCGCCCACGCCGGCGCCGCTTCCGACGGTACGCCCCCGCCCCAGGCGCCCGCGCGGTAGATGCCGTCCACGAGCACGTCCGCGCCGCGGCGGCTCGCGGCGACCGGGCGGCCGCGCGACACGAGCGGCGCCGGGCGAAGCGGCCCGCCGAAGCGGTCGCGGGGAACGAGCGCGGCCCGGCGCGCGGCGTCCTCGGCGCGGGCGCGCGCCGCCCCCTCCCGGGCGGCCCGCGATGCCGGGAGGCGCCCGCCGAGCACCACGGCGGCGGCGACGAGCGCGGCGACGACCGCCGCGGGCGCGAGCGGCCGGAGACGGCGGGCGGGGAGGGCCATCGCCGGACGTGCTACCACCCGCCCCGGCGCGCCGTCCACCTGTCCCCCCTGGGATTCGCTTGCGACTCTCGGTGATGGCGTCCAGGTTCCGCGGGCGATGCCTCGGACGCTCCTCGGCGCGCCGCCGGCGGACGACCTCCTCCGGCTGATCCCGGTCGACCTGGGATGGCGCCCCCGCCCGCGGGAGGCAGGCCGCGAAATGGTGGTTGAAGCGAGCGCCGCCCCGCGGCATCTCACGGGGGTGCGCCCGCGCCCGGCCGCCGCCGTCCCCGGGGACGACCCCGCGACCTCGACCGTGGCCGCCCCCGTCCTCGCATTTCGCAAGGTCTCGCGCGACTACCGGAGCGCGGGAGGCGCCGTCCTGCGCGCGCTGCGCGAGGCGAGCGGGGAGGTCGGCGCGGGAGAGGTCGTCGCGGTGACCGGCCGGAGCGGCTCGGGGAAGTCGACGCTCCTCCACCTCGCCGCGGGGATCGACGCGCCCTCGGGCGGCGAGGTCCTCCTCCTCGGGCGCCCGCTCGCGGCGCTGTCGGACGGAGAGCGGACGCGGCTCCGGCGCGACCACGTCGGCCTGGTGTTCCAGTTCTTCCACCTCCTTCCGCACCTCTCGGCGCTCGAGAACGTGCTCGTCCCCGCCCTCGTCGCGGGTGACCCTCCCGCCGCGTCGGAGGACCGGGGGCGCGCGCTCCTCGGCCGGGTGGGGCTCGCCGGGCGCGCGGGCGAGCCGGTCCAGAAGCTCTCGGGCGGTGAGCTGCAGCGGGTGGCGCTCTGCCGCGCGCTCCTGCGCCGCCCGGGGCTCCTGCTCGCGGACGAGCCGACGGGCAACCTCGACGAGGAGAGCGGTCGGGCGGTGCTGGACCTCCTCCTCGGGCTCGCCCGTGACGAGGGGAGCGCCGTCCTCTACGTCACGCACAGCGCCGAGCTGGCGGCGGCGGCCGACCGCATCTGGACGCTCCACTCCGGCGTGCTGGAGCGGACGCGGTGAGGCGATACCTCCTCCGCGCCGCCGCGAAGGAGATCCGCGCCGGGCGGCTCCTCTTCGCGCTCGCCGTGGCGGGGGTCGCGCTCGGCGTCGGGTCCGTCCTCTCGATCCAGCTCCTCAACCAGGGTGCGCTCGGCGCGTTCGCGGGCACCGTCCGCGCGGTGTCGGGCGACGCGGATCTCACCGTGCTCGGCTGGGCGGGCGCGCTCGACGAGGCGCTCCTCGCGGACGTCGTCGCGGAGCGCGGCGTCAGGGACGCGGCGCCGCTCTGGCGCGCGGAGGCGGCGCTCGACGGACGGCCGGGCGACGGGCTCGAGCTCGTCGGCGCGGATCTCGTCTCCGCCGCCCGCACGCCGTGGGCGCTCCCCGCCGGCCGGCTCGGCGACGCGCTCGCCACGCCGGGCTGGGTGGCGGTCACGCCGGAGCTCGCGCGCGAGATGGGGTGGCGCGAGGGGAGCCGGATCGGCGTGTCGCTCGGGACCCGGCGCGCGACCCTCACGGTCGGCGCCCTCGTGGACCTGCGGCGCATCGCGCCGCTCTCGAGCCGGCGCCTCGCGGTGATGGACCTCGCGCAGGCGCAGGGCCTCCTCGGCGCCCGCGGGCGCATCCACCAGATCGACGTGCGCGCCCGCGAGGGCGTGTCCGTCGCGGAGCTCTCGGAGCGCCTCGTCGCGCGCCTCGGCGAGCGCGCGCGGGTCGCGACGCCGGAGCAGCGGACCGTCGAGGCCGCCGGGCTCCTCGCCGCGTTCCGGCTGAACCTCACCGCGCTCTCGCTCGTCTCGGTCCTCGTCGGTGGCTTCCTCGTCCACGCCTCAGTGCGGGCGTCGCTCGCGCGCCGCCGCGAGGAGCTCGGCGTCCTGCGCGCGGTGGGCGCGACGCGCGCCCAGGTGCTCGGGCTCGTGCTCGCGGAGGCGGCGGTACTCGGCGCGGCAGGGACGGCGCTCGGGATCCCGCTCGGCTGGCTCGCCGCGCGCGCCAACCTCGCCGCGGTGAGCGGCACCCTGCGCACCGTCTACCTGCTCGAGGGCATCGACCGCGTCCGGCTCGGGACCGGGCTCGTCGTGCTCGCGCTCGCGGTCGGGGTGGGGGGCGCGCTCGCGGGCGCGGCGCTCCCCGCGCTCGACGCGAGCCGGGAGGATCCCCGCGCGCTCCTCTCGCCGCTTGGCGTCGAGGAGCGGTCGCGAGCGAACGCGGGGCGGCTCCTCGCCGCGGGGGCGGCGGCGCTCGGGCTCGCCGCCGCGCTCCGGGTCGCGACGGCCGGGCTCGCGGCCTCCGCCTTCGCGCTCGCGGTCGGGATCCTCGTCGCGGTGCCGCTCGCGGCGCCCGCCGCGCTCGCCGGGCTCGGGCGTCTCGCGCGACCTCGCCGGCTCGGCGCGCGCTGGGGGATGCGGACCCTCGGGCTCCGGCCGTCGGGCGCGGCGGTCGCGGCCGGCGCGCTCGCGGTCGCGGTGGCGATGCTCGTCGGCGTGACGGTGATGGTCGGGTCCTTCCGGGGCTCGGTGGAGCGCTGGCTCGACGCGACGCTCGGAGCGGACGTGTACGTGACGACCCCGTCATGGCGCCGCGCGCGGAGCGAGGCGACGCTCGCGCCGGAGGTGGTCGCGCGCCTGCGCGCGGAGCCGGGGCTCGTGACGGTCGACCTCCTGCGGCAGGTGCAGGCCCGCGCCGCGGGCCGGCGCATCACGGTGACGGGCGTCGACGCCGGGCTCGAGGACGGCGCGCGCCGCGTGGAGCTCGTCGGTGGCGAGCGGATCGCGGCGCTCGCGGCGCTCCGCGGGGGCGCGGCGCTCGTCTCGGAGCCGCTCGCGCGAAAGGCCGGCCTCGCGGCGGGAGGGCGGCTCGTGGTGCGTGGCGTCGCGGGCGAGGCGACGCTCCGGATCGCGGGCGTCTACCGGGACTACGGCGCGGAAGGAGGGGCCGCGCTCGTGGACCTCCCGACCTTCGCGCGGCTGTTCGGCGAAGGGCCCCCGTCGAACGCCGCGCTCCACCTCGCGCCCGGGGCGGACGCCGAGGCGGCCGTCGGGCGGCTCCGCGCCGACCTCCGCGACCACGCGCTCCTCGTCCGCTCGAACCGGATGCTGCGCGCCGAGGTGCTCGCCATCTTCGAGGAGACCTTCGCGGTGACCCGGCTCCTGCAGCTCATGGGCCTCGTCATCGCCGCGGCGGGGGTGGCGCTCTCGCTCCTCGTCCTCGCGCGCGAGCGGCGCGCGGAGCTCGCGCTCTACCGCGCCCTCGGCGCGTCACGCCCGCAGCTCGCCGCGCTGTTTCTCGGGCGCGGCCTCGCGATCGGCACGGCCGGGCTCGCGCTCGGTGCGGTGGGCGGCGGCGCCCTCGCCCTCGTCCTCGTCCTGAGCGTCAATCCCGCCTTCTTCGGCTGGACCCTCGGCGTTCACGTGCCCTGGGGTCCACTCGCCGCCCAGGGGCTCGCGATCCTGACGGCCGCCGCCGCCGCGAGCCTCCACCCCGCGCTCGTCGCGAGCCGGACGCCCGCGCAGGAGCTCTCCCGCGATGCCCTCTAGCGCAGCGCTCGCGCTCGCGGCCGCGCTCGCCGCGGCCCCCGCGTCCGGCTTCCGCCCCGCGGACCCGGCGCACCGCTGGTCATTTCCGGCCGACCATCGGGCCCACCCGGGGTACCGGAACGAGTGGTGGTATCTCACCGGCACGCTGGAGGCGGAGGGGGAGCCCGGCCGGCGGCTCGGGTTCCAGGTCACCTTCTTCCGCGTCGGTCTTGCGCCCGCCGCGCCGCCGCTCGACTCCGCGTGGGCGGCGTCGGACGCGGTGATGGTCCACGCCGCCCTCACCGACGTCGCCGCCGGGACGCACCGCTACTCCGAGGTGCTCTGGCGTGCCGTGCCGCTCCTTGGCGGCTTCCCCGCCGCGCCCGACCCGGTGCTCGCGTGGGCGCGCGCTCCGCCCGGCAGCGAAGGGCGGTGGGAGGTTCGCCTCGAGGGCGACGGCTTCCGGGTCGCGGGCCGCGACGACGCGTCTGCGCTCGCGATGGATCTCGCGCTCCGGCCGATGAAGCCGCCCGCGCTCGAGGGCCCGAACGGCCTCTCCCGCAAGTCTGCCGAGGAGGGATACGCGAGCCTCTACGTGTCGTTCACCCGGCTCGCGACGGCGGGCACGGTCGAGCTCGACGGGCGGCGCTTCTCCGTCCGCGGGGAAGGCTGGATGGACCGGGAGATCGGCTCGGCCCAGCTCGCGCCCGACCAGGTCGGCTGGGACTGGTGGAGCCTGCGCCTGCGCGACGGGCGCGACCTCATGCTCTACGTCCTCAGGCGCAAGGACGGGAGCGTCTCGTGGCGGAACGCGACGGTCGTCGCGCGCGACGGCCGCGTCCGGCTGCTCGCCCCGGAGGAGTGGTCGGTGCGCGCCACGGGCACGTGGCGGAGCGAGGCGAGCGGCGCGGTCTACCCGTCCGGCTGGGAGGTCGCGATCCCGGCGGAGGGACTCCGGCTCACGGTCACCCCGGAGGTGCGGGCGGCCGAGAACCGGTCTGCGCTCGTTCCCGGGCTCGGGTACTGGGAGGGGCCGGTCCGCGCCGCCGACGCGGGCGGCGCGCCGGCAGGCGAGGGCTACGTCGAGTTGACCGGCTACGGCGACCGCGCTCGGCCGCCGATCTGATCGCCGGCGGCGGCGCCGCCGCGCTCGGACGCGAAGGCGCGGCGGAGGATCGCGTTCGCGTCCTCCGCCCGCTCCGGCGGGACGAAGACGACGACCGGCGCGTACGGCGCGAAGAACTGGTACAGCGCGCGGAATGCGCTCCCACGTACGAACGCCGGGATCCCGGCGGCCGCGAGCCGCGCGACGACGGGCTCCGCCTCGAGCGCGCGATGGAGCGGCCAGACCGCCGCGAACGCCCCGGCGCGGCGCGCGCGCCACTCGCGCGCGACGTCGAGCGCGACCGCGACGACCACGACCGCCGCGACGACGGCACGCTGGCCCGAGACCCAGACGACGGACCAGACCCGGACGACGAGCGGGACGGCGAGGACCGCTGCGACGAGGAGCGCCGAGCGGCCGATGGCGCGCCGCCGCGCCGCGCGCGCGAGCGCGACGAGGTCCGCCCCGGCCGGCACCGCCGGCAAGGCGTTCCACGCGCGCGCGACCGCGCCGCTCCGGTTGAAGAGGACGCCGAGGACGGCCACGAGCGCGAGCGCGAGGACCGCCTCGGCGGCGCTCGACGCGTTCGACCCGGGCCGGAGCGCTTCCGCGAGGGGCCGCAGGGCGGGCCAGGAGCCCGAGAGTGTCGCCGGGAGCAGCAGCGCCGCCGCGGGGACGGAGAGCGGCGTGATCCCGCAGGCCGGCATCGGGATCGCCGGCGCGGACGCGCCGCGCGGCCTCGCAGGACTCCGGAGGGCCCACCCGAACAGCCACACGGTCGCGGCGAGGACGAGGACGGGCAGCGCGAGCGAGGCCGGCGAGAACGGCATGCCCGGCAGCGAGAGCGCGCTGGAGTACCCGCCGACGAGCTCCGCCCCGGCGGTCCAGGCGACGAGCAGCGCGAAGCCGTTCGTGAGCCCGCGCGCGTCCACCCAGCGCGCGAGCGCGGCGAGGAGGAACGGCCCGACGGCGAGCGTCGCGATCGCTGCGGCGCGCGGGGCGGCCGCGTCCCGGAGAGCACCGACATCGGTCGCGTACCGCGCGACGGCGTAGGCCTGGACGATCGCGAGCGCTGCGGCGACGGCGTGGGCGGCGACGGCGAGCTTCGCGCGGGCCGCGGGGCCCGCGTGGCGGAGCGCGTCCCACGCGGGGACGGCGAGCGCGGCGAGCTCGACGAGCACGAAGCCCGAGATGATGGGGGCGAGGCCGAGCGCGAGGGTGCCGGGGTCATAGAAGCCGGGACTCCAGCCCGGGGTCCGGAGCTGGCCGAGCAACCAGGCGGCGGCGAGCGCGGCCACCGTGATGATCGCGCGCCGCCATCGTCGGTCGTGAACGTTTGCTTGCTGCGGTCCGGCCGTCATCGCGCTCCTCCCGAGGGACGCGAAGTTACCGCGCCGCCGCCGCGGTGTCGTCCCCAGCGCGCGGGACGCGAGCGCGCGCGCTTCGCCCGCCCGGGCGGGATGCGACCGGCTCCAGGGTCGCGAGGACCGTCAGCGGCGAGGCGCCGCTGTCGAGCCCACGCGGTACGCCGATACCGAACGCGAAGCGAGCGCGTTCGGGCGACGCCCGCTCACCGCGGTGCCGGACCCGCCTCCGCCTCTCTCGGCCCAGGGGTGGCTTCTCTCCGCGTGAACCTGTCCATCCACCTGTCTCCGTAAACCTGTCGCGCGGCGAGCTGGTTATGCACCCGGCAGAGGCATCTCGTGTTCTCGACCGTCGTCGGGCCTCCTCGGCCCCGCGGCACCACGTGGTCGAGCTCGACCTGCGGCGCCGGCTCCGTGTTCGAGTTGGCATGCGGCGGTTCATCCGGATGAACCAGACGGTCCGAACCGGGGTCCGAACGGGGCACTTCGGTGACGACGCGGTCCGACGCGGGCTCCGCCCGCGCCTGGAGGTCGAGCGCGGGCGCGACCGCCGAGAGGCGGAGCGCCGTCACCACATCCCGGTGCGGCGCGGCCTCGTCTGGCTGGAGCGCGGCGGAGACCGCCTTCGCTCCCGCTTCGACAGGTGGCGAATCGGGCGACGGTCGGCGGGCCACCCACGGTCACCATGCCCCTGACGAGGCGCGACCGGCTCGGCGCGCCGCCGCCGCTCCGGCCCCCGGGCGCACGCGCGGTCGTCCGTGCTCTTCCCGACGGAGTGGATCCGGCCGCGTGCCAGTGCCACTACGCGTGACGATCCTAGCCCGGAGTGCGGATTCTCACTGGCACGAGCGGCTGGAGCTACCCCGCGTGGCGCGGCCGCTTCTACCCGGCTGGCCTGCCGCCCGCGCGCTTCCTCGCCGCCTACGCGGCCCGGCTCCCGACCGTCGAGGTGAACGCGACCTTTCACCGGATGCCCCGCCCCGCGCTCCTCGCAGGGTGGCGGGCGCAGGCGCCTCCGGGGTTCGTCTTCGCGCTCAAGGCGCCGCAGCGCGTGACGCACTTCCAGCGGCTCGCGGGGTCGGCGGGGAGCGTCGCCGCGTTCTACGAGGCGGCCGCCGAGCTCGGCGACGCGCTCGGACCGATCCTCTTCCAGCTCCCGCCGGCGTTCGCGAAGGACCTGCCGCGGCTGCGGGACTTCCTCGCGCTCCTGCCGCGCGGCGGGCGCTCAGCGTTCGAGTTCCGCCACCCGAGCTGGTTCGCGCCCGACGTGCTCGGCGCGCTCGCCGATGCCGGCGCGGCGCTCTGCGGGGCGGACACCGAGGAGTGGACCGCGCCGCTCGTCCCGACCGCCCCGTTCGGCTACCTCCGCCTTCGCCGCCCGGACTACGACGGCGCGGCGCTCGCCGCGTGGGTCGAGCGCATCCGAGCGCAGCCGTGGCGCGAGGCCTTCGTCTTCTTCAAGCACGAGGACGAGGCGCGCGGCCCCCGGTTTGCGCTGGCGCTCAGCGAGCTCGCGGGAGCGGGCGCGGAGCCGCCTGCGCCGGCGCCGTGACCGCCACGCGCCGGAACGTCGCCGCGTAAACCTCCACGCGTGCGACGTACCGGGCGAGGTCGTGGTCCCCGCAGCGCTCCCCCGGGACGATCCAGAAGCCGCGCCGCGCGAACGAGGCGGCGCGCTCTCGGCCGCAGAGGTGGACGACCGCCGCGAGCCGTTGCTTCCGCTCCGGCGAGGCGCGCGGGATCTTCTCGGTGGCGAGGATCTCCTCGACCGAGCGGTGGAGCCAGGCGGCAGTCATCTCGATCGCGTGGCTCGGCACGGACCGGAAGTAGAGGGCGTTGAACCAGCAGCCGCCCGGGTCGAGGAGCGCGCCGCGGTCGGCCACTCCGTGGTCGTGGATGCAGAGCCGGCTCGCGTCGGCGAAGTTCCCATCGGTCATCTGCATGAGCCCGACCGCGCTCGAGGCCGGCGCGTAGACGTCGAGCGGGTTCCAGCTCCACCGCCAACGCCAATACGTGCGCGCGAGCGGGTCGCCGGCGCTCTCCACCTGCGCGAGTGCGGCGAGCAGCTGTGGCCGCACGATCTCGGTCGAGTGCGCCTCGAAGAGCGGCCCGTATTCGGCCCAGGTGACCTCGGGGCTCTTCGGCGCGGCGGGCGCTACGAGCCCGAGGAGCTCGGTGGGCTTGTGCGCCACCTGCCACGTCACCCCCGCGCCGAGGAGCGCCGCGGCGGCGACGACGGCCCAGACGACGGGCGGGAGCCGGAGGCGGCGGACCCCGCGCCACAGCCGCCTCGACCGCCGTCTCCACGTCCGGAACGCCCGCATGCTCCGCCTCGTAAGCAAGCCGCTTGCCGCCCCCGGCAGGCGCGGCGCGCCCCCGGGCAGGTCGTTAGGATAGCGCTTGCATGGCCGAGGAGAGGGGCGCCCTCGCGCACTCGGGCGCCGACGCGATCCGCGACGGGTTCGACGCCTACCTCGCCGAGCGCGTGCGGATCACCGCGCGGGCGCGCGGCCGGTTCGAGCGGCGCGAGTGGGCCGAAGGCCAGCGGGACGCGCGCGAGCGGCTCGATCTGCGAGACCGCATCCTCTACGAGACCGTCGGGGTGGTGCGCGCCGAGCTGGGCGGCGCCGTCCACGACCGCGCCGTCTGGCACGCGATGAAGGAGCGGTACCAGGCCGACGTGGAGGGGCGCCCGGCGTCGGAGGTGGGGCTCTCCTTCTTCAACTCCGTCACCCGGCGGGTGTTCGCGACGGTCGGCGTCGACCCGGCGATCGAGTTCCTGGCGGCGGAGCGCCCGCCTCCGGCGGAGGGGCCGGCGCCGGTCTTCCGCGTCTTCCCGCGGCAGGTGACGACCGAGCGGCTCGTCGGGTCGATCCTGAAGGGTTACCCGTTCGCGGTCGCGTGGGAGGACCTCGCGCGGGACGTGCGGCTCGCCGCGACCGAGCTGGAGGCCCACCTGCGCGAGCTCGCGGACGGACAGCCGATCGAGCAGGTGGAGATGGCGAAGTCCGTCTTCTTCCGCGGGAAGGGGGCCTACCTCGTCGGCCGGGTCCGGCGGGGGCGGCACCTCACGCCGATCGTGCTCGCCCTCGTCCACGGCGAGCGCGGCATCGTCCTCGACGCCGCGCTCTACGCGCCCGAGGACGCGTCCATCGTCTTCAGCTTCACCCGCAGCTACTTCCACGTCGAGGTGGACCGCCCGCGCGAGCTCGTGGCGTTCCTCTCCTCCCTCATGCCGACGAAGCGCGTCTCCGAGCTCTACATCTCGCTCGGGTTCAACAAGCACGGGAAGACCGAGCTCTACCGCGAGATCTCGCGCCACATCGCCGAGACGGGCGAGTCCTTCGTGCCCGCCCGAGGCGACAAGGGGCTCGTGATGACGGTCTTCACGCTCCCGGGGCTCGACGTCATCTTCAAGGTCATCAAGGACGAGTTCCCGCCGCCGAAACAGACCACCCGCCGGGAGATCATGGACAAGTACCGGCACGTGTTCCGGCACGACCGCGCCGGGCGGCTCGTGGACGCCCAGGAGTTCGAGCACCTCTCGTTCCCGGTCGCGCGGTTCTCGAAGCCGGTGCTCGCCGAGCTGCGCCGGTTCTGCCCTCGCCACGTTCACGTGGGCGACGACGTCGTGACGCTCGAGCACCTGTACGCGGAGCGGCGCGTGACGCCGCTCAACCTGTTCATCCGCGAGGCGGACGAGTGGACGGCGCGCCAGGCGATCCTCGACTTCGGCAAGGCGCTCCGCGACCTCGCCGCGACCGACACGTTCCCGGGCGACATGCTCCTCAAGAACTTCGGCGTGACCCGCCACGGCCGCGTGATCTTCTACGACTATGACGAGCTCGAGCGGGTGACCGACTGCGTCTTCCGCGAGATGCCGGCCTCGTCCGAGGACGCGACGGACGACGGCGGAGGCGCCGCCGACGCGAGCTTCTACGTCGGCCCGCACGACATCTTCCCTGAGGAGTTCCTCCCGTTCCTCGGGCTGCGAGGGCGCGTCCGCGAGTTCTTCCTGCAGGCGCACGGCGACCTCCTCGGCGCGCGCTTCTGGCGTGGCGTGCAGGAGAGGGTCCGGGCCGGGGAGATCGTCGACATCTTCCCGTACCGCGAGGATCAGCGGCTACATCACGCGCGGTGATTTGGGAGCGGACCTCCACCTCGACTTCGACCTGAACCTCGACTTCGACTTCGTCGTGGACGTGGACGTGGACCAGGCCGAGGTCCAGGTCCAGGTCCAGGTCGAAATCAAAGTCGAAGTCGAAGACCGCGTCCAGGACCACGACCACGACCACGTCCACGTCTGCCTGGACCGCCGCCCCGCCGGTGTGTCTACATCTCGCCTCGACGTGCGGCCCGGCGGACACGCCGTCCGGGCAACGCGCGGCGCGCGGTCGTTCCGGCGCTGGCCCCGAACTTGAAACGGGGTCGGAGGTCCGCCCAACGCCACGCCGGGCCGCTCGAGGGGAGAGCACATGTCTCGTTTCACCGCCGCGGCGATCGCCGCACTCACGCTCGTCGCCTGCGGGAAGGGCTGCACGCCAAGGTCGCGTGGCGCGGGTCCGATCGACCTCGCCCCGCTCCCGGAGGCGCCGCCGCTCCAGATCGCGCCCGAGGCGCTCCCCGGCGCCGGCGGCGAGCTGGCGGTCGTCGCAGCGCGCCCGCAGGGTCCGATGGAGGGGGACGTCCGGCCCACCATCACCTTCTCGAAGCCCGTCGTGGCGATGGGCTCGGTCGAGTACGAGAAGGGGCTCCCGACGCCGATCGTCATCACGCCGCGGCTCGAGGGCGAGTGGCGCTGGCTCGGCTCGGCGACGACCGAGTTCGTGCCGAAGGGGCTCGTGCCGTACGCGACCGCGTTCCAGGTGATCGTGCCGAAGGGGCTCCGGGCGGTGGACGGGTCCGAGCTCGCGGCGGAGTACGTCTTCTCGTTCGAGACCCCGCGGCCGCTCGTGCAGCAGGTGGACCCGTCCCCGCAACATCCCGGCGGGTTCCGCTGGCTCACCGCGCGGCAGGTCATCACGCTCACGTTCAACCAGCCTGTGAAGGACCTCGCGGCGCACCTGAAGCTCGAGGTCGGTGGGAAGGCGTGGGCCGTCGAGGTCAAGGAGACGAAGCTCGCCGACGAGCGGCGCGACGCCGAGCGCGGCCGGCGCTTCGCCCGGATGGGATTCGAGGAGCGCGGCTTCAGGAACCGCCAGACCCGCTACGAGGTGACGCCGCGCGCCGCCATGCCCCTCGACGCGCCGGTCCGGCTCGGGATCGACGGGCCGCTCACAGGCGCCGAGGGGCCGCTCGTGCTCGAGGGGAACCCCTCCTGGTCCTGGCGCACCTACGGCCCGTTCCGGATCGAGGGGGTCGACGCCTGCTGGTGGCGCAGCGACGACGGCTGCCCGCACGGCCCGGTGCGCCTCCGCACCACGAACCGGGTGGACGTGAAGGCGCTCGCGAAGGCGATCACCATCACGCCGAAGGTCGAGATCGACTGGGAGAACGACGTCGAGGTCGCCTCCCAGACCGAGCTGCACCTCCCCGCCGTGTTCAAGGCGGGGACGAAGTACCGGATCGCCGTCTCCCGCGACGCGAGGGACGAGTTCGGCCAGCCGCTCGAGAAGCCGTTCGAGGGCACGTTCGAGACGGACGACGTCTCCCCGGTCTACGACGTCGGGAACACGCTCGCCCTCGTCGAGGCGAAGGGGGACGGCGCGCTCCCGGTCTCCGGAACGAACGTGTCGAAGGTGGACGTGAAGGTCGTCCCCCTCGATCCGTCCGGACTCGCGCGCGTCCTCGCGTCGGAGCCACCGGAGTCGTTCTACGACCAGGGCATCCCGGTGACGGTCGCCCTGTCGGCGAAGCGGAACCAGCCGCGCACCGCGCCGCTGCCGCTCCGCGACCTCCTGGCGGCGAAGAAGGCGACGCTGTTCGCGCTCCGCACCGACGCGCCCGACGTGAAGGTCTCGAACCAGTGGGACCGGTGGCGGCGCTGGAAGCGCGTCACCGGCCAGGTCACCGATCTCTCGGTGCACGCGAAGGTCGGCGCGACGAAGGGGCTCGTCTGGGTGACGCGCCTCTCCGACGGGAGGCCGGTCGCGGGCGCGAAGCTCGCGCTGCACGACCGGATCGGCTCGCTCCGCTGGTCGGGCACGACCGACGCCGACGGCCTCTCGCCGCTCCCTGGGCTCGCGACGCTCCTGCCCGAGGAGCGAGGGCAGCACGGCGACGTCGTCCCCTTCGCGCTCCTCTCGGCCGAGTCGGGCGGCGACGTGGGAGTCACCCTCTCGCACTGGACGGGCGGCTTCGAGCCGTACGCGTTCGGGGGCATCGGGGACTGGGAGGGGAACGTGCCCCGCGCCCTGGGCGGCGTGTTCGCCGAGCGCGGCATCTACCGGCCCGGCGAGTCGGTCCACGTGAAGGGGATCGCGCGCACGCGGAAGCTCGGGAAGCTGCGCACGCCCACCTCCGGCAACGTGCAGGTGAAGGTGACGAGCTCGCGCGGGAAGGAGGTCTTCTCGCGGGCGGTCCCGCTCACGCAGTTCGGGACCTTCTCCGCCGAGGTGCCGATCGAGGCGGACGCCCCGCTCGGCGGGTTCCGCATCGAGGCGTCCTGGGCCGGAGATGGCGAGACGCTCGCCTGGCACGGCGGCTTCCGGGTCGAGGAGTACCGCTCGCCGCAGTTCCAGGTGGACGTGGTCGCGCCCGGGAAGCAGCTCGCTGCGGGCGACGCGGTGAAGGCGCAGGTGCTCGCGCGCTACCTCTTCGGCGGCGCGATGCCGGGCGCGCAGGTTCGCTGGACCGTCGCGCGCGAGTCCACCGCGTTCGAGCCGCCCGGGAACGCCGGGTTCTCGTTCGGGGCCGGATCCTGGTGGTGGGACGACGGCGCGCCGCAGACGGTCTCCGACGTGGCGGCGTCGGGTGAGGGCGAGACCGACGCGACCGGCCTCCTCGCGGTCGAGGCGGGGCTCGCGGAGGCGACCGGGGGGAGGACCTTCGTCTACACCGTCGAGGCCGAGGTGACCGACGTGAACCGGCAGCGGATCGCGAACCGCACGGCGCTCACCGTCCACCCGGCGTCGGCCTACGCGGGCGTGCGCCGGCGCGCCACCGGCTTCGCCGAGGCGGGAAAGGCAGACGTCCTCGAGATCGTCGCCGCCGCGCCGGACGGCGCGCGTCGCTCGGGCGTGGACGTCGAGGTCGCGGTGAAGCGGCGCGAGTGGAAGTGGATCCGCAAGCGCGGCCCCGGTGGAACCTGGCGCGTAGAGACCGAGGTCCAGGAGGAGAAGGCGGGCGGCTGCAAGCTGACGACGGCGGCGACGCCGGCCGAGTGCGGCTTCACCCCGCCGAAGCCGGGGCTCTACGTGGTCGAGGCGACGCTCCGGGACGAGAAGGGGCGCACGCAGGCGACCCGCTACCCGTTCTACGCGACCGGGGCGGGCTGGGTGTCGTGGCAGCGCGAGGAGACCGACCGGCTCGACCTCGTCGCGGACAAGCGCAGGTACGAGCCGGGTGAGACCGCGAAGGTGCTCGTGAAGAGCCCGTTCCCAGAGGCGGAGGCGGTCCTCACGGTCGAGCGCGAGGGCGTCCTCACGGCGCGGCGCGTGAAGCTCACCGGCGCCGCGACGACGCTCGAGGTGCCGATCGTCGAGGACCACGTCCCGAACGTGTTCGCGTCGGTGGTCCTCGTGCGCGGGCGCGTCCCTTCGAAGGACCCGGCCGATGCGGACGCCGACCCGGGCCGGCCGGAGGTCCGGGTCGGCTACGTGAAGCTCGAGGTCGAGAAGCGCTCCCGCCGCCTCGAGGTCGCGGTGACGCCGGACGCGGCGGAGAAGCGGCCCCGCGACAAGGTGACGGTGGACGTGAAGGTGACCGACCACCGCGGCCAGGGGGCGGAGGCCGAGGTGACGGTCTGGGCGGTGGACGAGGGCGTGCTCCGGCTGACCGGTTACGAGGCGCCGGATCCGGTGGAGCTCATCCATCCACCGCGCGGCCTCTCGGTGCGAGTGGGCGAGTCGCTCATCCACCTCGTCGAGCGGCGGCGCTACGGCGCGAAGGGCGAGACTGCGGGCGGCGGCGGGGGAGGCGACGGCGCCGGCTCGGGCTTTCGCTCGCAGTTCAAGACGACCGTCCTCTTCGCGCCGGAGGTGCGGAGCGACGCGCAGGGGCGGGCGAAGGTGACGTTCGACCTACCCGACAACCTCACGACGTACCGGATCATGGCGGTCGCGGTGTCGCGCGGCGACCGGACCGGCGTCGGCCGGTCGAAGGTCGCGGTGGCGAAGCCGCTCATGGCGCTCCCCGCCCTGCCGCGCCTCGCGCGGACAGGCGACCGCTTCGAGGCGGGCATCGTCGTCCACGCGCCGACGGGAAAGGTGCGCGAGGTGGAGGTCCGCGCCGAGGCGACCGGCGTCGCGCTCGAGGGCGAGGCGGTCCGGAAGGTCTCGCTCGACGGGAACAAGCCGCGCGAGGTCCGCTTCGTCTTCAGGGCGGGCGGCCCCGGCGAGGCGGTGCTCCGCTTCGCGGCCTCCGGCGCCGGCGAGCGGGACGCCGTCGAGCAGCGGATCCCGATCCGGCTGCCGGTCGAGCAGGAGGCGGTCGCGACCTACGGCGACACGAAGGATCTCCGGCGCGAGGCGCTCGTGCCGCCCGCGGGCGTCCGGCCGGACGTCGGCGGGATCGAGCTGTCGCTCTCGTCCACCGCGCTCTCCGGGTTCTCGGAGAACATGCGGCAGCTCGTGGAGTACCCGTACGGCTGCCTCGAGCAGCTCTCCTCGCGCCTCGTGCCGTTCATCGCGCTCCGCGAGATCCAGGGGAAGTTCGGCCTCCGCCACGAGCCGGGGGAGAAGCCCCGCGCGCCGCCGCCGTGGGCCCGCGCGTGGCTCGGCGACGAGGTCTTCCGGATCAACGAGACGCAGGATCCCGACGAGGTGGCGCGCCGGACGGTGAAGGCGATCGAGCGGCTGCAGAACCCGGACGGCGGCTACCGGTATTGGGCGACGTCGGACTGCTCCGCGGAGTGGGCGTCCAGCTATGCGGTGCTCGCGCTCGGGCGCGCCGCCGCGCTCGGGTACCCGGTGGACAAGGACGCGCTCCGGCGCGGGCAGGGGTACCTCGCCGACACCGTCGCCGCCGGGCGCTGCACCCGCTGCGGCGCCTCGTGCGCGCCGCCGTGGGAGGCGACGCGGGTCTTCGCGCTCTACTCCCTCGCCCGGACCGGCGCGCCGCGCGCGTCCTACTACGGAGAGCTCTTCGACCGCAGGCACCGGCTGCCGCTCTTCGCGCAGGCGATGCTCGCCGACGCGATGTACGTCGGCGCGGGCGACCGGGCCGACGCGCGCAAGCTCCTCGTCGAGGTGATGAACCACGCGAAGGAGTCGGCCGCCGAGGTCCACCTCGAGGAGACGGACCCGCTCACCTACGCCACCCTCTGGTCCTCCGACACGCGCACGACCGGCATCGTCCTCGCGACGCTCGCCGACGTCGCGCCCGATCACCCCCACGTCGCGAAGATGGCCGCCTACCTCGCGAAGGTGCGCAAGGGCGACGGGCGGTTCCGCAACACCCAGGAGGCGGCGTTCGCGCTCATGGCGCTCGCCGAGATCGCGCGGACGAAGGAGAAGGACGTCCCCGCGTTCACCGGCCGCGTGACGCTCGCGGGGAAGGCGCTCGCCGAGGTTCCGTTCGAGGGCCGCTCGACGGACGTCAAGGTCACGAAGCTTGCGATGGCGGACTTGCCACGCTCGAAGGAGCCGCTCCCGCTCGACTTCAGGCGGGACGGAAAGGCGGGCGTCCTCTACTACGGCGCGCTCCTGCGCTACGCGCCGGCGGAGGTCCCGAAGGATCCGCTCGAGCGAGGGATCTTCGTCCAGCGCTGGATCGAGCCGTACGAGGGCGGCGGGCAGATCCGGACGGTGCGCGCGGGCGAGCTCGTCCGCGTCCGCGTCCGCGTCGGGACGGCACAGGAGCGGCACTACGTCGCCGTCTCGGTGCCGATCCCGGCCGGGCTCGAGATCGTGGACACCTCGCTCGCGACCACCGCGCGCAAGGACCCCGCGGCGCGCGCCGAGGGGCCACAGGAGGGCTACGAGGCGGAGAGCGAGGAGGATTTCTCCGACGTCGGGATGAGCGACGACGGACGGTACGAGGACCCGTGGGGCTTCCGCTTCTGGACCCCCTTCGTGTTCGAGGAGAAGCGGGACGACCGGCTCGTGCTCTTCGCGGACCAGCTGCCGCCGGGGCTCCATGTCGCGAGCTTCGTCGCGCGGGCCACGACGCCGGGGGAGTTCGCGCTCACGCCCGCGCACGCGGAGGAGATGTACAGCCCTGAGGTCTTCGGCAGGTCCGATGGGGGGACGTTCAAGGTGGTCGCGAGCGAGAGCGTCGCGGCGAGGTAGCTGGGCGTGGATGGCGACGGGCTCATTCACGTCGGGTTCAGATACCGGTCTTTCCGTTCGCAACATCGCTGCGTCCGAGGTCAGGTGAACCGTCGACTCACCAGAACGGCTCTCGCGCTCGCCGCGCTCTGCGTGACAGGGGCAGCGCTCTTCGTCGCCTGTCCCCTACCGAAAGCCCTCCTCGACCGCCGCCCCATCGCCGCGATCCGCTTCTCGGACCGGACCGGCCGCCTCCTCCGCGAGGTGCGCTCGCGCGCCGACGGGCGGAGCCTTCCGCTCCCGCCGGGAGAGCCCATTCCGCCGCTCGTGCGCGCCGCGACCCTGGCGGCCGAGGACCGGCGCTTCGACCGCCATCCGGGCGTCGACGTCCTCGCAGCCGGCCGGGCGGCGGCGCAGGCGATCGCGCGCCGGCGGATCGTGAGCGGCGCCTCGACGGTCCCGATGCAGCTCGCGCGGCAGGTCGTCCCGGAGCTCGCCCCGCACCGCCGCACGCTCGGCGCGAAGCTCCTCGAGGCGCTCTGGGCGCTCCGGATCTCCGCGCACGTGCCGCGGGAAGAGGTGCTGCGCGCCTACCTCGACCGCGTCTACCTCGGGAACGGCACCTACGGCCTCGAGGCTGCGGCGCTCACCTACTTCGCGCGGCCGGCGCGGACCCTGTCGCTCGGACAGGCGGCGCTCCTCGCGGGCGTCGTCCAGTCGCCGGAGCGGTACGAGCCCTGGCGCCACGAGCCCGCGGCGCGCGCCCGGATGGCCCACGTCCTCGGCCGCATGCAAGAGCTCGGGCTCGCCTCGCCGCAGGAGGTGGCGCGCGCGCTCGCGGCACCGCTCGATCTCGCGCCGGCGCCGCGCACGTTCGAGGCGCCGCACCTCGTCGACGCGCTCGTCCGCGCGCTGCCCGCGCTCGGGCTCGACGGCGCCGCCGCGGTCGAGACGACCATCGACCCCGCGCTCCAGCGCGACGTCGAGGAGATCCTCCAGGCCGAGCTCGCCGCCGACGTGCGCCTCGCGAACGGCGCGGTCGTCGTTGTGGACAACGCGTCGGGCGAGGTGCTCGCCTACGTCGGCTCGGCCGACTTCCTGGACGCCCGGAGCGAGGGGCAGAACGACGGCGTGCGGGCGCTCCGCCAGCCCGGCTCGGCGCTGAAGCCGTTCGCCTACGGGCTCGCCCTCGCGCGCGGCTTCACGACCGCGACCGTCCTCTCGGACGCCGAGGCTCACCTCGCGACCGCCGGCGGCGACTGGGCGCCGCGCAACTACGACCGCCGGATGCACGGACCGGTGCGCCTGCGGGCGGCGCTTCAGAACAGCTACAACGTGCCGGCGGTGCGGGTGGCGGAGGCGCTCGGGCCTGAGGCGGTGCTGCGCGTCCTGCGCGCGGCGGGGTTCGCGTCGCTCGAGGCCTCAGCCGACATCTACGGCGCCGGGCTCGTGCTCGGGAATGGCGACGTGTCGCTGCGCGAGCTCGCCCGCGCGTACCGCGGCCTCGCGCGCGGCGGCGTCGTCGAGCCGCTCGTCGAGATCCGCGCCGCCGCGGACGGTGCAGGCCGCCCGCTCGCGCCCGCGCGAGAGCTCACCCCGCGCCGCTTCCTCCCCGCGCGCGCGGTGACGCTCCTCTCCGACGTCCTCTCCGACGAGGCGGCGCGCGCGCCGGCGTTCGGCCTCCAGAACGCGCTCCGGCTGCCGTTCCCGGTCGCGGCGAAGACGGGCACCTCGCGCGCGTACGTGGACAACTGGACCGCGGGCTATACCTCGGAGCGGACCGTCGCGGTCTGGGTGGGGAGCTTCGACGGCCGGCCGATGCAGGGTGTCTCCGGCATCACCGGCGCCGGGCCCATCTTCGGCCGGGTGATGATCCGGGCGATGCGCGGGCTCTCTCCGGCGCCGCTCCTCGATCGCAGCGCCCTCGCCCACGCCGCCGTCTGTCCGCTCTCGGGGAAGCGCGCCGGCCCGAACTGTCCCGCGTCGCTCGACGAGGTCTTCCTCCCGGGCACGGCGCCGCGCGAGGCGTGCGACCTGCACCGCCCCGGCACGCCCGGCCGGCCCGCGCTCGATCTCCCGGCAGAGCACCTCGCCTGGGCGCACGCGGAGGGCATCGAGGCCGGGCTCGCCGGGAGCGGCGGCGCGGTCCGGATCCTGAGTCCGGGTGACGGCGACGAGTACCTCGTCGAGGCGGGCTACCCCGACGGCGCCCAGGCGGTCCCGGTGCGGCTCGCGTTGCCGCGCGGCACGGCGCCGGCGGAGGTCCGGCTCGACGGCGAGCCGGTCGTGCTCGCGCCGCCGTTCGCGGCGCGGCTCCCGGCGCGCCCCGGCGTCCACCGTCTCGAGGTCTGGCTGCCCGGGGCTTCGGCCCCGGCGGCGACGGCGCGCTACACCGTGCGCGGTGGCGGCACGTGATCGCCCTCGCCCTCGCCCTCGCGCTCGGCGCCGGTCCCCGGGTGCCGGTGGAGCTCCTCGGGAAGCTGGCGCCGCGGACGCTGGCAGTTCGCGGAGACGGCGTCGTCCGCTCGCTCGCGGCGCGGGGGGACGGGCTCTTCGTCGACGGCCGCCCGGTCCCGCGCCTCGCGTTCCCGCCGGGCACCTGGCGCATAGACGTCCCGGGCGAGCGCGCGCGGACGTACGAAGGCGCCCTCTCGATCCGCGCGGAGCGCGGGAGCCTGAAGATCCGAGGCGAGCTCGAGCTCGAGCCGTACGTCGCTGCGGTCGTCGCCTCCGAGACCCGGCCCGGGACTCCGGCGGCGGCGCTCGAGGCGCAGGCGGTCGCGGTCCGCTCGTACGCGCTCGCCGCTCGGGACCGGCATCCCGGCGGCGCGCTGTGCGACCTCGCCCACTGCCAGCTCCTGCGCGGCGGCGGGATCCCCGCGGCGCACCTCGCCGCGGCGGAGCGGGCGGCACAAGCGACCGAGGGCGAGGTGCTCGTGCTCCGCTCGGGCGAGGTAGCGGCGGCGGCGTTCCACGCGTCCTGCGGCGGCCACACCGCGGATCCGCGCGAGGCGTTCGGCGCGGACGGAAGCGGCGGCGCGGCGGGTCCCGACCCGGGCTGCAGCGGGCCCGCCTGGCGCGCCGAGGTCGATCCCGCGCGCCTCGCCGACGCCGTGCGCCTCGCGCTCGCGGGCGACGTGGCCGCGGTTGCGGCGGTGGGGCGGCGCCTTCGGGCCGCCGACGTGGTGCTCTCGCCTGGCGCCGGCGGCTGGATCGGGCGGGTGGAAGGGGCGCGCGGCAGGTGGCGGCTCTCGGGCGACGCCTTCGCGCGGGCGCTCGACGCGGCCCTCGGGCGCGGCGTGGTGAGGAGCTCGCGGTTCTCGCTCGCGGACGTGGACGGGCGCGTCGTCGTACGAGGCACCGGCCACGGTCACGGTGTCGGGCTGTGCCAGGCGGGCGCGGCGCGCCGCGCAGCCGCCGGGGAGGACCACCGCGCGATCCTCGGCCGCTACTTCCGTGCCCAGGTGATCGCGCGGCGTCACTCCGCCGACGTGCCCAGGGCGCGGGAGTGAACGGGGATGGGGGCCGGAGGGACGGTGATCGCGTCACCCGGGGTTCACCCCGCCCCGCCGGCGCACTCGCGTGGCGGGGGCGGAAGCGCGCGAAATTCCGACCGGAGCGAGGAGCGACTCTCCGGCGCCGACCTTGCAATACCGTCCCTTGCGTGTGGGCGGAGCACGGTGCCCTCACGGGGAGGTACGTTGATGCGCACGATCGCCCACACCGACGCCGCGATCCTCTTCCTTCGGATGCAGCCGTCGTGGGTGGTCGTCGACGACATCCGCCGGTTCGTCGCGAGGTTCTGCGCGAACGCCTGCCCCGAGGCCGAGCGCGAGGAGCAGGTCGCGCTCGCCGCGCACGAGCTCGTCCAGAACGCGATCGCGAACGCGGCGACGCCCGACATCGAGATGAAGCTCGAGTTGGACCGCTCCCGCGAGCGGGTCGTCGTCTCGGTCTCGAATCACGCGCGCGCCGACCAGATCGAGGTCCTCCGCTCGCGCCTCGCCCGGATGCGGTCGCACGCGAACGCGCTCGAGGGCTACGTGGCCGCGATGCGCGAGGACCCGGAGTCGCGCGGCGGCATCGGTCTCGCGCGGATCCGTTTCGAGGCCGCGCTCGACCTCGCGCTCGAGGTCGACGGCGAGAGGATCACGATCCACGCCGCTGGCCCGCTCGCCGCGCCGGACCCGACGCTCCTCGTCGCGTAGCGCGAGCCATCAGCGCTCCGCCACGGCCGTGCGCGTCGCCGTGATGGCGCGCTCGATCGAGTCCCCCGTGCAGAGGAACGCGAAGAGGCCGCTCGAGCGGCGCGCGGCCTCGAGAGCGGGGAGCGCCTCGGGGTCCCGCAGCTCTCCGAGGAGCAGCGCCGCCGCGCGGCGCGCGGCGCAGCCCTGGTCGCGGCCGAGCAGGACGCGCGCGTTCCGCCGGAGCGCGGCGTCGTCCCTCAGCTCCGGGCGCGCAGCGAGCGCGATCCGGTAGCGCCGCACGCACTCCGACGGCGCCCCGCGCGCACAGGCGAGATCTCCCCGGAGCTTCTCGACGAGCGGCAGGTCTGCGCCGGCGCGGGCGGCTTCGTCGAGCCGCAGGCGGGCGCCGCCGAGATCTCCGGCAGAGATCGCCGCCTCGACGTCGCGCGCGAGGGCGGCGTCCGACCTCGGCAGCAGCGTAAGCGCGATGGCGAGGAGCGGCAGCGCGGCGATCCCGGCGCGGTGGAGCGGTGAGGGCGGGAGCCTGCGATCGAGGGCGGTGGCCCAGGCCGCCGTGCGCGCCGCCGCCGCGCGGGCGAGGTGGCGCAGGCGGGTGGCTGCGGCACGGATCGCATGGGTCGCGGTCGGGGTTGCGGTCGAGGTCGAGGTCGAGGTCGCGATCGGAGTCGGGGTCCCCTTCGACTTCGCGCCGCCTGCGGCGGCGCTACGCTCAGGGTGCGCGGACGTCGGGGTCGGGATCGGTGTCGGGGTCCTGCTCGACCGCACGTGTGCCTCGCCTGCTCGGAGAGCGCGCGCGAGGTCCGCCGGCCGCGCCCTGCGGCGGGGGCGCTTCTCGAGGAACCGCGCGAGGAGCCCCTCCTCCTCCGGCGTGAGCGCGGGGGCGTCGAGGCGCGCGGGCCGCGGCTCCTCGAAGAGGACGCGACGCGTGACCTCGAGCGCGCCCGGACCGTCGAACGGGCCGCGCCCCGTGATCACGAGCTGCGCGAGCGCGCCGAGCGCGAACGCGTCGGAGCGGCGCGTCGGCCGGCCGCCGCGCGCGACCTCCGGCGCGTCGTAGCCCGCGCGGGCGAGCGGGGAGGAGGGCGCGGCCGGCGCGGCGAGCACGACCGCGTCTCCGATGACGAGCACCGCGGAGGGCGAGAGCGCGCCGTGGACCCGGCCGCGCGCGTGGAGCGCCGCGACGGCGCGGGCGAGCTCGCGCGCGATCCGGACGCGCGCGTCGAGCGGCGCGTCTCCTGCGGCGAACCCGGCGAGCGTCTCCGCCATCAGAACACCACGGCGAGCGAGCCGGCCGCGGACAGCCGCGCGTAGACGGGCGCGATCCGCTCCGCCCGGAGCTCGGCTGCGACCCGGAGCCGCTCTGCGAGCGGCTGGACGAGCGAGATGCGGACGTCGCCGCCCGCGCGCAGGGTGGCGCCCGGTCCCGAGACGAGCTGGAGCGCGGGGCCCGCGTCGAGCGTGAGGCGCGCGCCCGCCGCCCCCGCGCGCGCGAGGGCGAGCCGCGGCGAGACGGCGAGGAAGAGCGGGGGGGAGAAGAGCCGCGGCGACGCCAAGTCGCCGTCCCGGAGTCCGGAGAGATCGCGCGCGTGGTGGGTCGCCTCGGCGGCCCCCCCGGCGGACACGGTCCAGCGCTCGGTGCGCATGAGGGTGCGATCGAGCCGGGCGCCCGCGGCCGCGAGGAACGTGGAGGGCATGCCGGCGCCCGTCACCGTCCCCGCGCGCGCGAACGCCTCGAGGCGACCGGCGTCGCGCGCCCACGCCGCCCGCGCCTCGACGACGTCGTCCGACGCCGCGCCGACGAGCCGGCCGCCGACGCGCGCGCCGGCGAGCGCGCGGAAGGAGTCCTGGCGCGGCGCGCGCGAGAGCGCGAGCGAGAGGGATCGCTCGCCGTCTTCCCGCTCGAGCCGGAGCGCCCCGGCGAGCGCCGCGGCACCCGGGCGAACCTCCTCCCAGCCGAGCTGCGCCCGGAGCCGCCGGGCCGGGGCCGGGCGCCACTCCGCGCGGACGTCGGCGGCCGTCCCCTGCGCGGACTCGCCGCCGCCGGCGCAGCGCACGACCCCGACCTCGACGGAGGTCGAAGTGAACGGGGTCGGGTCGGCGCGGGCGGAGCCGAACGCGCGGGAGGTCGAGAGGGCCATCGGGCCGCCGCCCTGCGCGAGCGCCGCCGCGCCCCCGCCCACGGCGGGCTCGCGACCGCGGCGGAGCCCGCGCTCCAGCTCGTCCTGGTCCTGGGCGGGGCGAGCTCCCCGCGCGAGCAGCGCGTGCGCGAGCGCGCGGTCGGCGTCGCCGTTCCACGCGTAGGCGCGGGAGAGGCCGCGGTGCGCCTCGGCGTCCCTCGGGGCCGCCGCGAGCACGGCCGCGTACTGCGGGATCGCGTCGCGGCTCGTCTCCTTCTCGGCGGCGAGGATCCGCGCGAGCCCGAGCCGCGCGCGCCGGCTGCGCGGCGCCTCGCGCAGGACCGCCTCGTACTCCGCCCGCGCCGCCCGGCGGGTCGAGGCATCGGCGGCGAGGAGCTCCGCGTACTCGAGCCGCGCCTCCTGCGTGGGTTGGACGGCGAGCACGCGGGCGTAGTCCTCGCGCGCCTCGGGGCGGCGCCCCGCGAGGGCGAGCGCGCGAGCGCGTCCGAGCAGGAGCTCCGGGTCGTCCGGATGGCGGGCGAGGAGCGCCGCGTACCGCTCGGCGGCCTCGCGGGCGCGCCCCGGCTCCTCCGCCGTGAGCCGCGCGAGGTCTCGCGCCACGCGCTCGTCACCCCGCCGCTCCGCCTCCCGCTTCAGGAGCTCCGCGCGCGCCTCCGCCCGCCGCCGCGGATCCCAGAGCAGGAGCTTCAGCCGCTCGGCACGCAGCTCCGCGTCGTCCGGCGCCGCGGCGAGGAGCCGGTCGTACTCGCGGAGCGCCGCGTCGAGCGTCGCGCGGTCGCGCCCGAGGAGCCGCGCCAGCTCGCGGCGGCGCGCGCGGTCCTCGTGTACCGCGAGCCCCATCGCGAGGTAGCGGACCGCGTCGCGCGCCCGGTACGCGTACCGCGACCACTGGAGCAGCCGCGCCTGCTCGAACGCGAGCTCCCAGTCATCCCGGAAGCGCGCGAGGTGCCGGTCGAGCTCGGCGACGGCGCGATCGGTCTCCCCGTTCGCGAGCAGCTCCAGGCCGAGGCCCCGCGACGCCTCGCGCGAGCCCGGGTCCGCGTCGAGCGCCTTCCGGTACGCCTCGATGGCGGCGGCGTGGTTGCCGATGCGCGCGTTCGCGCGCCCGCGCGCGAGGTACCAGGACTCCGAGACGCCGCCCTCCGCGGGCGCCGCGACGAGCGCGGCCGCGAGGAGCGCTGCACCGGCGGCGCGGGTCATCGAGTACCTCACGAGGTGGCGGGCGGGCGGGCGCTCCGCCTACGCCGCAAGGTAGACACCGGGCTCGGCGAGGGCGACGGGCGCGGGCAGGTACTCGAGGCCGACGCGCCACAGCCCCGGCAGGAGCCGCCGCGCGTGCGCCACCCGCGCCCACACCGCGCGCTCCCGGAGCACGAGCGGTAGCGCCGCGCCGACGGGCGGCGGCGTGCCCAGGACGAGGAGCCCCATCCCGCCCTCGGACGCGTCGACGCGCACGGCCCGCACGCGGTCCGTCCGGCGGACGAGCGCGAGGCGGGCGACCGCGACCCGCCGGGGCGACCCGCGGCGGCGTGGATGGAGCGGCAGGAAGACCCGGACGAGCCCGGCGACGAGCCGCGCCGCCATCCCGAGCTGGGTCGTCGCGCGGCGCGCGTGGGCCCCGTCGTGGACGCCGTCGCGCGCGAACGCGATCCGGACGAGGGCGCGGCGCGCCGCCGCGTCGGTCCCCTCGAAGGCGACGCCGGCGCGGAGCTCGCGTCCCACCCGCTCGCGCCAGACGAGCCGCGCCCGAAGCCGCAGCGGCTCGGTTCCCTCGAAGGCCACCTCGAGCGGGGAGGGGAGCGGGGCTCCCGCGGCGAGACGGACGCAGGCGCCCGAAGTCGAGAGGTCGAAGGTCTCCGCCGGCGCGCCGTCGAGCCGGACGGCGACCCGCGTCCGCATCCGCTCGGTGGCGCGGCGCTGCGGCCGCTCCCACGCGACGAGGAGCGCCGCGAGAACGGCGACGAGGTTCGCCCCCGCCCAGAACAGGTTGAACGCGTACGCCTCCACCTCGATCCCGAAGGCGGCGAGCTCCACGGTGCCCTTCACGACCGCGAACGCGGCGAGCGCGGCGGCCGCGAGGGTGAGCGCGGACGCGGAGGCGTCGAAGCGGCGCCGCTCGCTCGTGACCCCCTTCGGCGTCACCCCGAACCCGAGGCGCCTCGGCAGGACGAGGTCGAGCATCGCGCGCGCGAGCGGGAAGGCGACCGCGCTCTCGTAGATCCCGCCCCAGAGGAGCCGCGGCCAGCCCGGGACGAGCGCGCTCGCGGCGAGCGGCGCGAGCACGAGGTGCGGCACGAGGAACGCGAGCAGCACCGGCAGATCCGCGAAGAGCGGGTGCAGGTGGAAGAGCAGGTACCAGAGCGGCGTGATGAAGAAGACGAGCCGCGCGAGCGGGAAGAAGAAGTACCAGAGCGAGGCGAGGTAGCCGAGCCGGTGCCGGAGCGGGAGCCCGCGCTCGAGGAGCGGGTTGTCCCTGAAGAAGATCTGCAGGCACCCGAGCATCCAGCGCCTCCGCTGGACGAGGTAGCCGCGGAAGCTCTCCGCGGAGAGCCCCGCCGCGAGGTCCTCGTCCACGAACGCCGACCGCCACCCGCGGGCATGGAGCTTCTGGCTCGTGTGGATGTCCTCGGTGATCGACAGGAGGTTGAACCCGCCCACCGACCGGAGCGCCTCGCGGCGGAAGACGGCGCCGCTCCCGACGAAGAACGCTCCGCCCCACGTGTCGCGCGCGCCCTGGATGGCGTGGTTGAAGAGGTCGGCCTCGTTCGGCACCGCGTCACCGGCGCCGAACGCGCGCTGGAAGACGTCGGGGTTGTAGAAGTGGTGCGGCGTCTGGACGACGCCCATGCCCGGATCCCGGAAGTGCGGGACGGTCCGCTCGAGGAAGCGGGCCTGCGGGACGTGGTCGGTGTCGAAGACGGCGACGAGGTCGCCGGTCGTGACCTCGAGCGCGGCGTTGAGGTTCCCGGCCTTCGCGTGGCGTTTCGGGCCGCGCAGGTAGCGGGCGCCGTGCTCGGCGGCGAGCCGCGCCACCTCGTCGCGGTGCGAGTCGTCGCAGACGTGGACCGCCAGCCGCGGCCAGCGGAGCGCGGCGCACGCGGCGAGCGTGCGGTCGAGGATCTCGAGCGACTCGGTGTAGATGGGGACGAGGACGTCCACGGAGAGGTGGGGCTCGCCCGGCTCGAGCGGCCGCGGCGCCGGCCGGCGCCGGCCCGACACGCCGACCTGCACCGCGAGGAGCGCCACCGTCGAGAACGCGTAGAGCTCCGCCGCGAACAGCGAGAGGCTGACGAGCGGACCGAGCGGCTCGACGAAGTTGAGCGTCCGCGCCGCGCGCCACCCGAGATAGCGCAGCGAGAGCGCGAGCGACAGCGCGAGCAGGAGGGCGCGCGCCCAGGCGCGGCGCCGCGCGAGCGGAGCGAGGAGGAGGCCCGCCGCGAGAGGCAGGAGCGGGAACCGCTCCTGGAACGCCCCCCAGTCGAGCAGGAGGAGGAACGAGAGCGGCTCGTCGTAGCGGCGCACGGCGCCGAGCTCGAGCGCGCGACCGAACCAGAGCCAGTTGTGGAGGTAGTACGGCGTCTCGTCCCCGGAGAGCGCCCGCTCGAAGAGC